>Ga0182745_1004592_pt1 | contig 11479 bp, 11 predicted proteins | sample eDN3rd30CKraftBY_FD_128523 | JGI IMG/M metagenome (GOLD analysis project Ga0182745, IMG submission 128523) | Enriched backyard soil microbial communities from Emeryville, California, USA - eDNA 3rd pass 30_C Kraft BY (version 2) (version 2) | ecosystem: Environmental > Terrestrial > Soil >... | reverse complement strand
GCTACCCAGTGGCGGCATGACGATCGAGCGGAGACGCTTCCGATCCGCCATCTGCAGCGCGGCAGTGGTCGCCTCCCGCACGATGTGTTCGCGGGTGGGCGAGCCGAGAGCATCCGAGATGACAGCATGAATGATGGCGTTGGTGCCAAACTCCGAGAGGGCCCCCGCGCTGGTCGCAATGGCGCTACCAAGCACCAACGGTGCCATGGCCATGGCCTCGCGCTCGATTTCAGCACCACCCCGAATCCGCACCTGCCCGGCGACACCTACACCCATTACCCCACGTCGGTTTGCCGGGGTAACGATCGCATCGGCTCGTTGCTCGAAGATAGAATCGGCGGTTGGGATGACCAGAGTACGACCGAACCGTACACCTGGCTCATGACCCAAATTATCGCCCTGCGTATGCATCTGACAGGAGGTTCCCTCATTCAAGCAGACCGCGGCCCAACCGGACGCTTCCTCAATTGAGTTTATCACCTGCGCTCAGTGGTGCGGCGCCGGGAGGTAGGGCGATCGCCCTAACATGAGCTTCATCGTTCGAAACTGCGCTCCCGACATATGAAGGGAGTCATACGGAATACGGATGATTTATTGTGGTTAACCCGGGATCGACCTCCGGTCGCTCGTCTCGGGCACAGGGCGCCGAGACTACGGAGAAATTCTCCCGACATATCTCAAGGTGTTCATCCGGATTCGGTATCAGGGGGCATCGGGAGTCCACCCGGGTGGACTCCCAATGGGATGTCACGTTTGCGGGTTCACGATCTGCATGAGTGCACCAGATGCCGAATCATAGTAAACGATGCCGCTATTCAGCCAAAGGACGCTACCGGGATTTGTGTCGCTGGACGCATATCGGACAACCAGCGTTCCCTGCAAATCGTAAATCTCAATGCCAGTGCCGGTACTCATGACGATACGATTGCCGGACGGCGAAATGTCAAAATCAACACCAGCGTAGGGAAGCGTCAAGATCGGGTTACCAGGATCCGCTGCGGGGGAAATGACGAGTTGCCCGCTTGAGACGAAACCAACCAGCTCACCCTGCCCGGTACTGGCAAACCGGAGGTCTTGCGGTGCGGTGTAGCTGCTAGGCAATCGTTGGGCGCCATCCGGGGAAAGCGCCATCCAGTCCCCACCAGCGGTAATGACCCAAATACGCCCTTCCGCGAGATACACAGGCTGGGTTGGTGCCAGATCAAGGCCGCCATCGTAGAGCACCGTATCACTTTCCACCTCGGTCCCCGCTGCATTCGGCACGAGGTAGTGAAAGGTCATCGTGTTCGACTCATTCCGCGCGTAGAAGACCCCGCCACCGAGCCAACCGAGAGGCTCATCGGAAGCCGCGCCATTGCTCGATTCGCTTGAGAGATCGGTGCAAGTGCCATCGGCAGTACAGATCTCGATTGCCTGGCCACCGCTGGTGGAGGTCGTTCGAGCCTCCAGGCCGGAAGGAGTAACCAGTGAGGAAGGATGCGCCTGGACACCGTATTCCATACGGCCATCAATCAGGATCAGCCTGTTTCCGGGTTCTCCGTAAATGTCGCCATAGAACTCTGAATTTGCGTCGAGGTCAATGGTCCCTTCGGTTCCTGTGGAATCATCTTCCCCGGCGTTTGACTCGGGAGTCTCCCCGTCAATGGTCTGAATGGCGGACTCATCCTCACCGGATTCGGTTGACGGGGTACCCGACTCATCACCTTCCTCGGCGCCACCGGTACCGTCAATGGACTGGATCGCATTCTCATCAGGCGCAGATTCCTGGGTCGAGGTTTCCGATGAGGCGTCACTCATGCCTCCAATCGGCTGGATCGTATTGTCATTCCCGTCCGATTCCGATGGACGTTCGCTCTCCTCCTCATGCGATCCGGAAGGATCAGAGGCCGTCGATTCCGGAGTCTGACCGGGTTCGGCTTCCGCATCGACAACGCTGCTGCCATCAATCGGGAGGATCGGCGGTGGCCCTTCCTCGGTCGGCACGGGCGTACTTGTCGGGGCCAGTGTCGCGGTGGGTTCCTCGGTCGCTGTTGGCTCGGTGGTTACCGTCGGTTCGCTGGTAGCCGTGGGGCTATACGACGCAGGCGTATCCCTCTCATCGCCCTCCGGTGACGAGGTGAGATCGACGACCTCGTCCGAATCTGGAGGTGTCTCCTTACGCAAGGAGGCCGGGGGTTCCGTCGAATCCGGAACCGAGGCAGATTGCCCTCCGGTATCCCCGGTCGGCGCGTCGGTGGGAGCCGGAGGCTCATTCGTTGCTGTCGGCTCGTCAGTAGGCACCGTTGTCGGTTCCGGCGGTGGTTCTGTCGCCGTCGGCTCATCAGTCGGCGCCGTAGTGGGTTTCGGCGGCTCGTCTGTCGCGGTCGGTTCACTGGTAGGTGCCGTCGTGGGTTGTTCTGTCGCGGTGGGCTCATCGGTGGCCGTCGGCACGGTGGAGGCGGTGGGCTCCTCCTGCGTAGCCGAAAGGACGAATTCCGCATCCCGGGTAGGAGCTGTGGTGGGCTGGGCCGCGAGTTGATTTTCGCCCGGACCAGCGGGATCGCGGTCGTCAATCACGAAGCGGTTGAGCACAAAGAACCCGAGCAGGAAGAGCACGACAATGATGGCGAATGTCGAGAGCGCCGGACCGGGATTGGCAGAGAGAAGCCCGCCAAAACGGGTCCAGGGGGAGCGACCTTCGTCAACCCGCGCCATAACCCTGCGGCTGACCGCACTGCTGGCAGGCAAGTATGGCAACTGACGCAACCCCATCGCGAGGGCGTCTGAAGACTGGGCAAATGCCCGGCATTGGGAGCAGGTAGCAAGATGCGCGGCGAGTTCCCGCTCGGCAATGGGATCCAGTGGCTGATCGAGCCGTGCGGAAATGAGGGCCTCGGCTTCCACGTGGGAGATCACGAGAACACCTCCTCATCCACTGAGCCATCTGGCGCGACGCCATAGATCTTTGCGAATGCCTTGCGGGCCCGGAAGAGCCTGAGCTTGGCCGCGTTTTCCGTGATATCCAATGCCTCTGCTGTCTCCGCGAGAGAAAGTCCCTGATAGTGACGAAGCAACAACACCGCCGCGTAATGTTTCGGCAATTGCTGGAGCACCGTCTCGATATCCGTTTGCCTGGTGACCGAAAGGTCGAGGCGCTCGCCAGTATGTTCCCGCTCCCCGATGAAAGGGAGGAACCTGATGATTTTGCCGCGACGCAGGTGAGAGAGGGCGGTGTTGGTGGCGATGCGATAGAGCCAGGCCTTGAACGCAAGGTCTGGTTTGGTGTTAGGCAAAGCCTTGTACGCCTTGATGAACGTATCCTGCGTCAAATCCTCCGCGAGGGCCCGGTCGGACACCATACGGTGGAGGTAATTGAGGATGGGCGCATGGAACTGCTCGAAAAGCACGGCAAATGCCGCGTCGTCGCCTGCCCGAGCACGTTCGACGAGGTTACGGTCGTCGAGCGACACGCAGAATCTCCCTGATGTGAAATGGGCCCATTGAGCGCCCCTATCGAGTGTGAGTTCCATTCTGCGGTCGTCCTTGCTTCCCCCTCATCTGTGCAACGAGTGGGGGAGCAGGTCGGTTTCGCATGGAACCCGCATACATTCCTGTCCAGAGTATGCCAGTTATCGGGGCTGCCGTCGCATCGGGAGCGGGCAGCAGGTGTCCACCCGGGTGGAGTCTGGATACGCGTGGTAGCGATGGGCGGATGCTCATTGTTTCACGTGAAACATTATGCGCAATCGACGTATTCCCGGAGGATGATCCCACAGAGGGAGACGCCTGCTTCGTATTCCCATTCCGCCCAGTTCAGCATCCATCCCATGCGTAGAACTGGCCCTCGCCGCTGCGGACAGTGGCCAGTTTCCGCCGACACCTACGCGTGGTGGGCCCGGAGGTCGACCACTGGCCGCAACTGCGAGGATTGGTTCTACGAAGGCAATGGCTCGCTGGGATGGCCACCTGCGATCAGGCGGGGCGGGAGGCGAGCATTTCGGCATTGCCATTCGTTTCCGTGCTGTTCTCATCGACGTTTTTCTTGGCGGCGGGGATTTCTTTCTGCACCGCCATGTTGATGACACCGCCGAGCAAGATCAGCACGCACATGATGTACAGCCAGAAGAGGAAGGCAAGCACGGCACCAAACGTCCCGTATGCTTCTGCATATCCGCCGCTGATGCTGAAATACAGCCCCAGGCCGAAGGTAGCGATGGCCATCGCGATGACGGTAAACGCCGCTCCAGGCAAATACCATTTGAGATCAGCGTCCACATTCGGCCCGAACTTGTGGATGATCGCGACAGCCAAAATCACCACCAGGGCGATGACAGGCCACCGCGTCCAGACGGAGAATGTGGCAAACGCTTCCCCCACACCAAGCGTGTCAGCGACGTCCTGACCGAAATCCGTCCCCAGGACGAACATCAACCCGGCTCCGGTCAGCATCAGCGCCATCGCGACGGTGAGGAAGATCGAGATTGCGGTTTTCCTGATCCAGGAGCGGGAGTCCTTCTCGATACCGTACGTGACATTCAGCCCCTTGATCACCGCGCTCATGGCACTCTGGGCGCCCCAGAGGGCGAAAAGGGCACCAAATGAAAGCAGGAAACCGGGGGAGGTCTTGAGGGCCGCCTCTACCGGCTCCCGCAGGAAATTGGCGGCTTCGGGCGGCAAGGTATCGGTCATCCAGTCCAGCACAGGTTTTGCGGGATTTTGCTGTTCGCTGTTCACGGTTTGGGTGATCCAGCCCGCGAGTGCGGTGAAGAAGATCAGGAGCGGTGCCAGAGCAAAGAGAATGCTGTAGGCGACCTCCTTGGCCCGGCCGGTGAGATCCTTTTCCTGGAATCCCTTGATAACCAGCTTACCGATCGAGATGGAGTTCTCCCTGAACTCGTTGTCTTTTGCGTGCGTCACACTCTCTCCTTCATCCATCCCAGATGGTGCCTGAAACATTCATATCTGAAAGGGACATCGCACGCCAGATACCAGCCCCGACGTGATAGGCTCAGAATGAACATGTGGCGGAGGTATTGAGTGACCAATCACGTATCCAACAACATTACGGTCACCGCCAGGGACCTTCCTCTCGCGGCAGAAGCGTTGCTTCAGGCCATCTTTGCAACCCAGCCGGGAGAGCGTGGGGGAGGAGACAGCTTCCTGCTCGGGTTTGGAGCAGAGGCGCCGGATATTCCTGATCTCATTCGCGCCACTGTCAGCGATATCCACGCGCAAGCGACCGAGCAAGACGCAACGATCATTGCCTGTGAGGTTTCGGGAATCTGCCCCACGGATGATGGGTGGCGCATCTGGGGGACACTCGAGTGTACGGCCGGAACCGGCGAGGTTCCGCGACGCCCCCGGCCAGGCACGATGACTTGCGATCAGGCGACGCCGGCATCCTGGCGAATTTCTGCAAATCTGATGTACGAGGAAACACCATGAATCTTTGGGCCGATGCTGTCCTGATTGACTTTGCCGCGAACGCCATCCAGTTGCGGGTACCGGATCTGGCAGCGAACGGCACCAGACACGGAATACTCGATGTCGGTGCCAACGGGCGACTGCTGGGGGTGGAGATCGATGACACTTACATCCAGGTGATGGAATCCACACAGGACGAGGAACCCTACGTACGAAGCGCGGATGTGGAAGTATCCATCACCGGTGATTCGCCGCGATTCGTTACCATCCCCAGACACGGCGCCAGGTATGAAATCACCTATCCCAGCGGTAATGAATGCTGGCACATGACAACCGTGGGCGGAAAGCTCATCCAGATCTGCGCCGCGATCGTGGATTAATGCGTGGGGCAGTGCGGCGGACGCGAGCACTTGAGGTCCGGCGGCCCGTTGCGCCGGCAAGGACATCGCCCGCCCGCTGTAACTGGTCCTGACGGACGTAGAGTCGATGCTCAAAGGTTGCGGCGGAAGCCCAGGCTCCCATACCGGGTCCGCCAGACTTCACGAGGACCTGGATACCAGCAGCCCGCACCGCATCGGCCCACATCATGCCCTCCATTTCAGATTGGGCAACGGCGAGCAAAACGATGTCAGCATCGCCTTGCATCTCTTTGGAATTGGCCATCTTCGGGTTCCTTTCCGGGCGATGGCGCAGACCTCGTGCGGCCGGTCATCACACCCACGATCATTTCATCAGGACAATTTGAAGCAAGGCAGATTCTTGCCTCGTGGTGTGTCATCCCTGTTTTACTACGTCCTGCCGGAAATTGGGCAGCGACAACCCCCGTGAACGGCACGTGGTTCGTCCCTACCCCTGGACACGTGTTTCGTCATGCTGGGTATTTACTGATGCTCGCCTGCTCGCGCGCGGCGTCATGCGTAGAACGGCCCTCGTGGCCAGTTTCCGCCGACACCTGCGCGCGGTAAGCACGGAGGTCGGCCACGAGGGCCGACCCTACGAAGCACGATGCGGCAAATGGCGCCGTGTTCACCACCAATGCAGGGTCCACCCGGGTGGACCCCTGATTTGTTGCCTGAAGTCACCAGTGGGCCTTTACACACCGGGTATAGTGGGCAACCGTGGATGGACGTTGGCACCACGTGTGCTTGTGTATCCTGTGCCGCTTGCCAAAAGCGGTGGCCTTCATCATGCAGTGAGAAATCGCTGACGAGGTTTCCCGATCACAGTACGGGTTACAGACCCGAAGGAGTTCCGGATATATGATCCCGATGAATACCCGATTTTCACGTCGCACATTTGCCGCGGCAAGCGCTGCCGTCTCAGTGAGCGTCCTCGGTGCATCAAGGGGAGTCCTGGCCCAGGATGCGACTCCTGCGGCATCTCCGGTTGAGGCAGCAGGTCTCTTCGATAGCACCGGATTGACAGAGATTGTCATTTCCGCTGAACAATACACGTTCACCGCTGCAGTGCCGGGTGCCCTGGCCGAAGGGTGGTACATCATCACCCTGCAAAACAATTCGGATGCCGTGGCCAGCGCAAATCTCGGTTTGCTGCCAGAAGGCACTTCGGGTGGGGACCTGACGTCGGTTGTTGCCCAAAGCTTCCAGGGACAGGGTGGGGAACTGCCGGACTGGTGGCTCTCCGCCACTTTTGCTGGCGGGAATGTTGCCGCTCCAGGCGCATCTACCTCGACGCTGGCTTACCTGACGCCAGGTAAATGGTTCATGTTCAGCACGAATCCCGCGTCGGCGCAGTCGCCTTCCAGCTTCAGTATCCTGACACCGGAGGAGCTGGAGACCAACTACGGGATTGCCGCCGATGCCTCGGCGACACCCGCAGCCAGCCCGGCGACGAACGCGATCATGGCGCCGGAGGGCGTGGTGGCGACGGTCAACGTCGATATCAACGATACGATGGTATCTCCGGACGGAGCCCCGGCGGGTGGCGAACAAATCCTGCAGGTTACCAATGGCGGTGAGCAAGTACATGACCTGGTGATCCTGCACACCGAGGATATCCTGGACGAAGCGGGGGCGGCCTCGCTGGCAACCTCGTGGATCTCGGGCGAAGAGACGAATGCGATGGTCGTCGGCGGTGTGGGCACGTTGAGCCCGGGATTGTCGGCATTCGCTGGCATTGATGCCCAGCCTGGCACCTACGCCGTCTTCAGTTCGCTTCCGGACGCGAATGGTGGCTTGCAGGTGGATAACGGTTTGGTGACCATCTTCACCGCCCAGTAATCCTTGACAGATCCTTCGTCATTCTTGAGGGCCCCGGAATGTCGTTCCGGGGCCCTCATTTCGTTTGGGTGCGAAGTCACCATACGTCGTGTATCTGATGCCTGCAGGCGTCCTGTCCCGCCGCACATGGCCCTCGTAGAACTGGCCCTTGTGGCCAGTTTCGGTGGCCTCCCATAAGCGTTGCAAGGTGGTTGGCCACCGGCTGTAGCGACGAGGGCCGACCGTATGAAACCATATGGGGTGATACTCACACGCAATCCGGGTGATTTCCTGTGGTTAACCCGGGATCGACCTGCGGTCGATATCTCGGCACCGGCCGCAGCTGCGGGGCACCGAAACGACGCAACCACCGGGCTGATACAACGCCGACTGTTCCTCCGGATTCTGTATCAGGCATCGGTGCGCAGCCGGGTACTCGACGTTTTCCCCGGTATTGGGTAGTCTTGACGGTGTATGGCTCCCCGGGGAGATACGTGCGTGTCCGGCTTTGTCCGCCTCAGCATGTAGCCTGGGAGCATCCATTCTGGGGAATGGTAACCTGCTGACGGTTTTTCGGGGATGAGGATTTACGTTATGGAAGAGATCAGCCGCATCATCACGGCCGCCGGGTTTACTGCGTTCGGCGTCGGCTTCACGGTGTACGGGATTGGCCTTGCCGTCTCCTACGGCGGTGAATGGGAGACGAACCTGGGCCTGATCCTGACGATCGTGGGACTCGTGGTCGGATTCGCGGGTCTGGCCGTGCATCACCAGATCGCCGAGGATTAGCGTTCGGCACTGAATCGTCACAACCCGAAACAGAAGCGCCTTATCCGGCTCCGAAAGGAGTGGGGAGGCGCTTTTTGGTGTGGGTATTTGCGGCGAGGGGCCATTGAACGCGCGCGTGATCACATACCTCAAATCGACCATGAGATGCTGGATGCGCCACCCTGGTGCCGGGTGGCGCGCTGCCGATGGGCGGATGGGCGATGACGGGCATCGCCCGTACGGGACAGGTGCGGTCGCCCCACCTCGGGTGATAACATGCTGAACCGGTTTCACCCCGCACCAAATTTCTCGTCATCCCGAGCCGGGGCGACGAGCGGAGTGAGACGCATCCGTGTCGAGGGATCCTTGGGTTTCCCCTCGCCGCGTCCTGCCGGTGCACCCGGATACCGTATTACCCGGAATCGGTATTGGTTATTTACTGGTGATTGGGCCATGGGGTACGTTGGGAAACGATATCCTCTTCGCTGAACCAACGCTCGCGGATGTTACCGACGAGATAGAGTGAGCCGGTCACCAGGATACCGTCGCCCAATGGCTTGTCGAGATAGGCGTACGCGTGCTCAATCGTGCGTGCGGGATCGGGTTCCACGATCACTTCACCGGTGAAGCCCGCTGCCCGGGCAAGGCCGGCAATCTTTTCGGCGTCCTTGGGTTCCTTGGCAAAGACCTGAGGCGATGTGGCAATCAGTACATCGATCACGGGAACCACGCTGCGAATCATCTCATCGCCCTGCTTGGCATCCAGCAATCCCACAATACCGATTCGCCGGGCGCCATCGCGTAACGGGAGGAGAGCCGGGACATCCTCCACCAGTGCCGCCAGCTTCTCCGGATTGTGGGCACCATCGAGCATAATCGGCACGTCGCCGCGAATGAGTTCGGCCCGGCCGGGAATGCGCGCAGAGGACAACCCTCGATCGATAGCCTTTGGGGAGATATTGAGGCCCTGGGCATTGAGCAGTCGGGCGGCGCTGATCGCCGTTTGGCCGTTGCGGGCCTGGAAACTCCCGCACATCCGCATCGTGTGCATCATCCCGGTTTCCCGCTCGTTCCAGGTGGTACCCTCGGGGTGAGTGTCGACATCAACGATGGTGGTATCCAGATCCACAACCGTCAGCGGTGAGCCCTGAATGCGCGCTTCCTCGATAATGATCTCCCGCGCGACAGGGTTGGGGACCGTGGTCAGCGCCGGGATTCCCGGTTTGACAATACCCGCCTTGTGCCAGGCGATATCCTCAAGGGTGGGGCCGAGCGTATTGGTGTGATCGATCCCGACCGAGGTGATGATGCTGAGAAGCGGGGTAAGGATATTGGTGAGATCGAATCGGCCACCGGCCCCGACTTCCACCACACCGATATCCACCCGCTCATGCCGAAAGAAAAGCCAGGTCAGGGCATTCCAGCCTTCTCCGTAGGTGAGAGGTTCCTCGCCGTCCGCAACCCAGCGATCGTGGGCGGCAAAGAACTCGTCAACAATGGTTATGAACATCTCGGCGTCGATTAATCTGCCGTCGATCTGGAGCTTTTCCAGCGGTGTCTGGAGATAGGGGGACGTGTGCAAGCCGGTACGATAGCCAGCGGCAGTGAGGATGGCCGCCACCGTGGTGCTGGTCGACCCCTTACCGGAGGTTCCACCGATATGGATGAGCGGTCGCTCCTGGTGCGGATTCCCCAGACGTTCCAGAAACCGGCGTAACCGGGCCATGCGGATTTCCGCTCGCTGACGCACCGCCTCACGGGAGGTATCGGTTGGCGTCGGGGTCATATCGATAAGGGCATCCATCCGGGAAGCCGCGGCGTGGTATCGTTCGAATGTGCTGGTCATGCCTAATCCCGCGATGGGGTCATCGCCTACAGCGTGTCAGATGACACACAAGGAAACACTCCGCGAATGTTCCACCCAAGAGGCCAGTAAGCGCAAGGGGGGAGCGAAGATTTGATCCAATCACACAGGACACATTGATGCTCAGCCTGGTTCTCAATATCGTTTTGCCAACGGTCATCATGATGCGTTTTGCCAGCGAGGACAAACTCGGACCGGTGAACGCATTGCTGGTGGCGCTGGCATTCCCGTTGATATACGGCGTGTACGGAATGGTGAAAGAGCGCAAGATCGGCTGGATGCCGGTGGTTGGGCTCGTCTCGATCCTGATCTCGGGCGGGGTGGGGCTGCTGAAACTGCCCGCCGAGTGGATCGCGGTGAAGGAAGCCACCATTCCGCTGATACTTGCCCTGGCGATCCTGATTTCAGCCTGGATCGGCAAGCCTCTGGCGCGCCTGTTCCTGAACCAAATTCTGGACAAGGATCGGGTGTACGCGGCGCTGGAAGAGCGCGGCACCGCCGATGAATACGAGCGACGCACGGCGGTGGCAACCTGGCTGCTGGCGAGCGCCTTCCTGCTGTCAGCCGTGCTGAACTTTGTCCTGGCACGGGTTGTCGTGACCGCTGATGGTGGCACCCAGCAATACACCGAGCAACTGGGGCGAATGACGGCGTTGAGCTTCCCGGTGATCACGATTCCGGTCTTTATCGTGCTGACGATCACGATCTTCTACATCATGAACACCGTAAGCAAGCTGACGGGACTGGAATCAGAAGATGTCCTGCGCGATCCCAAGAAAGAGCGTCTGAAGGAGATGCCGGACGAGGAACGGGTGGCGAACGGGTAGGGGAGAGTATTTCCCCGTTAGGGAATACACGTCGGCCCTGTCTCCTGTGGAACCTGGATGATCGATTGGGTTGCCATGGATCGACCTACGGTCGATTTCCCGGGCACAGGGCCGGGGACTACGCAACAACCGTCCGCGCAATACCCTCTTCTTCATGCTGCAGTGTCGCCGCGCTCTACAGGAATGCCGCGGCGACATCGTTCGCGAGCATCATACCGCGTGGGGTGAGGCGGACACCGCGATCGGTACGCTCCAGCATGCCGAGCTCCAGCATTCTGGCGATCTGCTCGCCAAAGTGCGTCTCCAAACCGAGGCCATGACGCTGGCCGAAGCTCGTGGCATCCACCCCGACATCCAGCAGCCGCAAGCCGAGCATCATCGTCTCTCCCCGGGCCGTT
>Ga0182745_1004588_pt1 | contig 11484 bp, 11 predicted proteins | sample eDN3rd30CKraftBY_FD_128523 | JGI IMG/M metagenome (GOLD analysis project Ga0182745, IMG submission 128523) | Enriched backyard soil microbial communities from Emeryville, California, USA - eDNA 3rd pass 30_C Kraft BY (version 2) (version 2) | ecosystem: Environmental > Terrestrial > Soil >... | reverse complement strand
GACCTGCGTGCTTCCGCCAGCCTGGTGCTGTCGGCGCTGGTTGCCGAAGGCGATACCCTGATCGATCGCATCTACCACATCGACCGTGGTTACGAGTGCATCGAGGAAAAACTGCAGATGCTCGGCGCGAAAATCCGCCGCGTACCGGGCTAGTACCCCGCGGGTGCAAGGACGCACCTTTTGAATTGAATGCGGCCAGGTCGATGACCTGGCCGGCAGCAGCCGCTTAAGGACCGACGTTCCAATGTTGACCATCGCGCTTTCCAAAGGCCGTATTCTCGACGATACCTTGCCGTTGCTGGCCGAGGCCGGCATCGTGCCGACCGAAAACCCGGACAAGAGCCGCAAGCTGATCATCCCCACCACGCAGGACGACGTGCGTCTGCTGATCGTGCGTGCCACCGACGTGCCGACCTACGTCGAGCATGGTGCTGCCGACCTGGGTGTGGCCGGCAAGGACGTGTTGATGGAGTACGGCGGCCAGGGTCTGTATGAGCCCCTGGACCTGCAGATTGCCCAATGCAAGCTGATGACCGCGGGCGTAGTCGGCGCAGCCGAGCCCAAGGGGCGCCTGCGCGTGGCCACCAAGTTCGTCAACGTAGCCAAGCGTTACTACGCGGAGCAAGGTCGCCAGGTCGACATCATCAAGCTGTATGGCTCGATGGAGCTGGCACCGCTGATCAACCTTGCCGACAAGATCATCGACGTGGTCGACACCGGCAATACCCTGCGTGCCAACGGCCTGGAACCCCAGGAACTGATCGCCACGATCAGCTCGCGCCTGGTCGTCAACAAAGCCTCCATGAAAATGCAGCACGCCCGCATCCAGAGCCTGATCGAGACGCTGCGCGGAGCGGTCGAATCGCGACACCGCGGCTAACGCTCTACCTGCTGCGCGCGGCCTTCGCTGTCGCGCCCGTCTATCCGCGTCATAGCCATTTTTCTCGGGTGCCCGCGCGTATGGACTGGTAGCTTGGGATTGTGCGAAAAGTCGCCGAGCGGCGATCATGCAAGAACGAAAACAGGCGAGGAACGGCCGGGGTCGCGCCCGACTTTGCTGGTTGCAAATGAGCATTCCGAGCCTGTTTTTAACGTAGCATGATCGTCGCGCAGGCACTTTTCGCACAATCCCCTAGGGCGCCTGAGCATTCGCTAATATTACGAGGCCCTCGCCATGACCGTGTCCACTGCAATTGCCCGTCTCAACGCTGCTGATCCGGATTTCGCCCGACATCTGGATCATCTGCTGAGCTGGGAAAGTGTGTCCGATGACGCGGTCAATCAGCGCGTGCTCGACATCATCAAGGCCGTGCGTGAACGCGGTGATGCGGCGCTGGTGGAATTCACCCAGCGTTTCGATGGTGTTGACGCCAAGTCGATTGACGACCTGATCCTCAATCGCGCGCGCCTGGAACTGGCGCTGACCCGTATCACTCCGGTCCAGCGCGAAGCCCTGGAAAAGGCCGCCAACCGTGTGCGCATCTATCACGAGCGGCAGAAGCAGGATTCCTGGCAGTACACCGAGGCCGACGGCACCGTGCTCGGCCAGAAGGTCACCCCGTTGGACCGCGCTGGCCTGTATGTGCCGGGCGGCAAGGCGTCGTATCCGTCGTCGGTGCTGATGAACGCCATCCCGGCCAAGGTTGCCGGCGTGGCTGAAGTGGTGATGGTGGTACCGACCCCACGGGGTGAGGTCAACGAGCTGGTGCTGGCGGCTGCCTGCATCGCCGGTGTCGACCGGGTCTTCACCGTCGGTGGTGCCCAGGCCGTGGCTGCGCTGGCCTACGGCACTGAAAGCGTGCCGCAGGTGGACAAGATCGTCGGCCCGGGCAACATCTACGTTGCCACCGCCAAACGCCACGTGTTCGGCCAGGTAGGCATCGACATGATCGCCGGCCCCTCGGAAATTCTCGTGGTGTGCGACGGCCAGACAGACCCGGACTGGATCGCCATGGACCTGTTCTCCCAGGCCGAGCACGACGAAGACGCCCAGGCCATTCTGGTCAGCCCGGATGCCGCCTTCCTCGATCGCGTGGCTGCCAGCATCGACAAGCTGATGCCAACCATGGAACGTGCCGATATCATCGAAAAGTCGATCAACGGCCGTGGTGCGCTGATTCAGGTGCGAGATATGCAGCAGGCCATGGAAGTGGCCAACCGCATCGCACCGGAACACCTGGAGCTGTCGGTGGCCGACCCGCAAGCCTGGCTGCCACACATTCGCCACGCTGGCGCGATCTTCATGGGCCGCCACACCAGCGAAGCGCTGGGCGATTACTGCGCTGGCCCTAACCACGTGCTGCCCACTTCAGGTACCGCGCGTTTTTCGTCGCCGCTGGGGGTGTATGACTTCCAGAAGCGTTCGTCGATCATCTTCTGCTCCGAGCAGGGCGCGTCCGAGCTGGGTCACACTGCCTCGGTCCTCGCCCGAGGCGAGTCGCTCACTGCCCACGCCCGTAGTGCCGAATACCGTATCCTGACCCAAGACAAGGGGAACTGAGCATGAGTCGATTCTGGAGCCCCTTCGTCAAGGACCTGGTGCCTTACGTGCCGGGCGAGCAACCCAAGCTGGCGCGCCTGGTCAAGCTGAACACCAACGAAAACCCCTATGGCCCATCGCCCAAGGCGCTGGAGGCCATGCGCGGCGAACTTAACGATAACCTGCGCCTGTACCCCGACCCGAACGGTGACCGCCTCAAGCAAGCAGTGGCCGAGTACTACGGCGTGACCCCGGCGCAAGTGTTTGTCGGCAACGGCTCGGACGAGGTGCTGGCGCACATCTTCCACGGCCTGTTCCAGCACGATACGCCCCTGCTGTTCCCGGACATCAGCTACAGCTTCTACCCGGTCTACTGCGGCCTTTACGGCATTGCCTTCGAACAGGTGGCGCTGGATGAGCAGTTCCAGATCCGCATCGAGGACTACAAAAAGCCCAACGCGGGCATCATCTTCCCCAACCCCAATGCGCCGACCGGTTGCCTGATGTCGTTGCAGGTGGTGGAGCAGTTGCTGCAGGCCAACCGTGATTCGGTGGTGGTGGTGGATGAGGCCTACATCGATTTCGGTGGTGAAACGGCGATCAGCCTGGTGGACCGCTACGATAACCTGCTGGTTACCCAGACGCTGTCGAAGTCGCGCTCGTTGGCGGGTCTGCGAGTTGGCCTGGCAGTGGGGCACCCGGACCTGATCGAGGCGCTGGAGCGGATCAAGAACAGCTTCAACTCCTATCCGCTGGACCGTGCAGCTATCGTCGGTGCGGCGGTGGCGTTCGAAGATCGAGAGTACTTCGAGGAAACCTGCCGCAAGGTGATAGACAGCCGCGAGGCGCTGGTCGGGCAACTGCAGGCCAAGGGCTTTGAGGTACTGCCGTCGGCTGCCAACTTCATCTTCGCCCGTCACCCGCAGCAGGATGCCGGCGAGCTGGCGGCACGCTTGCGCGAGCAGGGCGTGATCGTGCGCCACTTCAAGCAGCCGCGTATTGCCCAGTTCCTGCGGATCACCATCGGTACGCCGGAAATGAACCAGGCACTGCTGGATGCGTTGAGCTGACGTGTAGGAGCGGGTTTACCCGCGAATACGGTAGCGGCGGCAACGGTGAACGGCGGGTGGAAACTGGCCAGCAGGCCCGGCCCTTTCGCGGGTGAACCCGCTCCTACGGGGATCGCGCCAGCCCTTGAGGAACGACAAAACTGTTGCTTCTCAAGGGCTTAATAGCGGCGGTCTTCGATCACAAACGGCTTGGCTGCCGGCCTGTTGCGCACTGCCGTCGGTGTACCATCAAGCACCAGTACATAATCGTTCTGCTCGTCCATGCCCTCAGGGTCGGTCCATTGCTCGTCTCTGGCCGCCACCTGGGCAACTACATGCCCATTCTTGATAATGGTCAGATAGCCATTGGCATTGCTGTTCCAGCGTAGCGATCCTTTGTTCTCGTCGGCCCGCGCCTTGCGTACGCCGGTATCACCCAGTAAAGGCGTGCCATCCAATAGCCATTCCGGCTGCAGCTTGAGGCCCATGTGGCGCAGCACCGTGGGCGCTACCGAGGTCTGCGCGGGTAGCCCGTACAGGTTGCCGGGTCCAGGCATTTCCACAGGAATGCTCAGCTCGGTCAGTTCCTGATTCAACGGTTTGTTGCTGGCGATGAAGATGCTCTTTTCCTGCTCCGAAGCGCCGCCATGGCCTTTCCCCCAATAGTCCCGGCCATGGTTGGTACTGACGAGCACCAGCCAATCTTCCTGCGGGAACATGCGACGCCGCTGGTCTACCTTGTCCAATAGCCGTCCGATCTCGCTGTCTGCCTTGCGCAACGCCTGTGCATAGCGCTCACCATAACCGGTGTGATGGCCGATTTGGTCAGGTTCATCCAGTTGAATGAACGTGAAATCAGCGGGTGTGTCGCCAAGGATCTGCAACGTACGTGCTATCACCTGTTCATCCGACAAACCACTCTCGCGTACATCGGCGTCATGGGCGTCCTCCAGCAGAAATGCTGTGTTGATGGGTGACCAGTTGACGATGCTGGAGAGGTAGGCATTGGGGTATGCCAGGCGTAGCCGCTTGAACAGGCTAGGAAACGCCGGGTTTACCCGTTGCGAGTCATCGTCCGATTCAACGCCATGCTTGTTGCTCCACACGCCGGTCAGCAAAGTGATCCAGCCAGGGCCGCTCAAGGTGGGTTGCTCGCTGGTTTTACCACTGATGCCCCCTGTGTAGGCCTTGCCGTAATACAGGCGCTGCTTCAGGTTGGTCGCATCGCCCAGTTGCAGGTATTGCTGCAATTGCACGCCGTCAAGGCCGATGAGCAAGGTTTTAGGGCGGCTCTGGTGCCGGGCCGTGTCACAGCCTGGCTGCAGGGTCAGGAACAGAAATAACAGCAAACTCGCCAGTCGCATGTAGGCACATCCTTGAAAGCACGCAACGAGGGTTGCAACAAAGTGTCATGCCCACAACTGGCAGAAATATCAGGTTGTTTACGTTTTTGCCCGCAATCCAGTAAGCTGCGTAAATTCATCGGATGATTGGTTGAGTGACATGAATACCGAGCTGAGCAAGCGCTCCCTGGTGGAGTTGGCTGTAGAGCGCATGCGCGAATGCATCGTGCAGGGCGATTGGCAGGTCGGCCAGCGCCTGCCTACCGAGCCAGAGCTTGCCTTGCAATTGGGCATTAGCCGCAACACCGTGCGTGAGGCCATGCGCGTGCTGGCGTTCAGTGGCCTGGTGGAAATTCGCCAGGGCGACGGCAGCTACCTGCGCACTGCCCAGGACCCGCTGCAGGCGGTGCGCGCGATGTCCCGATGTACGCCCGAGCAGGCCCGGGAAACACGCCATATCCTCGAGGTGGAGGCCATCGGCCTGGCGGCTCTGCGCCGTACCGATGCTGACCTGCAAGCGCTACGGGATGCCCTTGAAGGCAGTGCCGGGCACTTTCACGGCGATGTCGATGCCTATGTGGCTTGCGATCTGGTGTTCCACCAGCGGCTGGTCGATGCCGCCCACAACCCGGCATTAAGCGAGTTGTACCGTTACTTTTCCGGTGTCGTGGCTGCCGCGCTGCAACACAGTCTGGCGACCGTTCCGCGCTGCCAGGCCACGTTCGACTTGCATGGGCAGATCCTCGAGGCCATCGAGCGACGTGACGCTGAACGGGCCAAGTGCCTGAGCCGTACCCTCATTGAATCCTGACACCGAGAAGGCCATGGCTGAATCCATCACCCGTAATACCCCCTCGAACGAGCGGGATCTCGATGAGCTGCTGATCGACGCTGAAGCTGACGACGAGCAGGTCCAGCAGCAGGCTGTGGTGTTGCGGCGGCCCTGGCTGTTGCTGCTGGGCCTGGTGCTGGTGGCTTTGAACCTGCGCCCGGCATTGTCGAGCATGGCGCCGGTACTGGGCCAAGTATCTGAAGGCCTGGGCCTGAGTGCTTCGCAGGCTGGCTTGCTGACCACCTTGCCGGTGCTCTGCCTGGGCCTGTTTGCTCCCTTGGCGCCGGTGCTGGCGCGGCGCTTTGGCAGCGAGCGGGTGATTCTTGGCATCCTCGTCACCTTGGCACTTGGCCTCGTGGTACGAAGCGCCTTTGGGGCTGTCGGGGTGTTCCTCGGCAGCCTGATGGCGGGGGCCAGCATCGGCATTATCGGCGTGTTGTTGCCGGGTATCGTCAAGCGCGACTTTCCGCAGCACGCTGGCACACTGACCGGCGTATACACCATGGCATTATGCCTGGGCGCTGCCATGGCCGCGGGTGCCACCGTTCCTTTGGCCCAGCATTTCGACGGCAGCTGGGCACTAGGGTTGGGCTTCTGGGTGCTGCCGGCCTTCCTGGCCATGCTGGTGTGGCTGCCACAGGCCCGTCAGGGGCATGGCCTGCACAAGGTAGCCTATCGCGTGCGAGGCCTGTGGCGTGACCCACTGGCCTGGCAGGTGACCCTGTACATGGGCCTGCAGTCATCACTGGCTTACATCGTGTTCGGCTGGTTGCCATCGATCCTGATCGGTCGCGGCCTCAGCCCAACCGAGGCAGGGCTGGTGCTGTCAGGGTCGGTAATCGTGCAGTTGATCAGCTCGCTCAGCGCCCCTTGGCTGGCCACCCGCGGCAAGGACCAGCGGCTGGCGATCGTGGTAGTCATGTCGGGTACGCTGGCGGGGCTGTTCGGTTGCCTGTATGCGCCACTTTCCGGGTTGTGGGGGTGGGCCATTGTGCTGGGCCTGGGGCAGGGCGGTACCTTTGCCCTGGCGCTGACCTTGATCGTGCTGCGCTCGAAGGATGCCCATGTGGCGGCGAACTTGTCGAGCATGGCCCAGGGGGTGGGTTATACCCTCGCCTCAATGGGGCCATTTGCGGTGGGCCTGGTGCATGACCTGACTGGCGGCTGGGCGGCCCTGGGCTGGATTTTTGCGGTGCTGGGCGTCGGCGCCATCGTGTTCGGTCTGGGGGCCGGGCGGGCGCTGCATGTGCAGGTGACCAGCGAGAAAGTCTGAGGCCTGTTTTGCAGTACCGTCTTCTTACCCGCCAAGAGGACGGTACTGGCATTAGCCATCGGGGCAGATTATCGTGCAGCTTTCGAACCTAGGACGGACCAGCCCCCCCATGAGCGATGCCAACCGCGCCCTGATCACCCGTTTCTACCAGGCTTTCCAGCGCCTGGATGCCGACGCCATGCTGGCCTGCTACAGCAACGATATCGTTTTCAGCGACCCGGTGTTCGGCACCCTGCGCGGCAAGGACGCCGGCGATATGTGGCGGATGCTCACCACCCGCGCCAAGAACTTCACCCTGACATTCGACAGCATACGCGCAGATGAGCACAGTGGCAGCGCGCATTGGGTGGCTACCTACCTGTTCAGCCAGACCGGGCGTATTGTGGTCAACGATATCCAGGCACGCTTTGTCATTCGTGATGGGCTGATTTGCCAGCATGACGACACCTTTGACCTGTGGCGCTGGTCGCGGCAAGCGCTGGGTGTTCCTGGCATGCTGCTGGGGTGGTCGCCGCTGATGCAGAACAAGGTCCGCCTGCAGGCATTCAAGGGGTTGCGCGCATTCCAGCAGGCCCAGGGTGAGTGAGGTTGTCGAACCTGCCGTTGGAAAGCCCTGGTTCGTCTATCTGGTAAGGGCAGCCAATGGCTCGTTGTATTGCGGCATCAGCGATGATCCGCAGCGTCGGTTTGCCGCGCATCAGAAAGGGCAGGGCGCCCGCTATTTCAAGACCAGCCCGGCCCAGGCGCTGGTGTATGTGGAGCAGTGGCCGGACAAGAGCGCGGCGCTGCGCCAGGAGCGGTTGGTGAAACGGCTGCGCAAGTCGGCGAAGGAGGCATTGGTTGCCTCCTTTGGCGGCTTGGGGGAAATCAGTCCTTGCGGCGCTTCAGCTGATCCACCAAGGTTGTCGGCAGCCCCTTGATGATCAAGGTCCCCGCCGCTTCGTCATATTCCACCTTGTCCCCCAGCAGATGTGCCTCGAAGCTGATCGACAGCCCCTCGGCACGCCCGGTGAAACGGCGGAACTGGTTGAGGGTGCGTTTGTCCGCCGGGATTTCCGGCGAAAGGCCGTAGTCCTTGTTGCGGATGTGGTCGTAGAACGCTTTGGGGCGGTCCTCGTCGATCAGGCTGGACAGCTCTTCCAGTGTCACCGGCTCGCCCAGCTTGGTCTGGGTGGTGGCGTACTCGACCAGGGTCTGGGTCTTCTCGCGGGCAGATTCTTCCGGCAGGTCTTCACTTTCAACGAAATCACTGAAGGCCTTGAGCAGGGTGCGCGTTTCGCCCGGGCCGTCGACACCCTCCTGACAGCCGATGAAGTCGCGGAAGTAGTCCGACACCTTCTTGCCGTTCTTGCCCTTGATGAACGAAATGTACTGCCTGGAGTTCTGGTTGTTCTTCCACTCCGACAGGTTGATGCGTGCTGCCAGGTGCAGTTGGCCAAGGTCGAGGTGACGGGAAGGGGTCACGTCGAGCTCGGCATTCACAGCTACACCTTCGCTATGGTGCAGCAGGGCGATTGCCAGGTACTCGGTCATGCCTTGCTGATAGTGGGCAAACAGGATGTGGCCGCCGGTGGACAGGTTGGACTCTTCCATCAGCTTCTGCAGGTGCTCGACAGCCACGCGGCTGAAGGCGGTAAAATCCTTTTCTTCATCCAAGTACTGCTTCAGCCAGCCGCTCAGCGGATAGGCACCCGATTCGCCGTGGAAAAAGCCCCAGGCTTTGCCTTGCTTGGCGTTGTAGCTGTCATTGAGGTCGGCCAGCAGGTTTTCGATGGCATCGGAGGCAGCCAGTTCGGAGTCACGAGCATGCAGCACGGCGGGGCTGCCATCGGGCTTTTTGTCGATCAGGTGAACGATGCAATGACGGATTGGCATGGAATTCTCGGCGAGCTGCAAAAGTTGCCAAGTTTAACCTAGACCTGAGGTGATGCAGTGGCCGTATGTTGGCAGATATGTCTGTTGTTCGTTTTTTGTTCAGTTTTGTGTGTTTTCAGCTGAAACGCCCGAAAAACCTGCATTTAATCAAAGTGCGAAGCGGATATTTATCCATTCCTGTGGTAGTTTTGCGCGGTCTTGCGCCCCTCGTGTGGCGCAGTGCTGGCAGCTTGCTTTCGTCGTGTCGAACCAAACGCCGATTTACGTATCTACATACGCAATTGGCGCGGCCCTCCATTTAAAGGGGCTGGCCCGATAACGTCGTAGTCCGCTGCATAACCATCGAATTTGATAGGGAAGGAACACCACCATGGCATTGACCAAAGACCAACTGATTGCCGACATCGCCGAATCGATCGCCGCGCCAAAAGCCACCGCCAAGAACGCTCTGGAGCAACTGGGCCAGATCGTTGCCGACCAACTGGAAAACGGCGCTGAAATCACTCTGCCAGGCATCGGCAAGCTGAAAGTCTCCGAGCGTCCTGCCCGTACCGGCCGCAACCCTTCGACTGGCGCTGCCATCGAAATCGCTGCCAAGAAAGTCGTCAAGTTCGTTCCAGCCAAAGTGCTGACCGACGCTATCAACAAGTAATTGTTGCTTTGACGAAACCGCGCCCGGCTTGCCCGGGCGCGGTTTTTTCATGCCTGTGATTTACGCCGGGCGTGCCAGGCCTGACGTGCGGCGTCGTCATGGAAGCTCCAGGCGACCATGCGGCTCTGTTTCTGCCCCTGGCCCATCTCGATGATGCGCACGGCCTTGGCGCCGGACTTCTTCAACGCGGCCTCGATGCCCGGCAGGTTGCTGGCCTTGGACACCAGGCTGGTGAACCACAGCACCTGTCCGGCGTACTGCACGCTTTCGCCAACCAATTGGGTGACAAAGCGGATTTCCCCACCTTCGCACCACAGTTCATTGTTCTGGCCACCGAAGTTCAGCACCGGCAGCTTGCGTTTGGGGTCCTGCTTGCCAAGGTTCTTCCATTTGCGCTGGCTGCCGCGGGTGGCTTCGTCGCGTGAGGCATGAAAGGGCGGGTTGCACAAAGTCAGGTCGAAGCGCTCGCCCTCCTGCAGCAGGCCGCTGAGGATGTGCGCTCGGTTGGCCTGCTGACGCAGCGTAATGGCCTTGCCCAAACCGTTGGCCTGGATGATGGCCTTGGCCGAAGCCAAGGCCATGGGGTCGATGTCTGAGCCGAGGAAGCGCCAGCGGTAGTCGCTGTGGCCCAGCAGTGGATAGATGCAGTTGGCCCCCACGCCGATGTCCAGCGCGCGCACTTGGGGGCCCCTTGGGACGTCGCCGGCATTGTCATCGGCCAACAGGTCGGCGGCTACGTGGATGTAATCGGCACGGCCAGGAATGGGCGGGCACAGGTAATCGGCCGGGATGTCCCAGTGCTGGATGCCGTACTGGGCCTTGAGCAGTGCACGGTTGAACACGCGGACGGCTTCGGGGTTGGCAAAGTCGATGCTGGGCTTGCCGTGGGGGTTGGTGATGGTGAAACGGGCCAGATCAGGGTGGGCCTTGATCAGGCTGGGGAAGTCGTAACGACCCTGGTGGCGGTTGCGCGGGTGCAGGGTGGGTTTGTTCGGGGTCATGGCAGTGTCCAGCCCTATACGAGCGGTGGCTTGAAGAACCTGGGGTTGCTACGCAGCCCTTTCGCGACACAAGGCCGCTCCCACAGGAGGGTGGCGCCTTGAAGGTTGGCGCCGTCCTGTGGGAGCGGCCTTGTGTCGCGAAAGGGCCGCGTAGCGGCCCCAACGGTCTCTCTAGTGTTTACAGCGCAGCAATCCGCGCATGCTGCTCGGTGAAGTTGGCCAGAGCCTGTTCAGACTCGGCCAGCTTGGCGCGTTCTTTCTCGATCACCGCAGGTGGGGCCTTGTCGACGAAGGCTGCGTTGGACAGCTTGCCGCCAACACGTTGCACTTCACCTTGCAGACGCTGGATTTCCTTGTTCAGGCGTGCCAGCTCGGCATCCTTGTCGATCAGCCCGGCCATGGGTACCAGCACTTGCAGGTCACCGACCAGGGCGGTAGCGGACAGCGGCGCTTCGTCGGCATCGCCGAGGACGGTGAACGATTCGACCTTGGCCAGCTTCTTCAGCAGCGCTTCGTTTTCCTGCAGGCGGCGCTGGTCGTCGGCGTTGGCATTCTTCAGGAACAGCGGTAGCGGCTTACCTGGGCCGATGTTCATTTCGGCACGGATATTACGCAGGCCGACCATCAGCTCTTTCAGCCACTCGATGTCGCCTTCGGCGGCGGCGTCAATGCGCGCTTCGTTGGCCACTGGCCACGGCTGCAGCATGATGGTCTTGCCGTCGATGCCGGCCAGCGGCGCGATGCGCTGCCAGATTTCTTCGGTGATGAACGGCATGAACGGGTGCGCAAGGCGCAGTGCCACTTCCAGCACACGCACCAGAGTGCGGCGGGTGCCGCGGGCGCGCTCTACCGGGGCGTTTTCGTCCCACAGTACCGGTTTGGACAGCTCCAGGTACCAGTCGCAGTACTGGTTCCAGATGAACTCGTACAGCGCCTGGCTGGCCAGGTCGAAGCGGAACTGCTCCAGCTGGCGGGTTACT
>Ga0182745_1004587_pt1 | contig 11484 bp, 8 predicted proteins | sample eDN3rd30CKraftBY_FD_128523 | JGI IMG/M metagenome (GOLD analysis project Ga0182745, IMG submission 128523) | Enriched backyard soil microbial communities from Emeryville, California, USA - eDNA 3rd pass 30_C Kraft BY (version 2) (version 2) | ecosystem: Environmental > Terrestrial > Soil >... | reverse complement strand
TCCGGATTGCGCAGGATTTCCTGGTAGTACGCGGCGGTGGTCTTCACCCCTTGCACGCGCATGTCGTCCAGGGCCCGCAGGCCGCGGTCCATGGCTTCTTCCCAGGTCAACGCCCACACCACCAGTTTCAGGCACATGGAGTCGTAGAACGGCGGAATGGTATAGCCGGTGTAGATCGCCGTGTCGGTACGCACGCCTGGGCCGCCGGGGGCATAGTAACGGGTGATCTTGCCGAAGCTGGGCAGGAAGTTGTTTTTCGGGTCTTCAGCATTGATACGGAACTGCAAAGCGTAGCCACGGTGCTGAATATCTTCCTGCTTGACCGACAGTGGCAGCCCCGAGGCAATGCGGATCTGCTCGCGAACGATGTCGATCCCGGTGATTTCCTCGGTAATGGTGTGTTCCACCTGCACCCGGGTGTTCATTTCCATGAAGTACACTTCGCCATCGGCGAGCAGGAACTCCACAGTACCGGCGTTCTCGTAATTCACCGCTTTGGCCGCACGCACCGCCAGGTCGCCGATGTAGGCTCGCTGCTCGGGAGTGAGCTGTGGGCTCGGGGCAATTTCGATGAGCTTCTGGTTACGGCGCTGGATAGAGCAGTCGCGCTCGAACAGGTGCACTACGTTGCCGAAGCTGTCACCGAGAATTTGCGCCTCGATGTGCTTTGGGTTGACGATGCACTTCTCCAGGAACACTTCGGCCGAACCAAAGGCCTTGGTCGCCTCGGAAATTACCCGCGGGAAGTTCTGTTCCAGTTCTTCACGGCTATTGCAGCGGCGAATACCGCGGCCGCCACCACCGGAGGTGGCCTTGAGCATCACCGGATAACCGATGCGGTCACCTTCGCTCAGGGCTTCATGAATATCGGCAACGTTGCCTTCGGTGCCCGGGGTTACCGGCACACCGGCGGCAATCATGGTGCGGCGCGCTTCGGTCTTGTCGCCCATACGGCGGATCACGTCGGCGGCCGGGCCAATGAACTTGATCCCGCGCTCGGCGCAAATCTCTGCCAGTTCGGCGTTTTCCGAAAGGAAACCATAGCCCGGGTGCAGGGCATCACAGCCGGTTTCCACAGCCAGGTTCACCAGCTTGCGCGGGTTCAGGTAACCGGCCAGCGGCTCGGCACCGATGCTGTGGGCTTCGTCAGCGCGCTTGACGTGCAAGGCATGCCGGTCGGCGTCGGAAAAGATCGCTACCGAGCGAATGCCCATCTCGGCGCAAGCACGCACGATCCGAACTGCGATTTCACCTCGGTTGGCGATCAGGATTTTTTTTATCACTGGAGTCTTCCCAAAGCCGTAGGAACAGTCGAGCCGGTTCTACCGGTCGGCGCGTGACCAGACGTTGCTGGCCAGTCGCGTATTCACCCTAGCGCTGTAGGTCGATAAACAAAAATCAATATTTGTTAGAGGCTGTATTAGTAAAAGCTTATAGTTGGGTAACAGGGTGTTGCCGAAGAGCCGATTAAAATGCGTAAGTCCTTGATGCGTATGACATTGCGTCAACTCCAGATCTTCAATGAGGTGTGCGATTTGCGCTCGTACAGCCGTGCTGCGGAGGAGATGGCGCTGACGCAACCCGCCGTTAGTCTACAGATTCGCCAGCTCGAAGAGCTGATCGGCCAGCCACTGTTCGAGTACGTGGGCAAGAAGCTATACCTGACCGAGGCGGCCGAGGCCCTTCAGCGCGCCAGCCACGATATCTTCGGGCGCCTGGAAAGCCTGGACATGCAGCTGTCGGACATGCAGGGCTCATTGCAGGGTCAGTTGAAACTGGCGATCGAGTCCAGTGCCAAGTACTTCGTGCCACACCTGTTCGCCGCCTTCAAGCAGCGTCACCCGGAGGTCAACCTGACCCTGACGGTAGTCAACCGTGCCCAAGCCATCCGCCGCCTTTCCGATAACCGCGACGACCTGATCATCATGTCGATGGTGCCGCAAGACATGGGCCTGGAGTTTCTGCCGTTCCTCAACAACCCGATCGTTGCGGTTGCCCCGCCGAACCACCCGCTGTGCAAGCTGGAGCAGTTGCGCATGCAGGACCTGGAGCCTCATACCCTGTTAGTCCGCGAGCAGGGTTCGGGAACACGCAAGGCGTGCGAAGAGTACTTCAAGGACAAGCGCGTGCATTTCGCCCAGACGCTTGAGGTAGCCTCGGCCGATGCCCAGCGCGAATGCGTGATCGCCGGCTTGGGGATCGCCCTGCTGACCCGTCACGCAGTCAACCTGGAACTGGCCACCGGTGTGCTGAAGGAATTACCGGTCGAGGAACTGCCGCTGTACCGTAGCTGGTGCGTGGTGCAGGCCAAGGCCAAGCGGCAGTCGCCGGTGGCCTTGGCGTTCCTGGCATTCATCCGCGGCGAACGTGCATTGATCAGCGCGCTTGTTGAACGTTTTTCGGGGAAGTTGCCGCCGATGACTGCCATACCGTGAGTGCTTGCAGCTCAGGGTAGTCCGCCAGGTCGCGGAGCAGTTGACGTTGGTCGCAATAGCTTTCGATCGCGCGGCGGTATTCCATGCGGCGCTGATCCTTTTCCTGCTGCTTGCGAGCCTTGGCGTTGGGTTGGTACGTACCGTCGAAGTCACGAGCCATTGCCTGTCTCCCAGATAGGATGCGAGAGTTTCAGACTGGCCTTGATGGTTTACCGTTTTGCGGTGGAATGGTGACAGAATCGTGAATTTTCACGGCCTGTACCGGCCTCTTTCCACAGGAATTGCACCGATTTATAGAGGTGCACAGTACCTGTGGAAGCGGGCAAGCCCGCGAAGAGGCCAGTACAGGTTGAATTCAGTCGTCTGTAGCCTTGATCGACTTGGGCGACAGACGCAGGCTGCGCAAGCTGCGCTTCACGCTCTTCAGGTGGTTGACCAGGCTAGGCCCGCGCGCCATGGCAACGCCCATGGCCAGCACGTCGATCACCACCAGGTGGGCAATACGCGAGGTCAGAGGGGTATAGATCTCGGTGTCTTCATGCACGTCGATCGCCAGGTTGACCGTCGACAGCTCGGCCAGCGGCGTCTGGCTGGGGCACAAGGTAATCAGGTTGGCGCCGCTCTCACGCACCAGGTTGGCGGTGATCAGCAGGTCCTTGGAACGGCCCGACTGGGAAATACACACCGCCACATCACCCGGTTTCAGGGTAACCGCCGACATCGCTTGCATGTGCGGGTCGGAATACGCTGCCGCGCTGAGCAGCAGGCGGAAGAATTTGTGCTGGGCATCGGCTGCAACCGCACCGGACGCGCCAAAGCCATAGAACTCTACCCGCTGCGCCTGGGCCATGGCGCTCACTGCTTGTTGCAGCGCCTGCGGATCAAGGTGCTCGCGCACTTCCATCAGGGTGTGCAGGGTGGTGTCGAAGATCTTCAGACTGTAGTCGGCGACCGAGTCATCTTCGTGGATGGCGAACTGACCGAAACTGGCCCCTGCAGCCAGGCTTTGTGCCAGCTTCAGCTTCAGGTCCTGGAAACCCGAGCAGCCAATGGCCCGGCAGAAACGCACGATGGTCGGCTCACTGATACCCACGCTGTGCGCCAAGTCGGCCATGGAGCTGTGCATGACGGCAGCCGGGTCGAGCAGCACGTGGTCGGCCACTTTCAGTTCCGATTTGCGCAGCAGGTGGCGCGATTGGGCGATATGTTGCAACAGATTCACAGGCTGGACTCGGTTATGATCGGCTTGCCGGGTTGTAGCTTTCTTGTAGTTATACTACATGGACGCCAACCCGCCCAGTTAAACGAACGTGGAGAGTGGCGGTTTGACTATTCCTTGCGACATTCTGGTCTTCGGCGGCACCGGTGATCTGGCCCTGCACAAATTGCTTCCGGCGCTCTACCACCTGTTTCGCGAGGCCCGTCTGAACCCTGCCGTGCGGGTCATCGCACTGGCCAGACGCAACCTGCCACGCCTCGACTACCTGAAACTTGCCGAACGCCATTGTCGCGCGCAGATTGCCCGCAGCGACTTCGACGAGGAGGTGTGGCAGCGGTTTTCTGCACGGGTCGACTACTTCCCGATGGATGCTTCACAAAGCGCCGACTTCGGCCGCCTGGCACGCTACCTGGGCGAACCCGGTGGGCTGACGCGCATCTTCTACCTGGCCACCGCTCCCAACCTGTTCGTGCCGATTGCCAACCACCTGCGCATTGCCGGACTGGCCGACACCGAAGCGCGCATCGTGCTGGAAAAACCGATCGGCCATTCGCTGGAATCCGCCACTGCCATCAATGAAGCGATTGGCACGGTGTTCGAAGAAAGCCAGGTGTTCCGCATCGACCACTACCTGGGCAAGGAAACCGTGCAGAACCTGATGGCCCTGCGTTTTGCCAATGCCCTGCTGGAGCCGGTGTGGCGCAACAACCAGGTCGACCATGTCCAGATCAGCGTTTGCGAGACGCTGGGCGTAGAAAACCGCGGTGCCTACTACGATCGCGCCGGGGCTATTCGCGACATGCTGCAGAACCACCTTCTGCAACTGCTGTGCCTGGTGGCCATGGAGCCACCTGCGCAGTTCGAGGCCGAAGCGGTACGCGACGAAAAGGTGAAAATCCTGCGCGCCCTCAAGCCGATCACTGGCCAGGATGTGCAGGACAAGACAGTACGCGGCCAATATGGCGCCGGGCGTATCGGCGGCCAGGAAGTGCCGGCCTACTACTTTGAAAAGGATGTCGACAACGACAGCGATACCGAGACTTTCGTGGCCATCGAGGCGCACATCGACAACTGGCGCTGGGCGGGCGTGCCCTTCTATCTGCGCACCGGCAAACGCATGGCGCGGCGCGCTTCGCAGATCGTCATCCAGTTCAAGCCAGTGCCTCACGAACTGTTCAGTGGCGGCCAGGTAAACCAGCTACTGATACAGCTGCAACCGGACGAACGCATCAGCCTGCGCATGATGACCAAGAGCCCAGGCAAGGGCATGCGCCTGGAGCCCGTGGAGCTGGACCTTAATCTGGCCCAGGTGTTCAGCCAGACTCGCCGCTGGGAAGCCTACGAGCGTTTGCTGCTGGATGTGCTCGAAGGTGATTCGACACTGTTCATGCGCCGCGATGAAGTGGAAGCAGCCTGGGCCTGGGTAGATCCAATCATCAAGGGCTGTGAAGAGCACTTCCAGGCGCCCCGCCCCTACCCGGCTGGCAGTTCTGGGCCCGAGCAAGCCAACAGCCTGCTCGCCAGGCATGGCAGGCACTGGCATGGCTGAATTACCTGCGCGTTGACGCTACCTTCAATCTGAAACAGGCGCAGATAAAGTTCAAAGGGGCGAAGTCCTTTGCCTTGAAGGCCATTGACTGACCATGCGTCAGCCAGCTTGCGCAGGCCGTAGCTGACCCCGGACCGATGAGCGGGATGCAGCCAGGTGAATATTCATACAGTAGATATTTGCCCCTTACCCGGCATCGCCCTAGAATGGCCCGATGCGCACAGACGACCTCTCTCTCCTGCTGAACTCCCTCAACGATGCCCAACGCCAGGCCGTAGCGGCCACGCTTGGGCGTCAACTGGTGCTTGCCGGTGCCGGTTCCGGTAAAACCCGCGTGCTGGTACACCGTATCGCCTGGCTGATCCAGGTCGAGCAGGCATCGCCGCACTCGATCCTGTCGGTGACGTTCACCAACAAGGCCGCAGCAGAAATGCGCCAGCGGATCGAACAACTGCTGGGCATCAACCCGGCAGGCATGTGGGTCGGCACCTTCCACGGCCTGGCCCATCGTCTGTTGCGGGCCCACTGGCAGGAAGCACGGCTGGTGCAGAATTTCCAGATCCTCGACAGCGACGACCAGCAGCGTCTGATCAAGCGGGTGATGCGCGAGTTGGGCCTGGACGAGCAGAAGTGGCCGGCACGCCAGGCCCAGTGGTTCATCAACGGGCAGAAAGACGAAGGCCTGCGCCCGCAGCATATCCAGGCGGGGGGCGACCTGTTCCTGGCGACCATGCGCGAGGTCTACACCGCCTACGAGCAGGCTTGCGAGCGCGCCGGGGTCATCGATTTCTCCGAGCTGCTGCTTCGCGCCCTGGACCTGTGGCGTGACCACCCGGGCCTGCTGGAGCACTATCAGCGACGCTTCCGCCACGTGCTGGTGGACGAGTTCCAGGATACCAACGCCGTGCAGTACGCCTGGTTGCGCCTGCTGGCACGCGGCGGCGACAGCCTGATGGCGGTAGGCGATGACGACCAGTCGATCTACGGCTGGCGCGGCGCCAAGATCGAAAACATTCACCAGTACACCGCCGACTTCCCCGACGCCGAAATGATCCGCCTGGAGCAGAACTACCGCTCCACCGGCGGCATCCTCAAGGCGGCCAACGCGCTGATCGCCAATAACAGCGGGCGCCTGGGCAAGGAACTGTGGACCGACATGGGCGAAGGCGAACCACTGACCCTGTACGCGGCCTACAACGAGCACGATGAAGCGCGCTATGTAGTGGAAACCATCGAGAGCCTGGTCAAGCAGGGCAATGCGCGCAACGAGATCGCCATCCTGTACCGCTCCAACGCCCAGTCGCGAGTGCTGGAAGAAGCCCTGCTGCGTGAGCGTATCCCCTACCGCATCTATGGCGGCCAGCGCTTCTTCGAGCGCGCCGAAATCAAGAATGCCATGGCTTACCTGCGCCTGATCGAAGGGCGTGGCAACGATGCCGCTCTGGAGCGGGTGATCAACGTGCCGCCGCGCGGTATTGGCGAAAAAACTGTCGAAGCCATCCGCGAGCACGCCCGCCACAGCCAGCTGTCCATGTGGGAAGCCATGTGCCAGCTGCTCGCTGCCAAGGCCCTGAAGGGTCGCGCCGCCAGTGCCCTGGGGGCCTTTATCGAGCTGATCGAGGGGCTGGCCGCCAAGGTCGTGGACATGCCGCTGCATACCATGACCCAGACCGCCATAGAACAGTCCGGCCTGATCACCTATCACCAGGAAGAAAAAGGTGAAAAGGGCCAGGCACGGGTAGAAAACCTTGAGGAACTGGTCAGTGCCGCACGCAACTTCGAGTCCACCGACGAAGACGCCGACCTGTCCCCGCTCTCGGCCTTCCTTGGCCACGCCTCACTCGAAGCTGGCGATACTCAGGCTGACGAGCATGAAGACAGCATCCAGCTGATGACCCTGCACAGCGCCAAAGGCCTTGAGTTCCCATATGTGTTCCTGGTGGGCATGGAAGAAGGCTTGTTCCCGCACAAGATGAGCCTGGAAGAACCCGGCCGCCTGGAAGAGGAACGACGCCTGGCCTATGTAGGCATCACCCGCGCCATGCGCCAGCTGGTCATGACCTACGCCGAAACACGCCGCCTTTATGGCAGCGAGACGTATAACAAGGTGTCGCGTTTCGTGCGTGAAATTCCGGCCGGCCTGGTTCAGGAAGTACGCCTGTCCAACAGTGTCAGCCGCCCGTTCGGCGGGGCCAAGACGGCCACCAACAGCAACCTGTTCGCCAATGCCAGCATTCCGCAGACCGCGTTCAACCTTGGCCAGCGTGTGCAGCATGCAGTATTCGGCGAAGGCGTGATCCTCAACTTCGAGGGTTCTGGCGCTCAGGCGCGGGTGCAGGTGAACTTTGCCGAAGGTAGCAAATGGCTGATGCTGGGGTATGCCAAGCTCGAGGCTGTCTAAAGCCCACAAGGGTCGGGCCTGCCAACTTTGTAACATCAGGCAAAAGCTCGAAACACTATGTCGCTGGTCATGTGCCTGGGAACCTGTGCACCATGACGCGCGTGCAATCCACAACAGGGGATATCCCACTTATGCAACGTTTTCTTAGCATCGCACTGGCGCTCTGCGTCGGCCTGACGCTGAGCCTGGACGCCAGCGCCAAGCGTTTCGGCGGCGGCAAGAGCTCGGGCTCCGCGCCTATCCACCAGACCCGCCAGGCTACGCCAACCACGCCTGCAGCCGCGCCGACCGCACCTGGCCGTGCACCGGCTGCCGCAAGCGGTGCTTCGCGCTGGTTGGGCCCACTGGCCGGCCTCGCCGCCGGTGGCCTGCTGGCTTCCATGTTCATGGGCGACGGTTTCGAAGGCTTCCAGATCATGGACTTCCTGATCGTGGCGCTCATCGCCTTCCTCGTGTTCCGCTTCATCGCCGCGCGCCGCCGCCAGCAGCAGCCACAAATGGCCATGCCGGGCCATGCGCCGATGCAGCGTGAGGCTCACGCTCAGCCTGCGCAACCGTCGATTTTCGGTGGTTCGGCCGCACCTGCTGCCGCAGCAGCCCCGGTGATCAACGCGCCGGCCTGGTTCAACGAGCAGAGCTTCCTGGCTGCAGCCCGTAGCCATTTCCAGTCGCTGCAGCAGCACTGGGATGCCAACGAAATGGACAAGATCAGCGAGTTCGTTACCCCGCAAATGCTCGAGTTCCTCAAGCGTGAGCGTGCTGAACTGGGTGATGGCTTCCAGTCTACCTACATCGATAACCTGGAAGTGCAGCTGGACGGTGTCGATGATCGCGCCGACCGCACCGACGCTACCCTGACCTTCCGTGGCGTGTCGAAGAATTCGCGCTTCGACCAGGGCGAAGTGTTCAGCGAAAGCTGGCACATGGTTCGCGCCCAAGGCGAGAACCAGCCTTGGCTGGTAGCCGGTATCCGTCAAAACGGCTAATCGCTGCGTGCTAAACAGAGAACCCCGGGCTTGCCCGGGGTTTTTGCTTTTGCCAAAGTGGGCTACTAGGGTATAAGGCGCAGCGTTGTCATCTAGGTTAGAGGAAGTGAACCGTGGAAGAAGTGATCGAACAACTCCGTGAAGCGAATGAGCCGGTACCGGTGCCCTTGGAGCTTCCCGACGAAGACCAACTGGTAGAGATCGAAGAGCAGCTGTTCATCAATATTCCATTCGTGTTCAAAGAGTTTCTGCTGACCGTAAGTGATGTGGTTTACGGCTCCCTTGAGCCTGTTACCGTCACTGATCCGCAGTCGCACACCTACCTGCCAGATGTGGCATCCAATGCCTGGGATGCCGGCGTACCGCGTGACCTGATTCCGCTGTGCCAGGACGGCGACAATTACTATTGCGTCGAAGAAGACGGCACCGTGGTGCTGTGGGATGCCGAAGAGGAAATTGTCGGCGAAGACAGCTGGGAATCGGTGTGGCACTGGGCGCGAGATGTTTGGCTGGAGAGCTGATCGCTAGAGCCTATAGAGAAGCTCGCGATCTGAGGCAGGAAAAATGACGTCTTAGCGCGTCAAGGTCGTTAAATCGCCAGGCTTTCCACGCCTGGCGACATCGCTATAGCCCATCTTCTCGGCGAACGGGAGATCTTGCCTCGGGCGCAACCCCTCAGTGCGAGTTTTCGCGACTGTTCTCCAGCGTCTCCAACAACGCGATCTGCATGCGCGTGTGCACGCGGATGAACCAGCGCCACAACAACGCCACCACCACCGCAGCCACCACGGCAATCACCAGCAGCAATTCGCTGGTGGGCAGAATGCTGGCGGACAATGCCGACAGCAGCAGGAAAATCACCAGCAGCGACAACAGCGGGATCACTTCGGCGATCACACGGCGCACGCGCTGGGTATGTCGCCCGGCCATTTCCGGCTTCACGCCCATCTCTGCCAGTAGCATCGAGAGTGCCTTTAGCTTGCGGTACGCGGCGATCAGGAAAGGCAGTGACAGCAGCAATGCAGCCCCCCAAATGATGGCCTTCTGCTGGCTTACATCGCTGACCCACTCACTGAGCCAATTGCCGATACGCCCTGCAAAGTAGCCGCCACTGAAGAAGATGGCGATCACCAGCGCCAGGTTCACCCCCACCTGCAACAGGATGCGCCGTATCATCGCCGCCAGCATGGCACTCTCGCCCTGCGGCTGGATGTTGCGCAACCACTCACCATATAAAGACAGCACGCGTGCGAGGCGAGCGGGCACCACATTGCCCAGTTTCTGCGACAACGGGTCAGCCGCGCGGATCAGGTAGGGTGTCAGCAGCGTAGTGATTGCCGATACTGCCACCGCCACCGGGTAAAGGAAGTCGCTGGTCACCTGCAGGGTCATGCCCAGCGCGGCAATGATGAAGGAGAACTCGCCGATCTGCGAAAGCCCCATGCCAACACGCAGTGACGTGCGCCCATCATTACCGGCAATGAACGCCCCCATGCCACAAGACAGCATCTTGCCCAGTACCACCGCCAACGTAATGACCACGATCGGCCAGGCATAGTCGAGGAGCACCTGAGGGTCAATCATCAGACCAATGGCGACGAAGAAGATGGCGCTGAAAAGGTCGCGTACGGGCTCGATCAAGCGTTCAATTTTCAATAGCTGCCGTGATTCGGCCATGATCGCGCCAATCAGGAAAGCGCCTAGCACCATGCTGTATTCCAGCTTCACTACCAGCAGGCAGAAGCCGAAACACAGGCCCAGAACGGTGATCAGCAACATTTCGTTGCTTTCGAACCTGGCGACGTAGGCCAATAACCGCGGCACCAGCAAAATACCGATGACGAGGGCGACGATCATGAACAGCGACAGTTTGCCGACAGTGGAGAACACCTCACCCGAGCTGACCGTGCCGCTGACCGCGATACCTGACAGCAGGGCAATGATACCGATGCCAAGAATGTCCTCGACGATCAACACGCCAAAAATCAGCTGGGCAAAGCGCTCGTTCTTCATCTTCAAGTCGTTGAGCGCCTTGACGATGATGGTGGTGGAGGAAATGGCCAGGATGGCGCCCAGGAACAGTGAATCCATGGTACTCCAGCCAAACCAGCGGCCAATCTCGAAGCCGATCCAGATCATCAGCACGATTTCCAGAAACGCTGCGATAAATGCCGTGGCGCCGACCTTGAACAGCTTGCGCAGGCTGAACTCGAGCCCCAGACAGAACATCAAGAATATAACCCCCAGTTCGGCGAGGATCTTGATGGTTTCTTCGTCATGAATCAGACCGAACGGGGGGGTGTGCGGGCCAATGATGAAGCCGGCGACAATGTAGCCCAGCACCACCGGCTGTTTGAGGCGGTGAAAAAGAATGGTGACGACGCCAGCGATCAGCATGATGACTGCCAGGTCCTGGATGAAGCTGATGGCATGCATGGCGTGATACTCCTTATCTCGTCTTTTTATGAATGCCTGGGCAGACCGCTCCTGCCGGGGCATACCTGAGCGAGCAGCAAGTACATACTGTATTGAATGCAGCGACGCCCATGTTGCATGGGCGCACTCAGGTTAACATCGCACTCCGCCGCTAAAAGTCGGTGCAATATGCAGAAACAGATCGGCTGGAAAAGCGCTCGTGATGGCATGATCAGCGTGACGACAGCGCGCCAGACAACGTCCCGTATCAGCAAGGCAAATTCAAAGAGGGGAACAGAAGTGTCAGCAGATAACGCCCTCCATTCGCCCGATTCAGCGCAACCTCACCGTGAGCACACTATGGAACCTGGAAACGCCCAGCTGAGCATGACCGTCCTGATGACCCCGGACATGGCCAACTTTTCTGGCAACGTACATGGCGGCACCCTGCTCAAGTACCTCGACGAAGTGGCTTATGC
>Ga0182745_1004583_pt1 | contig 11488 bp, 11 predicted proteins | sample eDN3rd30CKraftBY_FD_128523 | JGI IMG/M metagenome (GOLD analysis project Ga0182745, IMG submission 128523) | Enriched backyard soil microbial communities from Emeryville, California, USA - eDNA 3rd pass 30_C Kraft BY (version 2) (version 2) | ecosystem: Environmental > Terrestrial > Soil >... | reverse complement strand
CGTCGACCAGCTCGAGGCGGCCCGCACGCCCAAGACCAAGGCACTGGTCTTCGTGAGCCCGTCGAACCCGACGGGCGCCGTGTACCCCCGCGACGCCATCGAGGCCATCGGCCGCTGGGCCGTGGAGCACGGCATCTGGGTCATCACCGACGAGATCTACGAGCACCTCGTCTACGGCGACAACGAGCACCACTCGATGCCGGTCCTCGTGCCCGAGCTGGCCGACACCTGCCTCGTGCTCAACGGCGTCGCCAAGACCTACGCCATGACCGGCTGGCGGGTCGGGTGGATGATCGGCCCCACCGACATCGTCAAAGCGGCCACCAACCTCCAGAGCCACGAGACGTCCAACGTCGCCAACGTGTCCCAGCGCGCCGCGCTCGCCGCCGTATCGGGGGGGCTCGATGACGTCGCCCGGTTCCGGGAGAACTTCGACCGCCGCCGGATCACCATGTACCAGGCGCTCCAGGCGATCCCTGGCGTCACCGTGCTAGAGCCTGAGGGCGCGTTCTACGCGTTCCCGAGCTTCAAGGCGATCCTGCAGCGGCCGGTCCTCGGCCGCCCGGTGCGCACGACGCTCGAGCTCGCCGACCTCATCCTCGAAGAGGCCAAGGTGGCGATCGTCCCGGGCGAGGCGTTCAGCGCGCCGGGCTACGCCCGCCTGTCGTTCGCCCTCGGCGACGATGACCTGGGCGAAGGCATCCAGCGGATCGCCGACCTGCTCGACCGGTGAGCTCCGGCCTCACCATCTGAGCCGAACAGCCCGGCGCCGCCGGCCTTCGCGCCGAGCCTTGGCGCGCTGATGGTGCCGGCGATCTGTCCGTCACTGTCATACCCTGTCCGTACGGTTGGTCCGCTCCGGTCCCCTCAACCGCGGAGGTCTCGATGGTTCGAAGAAGCCGCACGCATGTGCGTCCGGTCCCCGGACGGCGGCGATGACGGACCCATCCCGCCTGTCCTACGACGCCATCCGTGAGTACGCCGAACGAATCGGTCGTCACCACCACATCTACGACACCGCTGGGTGCGCGGACATCGACGGCTTGCTCGGCAAGCTCGGAGGACGTGTCTCCTACCACGACACCAGCGAATCGATGCACGTCCGAAGCGCAGGGGATTTCGTGATCTTCCTCCCCTCGTTCACGTCGGCCCGCCGCGATCGGTTCACGATCGCGCACGAACTCGGGCACTACTTCCTCCACTACCTCCATCCGCAGGCAGAGGGCTTCGCCCCGTTCCGGCGCGGCGGGCAGTCCCTGGCGGAGACCCAGGCGAACGTCTTCGCTGCATCGCTCCTCATGCCGGAGACAGAGTTCCGAGCGGCGCACCGAGCGAGCAATGGCGACAAGTGGCGGCTGGCCCAGGTGTTCGACGTCTCGCCGGCTGCGGCCGAGGTGCGTGCCCAGGTCCTGAACCTCGCGTGACCGCCCACGCCACCGGACCTCGATCCGTTCTCTTCCTCTCCTGCGACATCACAGGCTCGACCGCGTACAAGCAGCGAGGCGCACGCTGGCAACGCACCTTTCTCTCCTTCTACCGGGAGTTCCCCCAGGTGCTGGGCGAGCTGGTCGAGGCGGCCCGGCCGGACCTGGACTTCACGCTGTGGAAGGCCATCGGTGACGAGCTCATCTTCACATCTGCGGTCTCGGACGAGCGCGACGTCTTCGACGCGGTGCGCATCTGGATCGACGCCATGTCGAAGTACGAGGCGGACAGCCTGGGCGATGAGGGCTTGGGCACGAAGGGTGGCGCGTTCATCGCCACCGTGCCGGGACCAGATAGCCAATGCGCGATCCCGAGAGATCCCGTGTCGCAGCAGTCCGACAAGGGCATCGTGACGCTCAACCGAGAGGCGTTGGCCGAAGCTGACCTGACGAAGTACCAGTACGACTACTTCGGCCCGAGCATCGACACGGGCTTCCGGGTCGTCTCGGTGTCCTCGGCCCGCTTCTTCACGCTCGCCGTCGAGGTGGCCTGGGCGATGCAGCGGTGCAACCACGACGCGAAGGACGACCCGGGTCGGGTCGGCCATCAAGACCTCGGGGATCTCCAGTTGCTTGGAACCAAGCTCCTCAAAGGGGTTTGGAGAGAGCGCGAGTACCCCGTCTTCGCACTTGATCGCCAACGTGAGGATCCCGTCTACAAGGGGCTTCGAGAACTCGACGGAGTGTCTTGCGACCCGGAGGTGGTGGGCAGGGTCTGCGCTGCGTGCCTGGCGTCAGGAGGCTGGCCGTCGGCGATCTACCTTCCGAGGTCCACCTTCGAACCGTTCAAGACCATCCCGCCAGATCAGCTCGATGGGATGGACGACAACGAGATGATCGGCGCCGAGACGCAGCAGCCCCCGGAGGGCCCCGCGGCTCAGCCGCTCGAAGATTCGCCGCCGTTCGGCTAGCGCCCTCGCCCGACTCGTCGCACCCGTCCGATCCGGCGATCGCGGTGGCACGATGACGGGCATGCCTGAGCACAAGCCCACCCTTCCGTTCGGCGAGTGGCCGTCGCCCATCACCGCCGCTCGGCTCGTGGAGGGAGCGGCGGGCGTCGGCGAGATCCGAGCCGACGGCGACGACGTCTGGTGGAACGAGCAGCGCCCGGGCGAAGGCGGGCGGTACCAGCTCGTCCGCTGGTCGTCGGGCGGCCACCGCCACGACCTGTTCCCGCCTTGGGATCCCACCGGCGAGGGCTCGAACTGGAACGCCCGGACGGCGGTGATGGAGTACGGCGGCGGGGCCTGGGGCGTGCGCGACGGCGTCGTCGTGTTCGCCAACTGGGCCGACCAGCGCCTGTACCGCGTCGACCCCGGCCGCGGATCGGTCCCGGTGCCGATCACACCCGAACCGCCGGTCGCCCGGGGCCACCGCTACAGCGAGCCCACGTGGCTCGACGACGACTGGCTGATCTGCGTCCGGGAGAACCACGACCCCGCGGTGGTCGCCGAGCACGGCGAGGCGGTGAACGAGCTGGTCGCGGTGTCGACGGCCCGCCCGGAGGGCCAGTACCACCAGGCGGTGCGGGTCCTGGTGTCGGGACCCGACTTCGTGCACTCGCCGGCCGTCGACCCGACGTCGCCGCAGGCGGGGCCGACGCGCATCGCCTGGATCCAGTGGGATCACCCGCGCATGCCCTGGGACGGAACCGAGCTGGTGGTCGCCGAGGTCACTCGCGCCGTCGACCGGATCCCCTCGGAGATCGCCACCCAGGAGGTGGTGGCCGGGGGCCCGAGCGAGTCGGTGGTCCAGCCCGGCTTCCTGGCCGACGGGACCCTCGTGTTCTGCACGGACCGGACGGGCTGGTGGAACCCGTGGCGCGCCCGGGGCGATGGTTCGGTCGAGCCGGTGATCGCCGGAGGCGGGGTCGAAGGTGAGATCGGCGGGCCGCTGTGGGTCGGCGGCCTGCGCTGGTGGGCGGAGCTGGCCGACGGCTACCTGCTCGTGATCGTCCGGCGCGACGGCGGCGACGCCCTCGCCGTGATCGATCCCGCCGGGCGTCTCCGCGAGGTCGACACCTTCTTCTCGGAGATCGAGCAGGTGGTGACCGGCGGGACCGACCACGATGCCCTCGTGGTGGCGGGCTCGCCGACCGCCGAGGCTGCGCCCTACGCCATCGAGGTGATGGAGCCGGGCGGCGACTGGCCGAACTGCGCCACCGAGCGGCTGCGGCCGCACCGGGAGCTCGGCTTCGACACCGAGTGGTTCTCTGCGCCGACCCACATCACGTTCGACTCGGCCGGCGGCCGCCAGGCCCACGCGCTGTTCTACCCGCCGAAGAACCCCGACGTGGAGCCCATCGACCAGGCGCTTCCGCCGCTCGTCGTGATGATCCACGGCGGCCCGACCTCGGCGGCGCGCAACCAGCTCGCCCTGGCCAAGCAGTTCTGGACCAGCCGGGGCTTCGCCGTGGTCGACGTCAACTACGGCGGCTCCACCGGGTACGGCCGTCCGTTCCGCGACCTCCTGCAGGGGGCGTGGGGGATCGTCGATGTCGAAGACGCCGCCGCTGCCGCCGAGCACCTGGCGAAGGAGGGCTTCGCCGACCGCCGCCACCTGGCCATCCGGGGCGGGTCGGCGGGCGGCTACACCACGCTGGCTGCCCTCTGCTTCCACGACGCGTTCAAAGCCGGGGCCAGCCACTACGGCGTCGCCGACCTCTCGGCGCTGGCCGCCGATACGCACAAGTTCGAGAGCCGCTACCTCGACGGGCTGGTGGGCCCGTACCCCGAGGCCGCCGCCACCTACGACGAGCGCAGCCCGATCCGCCACACCGACGGGTTCTCCGCCCCGCTGATCGTGCTCCAGGGGAGCGAGGACGAGGTCGTGCCGCCCTCGCAGGCGGAGATGATCGTCGACGCCCTGGCCGCCAAGGGCATCCCCCACGCCTACCTCCTGTTCGAGGGAGAGCAGCACGGGTTCCGCAAGGCCGAGAACATCGTGCGGGCGCTGGAGGCCGAGCTCTGGTTCTACGGGCGGGTGTTCGGCTTCACCCCGGCCGACCCGATCGAGCCGGTCGACGGCGCCGTCGGCCTGGGCTGAGACCAGCCGCTCGGCGGTCGCTCACCAGCCGTACGTCTGGAAGAACTGGAACGTCAAGGCGATGGTCATCGCCGCCATGAGGATGAACCACCAGCGGTTGAAGCCGGTGAAGCGGTTCTTCTCCCACGCGTCCCAGTCGTAGGCCGGCTTCTCCTCCGGCTCCTCGTCGGCGTCGTACACCCGGCCGAGGCTACGCGGGCATTGGCGGCTTCGCCGGGCGACCCGGCAGACTCGGACCCCTATGGCTCGTGTGCTGGTTTCGGAGAAGATCGCTGACGGAGGCCTCGACGCACTGCGTGCGGCGGGCCACGACGTGGACGTGCAGCTGGGCCTGTCGCCCGAGGAGCTGGTCGACGCGATCAAGGGGGCGCACGCCCTGATCATCCGCTCCGCCACCACCGTCACCAAGGAGGTGCTCGACGCGGGCACCGACCTCGTGGTCGTCGGTCGAGCGGGCATCGGCCTCGACAACGTCGACGTCGCCCACGCCACCACCCGCGGCGTCATGGTCGTGAACGCTCCGCAGTCGAACATCCTCTCGGCCGCCGAGCAGACGATGGCCCTGCTGCTGGCCAACGCCCGCAACATCCCGCAGGCGCACAACGCCCTCGTGCAGGGCCGGTGGGAGCGGTCGAAGTGGGAGGGCGTGGAGCTCGCCGACAAGACCCTCGCCGTCATCGGCCTCGGCCGCATCGGCAAGCTCGTCGCCCAGCGGGCGATGGCCTTCGGCATGCGGATCATCGCCCACGACCCGTTCATCGCCCCTGACCGGGCCCGGGCCATGAACATCGAGCTGGTCAGCCTCGACGAGGTGGCCCTCCAGGCCGACTTCCTCACGCTCCACGTCGCCAAGACCCCCGAGACCATCGGCCTCATCGGCGCCGAGTTCCTGGCCAAGGCCAAGCCCGAGCTGCGGGTCATCAACGTGTCGCGCGGCGGCATCGTCGACGAGGCTGCTCTGGCCCACGCCATCGAGACCGGCCAGATCGCGGGTGCCGCCCTCGACGTGTTCGAGAAGGAGCCCACCACCGAGTCGCCGCTCTTCGCGCTGCCGTCGGTGGTGGTCGCCCCGCACCTGGGCGCCAGCACCCGTGAGGCCCAGGACAAGGCCGGCGACACCATCGCCGAGCAGGTCGGGCTGGCGCTGGCCGGCGAGTTCGTGCCGTTCGCGGTGAACGTCGCCGCCGCCGAGGCCAGCGAGACCGTCCGTCCGTACCTCGGCGTCGCCGAGCAGCTCGGGCGCATCTTCGGCGGCCTGGGCGATGGGCTGCCCGCCACCATCGACATCGAGTACCAGGGCGAGCTGGCCGGCTACGACACCCGCATCTTGACCCTCTCGGTCCTGAAGGGCATCTTCGAGACGGTGAGCGACGACCCGGTCTCGTACGTGAACGCCCCGCAGCTGGCCACCGACAAGGGCATCGAGATCAAGGACTCGTCCACCTCGAGCAGCGTCGACTGGATCAACCTCGTCTCCATCAGCGGCGGCGGCCACCAGATCGCCGGCACGCTCGTCGGCCTCAAGGCCGAGGCCCGCGTGGTGCAGATCGACGGGCACTCGCTCGACGTCCCGCCCTCGGCGAACCTGCTCGTGGTCCGCAACGACGACCGCCCCGGCGTCATCGGCCGGGTCGGCACGATCCTGGGCGATGCCGGCGTGAACATCGCCGACATGGACGTGGGCCGTCGGCCCACCACCGATGGCGCCCTCATGGTCATCGCCACCAGCCAGCCCGCCCCCGACGAGGTGGTCGAGGCCCTGCGTGCGTGCGACGGCATCATCGAGGTCGCCGTCATCGCCGGCACCTGAGCGGGTCGGAGCTGCGCCAGATGAGGTGCATCGGGCCGTAGCCCAGGTCCGGGACCGTGCGGTCGCTGCTCGGCTCAGGGGCGGACCATCTCGACGCACTTGGCGATGCGGCGCTCGCGGGTCTCGGGCTTCTTGGCCTCGGTGACGGCCCGGACGTGCTCCTTGCGGTGGCTCGGCGCCAGCGCGTCGAAGGCGGCCCGGGCGCCGGCGTGCTCGAGGGCTGCGGCCAGGTCGCCGGGAACCTCGATGACCTTCGGCGCATCGTCCACGACCATCGCCACCTCGACCGTCTCGCCCGCGGAGATGCCCGCCCCCTTGCGGCGTTCGGCGCTGACCGGGATCCAGGTCGTGCCGCTCATCACCCCGAGCGTGATCGAGAACGTGAACCCGTTGATGGTGACGGCGACGGTGGGGCGCTTGCCGGCTCCCAGCGACTCGACGACCTCGGGCGGGACCTCGATGCCGGTGGCGGTCTTGGCGTTGAGCTGGACCTCGGCGGTGAACGTCGCCATCGAGATCAGCGCTTGGCGGCTCGGAGGCCATCGGCCTCGGCGCTGGCGGCGTCGGGGTAGCAGCGGTCCGGGTTGGTTCGCTCGTAGGCGAGGCCGCCGGGCTGGTGGAAGATGCCGCTCTTGACCTTGGCCTTGACGGGGTAGCCCTCGGGGCAGGTGCCGTCGACGGGCTCGACCCAGATCTGATCGCCAACCGCAACGGGGGCTCCGGTGGCGACCGGCTCGGCACCCGGCACGGTCGGGTCCACGTCGGCGGCGACCAGGGCCGTGGCCGCGTCGGCGGCGACGGTCGGGTCCTCCGGCGCCGGGACCAGCGGTTCGAGGTCGAGCTCGGGCTGGGCCGCCGCCGCTGGCTCGGTCTCGATCTCCGGGCGCGGGCTGAGCAGGGGGTCGACGGCCGGGCCGCCCGTGACGGTGGGGTGGTTCGAGAACTGCGGGGCCGGTTCGCCGCGCAGCTTCTTCAGCAGGAGCCCGGCTAGGACCCCGAGGCCGAGGAGGACCGCCAGCTTGCGCACCTTGCCTTCCTGCATGGCTCCGCACCCTACAAGCGTTCATCGACACCGCCGCGCCGAGCGCCGAGGTTGCGCGCCACGGAACCATGTCCGTAATATCTACCGGACCGCTAGGAAAGGTCCGCAATGCGCAAGGTGATCGTGCTCGCAATCGTCGGGTTCTTCGCCCAGTTGATCGACGGCGCGCTGGGCATGGCGTACGGCGTGACCTCGTCGTCGCTCATGCTCGCGGCCGGCCTCGCTCCGGCTGCGGCATCGGCCTCGGTGCACCTCGCGGAGATCGGCACCACGCTGGCGTCGGGGGCATCGCACTGGCGGTTCGGCAACGTCGACTGGAAGATCGTGCTGCGACTCGGCGTGCCGGGCGCCATCGGGGCGTTCGCCGGCGCCACCTTCCTGTCCGGCCTCTCCAGCGATGCCGCCAAGCCGTGGATGGCGGGCATCCTGCTCGCCCTCGGCGTGTACGTCTTGTTGCGCTTCACCTTCGGCTCGCTCAAGACACCCGATGGGAAGACCTCGCTGCGGGCCCGCTTCCTCAGCCCGCTCGGTCTCATCGCCGGGTTCATCGACGCCACCGGTGGCGGTGGATGGGGTCCCGTGGCCACGCCCACGCTGCTGGTCTCGGGCAAGGTCGAGCCCCGGAAGGTGATCGGCTCGGTCGACACGAGCGAGTTCCTGGTGGCCGTCGCCGCGAGCGTCGGCTTCTTCATCGGGATCGGCAACGAGGGCGTGAAGCTCGGGTACGTGGTGGCCCTGCTGGCCGGCGGGTTGCTCGCCGCGCCCATCGCCGCCTACCTCGTCCGGGTCATCCCGCCGCAGCTCCTCGGCTCGCTCGTCGGCGGCTTCATCGTGTTGACCAACTCCCGCACCATCCTCAACGCGTCCGACGTCACCGGTGGTGCCGCGGCGGCGGTGTACCTGTCGGTCACGGTCCTGTGGGCGGCAGCCGTCGCCTGGTCGGTGAAGCGCTACCGCGCCGCCAAGGCCGCCGACGTCGAGGGCGCCCGCTCGTCCGCACCGTCCATCGCCCCCGCCTGATCGGCCGGGCCAGCCCGTGCTCTTGCGGAGCGGGCCGCGAGGTGGGCCCGGCGCTCCAGGCGGGCGGTGACCGTGAAGCCGCCGCAGACGTGCCCGGTGGTGGACGCGCCCACCACCGACGGGGTCACTCGGTGGAGGCCTTGCGGCAGCGCTCGAGGTAGTCCTGGGCGATGCGGGCGAACGCCGCCGGGTCTCGCTCCGCCACCAGCAGGTCGACGTCGTCTTGGACCTCGGGCGGGGTGTTGACCTGGAAGCGGGTGACGTCGACCTGGTCGACCTCGGCGAGGATCTTGCCGACCGGTGGGAGCGGCCCGCGGCCGACGTCGCCGCTGGTGTCGGCCCGCTGGAGGACGCCGGCGATCTCCACGCTGGCGTTCATGCAGTAGCCGCCCTGGCGATGGGGGGCCGAGCGCGTCCAGAGGAGCCAGGACGACAGCAGCACGGCGACCACGAGGGGAGCGGCGATGCTCGAGACGAGCGTGCGGTCCTTCACCGGGTCACGAACACCTTGATCGTGCCGGCGTCGGGATCGCCGGGGTCGACGGCCTCGGACGAGAGGAGCTGCTCGCCGTCGTTCGCCTTGGCTCCGGCGTCTGAGGTGATGCGCAGCTGGGCGTCGGTGGTGCGCCCGTCGGTGCGGCGATCGGTGTAGCCCCGGGTGAAGACGTTCCGGTCGAGGACGACGTCGGACCCGGACGCCTCCAGGCGGTAGACGACGCCGGGGCCCACGGCGACCAGGGCCTGGTTGCCCTCGAAGCGCACGTGGTACGTGCCTTCGGGCAGGTCGTCGATCACGGCGGACGCGGTCCGGTCGGTGACCGACATGAGGTCGCCGTCGCGCTGGTCGGCGAGCCTGGCCGTGCCCAGGGCGCCGAGGAGCACGAGCACGGCCACGGCACCGCCGCCGATGGCCAGCGGCCGGCGCAGCGCGTCCCGCCGAGCATCGGAGACCAGGTTCCACCCCTCCCAGGCGAGCGCCACCCAGAAGCCGAGGCTGACGACCCACAGCCAGCGGGTGCCGTCGGCGCGGAACGCCGAGAGCGGTGGCTGGCCCGAGCCGCTGATGGTGGACGTGACGGCCACGGCCACGAGCAGCCAGGCGAGACGGCCGGGGTGGTTGCGGCCGTCACGGCGCTTCACCAGGGGCGAGAGGGCGACGCCGCCCGCGATGATCAAGAAGGCCAGGAAGACCTGGACGGGGCTGACGTCGGAGATGAAGCCGAACCGCCCGGTGCGGCGCAGGAACGTGGGGACCGGGGCCACGGCCGTCGCCAGGCGCTCGAGGGTGAACGAGAGGCCGATGCGCGGGCGGGGGGTCGTGGCTGCCTTCCACAGCGCGGCCACGTTGCTCGGCTCCGGGCCGAGCTCGTAGGCGAGGACCGGCGACCAGCCGACGGCGAGCACGCCGAGAGCACCGAACAGGTAGGCCCGGTCCCGCCGCACCGTGCCCGGGTGGCGGCGCCACGCCAGGCCGATGGCGGCGAGGGCGATCAGCACGAGCGGCGCGCAGAACCCCGGTCCGACGATGTGGAGCTGGCCGACCACGGTGACGGCGGCAGCGAGGATCGGGGTGACCCGGAGGTCGCCCACGAGCACGCACCAGGCCGCCACGATGGCGACGAGCATCGGATAGGTGGCCAGCTCCGAGTTGAACGGGTCGTACAGGGAGGCGGCGCCGAGCGACCAGACGAGGCCGGCCACCGCCACCGACATCAGGGCCAGGAGGGCCACGCCGCCGCGTCGCACGCACAGCCACGCCACGCCCACCAGGGCGGCGCTGTTGATCAGCGCGGTGCCGACCACGATGCCGGCCCGGTCGCCCGCCGCCTTCGTGGTCCCGGCGAGCACCCAGTTCTCGATCGGACCCGGGTGGTTCGCCGGGGTGCCGGTCAGCTCCTCGGCGGTGCTGGTCTGGCCGAGGAGGGGCGGGTGGCCCTTCCACACGTCGAGGGTCCGCAGCGAGATGACCGCCACGTCGCCGGTGGGCTGCCAGCCCTTCGCCAGCCCCGAGACGGCGGCGGCGAACGGGGCGGCGCCGAGGGCGATGATCAACACGAGCGCGAGGGCCCGGTCCCGAGGTGCGAGGTCCCGGACGCGCGTGCCCGTTCGCTTCATCGCCTCGGCCATCGGCATGGTCTAGCTGGTGGTCGGCAGCCAATCGGGACGGGAGGTCTCGTAGGCGGTGATGTCGTCGGCCTGGCGCAGCGTGATGCCGATGTCGTCGAGCCCTTCGAGGATCCGGTGCTGGACCGAGGGGTCCAGGGGGAACTCGACGGTGAGCCCGATGGCGGGCGCCTCGACCGTGCGGCGCTCCACATCGATCGTGATCTCGAGCGTCGGATCAGCCTCGACGGCCCGCATCAGCTGCTCGCCGACCTCGGGCGGCACCACGACGGGCAGCAGGCCGTTCTTGCCGGCGTTGTTGCGGAAGATGTCGCCGAAGCGGGGCGAGACGACGGCCCGGAAGCCGTACTGCTGGATGGCCCACACGGCGTGCTCGCGGGAGGAGCCGGTGCCGAAGTTGGGGCCGCCGATGAGGATGGTGGCGCCGGCGTACTGCTCCTGGTTGAGCACGAAGTCCCGGTCGTCGCGCCACTCCGAGAAGAGCCCCTTCTCGAACCCGGTGCGCTCGACCTGCTTGAGCCAGTCGGACGGGATGATCTGATCGGTGTCCACATCGGACCGATCGAGCGGGACCGCGGTCCCCGTGACGATGCGTACTGCGTCCATGGTTCAGAGGTCCTCGGGAGTGGCGAAGTGGCCGGCGATGGCCGTGGCGGCGGCGACGGCGGGGGAGACGAGGTGGGTGCGGCCGCCCCGTCCCTGCCGGCCTTCGAAGTTGCGGTTGCTGGTGGAGGCCGAGCGCTCGCCGGGGGCGAGCTTGTCGGGGTTCATGGCCAGGCACATCGAGCAGCCCGGGTCGCGCCAGTCGAAGCCGGCTTCGGTGAGGACCTGGTCGATGCCCTCGGCCTCGGCCTGGGCCTTGACCCGCCACGAGCCCGGGACCACGAGGGTGCGCATGCCCGAGGAGACCGTGCGGCCCTTGGCCACCTCGGCCACCGCCCGCAGGTCCTCGATGCGGCCGTT
>Ga0182745_1004582_pt1 | contig 11489 bp, 8 predicted proteins | sample eDN3rd30CKraftBY_FD_128523 | JGI IMG/M metagenome (GOLD analysis project Ga0182745, IMG submission 128523) | Enriched backyard soil microbial communities from Emeryville, California, USA - eDNA 3rd pass 30_C Kraft BY (version 2) (version 2) | ecosystem: Environmental > Terrestrial > Soil >... | reverse complement strand
TTTGTTCCTTTTCTATTATAGGGAACTTGTTAATACATTAAAGTATCTGGCATCTGGATGAGCAAAAACCATTGCGGATACAGATGCCTCTGGTTCCATCATGCATTCTTCTGTTAAATGCACCCCGATATTTTCTGGAGCAATCAACTCAAATAATTTCTTTTGATCCTCCAATTCAGGACAAGCAGGATAGCCAAAGGAATAGCGCTGACCTTGATATTTGGCAGCAAAACGGTCTTTCATCGTAAAGTCAATTGGATCCGGGAAGCCAAAGCGGTCCCTAATTTGACGATGAATCAATTCGGCAAATCCTTCTGCCATTTCAAGGGCAAGGGATTGAAGAGCATGGGATTCTAGGAATTTTCCAGCCTTTTTAAGTGATTCAGATGCTTTTCTGATGCCATTTCCAGATGTTACCGCAAAAAATGCTACATAATCCATGATGCCGCTGTCGACCGATTTGACATAATCGGCAAGACATAAAAATGGCGCTTTTTCTTGTCTCGGAAAATCAAAAACTTGCAGCACCTCTTGGGTATTTTCTGGATGGTAAATAAGCACTTTATTTCCATCTGACTGGGCAGGGAAGAACTGATAAACACCCTGTGGCTTAATCCAGCTGTTTTTTTCTGCTTCCACCAGCAAGTTTTCCACTATATCATTGATTTTTACAGCTTTTTCATCATTTGCAGCCAAAAGATTTTCAATTTTTCCTTTTACGCCCAAGTGATGGCCTAACAGCATTTGTTTATTGACATATGGCTTGATATGAGAAATCGAATAGTTTGTCAGTATATGCTGTTTTGTATCTTGCGGCACAAAAACAGGAACATCCTGATTGACGGTTTTGACTATTTTGATAGGAGCTTTTGCCGGCTTCAGCGCCACATTTCCCGCAGCTTCGGCAAGTTTTGCCCGTTTTTCCTCTTGTTCTTTTTTCAGCTGCTCTATTTCAGCAGGGTCGGCAAGCTGATTAGCAATGGACAGGCCATTCATCGCATCTTTGGCATAAAGCACCAAGCCATCATACTCTTTGGAAATTTTTGTGTCGGTAAATTTCCTGGAAAGGGCAGCACCGCCAACTAAAATTGGAATATTAATGCCAGCCTGCTTCATATCGGAAGCGGTAATGACCATCTGCTGTGCCGATTTTACTAAAAGACCGGACAGGCCGACCATATCAGGCTTTTCCTTTTTTACAGCTGCAACAAGTTCAGCAGGAGGCACTTTAATGCCTAAATCGATTACTTTGTAGCCATTATTGCTTAAAATAATATCGACTAAGTTTTTACCGATATCATGCACGTCGCCTTTAACTGTTGCCAAAATAATTTTTCCCTTTGTTGCACTTGTTTCATTTTTTTCCATATGGGGCTCTAAATAGGAAACAGCTGCTTTCATTACTTCCGCACTTTGCAAAACCTCTGCCACAATCAGCTGGTTGTCATTAAAGAGACGACCCACTTCCTTCATGCCATCCATTAATGGTCCGTTAATAATATCAAGAGGAGCGCTGTAGTTGATCAATGCCTGATCCAAATCTTGATGCAGGCCTTCTTTTGTGCCTTCGACCACATAATAGGCTAATCTTTCATCCAATGTCATATCAGGCAAGGTGCTTTTTTGCTCTTTTTTCTTGTCCCGATAAAAGTTTGTGAATTCAGCCAGTGATTCATCGGTTGTTTCAAACAATAATTTTTCCGCTAATGCTACTTCCTCTTTGGAGATGGAAGCAAACCATTCAAGTTTTTCTGTATTAACAATCGCATAATCTAGTCCCGCTTGTGTACAATGGTATAAAAAGACACTATTGAGCACTTCGCGGCCAACAGGAGGCAGCCCGAAGGAAACATTACTTATGCCTAAAATGGTTTGCACATCTGGACATGCTTTTTTAATCAGGCGGATGCCTTCAACCGTCGCTTTCGCCGAGCCGATATATTGTTCATCTCCTGTGCCGACAGGGAAAACAAGTGGATCAAAAATAATATCCTGTCCATTCAGCTTGTATTTTTTCGTTAATAATTCATATGATCGTTTGGCAATTTCCAGCTTTTTCTCCGCGGTAACGCCCATCCCTTTTTCGTCAATGGTTCCCACAACAACTGCTGCGCCGTACTTATGGACAATCGGAAGAATCGCTTCAAATCGTTCTTCGCCATCTTCTAAGTTGATGCTGTTGATAATGGCCTTTCCTTGCGAATAGGAAAGAGCTTTTTCAATCACTTTTTCATCTGTGGAGTCGATGACAAGAGGAACTTTAATTTTTTTACCGACCTCTTCCATAAAATTTTGCATATCCTCGATTTCATCGCGGTCTGGATCAGCAAGACAAATATCAATAACATGTGCTCCGCCTTTGACTTGGGCTCTGGCAATTTCGGCTGCTTCTTCATATTTGCCTTCACTGATCAATCGTTTAAATTTGCGGGAGCCGATGACATTTGTGCGTTCTCCCACCATAATAGGGCGCAAGGTTGGATCATCATAAATAAATGGTTCAATTCCTGATACCATATGGGCATGGGATTCCTCTGCCTGCCTTGGCTGAAACTCCTTCATTTTATCGGCAATTGCTTGAATATGTGCGGGCGTTGTGCCACAGCAGCCGCCGACAACATTCAGCCAGCCTTCGCGCGCAAATCCAGCAAGCTTTTCGGCAAGGGAGAGGGGGGTTTCATGATATTGGCCTTCTTCATCCGGCAGCCCTGCATTTGGGTAGCAGCTGACTGCAAATTGCGACAAATTAGACAAGGAACGAATATGGTCTTGCATAAACTCCGGCCCTGTTGCACAGTTTAAGCCGACCGCAATTGGATTCATATGCTCAATGGAAATATAAAATGCCTCAATCGATTGGCCGGCTAAGGTCGTGCCCATTGGTTCGATGGTGCCGGAAATCATTAAAGGAAGCTCGACATCCGTTTTTTTAAAGGCTTGTTGTATGCCGATAAAGCCTGCTTTGACATTGAGCATATCCTGGCTTGTTTCCAATAGCAAAAGGTCGACGCCGCCATCGATTAAACCGCGCGCTTGCTCTTCATAGGAAGCAGTCAGTTCATCAAAGGTGGTTCCGCCTGTTACACTTAATGTTTTTGTGGTCGGACCCATGGCGCCGGCTACATATCGCGGCCAATCCGCTGTTGAAAATTTTGCCGCTGCGGCTTTTGCCAATTTTGCTGCAACGACATTATTTTCATAGGCAGCGTGCCCCAGATTGTATTCGTCTAGTACGATGCTTGTGGAGCCAAATGTATTTGTTTCAATAATATCAGCGCCAGCTTCCAGATAAGCTTCATGGATTTTGGAAATTACATCAGGGCGAGTGAAGGTTAAATTTTCATTGCAGCCTTCCAATTCTTCGCCGCCAAAATCATCTGCTGTCAGATTTTCCTGCTGCAGCATCGTTCCCATTGCTCCGTCCATAATGAGAATGCGTTTTTTTAGGGCATCCTTTAATTCAGCTGTTTTATTCATGTAGTGATCCTCCTTAAAGGTGCTGTTATTTCATGTGTATATGCTGCAAGCTCTACAGAAAGCTCATAGCGCAAAAATGGGGTGATAAGATAGATGCCGTTAAAATATTGGGAAGCAGCATCAATCAAGGCTTTGGTAATTTTGATTCCTTCTTTTGCTGCTTGAACCGGATTATTTTTATACTGTGCCATCGTTTCGCGAATCGAATCGGCGATTTTAATGCCAGGAACCTCATTATGCAGGAATTCGGCATTATTGCTGCTGGTTAAAGGCATCAGGCCAATATAAATCGGTGTTTTAATATGTTTGGTTGCTTCATATAACTCTATGATTTTTTCTTCTGAATAAACAGGCTGTGTGATGAAATAATCGGCGCCTGCTTCGATTTTCTTTTCCAGTCGTTTGACTGCTTTATCTACTTGGCGCACATTTGGATTAAATGCTGCAGCAACGGAAAAATTGGTTTTTTCGCCTAAATCTTTTCCAGAAAGGGATAGGCCTTCATTTAATTGTTTAATCATGGCTATTAAATCTAGGCTTGTCATATCATAAACAGAGGAAGCCCCTGGGAAATCGCCGACTCTTGCCGGGTCGCCTGTAATGGCCAAAATATCATGCAAGCCTAATGTATGAAGCCCCATTAAATGGGATTGCAGTCCAATCATATTGCGGTCGCGGCAAGCAATATGAATCAATGGACGAATGCCGATTTTGTTTTTGGTCATGGAGCCAAGAGCAGAGTTGCATATTCTAGGAGAAGCCAGGCTGTTATCGGCAAGGGTAATTGCATCAATTCCAGCTTCTTTTAATTTTTGCGCTCCTTCAAAGAAGCGTTCTGTATTTAGTTTTCGCGGCGGATCAAGCTCCACAATAACAGAAGGCCTTTCTTTGACGATTTTTTCTAGCGGTTTGTTGTTTCGCTGCTGCTTTTTGGCGACTGTGATGGTGTCTGCCTGTTTTACCGCAATTGTTTTTTCTGTGATCGGCTTACAGCCTTTTAAGCTTTCTGCAAAGTTTTTAATATGTTCTGGCGTTGTTCCGCAGCAGCCTCCTAAAAGACGGATGCCCTGATTGCGGAATTCGATGGCGGATTGCCTAAAGTATTCGGCATTATCTTTGTATTCAAATATGCCGTCATTATAGCTTGGCAAGCTGGCATTTGGATATGCCGACAAATAGGCATTTTCTAGTAATGGTACATCTTTTAAAGAAGAAACCATGTGATGTGGGCCAAGTCGGCAGTTTAGTCCAACAATGTCTGCACCTATTTGTTCTAATTCGTGAAATGCTTCGATAATTGGGATGCGATTTTGCAGATAGCCAATTTCATGTGCAGACACTTGAGCAATGATCGGGATATTTGTTTCTTTTTTGGCAATGGCAAGGACCGTTTTTAATTCCTCTAGGTCATAAAATGTTTCTAAAAGAATTCCATCTACCCCTTCTAGCAGGAGACAGTACAGCTGTTCGCGGAAACTCCTTTTAATTTCTTCTAAAGAAATCGCTTGTGGTTTAATTCCTCTATTGCCGCCAATCGTTCCTAAAATGGAAGTATCGCTGTTTTGGACTGCTTGTTTGGCAATTCGTACTGCTGCACTATTAATTTCCTTTACCGAATCTTCTAATCCATATCGCTGCAATTTTAAATAGTTGGCAGCATATGTATTTGTTTGAATTAAATCCGCGCCTGCTTCAATATAGGCGCGGTGGATTTTTTCAATTTGGCTGCTGTGGGAGAGATTCAGCTCTTCTAAACAGCTATCTTTGCCGTAGGAGTAGAGCAGTGTGCCCATTGCTCCATCGGCTATCAATATTTGATCTTTCATTTTTGTTAAAAAAGACATATGGACACCTCAATTTAAGTAATTGGCAGTTCAGCTGTTTTCTTTAGGGCCTGATCAAAATCCTGAATCAAGTCTTCCGGATTTTCTAAACCGACGGACAGGCGAAGGAGTGCATCTGATATGCCTCTTTCTTGTCTTGCGATAGGGCCCATTGCTGCATGAGACATTTTCGCAGGATAAGAAAGAATCGATTCCACAGCACCTAAGCTGACGGCAAATACAGGCAGCTCTACATGTGAAACGAATGTGCGCATTGCTTCCTCGCTATGCAGTTCAAAGGAGAATACCGCACCAGCTGATGATGCTTGTTCTTGTTGGATTTTGTATTGAGGATGATCCTCAAATCCTGGATAATAGACTTTTTTTATTTGCGGATGATTATTTAAATAGCTGGCAATCTTCCAAGCAGCCTCGCTAGAATGCTTCATGCGGACATGCAGTGTTTTGATGCCTCGAAGCAAAAGCCAGCAATCTTGCACACCAAGAACCGCACCGAATGAATTTTGCAAATATCCTAACTGTTCTGCCAATTCTGCGTCCTTGACAACCGCAAGTCCTGCCACCACATCACTGTGGCCGGACAAAAACTTTGTAGCACTATGCAATACAATATCCGCACCTAAATTAAGAGGTTTCTGCAAGGCTGGCGTCAAAAAGGTATTATCGACAAATGTCCAGGCCCCGTGCTTTTTGGCTAAGGAGCTGACTGCTTGAATATCCGTTACCTTTAAAGTAGGGTTGGATGGTGTTTCTACATATAATACTTTTGTATTTGGCTGGATGGCTTTTTCTACTGCCTGCAGATCAGTCATATCCACAAAGGTATGTTCAATGCCGAAGCGATTCAAAACCGTTGTCACCATACGGTATGTGCCGCCATACACATCCTCTGTAATCACCACATGATCACCTTGCGAAAGAAGAAGGAAAGCGGTCGAAATTGCCGCCATCCCTGATGCAAAAGCAAATCCTCTTGTTCCGTCCTCTAAGTCTGCAATCACTTCTTCGACTGCTTCTCTTGTAGGATTTAAGCTTCTGCTGTAGTCATATTTGCCGAATGAATCGATATTTTGCTGATGGTAAGTGGACGCATGCTGAATCGGAACACTTACTGCGCCTGTTTGCGGATCGAATTTATGTTTGTTGTGCAAAAGTTTTGTTTCGAATGTATAGTGGTCGCCGCTCATTTATCTTACCCCCTTAGCAATCGCAAAAGCTTTATCCAAGTCTTTAATTAAGTCCTCTACATTTTCGATGCCGACGGAAAAGCGCAACAAACGGTTGCATACGCCTGTTTCCATGCGCACTTCTTCTGGAATATCGGCATGTGTTTGCGTGGCAGGGTATGTGATAAAGCTTTCCACGCCTCCTAAACTTTCAGCAAATGAAATGAGGTTTAAGTTTTGCAAAAATGGATTGACCCATGTTTCATCACAAATGCGGAAAGAAATCATGCCGCCTCTGCCAGGATACAGCACATCGATGACACTTTCATGCTCCTTTAAATAAGAAGCAAGTGCTTTAGCATTTTCCTCATGCTTGGCAATTCTTAATGCCAATGTTTTCATGCCTCTCATTAATAGCCAAGAATCAAAAGGACTAAGAACTGCTCCGATCGCATTGTGGTGCATGGCAAGCTCAGCGCAAAGGGCTTCTCCTTTTGCCACGATTGCCCCTGCAAGCACGTCATTGTGACCGCCTAAATATTTGGTGGCGCTATGGATGACGATATCTGCTCCCAGTGTAAGGGGCTGCTGGATAATTGGCGTATAAAAAGTATTGTCGACAATCAGCAGGACATTATGTTCTTTCGCTACTTTGGCAACTGCCGCTATATCCGTTACTTCCATTAATGGATTGGTTGGCGTTTCCAAGAAGATTGCTTTCGTATTTTCATTTATTTTTTCTGAGATTTCTTCTAGGTTGGATGTATTGACATAATGGCAGCGCAGGCCCCATTTTTTAAAGCCTTGCTCTAGCAGTCGATATGTGCCGCCATATAAATCCTTGGAAATAATCCACTCATCTCCTGATTGGAAAAGGGCAAGAATGGTTTGAATTGCCGCCATTCCCGAACTGCATGCAAATCCGCGGTCTCCTTCTTCTAAATCAGCGATGGCTTTTTCCAATACTTCTCTTGTCGGGTTTCCTGTACGTGTATAATCATAGCCTGTGGATTCGCCAATGCCTGTATGACGGTAGGCGGTGGAGAAATAGACAGGAGGATTAACCGTTCCTGTTGCATTTTCGCTTCTGTTTCCAATTTGCGCTAATCTCGTTTCTAAACCATACATGTAAAAACACTCCTTCGATATTTCTTATGCTGTTATTAGTGGTTGTTTTGGCAATTACAATAATAATTCCTACTGGAAAGGAAAAGACATATGAAACAAGCTAATGAATGTATGTACAGCTGTTTGCATAAAAAAGTCTTCTTCTTAAAAGTAAGAAGAAGACTGGCTTTGTATAGGTCATTCTCCTTATCTCTCAAGTTAATAACTTGATGGACTTAGCACCTTTTCAGCTTTTGCATAACTGAAGGTTGCTGAGGTGTCTTCGGGCCATTCCCTCAACCTCTCTGGATAAGAAATCATTTATGTAATTTTATCTAAATTTACTATATATTTAGAAGAATAGCAATATATATTTTTGTAAAAGTGTCTTTTTTCTCATTATTTTACAGAATAGCAGGGATGCAGAAAAAGGAATGGAGGAAATAGGTTCGATTAGTCGGAATACATGTAGACTTCTGTGGGTATGCGAGAAAGGCTCGAGGCGTCGCCCACGGAAAGCGAAATGTATGTCGTCTGCATGTTTAAAAGCAACAATCTTTTAGGAAAACAGCTTTTTCTATATATTATGCAGTAAAGCAGCATTTATAAAAGCAGAGGCTTTTTTATGCCCTTTTATCATTTCTCATGAAAATTTAATATTTTTCTCATGAAACTTTCTCGTTGCAGGTGTAGTTTATAGATAAGCAAAAAATATTTTTTACTATTTATACTATCTCTACTGTGATAATAAAGGTAGTTCAGCCATCTCCACTATATTTTTTTAGGGATACGTAAGTATGGGAGAAATTTTTAAAAAAGTAGACAAAGGGGATGTTAGAAAATGATGATATTTTTACGATATGCCATTATTAGTTTTTTTTCCATTACAGCACTTTCATTAATTGGTTTTCAGCTTGTCGAGTTTACACATGCTATAATAGACGCATACTTTAATAAAAAAGCATAAGCTTATCTGCCTTATTTTCTTATTTGTTTGCATGAATTAAAATGCCATGCAGACAGATAAGAAAGTATGCAAAATTTTAACTGGTGAGTGTGACGATGAAAAAGATTTTAATTATTGAAGATGAAAAAAACTTAGCAAGATTTATTGAATTGGAATTAACCTATGAAGGCTATCAGACAGAAGTCTGCTCAGATGGAAGAAGCGGGCTGAACAAAGCGATGACAGAAAATTGGGATGTTATCTTGCTTGATCTGATGCTGCCGGAGTTGAATGGAATTGAAGTATGCCGCAGAATCCGCCAAGTCAAAAATACGCCTGTTTTAATGATTACTGCAAGAGACAGCGTCTTGGATCGGGTATCGGGGCTAGACAGCGGAGCGGATGATTATTTAGTCAAGCCATTTGCCATTGAAGAGCTTCTGGCAAGGCTTCGGGCATTGTTCAGGAGGCTTAATTCGATAGAGTCGCCTGCTTCGCCAAAAATGACGGTCCTTACTTATAAAGATTTAACATTGGAAGTTGAATCCCACATTGTAAAAAAAGGAGACGAAATTCTTGGATTGACAAAGCGGGAGTATGATTTATTGAGCATGTTTATGAGCAATGTCAATATTGTGCTGACAAGAGAGGTTTTGCTCAATAAAATCTGGGGCTATGAATCTGAAGTCGAAACGAATGTGATTGATGTGTATGTGCGGTACTTGCGAAATAAATTGGATCCTTCTGGAAGCGATGTATATATTGAAACAGTCCGTGGAATAGGGTATGTGATGAGATGAAAATGTGGAAGAAACTCACTCTTTTGCCTTGGAAATGGAAGCTGGCGGTTTGGCTTGCTGCCAGCATTTTTTTCACTTTCTCTATTTTCACTTTTTTTGAATATCATACGGTTTCCACATGGCTGCTGAAACAAGAAGAAAAAGCAGTCAAACAGACGATGCAGGAAGTGCTGCAAACTTTGCAGGGAAGCTCTCATGCCATTACGGAAGAATCTATTCAAAAAAGTCTGCCTTTTATAAAAAAAATAAATGCAGACAATCAGCTTATTCGCATTTCGGATGAAAAGGGAAAAGTGATTATCTCCCAGCTGGATGGCGATGTTCCGGTATTGGAATTGAATAAAATCCTGAAAAATAAACAGATTAGCTATTTTATGATTGAAAATAAACGATCATTAGTGTATAGCCAAACAATTAAAGGCAGCGGTTTCTCTGGAAAAGTCGAAATTATCCGGCAGTTGAATTCTTATCATCAAGTAATGAATCACTTAGCTTTTGCGATGATCTTATTTGTAATTGTAACGATCCTTATCAGTGTTGCCATAGGCTATGCATTATCCTTGCAAGCATTAAAACCGATCAAAATGCTGACAAATACAATGAACAAAATAAAAAATGCCGGCTTTAAAGAACGAATGCCTGTTTACAATAATAAGGATGAAATTGCGGAGCTGTCGACGATATTCAATGAGATGATGGATGTAATTGAGCAGTCCTTCCAGCAGCAAAAACAATTTGTGGAGGATGCTTCCCATGAATTGAGAACGCCAATTTCCATTTTAGAAGGACATCTATCGCTGTTAAATCGTTGGGGCAAAAAAAATCCCGATATACTAGAAGAATCTTTGCAAGCATCTGTAGAAGAAACGGCCAAACTAAAAAAGCTTGTTCTTTCTCTATTAAACCTGACAAAATTAGATCAGCACCGAAGTGGAAAGCCAGTTTCTCCGGAAAAAGTGGGCGAAATTATTCAGCATACGATTCGAGATTTTCATATGCTCCATAAAGAATTTCGGTTTGAACAAAATATTCAATCGACCAAGCTTTATGGTGTGGCAGAAGAACATTTTCAGCAAATTTTAACGATCTTAATGGATAATGCCATCAAATATTCTGGGGCAAAAAAAGAAGTGTCCATTATGACTAGGCATATCGAAGGCCACTTTATGCTAGAGATTGCCGACCAGGGAATAGGCATTCCAACAGAAGACCTGCAAAATGTGTTTCACCGCTTTTATCGTGTCGATAAAGCAAGGACAAGAGAACAGGGAGGGACGGGGCTGGGTCTTTCCATTGCAAAAAAAATAGTCAGCTTATATAAAGGCGATATTCAGATTGAAAGCAAAGAAGGGCTTGGCACGAAGGTTATTGTCCAATTTCCTGTTTAAGGATGAATAAATATTTTTATGAAAAGGAGCTAATCTATTGGTTCCTTTTTTTGTCCATTCCATTTATCACTATTCAGCGGACTTTTGGCCCCTGCTGATTGAAGTTTCATTTTATAATTTTTTCCAAAAAGGTAAATACTAAAAAATGGAGCGAAGTGCAAAGTCTTTCGCGATTCGCTCCATTTTTTCTTTTGGGCGGCTGATAATAAAAGGGCACAAAAACAGGGCAAAATAGATGTACAGGCTTCTAAAAGAAGGAAAGGATACTAATGAAATGTGACTAAACAAGCGCTAGAGAAACTGTTTTGGTCGATTGCTTTTCCAGGGTTTGGACAATTGCTAAATCGACAATATATAAAGGGAACCATATTTATTGTTTTAGAGATTTGGGTTAATGTGAAATCGAACTTTAATCTTGCCATCATATCCAGCTTCCATGGCCATCCAACCGTTTCGTTTGAGCAAATTCATGTGAAATGGCTATTGTTGTATCCCTGCTTGTATTTTTGGTCTATGTGGGATGCAGTCAAACATACAGATAAAAATGATTATTCGCCACTTATGTTTCTCCCCTATATTTTTGCAGCATTTTTTGTCACCATGGGATTGATCTATTCCATGAGAGCAGCCTTTTTCACTTTATTGTTAGGTCCGGTATTTTTTCCGATGCTGATGGCGATACCAGGTGTATTAAGCGGATTAGCGGTAAAAAAAATACTAGCATTTATACTGATGAAATAAGAGTGCCGATAAAACTTTAG
>Ga0182745_1004581_pt1 | contig 11490 bp, 12 predicted proteins | sample eDN3rd30CKraftBY_FD_128523 | JGI IMG/M metagenome (GOLD analysis project Ga0182745, IMG submission 128523) | Enriched backyard soil microbial communities from Emeryville, California, USA - eDNA 3rd pass 30_C Kraft BY (version 2) (version 2) | ecosystem: Environmental > Terrestrial > Soil >... | reverse complement strand
GTGGCGAAGGCGCAGTAGTCGCACCGGTGCCGGCAGAAGGGCACGTGGAGGTAGAGCCCGAACGCCACCGAGCCAGCGTACCCAGGGTGGCGCGAGCGCCCTCGGGCCTCACCGCGATCCGATGAACGATGCTCACCATGAGCACGCTCTGCGAGATTCACTCATGCACCAGCCACGCATGGTGACAAAACCGCGCTGCGTGGGCTATGGTGTTCGCCGAGCGCGAAGCGTGCGCATCGATTCACAAGTGGGAGATCAGGCACATGACGCCTCCGCCATCGGAAAACGAGCTCGATCCGGAGTCCACCGAGTACGCACGGCTCGTCGGCGAACGGCTCCGGGCCATCCGGCGTCAGAAGCGGCTGTCGCTCCAAGAGGCGGAAGAGCTGTCGGGTCAGGAGTTCAAGGCGTCGGTGCTCGGCGCCTACGAGCGCGGCGAGCGGGCCATCTCGGTCCCCCGCCTCCACCGCCTGGCCACCGTGTACCAGGTCCCGGTGGACCAGCTGCTGCCTCGAGACCCGGGTGACCCCCGGTCCGACGGCCCGTACCTGGACCTCACGGCGCCCGCGGCCCCGGCCCCGCGCAAGATCGTCATCGACCTCGGCCGTCTCGACGACATCGGCGGGCCCACCGGCGAGATGCTGCGCCGCTACCTGGCGATGATCCAGGTGCAGCGCCAGGACTTCAACGGCCGGGTGCTCACGATCCGCCGCGACGACCTCCGGGCCATCGCCTGCATCCTCGACACGCCGCCGGACCACGCCACCGAGCGGCTCGAGCAGCTGGGCATGCTCTTCCAGGGCACCCCGGTCCTCACGAACCCCGTTCGCTGAGCCGACCCTCGTTCCGACGTCCCCTGGACGACGCCGGAGCGGGACCGCAGCTCGACCACCGCCTGTTCCGACGTCGCCTGGACGACACCGGAGCAGGCGGTCTCGCGCCCGGCGCTCCCGATGACGCGGGCACAACGGCAAGCGATCGAGCCCGGTCGAATGAGACCGATCGAGCCCGGTCGAGCAAACGTGGAGCAGTTCCGCCGCGAACCGACCACCACCCTCCACGTTCCGCCACGAGGATCCAACTTGGAGGATCCGGGTCACCCGACGCCATCACCCTCCAAGTTGGAGGATGAAGGCGACGGTGGCGGTCAGGGGCTGACGACGCGGCCGGAGCGGAGCGCCACGAGGAGGGCTCCGGCCACGATGGCGGCCGTCTCGGCGCGCAGCACCCCGGTGGAGAGCGAGACGCGAGGGAGGTCGACCTCGAGCTCGTGGCGCTCCCAGCCGCCTTCGGGCCCGACCAGGATCACCGGGCTCTCGAGGCTCGGGGCCTCGCCGTCGCGCTCGGCCAGGCATGCGCCGCCGATGCCGGCGACGGCGGCGAACGAGGTGACCGGCTCGATCATCGGGAGCCACGGCTGCCGGCTCTGCATGGCCGCCTCCCGAGCGACCTTGTTGAGCCGGGCCTGGGCCAAGTCGGCCTTGCCCTCGTCCCAGCGCACGACGGACCGGGCCGCCTCGAACGGGCAGATCCAGTCGATCCCGAGCTCGGTGAGCTTCTGGACGGCCAGCTCGGGCTTCGACCCCTTCACCAGAGCGAACGCCACGCCGATCGCCGGGGTCGGGTGGGCGCAGAAACGGATCTCGCCGGTGGGCTCGGGCTCCTCGTCGTTCATCCGGCCCGGACGCCAGCTGCCGCTCCCATCGCCGAGGACGAGCGCGTCGCCGTTGCGGACCCGCCGCACGCGGGCCAGGTGGTGGTGGTCGTCGAGGCGCAGGACCGGATGGTCCAGGTCTTCGACGTAGACGAGCGGCCCGCCGCCGGACGGGATCTCCGACGCGAGGCCGACGTCGAGGATCGGTTCGGGCGTGGACGACTCGGTCACCGCAGCGTTGTCTAGTGGAAGGCGGACTTGATGCGCGAGAAGAAGCCCTTGTCCGCCGGCGCCACGTCGTCGCCCCGGACGGCGGCGATCTGGCGCAGCGCCTCCTCCACCTCGGGTTCGAGGTCGGTGGGCGTGTCGACGACCACCTCCACCAGCAGGTCGCCTCGGCCCCGGCCGCGCACGTGGGGGACGCCCCGGCCCCGCAGCCGGAACACCTTGCCGGCCTGCGTGCCGCGCGGGATGACGAGATCCTCGTCGCCGTCGAGCGTCGCGAACGAGATGGCGGCGCCGAGGGCGGCCTGCGTGAACGGCAGGTGGAGCCGGTGGACCAGATCGTCGTCCTCCCGAGCGAAGCGCGGGTGGGGCTTCACCCGCACCTGGACGTAGAGGTCGCCGGCCGGGCCGCCCCGGGGAGCGACGGCGCCGAAGCCGCTGAGCCGGAGCGTGGAGCCCGTGTCGACGCCAGCAGGGATGTCGATCGTGTACGTCTTGTCGGTGACCTCGCGGCCTTCGCCCTTGCAGGTGGGGCACGGGTCGGGGATCACCTGGCCGGCACCTCGGCAGACCGGGCACGGAGCGGCGGTGACCATCTGGCCGAGGATCGACTGGCGCACCTGGCGGACCTGACCGGTGCCGCTGCACTGGGCGCAGGTGTCGGCGTGCGTGCCCGGCGCCGCGCCCGTGGCTTGGCACGTCTCGCAGGCAACCGCCGTGCGCACCGTGACCTCCTCTTGGGCGCCGAACACCGCCGACTCGAAGGCGATGTCGACGGCCACCTCCAGGTCGGGGCCGGACTGGCGCCCCGGGCGGGCGCCGGCGGCGGCTCCTCCCCCGCCGAAGAAGGCGTCGAAGATGTCGCCCAGCCCGCCGCCGCCGAAGCCGCCGAACGGATCGCCGCCCATCTGCGGGCCATCGGCGCCGAAGCGGTCGTAGCTCGCCCGCTTGCTGTTGTCGCTCAGGACCTCGTAGGCGTTCGCGATCTCCTTGAACCGTGCCTCGGCCTCGGCATCGCCGGGGTTGGCATCGGGGTGGTAGCGGCGGGCCGCCACGCGGTAGGCCCGCTTGATCTCGTCGGTGCTTGCGTCGCGCTCGATCTCGAGCAGCTCGTAGTAGTCGGTGGGCACGTCAGCCTTCGCTCAATCGGTTGCCCAGGCGCTGGCCGACGACGGCGACAGCAGCGAGAGCCTGCGGGTAGTTCATGCGGGTGGGTCCGAGCACGCCGACGGTGCCGACCTGCTCGCCGTCCACGGTGTACGGCGCCACCACCAGCGCGCAATCCGCCAGCGGCTGCATCCCGGTCTCGCTGCCGATGGCGACGTTGAGGCCCCGGTCGACCACGTCGCGCAGAAGCGAGACGACCACGAGCTGCTGCTCCAGGATCGTCAGCACCGAGCGGACCGTCTCGACCGCCTCGAACGACGCCGCCATGCGGGAGGCGCCGTTGACGAACACGTGCTCGGCGTCGTCACCGCCGACGGCGACCGCCGAGCGCACCGCGGCGAGCACGGACTCGACGGCACGATCGGACGCAGGGGCGACGGTCGCGAGGACGGCGAGGGGCTGGCCGTCGGCCCCGGCGACCAGCGCGGCCGTCGCCGCGGCGAGCACGGACTCATCGACGGGGTCACCCAGTTCGATCGTGCGCTTCTCGACGGCCCCGTTGCCGAGGACCGCGACGAAGAGGGCGACCGAGGGGGCCAGCGACACCAGCTGCACGGAGCGGACCGCCGCCGCCTCGTGGGCGGGGCCGACCACCACGGCGGCGTAGTCGGTGAGGCCCGTCAGCAGCCGGGTGGTGTCCGCGAGCATCTGCTCGATCTCGCCGTGGGCCTGGTCGAAGAAGGCGCGGACCTGCTGGGTGGCCGTGCGGTCGAGCGACGGCTGGGTGAGCGCGTCGACGAAGTACCGGTAGCCCTTCTCGGTGGGGATCCGTCCCGCCGACGTGTGCGGCTGGGCCAGGAACCCCTCACTCTCGAGCGCCGCCATCTCGTTGCGCACCGTGGCTGACGAGACCTGCACCCCGGGCGCGGACGCGATGTGGCCGGAGCCGACGGGCTGAGCCGTCTGGATGTACTCCTCCACCACGGCACGGAGGATGGATGCCTTGCGCTCGTCGAGCACGGAGACCTCGCAGGGATCGGGTTGGCACTCGATCCTACCGAGTGCCAACCCTGCCGAGCATCAGTCGTCGAGCTTGAGGGCGGAGACGAAGGCTTCCTGGGGAACTTCGACGCGGCCGATGTTCTTCATCTTCTTCTTGCCCTCCTTCTGCTTCTCGAGGAGCTTGCGCTTGCGGGTGATGTCGCCGCCGTAGCACTTGGCCAGCACGTCCTTGCGCTTGGCCTTCACGGTCTGGCGGGCGATGATCCGGCCGCCGATGGCCGCCTGGATCGGCACGTCGAACATCTGGCGCGGGATGAGCTCGCGGAGCTTCTCGCACATCTTGCGGCCGTAGTCGTCGGCCTTGTCCTTGTGGATCACCATGGAGAAGGCGTCGACCGGCGTGGCGTTGAGCAGCACGTCGACGCGGACCAGCTTCGACACCTGGTAGCCGGCCGGCTCGTAGTCGAGGCTGGCGTAGCCCTGGGTGCGGCTCTTGAGCTGGTCGAAGAAGTCGGTGACGACCTCGGCGAGCGGGATCTTGTACTTGAGCTCCACCCGCTCGGGCGACAGGTACTCGAGCTTGTCCATCTCGCCCCGCCGGGTCTGGCAGAGGTCCATGATCGTGCCCGTGTAGTCGGACGGGGTGAGGATCGTGACGTCGAACCACGGTTCGGAGATGCTCTCGATCTCGGTCACCGGCGGCATCTCCGACGGGTTGTCGACCTCGACCTGATCCCCGTTGGTCTTGTTGACCAGGTAGGCGACGCTCGGGGCGGTGGCGATGAGGCTCAGGTCGAACTCGCGCTCGAGGCGCTCCCGGATGATCTCCATGTGGAGCAGGCCGAGGAAGCCGCACCGGAAGCCGAACCCGAGCGCACCCGAGGTCTCCGGCTCGAACGTGACGCTGGCATCGCTGAGGCGCATCTTGTCGAGCGCCTCGCGCAGATCCGGGAACTGGTCGCCGTCGATCGGGTAGATGCCGCAGAACACCATCGGCTTGGGATCGCGGTAGCCGTCGAGGGCGGCCTCGGCACCGTTGCGGGCCGTGGTGACCGTCTCACCGGAGCGGGCCTCGGCCACGTCCTTGATGCCGGCGATGAGGTAGCCGGTCTCGCCCGGCCCGAGCTCCTTCACCGGTGAGTTGACGGGGTTGCGCACGCCGATCTCGTCGGCCTCGTAGGTGACGCCGGCCTGCATGAACTTGAGCTTGTCGTTCGTGCGCATGGTGCCGTTGACGACCCGGACGCTGGAGACGACGCCGCGGAACTGGTCGAAGTGGCTGTCGAAGATGAGCGCCTGCAGCGGCTCGTCGACGTCGCCCTGCGGGGCGGGGATGCGCTCGATGACCGCCTCGAGCAGCTCGGGCACGCCCTCGCCGGTCTTGGCGCTGATGCGGAGGATGTCCTCCGCCGGGATGCCGAGGACGTTCTCGATCTCCGCCGCGTAGAGGTCCGGGTCGGCGGCCGGCAGGTCGATCTTGTTGAGGCAGGCGACGATCTCGAGGTCGTTCTCCAGCGCCAGGTAGCAGTTGGCCAGGGTCTGGGCCTCGATGCCCTGAGCGGCGTCGACGAGCAGGATCACGCCCTCGCACGCGGCGAGCGACCGGCTGACCTCGTAGCCGAAGTCCACGTGGCCCGGCGTGTCGATCATGTTGAGCGTGTGGCCCTGGAAGCCCAGGGTCACCGACTGGAGCTTGATGGTGATCCCCCGCTCCCGCTCGATGTCCATCGAATCCAGGAACTGGGCCCGCATGTCCCGGGCGCTCACGGCGCCGGTGACCTCGAGGATCCGGTCGCTCAGGGTCGTCTTCCCGTGGTCGATGTGGGCGATGACGCTGAAGTTGCGGATGCGGGACTGGTCCATGGGGCCTTCGACTGCCGAGCTGGTCAGACGACGCTACCAACCGGGCTGATGCACCCCACAGCTGACCAGGTCAGCGTGCGACGACCGCTCCGAGCACCGCGAGCACGATGGTGACCTCGATCGTCAGCATGGCGAGCACCAGCGTCCGTGTCTGACCTGCCATCTCGGCACGGAGCTCGGCACCGAGCACGGCGAGGTCTGCTTTGGTGGCGAGGGCATCGGGATCGGGAGGGAGCAGGTCCATGAGCGTCTGGGCGGTGTCGGCGCCCCAGGAGGCCTTGGCCGACTCGAACAGGGCGAGTCGGCGGGATTCGGCGATGGTCATCGTGTTCCTTCGGATGCGAATTGGCAAGGGCTGGACCCAGGCGGGCCGAAGGGGGTGGTACGCCCCATCGTAGAGGCGGGTTGTGACAGCGAGGGGTGGCACCACTACGCTGGTCCAGCCTTCAGAACGCAGAAGTGGAGCACGAGCCACCGTGGCCAACATCAAGAGCCAGATCAAGCGCAATCGCCAGAACGAGAAGCGCCGCGTCCGCAACAAGACCGTCCGGTCCGAGCTGCGCACGCGCACCAAGACCGCCGTCTCGGCCGCCGAGTCCGGCGCGGAGAACGCGGCCGAGGCCGAGCGCCTCGCCATGAAGCGGATCGACAAGGCCGCCACCAAGGGCGTGATCCACAAGAACGCGGCGGCCCGCCGCAAGTCCCGCCTGGCCAAGCGCCTGGCGGCTGCTTCCGCCGAAGCCTGATCCTCCGGCCGGTCCGCCGGCCACCCGACCCGACCCCGCTCACCGCACGGTGACGGGGTCGTTTCGCGTTCGGGCACCTGTGGCGCTGGACCCGGCTCAGCGCGCGTCGGCGAGGCCGCTCAGCGGGAGTTGCGGGCGAGGCGGGCGACGAGGACCTCCATCGTCAGCTCCTGCGGCCAGGCTTGGGCGCCACGGAGGTCGACGTCGGCCTTCGACAGCAGGGCCACAGCCCGCCGGATACCCGGCGAGCCCAGCTTGCGGGCCTGGTTCATGGCCTTCTTCGCGGGAAAGGTCGAGCCCTTCATCCCGAGGATCGCCGCCGCCTCCTTCTCGCCGCGCACGTTGGCGCCGTCGAGCTTCGCCATCCGCAGGTAGTGCGACTGGAGGGTGGCCATGATGGCCAGCGAGTGGCGCTCGCCGGCGCCCATCATCCGCTGGAGCCGGTCGAGTGCGAGGGTGACGTCGCCCTTGTCGATGGCATCGGTGAGGTCCCACGGCGGAACGCCGCCGGGCGGGCCGAGGAAGGGCTCGACGTCGGCCAGGCGCAGCCGTTCACCGGGGGTGAAGGCGCCCTTCAGGCGCTCGATGATGCCGACGACAGCACCGCCGTCCTCGCCGATGGTCTTCACCACCTTGTCCCGCACGGCGGGCTCGACGTCGAGGCCGGCCGCGGCGAACTGCTCACCCACCCAACCGGACATGTTGCGGGCGGCGGCGTCGGTCTCGATGACCTCGCCTCCTGCTGCCGTGACCGCCTTGGTGAGCGCCGGCGGCATCTTGGGCGTCTTGGTGAACGGCTCGCCGTCCTCGTTGGCCGAGGTGAGCGCCGTCTTCTCCCCGACGAGGACGAGCGTCGACGACGGCAGGGCGTCCTCGAGGTAGGCGACGACGGGCGCGACGTCGTCGCCCTTGGAGTAGCGGCCGAAGCGGCGGACCACCACGATGCGGAAGTCGGTGAGGAACGGGATCGTCTGCGCGGCATCCAGGGCGGCGGCGAGCTTGGTGGTGTCGAGGTCGAACTCGTCGACGAGCAGGGAGCGGTCGCCCCCGTCGACGAGCTGCTCGAGCAGGTTGGACACGGCGCCGCCCAACAGGACGGGGTCGCTCCCCTTCACGAGGTACACCGGCAGGCGGGCGGTCACGAGGCGTCCTCCGGGGCAGGGGCTCGAGCAGCGTCGAGGCAGGCGGTGACGTCCCGCACGCGTGCGACGCGCCGGGCGTCGATGCCGGTGACGTCGTCGGCGCCTGCGGCGAGGGCGGCTGTGCAGACCCCGATCTCCCAGCCGTCGCCCGCCTCGCCGACGAGATCGGCGGGTCGGCGCGCCTCGGCGACCACCGTCGCGTCCACGACATGAGCGGCCGCCGCGAGCTCACCGAGCCACGCCGGCACGGTGCGGTCGATCGGGACCACCAGGACCGACCCCGGAACCCGCTGGGCACGGGCCAGATGCTCCCGACCGGCCGCAAGGCTGTCGATGCGCACTCGGTCGGTGACCACGCACGGACCCTACCGCCCGACCCACGGCCCGGGATCAGGGTGGACGGGCCGTGACCACCGGCGGTGCGGGCGGTTCGACCGAGATGTCGAGCCCGCCCACGAGCAGCCGGACGGGGCCGGACGATCCGGCGTCGATGACCCGCCGGAGGGACCACCGGTGGCGCAGCACCCGTACCAGCTCGGCAGCGCCCCGCCCGTCGACCACCAAGACGTCGATCCGCCTCACGCCGGCAGTGCGGAGCACCTCGAGCGCGTCGACGGGCGGCGCGCCGTCCACCACGACCACGGTCGCCCCACCCGCCCGGTGCACCGACAGCCCGTCGGCCACCACCTCCGTGGGCGGTGAGCGCAGGGCGACCGCAGGGGCGAGGACCGAGACGAGCGCGACGGGGACGGCGGCGATGCGCAGCGGAGGCGGACGGGCCGCGACGGCCAGCGCCACCGCAAGCCCGGCGAGGTGCGGCCACCCGAGGGCGCCGAGCGGGACCGACGCGCCGACCCGGGCGACCGCGGCCACCCACCGGATCATCAGCTCCGTCGGGAGGTGGACCACCGACGCCAGCCGGTGGCCACCGAGGCCGGCGACGACACCCGCCGGCAGACCCCAGGTGGTGACGAGCCCAGCTACCGGGACCGCCAGCGGGTTGGCGAGGAGCGACACCACCGGAAGCCCGCCAGCCAGCGGCACCAGCACCGGCGCCACCCCGAACTGGGCGGCCAGGGTGACGCCGACGGCATCGGCCAGCGGTCCCGGACCCGGCAGCACCCGGGCGATGCGCGAGGCCCCGACCGCGATGGCCAGCGAGGCGCCGACCGACAGCTGGAAGCCGGTCGAGTGGACGAGGAGGGGATCCACCAGGATCAGGCCGCTCACGGCGAGCGCCAGGGTGCGCACCGACCCGGTCGGGCGGCCGACCGCGCCCGCGGTCACGGCCACCGCCGCCATCGCCGAGGCCCGCAGGACCGATGGCTCGAACCGCGTCACCACACCGAACACGGCGATCACCGCGATGGTCACGGCCCACCGACCACCCCACCGCAGCCGCGTCGTGATCGGCGACACCAGGACCAAGAGGAAGGCCACGTTCTGTCCCGAGACGACGAGCAGGTGCGTGAGCCCGGCCCCACGGAAGTCGTCCACGACCTCCGGCGGCTGGTCCCGGTCGTCGCCGAGGACGAAGCCGGCGTAGAGCGACCGCTCACGCTCGCCCATCGTCGACGCGCCGCGCTGGAGCAGCCGACGGAACCGGTTGGCCGCCCGCCAGGGGGCCGCCCCGGCGTCGACCCGCTCCACCGAGGTGGCGGCGAGCCGGCCGACGACGTGCCGGGGCACCAGCCACGGCGAGCTCGGGCGCGGTGGCGCCAGCTTGCCTTCGACGCGGATGCGCTCGCCGGTGAGGGCCGCGCTGAGCGCTCCACCCGCCGCGTCGCCCGCGGTCAGCTCCACCCGCCGGTGACCGAGCCTCACGTCGGCGCGCCACCCGAAGGCGGTGGGCGACGGATCCGCCACCAGGGTCGCGACACCCGAGTACGGCCCGGGGGCGACCGGATGCAGGCCGCCGTGGGCGCGGGAGGCGAGGGTGCCGGCCAGCAGTGCTGCGGCAACCACGAGCACCACCGGACGGCGGACCACCAGGACTCCCAGCACGACACCCACGAGCACCAGCGCCGGCACCGGGCGGTGCGCCACGGCAGACACCCAGACCGCGACGGCCAGGACCACCGCGCCACGATCGGTGAGCTGGGGTGCCGAGGCGGGCGCCGGCGGGAGCGCCGGTGGAAGGGCCGCAGTGCGCTCGGGTGCGGTCACACCCGGACGAGGGGTCGGAGCTGCTCCAGCTTCGCCTCACCGATGCCCCGCACATCGAGGAGCTCCTCGACCGATCCGAAGCGACCGTGCTCGTCTCGGTAGGCGAGGATGGCCGCTGCGGTCGTCGGACCGACCCCGGGAAGGCCGTCGAGCTGCTCCGCCGTCGCCGAGTTCAGATCCACCGGCGACGACGGACCGGGGGTGGTACCGCCCCCTCCCCCGGCGGCCTCCACCGCGGCCCCTGCTCCCCCGCCGCCGGTACCGCCCCCACCCGATCCGGCGACGACCTCGGGCACGGTCTCCTCACCTCGGCTCGGCACCCACACGCGCTCACCGTCCGCGACGGGGGCGGCGAGGTTCACCCGGTCGACGTCGGCCTGCTCGGTGACGCCTCCCGCCGCTTCCACGAGGTCATCCACGCGCGAACCGGGGTCCAGCACGTAGACGCCCGGCTTCGCCACGGCTCCCGCCGCCTGCACCACGACCGGTGCGACCGTCGTGGACGTGGAGGCTCCCGCGGCGGGCGCCGGTGACGAGCGGCCGGCCCCGCTCGCCGGAGCAGAGCCCGGTGCCGGCGCGGCCTCGGCCGCGGGCAGTGCGGATTCGATGGGCGGCGCGCCGGGCCGGAGCAGCCACCAGCCCGCACCCACGACCACGACGATGCCGAGCACGGCGACAGCCCACGACCGCATCGGCCGGGCCATCGCCGTCGCCCGCTCCAGAAGCGGGGGCCGACGGCGGAAGGCGTCGTGCCAGAACGGGTCGACGTCCGGGTCGGCGTCGAGATCGGTGGTGGAAACGGTGCGGTGGGCCACGAGCCTCTCCGAGCATGCAGGTGCGAGCAGCGCGGGGAAGGCGGGATCACCCTAGAGACCCAGCGCGGCCCGACCGCCGAGGATCGACCAGATGCGACCCATCTGGCTCGGGTGCCGACGGCCGGTTGCCCCGCCGTCAGGCCACCCCGTGGTCGGCGATCCCCGTCAGTCGGCGCCGATGCGGAGCAGGCGGCGGGCCCGCCACTCAGCGCTGACCTCGGCGGGGATGCGCCGGTACGCCGCCTGGTGCGGGTAGCCGCGAAGCCGCAGCGCGGCGTACGCCAACAGGTACCGGACCAAGAACGCCACGATGCCGAGGTCGTGGTACTGCCGGACGTGCTCGAGCTCGTGGGCGATCAGGTGCTGGCTGTCGGCGTGCCGAGTGCGAACGATCACCAGGCTGCCGAAGGTCCAGGCGTCGGCCCCGGGTGGTACCGGGCCACCGATCCAGAGGCGGTAGCCGGGGCGTCGCTCGATCCTCCCGAGTCCCACGCCACCAGCCTGCCGGGCCGCGCTCACCGGCTCAGGGATCCCCTCCCCAGCCAGACCGCTCGGCCCGACCGAAGTTGGTGTGCGAACTGATGTCCTGCCTCGTTTTTCACACCAACTTCGGAAGCGGGAGGGATGGGACCCTCAGGAAGCGGGAGGGATGGGACCCTCAGGAAGCGGGAGAGATGGGGACCTCCGGGAAGCGGGTCGGGCGGGAGGCGCTGTCAGAAGAGCTGGCGGGAGAGGCGCTTGCGGTAGTCGGCGGTGCGGGGGTCGTCGGG
>Ga0182745_1004580_pt1 | contig 11492 bp, 10 predicted proteins | sample eDN3rd30CKraftBY_FD_128523 | JGI IMG/M metagenome (GOLD analysis project Ga0182745, IMG submission 128523) | Enriched backyard soil microbial communities from Emeryville, California, USA - eDNA 3rd pass 30_C Kraft BY (version 2) (version 2) | ecosystem: Environmental > Terrestrial > Soil >... | reverse complement strand
CGGCGCGATTGCAGGTTGGGCAGGAAGCGACGCTTGGTCTTGTTGTTCGCGTGCGAAACATTGTTGCCCACCATCGGGCCTTTGCCGGTCACTTGGCATACGCGTGCCATGGATGCACCTCTTCGTGTCGTTCTTGCGCGCATCGCTTGGGGGGTAGACGGGGTTTCAGCCGCCGGGCTGTGAACACTGCGAGCTCGTCGCTGTGCTGCTTTGCCGGCCACCCAGTCTTAGTGGATGAGGCGCGCCAGCTTGGCCGGCTCGCCCTGTGCTTATACCCGCTGCCTGCCACCCGCGAAAATTCCTGGGATCGTGGATTGAAACCGCTGATCCAGGGAAATCTCCAGACGTTAGTCTGGACTACGCAGTTGGGGTCAGAGTGCTGAACTACAAAGCATAGTAGTCCCGCACGGGAAACTTCATGTGAAGACGTAGATTCTAATACGAAAAACGTAAATAAATCAAGCAGGCAGGCTAACGGACGTGCGACTGCGCCACGCGGCCCGAAAACCAGGACAGGCAGGCGCAGACCGCCAACGTGGTGGTCAGGGGCAGGGCGCTGTCCGTCTGCCAGGCGCTGACCGCGAAGCCGGCGAGCGCGCCGCAGGACAATTGAAGCGTCCCCAATAGTGCCGATGCCGCGCCCAGCCGCTTGCCCTGTTCGGCCAGCGCCAGCGCCGCGGAATTGGGGTTCACGAAGCCCTGGCTGCCCATGTAGGCGATCAGGCACAGCATCAGCAGCGGCAGCGTCATCCAGCCGCCCAGCGTCAACGCCACCGCGGCCAGGCTGGCGCACGCCAGCGAGGTCAGCGCGCGGCGCTGCAGCTGCCGCGGCGTATAGGTGCGCAAGAGGCGGGCGCTGATCTGCGAGCAGACGATGAGCGACAGGGCGTTGGTGCCGAACAGCAGGCCGTAGTACTGGGGCGGCACGCCATAGAGTTCGATGAAGACGCGCGGCGAGCCGATGATGTAGGCGAACATGCCGGCCTGGCCGAAACCGCCGGCCAGGCTGTGCGCCATGAAGCCGCGGTGCGCGAAGAGGCCGCGGTAGTTCCGCAGAATGGTGTCCCAGCGCAGCGGCACCACGCGATCGGGCGCCAGCGACTCCTTCATGATCTTCAGCACGGCCGTCATCAGCATCGCGCCGCCCGCCAGCATGACCCAGAACAGGCTGCGCCAGCTGGTGATGGCCAGCAACTGCGCGCCGATCAGCGGGGCGAGGATCGGGGCCAGGCCCATGATGAGCATCAGCAGCGACAGGGCGCGGGCGGCTTCGTGGGTTTCGTAGTGGTCGCGGATGACCGCGCGCGGAATCACGATGCCGGCGGCGCCGCCCATGGCCTGCACGACGCGCCAGCCGGTCAGGGCCTCCACCGATCCGGACAGGGCGCAGCCCAGCGACGCCACCATGAACAGCGCCAGGCCGACCAGCAGCGGCGGCTTGCGGCCGTAACGGTCGGCCATCGGGCCGTAGAACACCTGCGCCAGCGCCAGCCCGATCAGGTAGGCCGCCAGGGTGCGTTCGACGTCGCCGCGGGGCACGCCCAGGTTCGCCGCGATCGTGGGGAACGCGGGCAGGTACATGTCGATGGCGAACGGGCCGATGGCCGTCAGCGCGCCCATGAGGATTAGCCAGCCGGGCAGACCGCTGCGGAAGGAAGATGATGGGGGCATGTGGATCGCGTTGGAGCGCAGGACAGGGCCCGATGCGGTTTGTTGCATGTTTTGGGCCAAGTCAGCCACTGTATCACGCACAACCTTACATGCAAGTTTCAGCCATTTTCCGATAAAGTCGGTGGCGTCCGTACGCATCCAGGGGAGTAGCCGTGAATCCTTTGCTAGCCGTGGTGGAACGCAAGTTGCAGGCCTTGCCTGTGGCCGTCCAGTTGGTGCTGCCCGATGGCACCGTGCTCGGGCCGCCGGAGCCCCGCGTCCGTTTCGTGGCCCGCGACAAGGCCGCGCTGGCGCACCTGGCCGAAGGCGCCGTCGGCATCCTGGGCCAGGATTACGTGGAAGGCCGCATCGATATCGAAGGCAATATGCGCGACGTCATGGCGGCCGCCGCGTCGCTCATGCCGGGGTCGCCGGTGGACGCGGCCCGGGGCGGCTGGCTGACGGAACTGGTGCGCAAGGTCATATCGGTCTGGCGGCACTCGGTGGAGCGCGACGCGAAGCAGATCGAATTCCATTACGACCTGTCCGACGACTTCTACGCGCTCTGGCTCGACCCGCGCCGGGTCTATTCCTGCGCCTACTACCGCCGGCCCGACATGACGCTGGCCCAGGCCCAGGAGGCCAAGCTGGACCACATCTGCCGCAAGCTGCGCCTGCACGAAGGCGAGCGCTTCCTGGACGTGGGCGCGGGGTGGGGCGGCCTGCTGCTCTGGGCCGCCGAAAACTACGGCGTGGATGCCACCGGCATCACGCTATCGCGCAACCAGCACGCGTACGTCAGCCGCCTGATCGAGGAAAAGGGCCTGGCGGGACGCGTCCGCATGGAACTGCTGGACTACCGGAAGCTCGACGAATCCCTTCCTTACGACAAGATCGCCTCGGTCGGCATGTTCGAGCACGTGGGCCGGGCGCAATTGGAGGGGTATTTCGCCAAGCTCCGCCGCCTGCTCAAGCCGGGCGGCCTGATCATGAACCACGGCATCACCGCGGCCGGCGTGTACAACGCCGAGCTCGGCAACGGCATGGGCGAGTTCATCGAAAAGTACATCTTTCCCGGCGGCGAGCTGACCCATATCAGCGTTGTCATGGAGGCCATGACCAACGGCGGGCTGGAAGAGGTGGACGTGGAGAACCTGCGGCCGCACTACGCGCGCACCCTGTGGGCCTGGAGCGACGCCCTGGAGGCGCGGCTGCCCGAGGCGGCGCGGATCCTCGGCGGCGAACAGGGGGAGCGCTCGCTGCGGGCGTACCGCCTCTATCTGGCCGGATGCGCCATGGCGTTCGAGCACGGCTGGATCGCGCTGCACCAGATACTGGCCCAGCCGCCGGCCACCGGACGGCCCGACGAACTCGACGAGCCGGCGGATCTCGCCTATCCGTGGCGGCGGGACTATATGTATGAGGGCCGCTGAGGGCCTGCGCGAGGGCTGTGCAAGGAGGCCGTCAAAGCGGCCGTGCAAGAGGCGGTCGGGAGAGGGGCTGGAATAGGGGCGCGCAGATCCCCTTGAGGGCCCGGAAAACGGGAAAAAGCGCTATTTCGGGGTGTTTTGAAACCGTCAGAATGTATTAATACGAATATATTATTAACTGAACGTAACTATATTTTCGACCTGAATTTCCTTAGGGGAAAACGGCGATTTACCCGTGGTCGATCGGGGTTATCCCGGACGGTTTTACGCCGAAATGTATCTGTTTTGTTCGGGGTTGGGGTTGGGTTGGGCGCCAATTTCGTTTAAGATGCTGGCTTCTTCGTTCAGTTTGTTCACTTTCTGTGGGTTTTCAAAAACCGCGTTTTTGAAACTCCTGTCTTGCAAGACCCCGCATCCTCGCGGACGGTCTTGTTGCTAGTGTCGGTTTGTATTGGCGGTTCTGCCCGTCTTCCGCACAACCCCCTTAGCTCCATGGCATCCGCCGGGCCAGACCCGGCGCGTGTCCCTGAACCTATGGAGGCAAAAGCCAATGCGTTTCACCCCCGTCAAGACCCTGGCCGCCGCGGCCGTGTTCTTTGCATTTGCCGGTTCGGCCCAGGCCGCCGACGCCGCCCAATGCGAGCTCAAGCGTCCAGTCAACTTCGGCGCCATGAACTGGGAATCCAACCTGGTCCTCGTCGACGTCGAACGTTTCATCATGGAAAAGGGCTACGGTTGCAAGACCGAAACCCTGCCTACCGAAACCCTGCCCGCCCTGGCCGCGCTTGAGCGCGGCGACCTGGACATCAACACCGAGATCTGGCTGAACAGCGTGGCCGATCCCTGGGACCGCGCCGAGAAGACCGGCAAGGTCAAGCGCATCGGCGACCTCTACATGGGCGCCGAGGGCTGGTACATCCCGCGCTATACCGCCGAGCGCCTGCCCGAGCTGAAGTCCGCGGCCGACCTGCCGAAGTTCAAGGATCAGTTCAAGGATCCGGAAGAGCCCGGCAAGGGCCGCTTCTACGGTTGCCCGGCGGGCTGGGGCTGCGAAGTGACCAGCAACAACCTGTTCCACGCCTTGAAGCTGGACGACTCCTACACGCTGTATTCGCCCGGCACCGGCGCCGCGCAGAAGGCCGCGCTGATGTCGGCCTACAAGCGCAAGCAGAACGTCGTTTTCTACTACTGGTCACCCACGCCGCTGGTCGGTTCGATGGACCTGGTCAAGCTGGACATGCCGCCCTATGACGCGGAAAAGCACAAGTGCCTGACGGCGCCCAAGTGCGCCAACCCCGAGCCCAGCGCCTATCCCGAAAACCCTGTCTTCACCGCCGTGAACACCAAGTTCTCGCAGGAGGCCCCCAAGCTCACCGAATTCCTGTCCAAGGTGTCGGTGCCGCTGCCGGTGATCAACGAAACCCTGGCCCACATGGAAGAAACCGGCGACGAGTCCGCCGCGGTGGCCAAGTGGTTCCTGAAGAACAAGCCCGACGTCTGGACCAAGTGGGTCCCCGCCGACGTCGCCGGGCGCGTCCAAAGCGCGCTGTAACCTGCCGTGCACCTGGCTGCGCGCCCTCGCGGCGCGTGCCGGCCCACCCTCGGGCCGGGCTGCTTTGCCGGGATGGCCGCCGGCCGGGCGCATCGCCGCCCGGTCCGGTGCGCGCCTGCTTCGCCGGCTTGGCGGGCCGCTTCCGCCCTGGAAGCCCCCTGGCTATCTTGCCGGGCGGTGAGCGCGCCAGAATGGAGTAGAACGAATGTTTCCTGAAATTATTCCCGCCCGGCAGGTCCGGGGGGCGATCGACGGTTTCGTCGATCATCTGGTCACCAACTACGCGGATACGCTGGAGACGCTGTCCCAGCCCGTCCTGCACGCGCTGGTGTGGCTGGAACAGCTGCTGCGCAGCTCGCCCTGGTGGGCGGTGGTCGCGGTCACCATCGCGATCGCCTGGGGCGTGAGCCGCCGCATCGGCCTGAGCCTGGCGATGGGCGCGCTGCTGTGCGTGATCGGCGTGCTGGGCCTCTGGGACGCCGGCATGCAGACCCTGGCGCTGATGATCATGGCCGCGGGCCTGTCCGTGCTGATCGGCATTCCGCTGGGCGTGCTGATGGCGCGGATCAACTGGCTGCGCTCCGGCATGCTGCCGGTGCTGGACGTGATGCAGACCATGCCCAGCTTCGTGTACCTGATTCCGGTCGTCATGTTGTTCGGCCTGGGCAAGATCCCCGCGATCATCGCCACGGTCATCTATGCCGTGCCGCCGCTGATCCGCCTGACCGACCTGGGCATCCGCCTGGTCGATCGCGAAGTGCTGGAAGCCTCGCGCGCCTTCGGCGCCAATCCGCGGCAGCAGCTCTTCGGCGTGCAACTGCCGCTGGCGCTGCCCAACATCATGGCCGGCATCAACCAGACCACGATGATGGCGCTGTCGATGGTGGTGATCGCATCGATGATCGGCGCGCGCGGCCTGGGCTATGAAGTGCTGCTCGGGATCAACCGCCTGGAAGTGGGCCGCGGCTTGTTGGCCGGGCTGGGTATCGTGGTGCTGGCCGTGCTGTTCGACCGGATCACGCAATCGTATGGACAGCGCATGCGCATGGGAGGCCAGCGATGAGCAAGATCGAAGTCAAGAACATCTACAAGATTTTCGGCCCGCATCCGAAGAAGTGGCTGCAAGCCGCCCAGGGCGGCATGAGCAAGGAACAGCTGCTGGCCGAAAGCGGCCACACGCTGGGCCTGCGCGATATCAGCCTGTCCATCGAAGAGGGCAGCATCTACGTCATCATGGGCCTGTCGGGTTCCGGCAAGTCCACGCTGATCCGCCACTTCAACCGCCTGATCGAACCCAGCGCCGGCCACATCCTGGTCGACGGCGTGGACGTGGTCAGCCTGAACAAGCGCGACCTGGAAATCTTCCGCCAGAAGAAGATGAGCATGGTGTTCCAGCGCTTCGGCCTGTTTCCGCACCGCACCGTGCTGGACAACGCCGCCTACGGCCTGACCGTGCAGGGCGTGGGCCGCGCCGAGCGCGAGAAGCGCGCCCGCGACTGGCTGGAGCAGGTGGGCCTGTCGGGTTTCGAGAACCAGTATCCGCACCAGCTGTCCGGCGGCATGCAGCAGCGCGTGGGCCTGGCCCGGGCGCTGGCCACGGATGCCGAAATCCTGCTGATGGACGAAGCGTTCTCGGCGCTGGATCCGCTGATCCGCCGCGAAATGCAGGACCAGCTGTTGCAATTGCAGGCCAAGCTGAACAAGACCATCGTGTTCATCACGCACGATCTGGACGAGGCGCTGCGCCTGGGCAACCGCATCGCGATCTTGAAGGACGGCGAACTGGTGCAGGAAGGCACGCCGGAAGACATCCTGCTCAACCCGGCCAACGATTACGTGCAGTCGTTCCTGCAGGACGTGAACCGCACCAAGGTGCTCAACGCCACGCATGCCGTGAACCCGGCGCGCCTGACGCTGACCATGCGCTCGCGTCCCGCGCACGCCATGGACCGCATGCGCGCGCTGGACTACGAGTACGCGCCGGTGCTGGACGGCAAGCGCCTGGCCGGCGTGCTGACCGCCAAGGCGGCCGAGCAGGCCATCGCGGATGGCGTGCGGGACGTTTCCCGCTACGTCGAGGACCTGGCCTCCGTGCCGGCCACGGCGGGCCTGGGCGAAGTGCTGGCCCAACTGGTCCACAGCGACCAGCCCGTGGCCGTGACCGGCGAAGACGACGAGTTCATCGGCATGCTGTCGCGCAAGAAGGTCGTGGAGCTGGTCACGCCGGCCCTGGCCGACACGCCGGCGCCGGTGGACGAGACGCCTGCCGCGCAGGAATCCGAGCCGGAACTGGAGCACCACGACAAGGCGGCTTGACAGGGAAGACCCGTATCCGGACTGTGCCTGTGCATGGGCAAAGTCCGGATATGATGGTCGACCGGCCGCCACGGCCGGTTCGTCCTTATTCGGAACCTTGGAAGCCGTCATGCCCATTTTGAACGTCCAGATCATGCAAGGCCACTCGGCCGACCAGAAAACCGCGCTGCTGAAGGCGGCGTCCAGCGCCGTCGTCGAGAGCATCGCCGCGCCGCTGCCCAGCGTGCGCATCGTGCTGCAGGAAGTCCCCGCGGAGAACGTGATCGTGGCCGGCGAAATCGGCAAGCGCATGGCGCGCGTCGACGTGGCGCTGATCGAAGGCCGCGACGAAGCTAAGAAGGCGGCCCTGATCGCCGCGCTGAACCAGGCCGTCTGCGCCAGCATCGATATCTCGGGCGAAGACGTGCGCGTGCTGATCCGCGACGTGCCCAAGACCGACATGGGCGTGGCCAACGGCATCAGCGCCAAGGCCGCCGGTCGTTGAAGAGGCCCCCACGCCGCGCACGCTGCGCGTGCTTGCTGCCCCCCGAGGGGGCTGCCCCGCCTTGGGGCGGCCCGGCGGCGGGGCGGCCGTTCTTGCGAAGGACGGCATCCAGCCCATTCGGGCTGCGCACGCTGCGCGTGCTTGCTGCCCCCCGAGGGGGCTGCCCCGCCTTGGGGCGGCCCGGCGGCGGGGCGGCCGTTCTTGCGAAGGACGGCGACCTAGCCCAGTCGGGCCGCGCACGCTTTGCGTGCTTGCTGCCTCGTGGGGAGCAGGGGATCAGTCCAGCTTCACGTTGGCGGCCTTCACCACTTCGCCCCAGCGCGAGATCTCGCTTTTGATGTAGGCCGCGTATTCCTGCGGCGTGGAACCCAGCGCCTGCGCGCCCTGCGCCTTGAGTTGCTTCTGCATTTCGGGCGATTGCAGCGCGCGGCGGATTTCGGCGTTCAGTTTGTCGATGACCGGCCCCGGCGTGCCGGCCGGCACCACGACGCCTTGCCAGGCACCCATCTCGAATCCGGGCACCGCCGCTTCCTCCACGGTCGGCACGTCGGGCAATTGATCGCTGCGCGCGCCGCTGGTCACCGCCAGCGCGCGCAGCTTGCCTTCCCGGATGAACCCGAGCGAATCGTTCAGCGTATTGGTCATCAGCTGGACCTGCCCGCCGACCAGGTCCGTCATGGCGGGGGCGCTGCCGCGGTATGGCACATGCACCGCATCGATCTGCAGCGAGCGCAGCAATAGCAAGGCGCCCAGGTGGGTCACGTTGCCGGCGCCCGCCGAACCATACGACAGCTTGCCCGGATTCTGGCGCGCGTATTGCACGAACGCCTGGGTGTCCTTCGCCGGCACCGACGGATGCACCAGCAGCACCAGCGGAATGACGGCCGTGGACGAGACGGGCGCGAAGTCCTTGACGGGATCGAACGCCAGCGACCGGTAGAGATTCGGGCTCAAAGCGATCGACGACGTGTTGTACAGCACGGTATAGCCGTCCGGCTTGGCGGCTGCCGCATACTGCATGCCGATGTTGCCGTTGGCGCCGCCCTTGTTTTCCACCACGACGGTCTGGCCCAACTGGTCGGTGAGCTGCTTGGCCAGAACCCGCGCGACCAGGTCGGTCGGGCCGCCCGGCGGGAATGGCACCACCATTGTCACCGGGCGTTCGGGCCAGGCGGCCTGGGCGCTGGCCGCGCCTCCCAACGCCAGGATGGCCAGGCTGCCGGCTACCAGTACTTTCTTCATGGTTTGTCTCCTTGTGTTTTTGGATGACGCGAGCGCGTCCTGGCGGCAGCACCCTCTGGGCGGGGCGCTTTGCCGCTCGATCAGGCCTCGGGCCTGCCCGCCAGCATGCGCGTGGCCGTATAGGCCATGACCGGCTTGCCGTGCTGGTTCCGGACTTCGATGGCGGACGTGACCACCGCCCGGTTGTGCTGCGAGGTGGGGCGCACGCCGGTGACTTCGATCTCCGCCCAGATGGTGTCGCCCGCGACCACGGGCGCGAGCATTTTCTTGTGGACTTCCAGCAGCGCCAGACCGGTGCCCTGCACCATGCCCTGCATGATCAGGCCCTCGATCAGGCCATAGGTCAGCGCGCCGGGGGCGGGGCGGCCCTGGATGGCGCCGTGCGCGTAGGTGGCGTCGATGAAGATCGTCTCCAGCATGCCCGTGACGCTGATGAAGTTCACGATGTCGGTCTCGGTGATCGTGCGGCGGAACGTGTGGAAACGCTGGCCCACGGCCAGGTCCTGCCAGTAATAGCCCTGGCCGAGTTGTGCGATGGCGGTGGCGTTGCGGTCTGCGGTCATGCCGGATCCTTGTGTGGGTCGATGGGAGGGGAAAGCGCGTCGCGGGCGGCGCCCGCTTCCAGAAGCGCGGAGATATGGGCCTCGTCCAGGCCCGCTTCGCGCAGCACGTCGCGCGTGTGTTCGCCCAGGCGCGGCGGCATCGTGGCCGGCACGTGGGAATGCTGCAGGCGCACAGGGTTGCGGGGAAAGCGGTAACGGCTGCCCGACGCGCTCTCCAGCGCTACGAAGAAGTCCACGCTCCGCAGGTGCGGATCCGTTTCGAGGTCCTGGAGCCGGTTGACGGGCGCGGCCGGAATCTCCAGCCGTTCGCACAGGGCCAGCCAGTAGGCGGTGTCGTGTCGCGCGACGATGCCGGCCTGCAGTTCGTACAGGGTTTCGATGTGCCGCGTGCGCGCGGAAATGTCGGCGAAGCGCGCGTCTTCCGCCAGGTCGCGCCGATCCGCCGCGATGAAGAAGTCGCGCCAATGGGCGTCGGTGTAGGGCATCAGGCAGACATGGCCATCGGCCGTCCGGCAAGGCTTGCGCCACGCGGTGAGGACGCGCGGATAACCGGCCTGGCCGGGTTCGTCGGACAGGTGCCGGCCGTAATAATGCTCGACCAGCGCATAGGAGGCCATGCTTTCGAACATGGGTACCTCCAACTGCTGCCCTGCGCCGGTGCGCTCGCGCTGGAACAGCGCCGCCAGGATGGCGTGCGCGGCGACCAGGCCGCAGGTCTTGTCGGCCGCCACCGTGGGCAGGTAGCGCGGCTCGCCGGTCTGGCGGTCGACCAGATCGGCGAAGCCCGACAGCCCCTGGATGATGTCGTCATACGCAGGCCGGCCGTCGTAGGCGCCGCCCGCGCCGAACCCATACAGGCCGGCATACACCAGGCGGGGGTTGCGCGCGCACAAGGTGTCCGGGTCCAGCCCGAGCGCGGCCATCTTGGCGGGCCGCATGCTGTGCATCAGGACGTCGGCCTGGTCCACCATCGTCAACAACGCCTCCCGCGCTGAGGCTTGCTTCAGGTCGAGCACGATGCTGCGCTTGTTGCGGTTCAGGCCCAGGAAGATGGCGGCCAGCCCCGGCTCCTGCGACGGGCCGGTGCGCCGCGTGGAGTCGCCCGACGGCGCTTCGATCTTGATGACGTCGGCGCCGTAGTCGGCCAGTATCTGCGACGCGTAGGGGCCGAACACCACGGAGGTCAGGTCCAGGATGCGCACGCCGCCCAGCGCGCCGGCTCGGGAATGGGAAGAAGGAGTCATGGCGGAAATGCTATCGGCCCTGCACATACACGTCTAATATGGCTTAGGTATTGGGCGATATGGAATTCATTATGGCTATCGATTTGCGGCAGCTTCGGCAGTTCGTGACCATCGCGGAACAGGGCAGCTACCGGCGCGCCGCCGACCTGCTGCATATTGCGCAGCCGGCGCTATCGGTGTCGATCCAGAAGCTGGAACATGCGGTGGGGGTGCCGCTGCTGGTGCGCGGCGCCAAGGGGGTGACGCCTACGCCCGCCGGGCAGGCGTTGATGGCCGACGCCCGCCGCGCGCTGTTTCATTCGGAACAGGCGCGTCAGGCCGCCCGTCGCGTGGCGCTGGGCGAATGGGGCCAGCTGCGGTTGGGATTCGTCGGGTCGGCCACCTACATGCTGCTGCCGCGCTGTCTGCCGGCGTTCCGCGCCGAGTATCCGGACGTGCAGCTGGACTTGCGCGAGGACAGCACGGTCGGCCTGGTGGCCATGCTGCGCGCCAACGACATCGACGCGGGGCTCGTGCGCGGGCCGCTGGCCGAAGACGCGGCGCTGGATTCCTGGGTGGTGGAGCGCGACGACCTGATCCTGGCGGTGCCGGCGGGACACCCGCTGGCCTCGGGCGGGCCGGTGCGCCTGGAGCGGGCGCGCGCCGAGAACTTCGTGCTGTATTCGCCCCTCAAGGTGCCGGGCCTGCACGGCGTGGCGCAGGCGCTATGCCGCAAGGCGGGCTTTTCCCCGCGCATCAGCCAGGAGGCGATCCAGGTGCAGACCCTGGTCAGCCTGGTGGCCAGCGGCATGGGCCTGGCGCTGGTCCCCGGCGTGACGCGAGCCTACTCCACGCCCCACGTGGCTTTCGTGCCGCTGGCCGACGCCGATGCGCACGGCGCGCTGTCCCTGTCGCTGGTGACGCACCGGGATACCTCGTGCGCATCGGTGCTGCGGTTGCGCGACAGCATGTTGTCGCGCGCTACCGCCTGAACGGCGCTATTGCATCTTCAGGCCCAGCTCGGCCACGAAT
>Ga0182745_1004579_pt1 | contig 11496 bp, 8 predicted proteins | sample eDN3rd30CKraftBY_FD_128523 | JGI IMG/M metagenome (GOLD analysis project Ga0182745, IMG submission 128523) | Enriched backyard soil microbial communities from Emeryville, California, USA - eDNA 3rd pass 30_C Kraft BY (version 2) (version 2) | ecosystem: Environmental > Terrestrial > Soil >... | reverse complement strand
GGAAAAATTCAGCTTCTCTTCTCGCGCGGAGACCTCTCCGAAGCACAATGGGAATTGATGGGCCAGCTGGATCTGGGCGATCTCGTGGGGATCGACGGACGTTTGAAGCGGACCGATACAGGTGAAATCTCCATTCAGGTCCAGACCCTCACAGTGCTCTGCAAGTCACTCACCCAGCCACCCGAAAAGCACCATGGGCTGACAGATGTTGAAACGCTGTTGCGGCATCGTGAACTGGACCTGATCTATACCGATGGTGTCCGGGACAAGTTGCTGTTGCGCAGTCAGATCCTGAGTTCCATTCGGCGTACGCTGGCGGCTCGCAATTTTGTCGAAGTGGAAACACCGGTGCTGCATGCCATCGCCGGGGGAGCAGCGGCCCGTCCCTTCACCACGCATCACAACGCTCTGGATATCCCGCTTTTCCTGCGCATCGCACTGGAACTGCACCTGAAGCGGCTGATGGTGGGGGGGATCGAACGGGTTTATGAAATTGGTCGAGTCTTCCGGAACGAGGGGGTGGACGCCACTCATAATCCGGAGTTTACCATGATCGAGCTGTATCAGGCGTATGGCAACTATGAGACAATGATGGATGTCGTGGAAGCCATTGTCAGTGATGCCGCCAGAGTCGTGCTGCGTCAGCAGAGACAGGCCCCTGGGGAAGATCATGGTTCCGCAATCGACCATTCTGCTGATTGTACTATCGATCCAGATCGTCTCGTGCTTCCCTGGGGAGACCAGGAGATCGACTTCACCCCCCCCTGGCCACGGCGAACCTATACCGAACTGTTCGAACAGTATGCCGGCTGTTCCATGTCCGATGGGGCCGCAGTCCAGGCCAAAGCCCGTGAACAACAGAAGTTAGGGAAGATCAAGCCGGAGTTCATCAAACAGATGGACGGAGCAGGCGTCCATGCGGATGTGATCATCAGCGAAGTTTTTGAAGCCTGTGTGGAAGACGCACTGATCGGACCGGTTTTTGTCATCGATTACCCTGCTTCACTCTGTCCATTAACGAAGCGTCAGCAATCCAATCCGCAAATTGCCGAACGTTTCGAACTGTTCGTGCATGGCATGGAACTGGCCAATGCCTACACCGAACTGAACGATCCCCGGTTACAGGAAGAACTTTTCCTGACCCAACTGGGAGGACTTTCAGAAGAAGATTCCATGGCAAAAATGGACCGGGAATTCATTCAGGCCTTGAAAGTCGGGATGCCCCCAGCAGGTGGATTGGGGATTGGAATTGATCGGCTGGTGATGTTGCTGACGAACAGTCGCAGCATTCGGGATGTCATCTTCTTTCCGCTGCTACGTCCGGAAATCTCGTCTCAGAAAGAAGATGTGTCAAAATAGAGCGTTTTTGCAAATCTTGTCGTGAACTTGCCTCGCGGCATTCAGTCTTTCATCAAGTGAAACCTTTTCGACGCGGGCACATGATCGACCAAACTGGTCTAAAAGCCCCCGTGACGTCTGGCTGGCGGGGCGAGGTCCCGGTAAGAAATGTTCCGGGTTTTCCCGGGACCGATTGCTGGATTTTGGCTTCCACCATGTGGAAAATGAGAATTTGAAGGGGTGCAAATACGTTATAAGTCTGTTGAGGATCAATAAATTCGGCAAAACTTGCCAATTCGCTCGTTGACTCACTAAAGTGCCACTTCTATCATGTCAAGTGAGAATAGTGGATTTGTCGGCAGGCTGACAAATTTAGAGAGTTACTCCAACGCACCGCTTACTCTTCTCGGCGTGCGTCCAGTTGAGGTCACCACTCATGTTGGTCCTCTCGCGCAAGAAGAACGAGAGCATTGTCATCGACGATCGGATTGTCATTACGGTGATCGAGATTCGTGGAGACAAGGTGCGGCTGGGGATCGAGGCTCCTCGGGATGTTGCGATTCATCGTCACGAAGTCTACGAAGCACTCAAAAAGATGGCCTTGGAAGACGCTGCTAAAACCACTGAAGCCTCCATTGCGGCCCCGGCCCCCGATCAGCCGGCCAACGAGTGAACTCGATAAGATTACCATTCGTTTTCTAAAAAGTTCGAGCCGTCCCCACGCCGCAAAACTCTGCGGCGTTTTTATTTGGCACTGCCGTGCAGTCGTCAGCTTGAAAAATCAAGCATCTCCAATTCTTCAAACTCCAATCGCGCTACAGATTTTGGGGACGATGGCCTCAAATCTCAACAGGGCATGCCCGTACTGTGGAAAACTCTGTCCGCTCTCGGTACGATCTGGCACTTTCATCAGGACTTTTTGATTGATGAAAGAAAGCCATTGAGAGCAACCTGCTCTCTCCAGCACAGACACAAGAACAATACTGGCCGATTTGAATTACGACGAGATTTCCTGGAGTGCCCTAGATGTCGACAACCGACTCAAGACCCATTGCCCCGAATGCTTACCGGCTGTTGTATGCCGGGTTTATGGCGATTCTCGCCTCCGGGGTTGGCTTCTCTGTACGTGGAGGAGTTTTAAAACAGTGGGCCAACGAGTTTGGCTTCACGATGACCGAACTGGGCGGCATCACTGGCGGCGGGCTGACGGGTTTCGGACTGGTGATTATCGTCACCTCTTTGCTGGCCGATAAAATCGGTTATGGCAAAATTATGATTTCCGCCTTTGTGCTGCACTTCATTTCTGCCGTGCTCACACTGGGGGCTCCCGCTGCGTTCGATGCCGGCGGAAAAGAGGCAGCTTACTGGTGTCTCTTCGCCGCCATGCTCATTTTCTCTATCGGCAATGGACTGTGTGAAGCGGTTGTGAATCCCCTGACCGCCACGCTGTTCCCCAAAAACAAAACACACTATCTCAATATTCTGCATGCCGGCTGGCCTGCCGGGCTGGTGCTGGGTGGTCTGGCCTCCTTCTTTATGGACGCGAAAGCAAATTCCGCCGGCGAGATCATTAGACATGCCGTGGACTGGAAAATCCAAATGTCACTGTTTCTGATTCCGGTGATTGCTTACGGCATCATGCTCTTCGGTCAGAAATTCCCCAGATCGGAAGCTTCTGCAGCCGGTCTGTCGATTGGCCAGATGGTGAGTACGCTGGTCGCCCCACTGTTCATTTTCCTGCTGGTGATTCATGCCATGGTGGGATATGTGGAACTGGGGACAGACTCCTGGATTGCCAAAATCACCGGTTCGATCATGGGGAGCAACGCCCGGGGACTGGCCCTGTTTGTTTATACATCGATGCTGATGTTCATTCTGCGGTTCGTGGCTGGCCCCATCGTCCATCGAATTTCCCCACTGGGCCTGCTGTTCACCAGTGCTCTGCTGGGGGCCGCCGGATTAACGCTGCTGGGCCGCGCAGAAGAAGTGATTGGTTGCGTGATTGCCGCCACGGTCTATGCCTGCGGCAAGACCTTCCTGTGGCCCACCATGCTGGCCGTAGGGTCGGAACGATTTCCCAAGGCGGGCGCTGTGGGGATTGGACTCCTGGGCGGGGTTGGAATGCTATCGGCCGGGATGCTGGGCGGGCCTGCCATTGGATTTCAACAGGACTACTACGCTTCTCATGAACTTCGCAGCGTGTCGGAAGAAACCTTCAGCCGGTACAAAGCAGATGGCGAAAACTCCTTTATGGGAATCAAGACCGTCGGTCTCAACGGCACCAAGGTGAAAGTGCTGGAAGATGACGGCAAAGAGTTGGCACGTGTGGTCAAACTCTATGAAGAACAGAAAAAAGTTGACGAGAACGTCAATCACCTGGCCAGCTGGTGGGAAACTGCTGCCCCGGAAGCAGAAAAAGACAAGCCGCTGGTGACTGAAGCAGGCATCTTCGGTGGACGAAAAGCACTGAAATTGACAGCTTATATCCCGTTGACCATGGCGGGTTGTTATCTCTTTCTGATTCTCTGCTTCCGATTCACCGGAGGATATCAAGCGATCCATCTGAATGAATCGCCGGAATCTCTGGGAACCGGGGAATCATAAACAGACACTGGACTTCAAGCTCAGACGTTTTCAAACTGAACAAGCTGCGCCCTCGGTCGGATGCCGAGGGCCTTTTCATTCCCGATAGTCCTGGAGTCCAAATGACGGAAGTGCATGATGCTTCGCATCTGATTGGAGATGAGGCCATTGACCTGGTGTTACGCATGCTGGCAATTCCTGGCAAGAGCGGACAGGAACAGCAGATTGCCCAGTTCATTGTGCAGGAACTCCGGAACGTCGGAATCGCGGAATCACAGATCCAGTTCGATCGTGCCCATCAGAAAAGCCCCTTTGGAGGAGAAGTCGGCAATTTGATTGTCAAGCTTCCCGGAACAGTACGTGGTCCCCGCAGACTGCTGATGGCACATCTGGATACCGTTCCATTGTGCGTGGGATGCCAGCCGGTCCGGACAGGAAATCTGATTCGTTCAAAGAACCCTGCCACCGCGCTGGGAGGGGATGACCGGGCCGGAGCAGCCACACTGCTCAATACGCTCAAACTGATCCAGAAACATCAGCTTCCCCACCCTCCCCTCACCTTCTTCTGGGCGGTGCAGGAAGAAGTGGGACTGATCGGCGCACGGCATGTCCAGATCAGCAAACTCGGCAGCCCCAAGCTCTGCTTCAACTGGGATGGAGGTCCCGCCAATCTGGCCACGATTGGCGCGACAGGCGACGACCATCTGGCGATTGAAATTACGGGCATTGCCAGCCATGCCGGTGCCCATCCGGAAAATGGAGTCAGTGCAATTGCCATTGCTGCCAGGGCCATTTCTTCTCTGGTGGAAGAAGGCTGGCACGGGAAAGTGATCAAAGGGAAAAAGACCGGCACCAGCAACATCGGTGTGATTCAGGGAGGCGAGGCCACGAACGTCGTCACGGATCACCTGGTGCTCAAAGGGGAAGCCCGCAGCCACGATCCCGCCTTTCGTGCCAGAATTGTCTCTGCTTATCGCAAAGCATTCACCGCTGCGGCGAAAACCACAAAAAATGTGGCCGGTAAATCGGGCAGCATCAAGTTCGAATCGTCCAACAAATACGAATCTTTTCGACTGGAACCACAGTCCGATGTCGTGCAGGCAGCCTGTGCAGCCATCAAAAAAATCGGACTGGTTCCGGAAACGCGGATCAGTAACGGGGGCCTGGATGCCAACTGGATGTTTGCCCATGGACTCCCGACAGTCACGCTGGGCTGTGGACAAAGCGGGATTCACACCGTGCAGGAAGTTCTGGACATCGAGATGTATCTGAACGCCTGCCGGATCGCCCTGCTCCTGGCAACCCTTAGCAATTGATTTGACTTGAAGATCACCATGTCTGATGAAGTGGGACGTCTCTGGCGGTTTGGAACTCATTGCTGGCAACTGGGAGCATTCCCGCGTCTGATGGGAATTGTGAATGTGACTCCCGACAGTTTTTCGGATGGCGGTCAATGGCTGGCCACTCAGGCTGCGGTCGACCATGCCCTGGAGCTGGCTGAACAGGGAGCGGACATCCTGGACGTGGGAGGAGAGTCGACTCGTCCGGGAGCAGACGCCGTTTCCGTGGATGAAGAACTGCACCGGGTCATTCCGGTCATCGAACAACTTGCCCGGCAGACACAAGTTCCCATTTCCATCGATACCACCAAAGCCGTTGTTGCCCGCGCAGCTTTGTCTGCCGGAGCACAGATCATCAATGATATCTCCGGGCTGACATTTGATCCGCAAATGCCAGCACTCGGTGCCGAATTCGATTGCGGCATTATCCTGATGCACATTCAGGGAACTCCCCAAACCATGCAACTCCATCCGCACTATGGCAATGCTGTCATGGAAATCCGAGACTGGTTAAAAGCCCGTTGCGAGGCGCTGTGCCGATTGGGAATCGATGCGGAACGACTCATGGTCGATCCGGGGATCGGCTTTGGAAAAACCGCACAGCATAACCTGGAAATTCTGTCACACATCCATGAGTTTCGCAGCTTTGGCAGACCAGTGCTGATGGGCCATTCCCGCAAGGGGTTTCTGAAGAAGCTGATTGGCCGAAACGTGGACGAACGACTGGCGGGCACGATCGGAGTGTCGTTGGCGCTGGCCCAGCAACATGCCGATATGCTGCGGGTCCACGATGTCGGTGCGATTCGGGATGCATTGGCCGCCTGGCATCAGATCTGCCCTTGAGACTGTCCCGTTGAGCAGACTTTGAACTCCTTCTCAATCACCCCGTACCCAACTGACACGGACCAACTCCGGGGCGTGCCGGGCTTCGCAACGGCTTCGTAACAGGGAACATCCGCGCGTGACCTACAGACCTACAGTCGGGCCGGCGGGAGCGCTGTTTCCACGACTTCTTCTTCCACCAGCCGGCGGCCGGTTGGCCCATTGACAGAAAAATTCTTCATGGACAATTGATAGAGGCGCTGACCAGCGGGCGTTGGATAGTGTCCCGTCAGACATGCCTGGCAGAGTTGTTCCGGGTCTTTGTTCAGTGCTTTGGCAATGGAATCGACCGGCAGATAACGCACGGAATCGGCATTGAAATGCCGGGCCATGCGCGCTTCGATTTCCGGTGTCATGGCTTCACCCTGGGCTGCAAACCTGGGAGCAAACAGATCATTGACGTCCGGCATATCGATGCCATAGAAGCAGGGAGCCATGATCGGCGGACAGGCAACACGGATATGAACCTCCGCAGCCCCTCCCTTGCTGCGAATCTGATCAACCAGCACACGCATGGTTGTTGAGCGGACAATCGTGTCATCCACCAGGAAGACCCGCCGACCCCGCAGCACTTCCGGCAGTGGAATATATTTCATCCGGGCCTTGGCTTCGCGGTCTTCCCCTTCAATGAATGTGCGTCCGAGTGCCCGGTGACGCATCAGCCCTTCCAGACAGGGGACACTCAAGGAAAAGGCCATTCCTTCGGCAGCCGCTTTCGCCGTATCCGGGACGGGAACGACAATGGCATTGACGGTCGATTCCCGTTCCTGCAAGGCCAGTTCTTCTCCCAGAACCTTGCGGCTGAGATAAACGCTGCGGGCGTCCAGCCGGCTGCAGACATTGGCAAAGTAAATCCATTCGAAGAAACAGTGCGACGTCCGGATGGCAGGTGCGTAGCGTTCGATGCGCATTTCGCCATCTTCGATAATGACCACGCAGCCGGGGGCCAGATCCTGCACTTCTTCCGGTTCGAATCCCAGGTTTGTGAGGGCCACGCTTTCGCTGGCAGCAGCAAAGAAACCGTCTCGCTCGGCATAACAGAGAGGACGAAAACCGTTGGGGTCCCGGGAAACAAACATCTGCCCGCGGGCATTGATAAAGGTGATGTTGTAAGCCCCGTCCAGTCGCTGGGAGACCTGGGAAAGCAACTGGCGAAAGTCAATCTCAGGAGTTTCTGCAATCTCCTGGCTCATCAGATGCATCAGCGTTTCAGTGTCTGTTTCCCGGGCCAGGTGAAAATCTCCCTGGGAGCGGATTTCCGCCCGCAACTCGGGATAATTCGACAACTGGCCATTGAATCCAAAGGCAAACCACTTCCGTTTTTCCAGATGTGTACGCTCAAACGGCTGGGCATAACTGGGATCGTCTTTGCCACAGGTGGCATAGCGGACATGACCAATGGCGGCAGGGCCTTCGTGCTGATCCATCAGCTTCTGGTATTTGTTCTTCCGGCCCATGCGGAAGACTTCAGAAACCAGCCCCACATTTTTGTGAGTCAGCAGCAGATCTTTATCGAACGGCTTATAGGTCGTCATGCCGGCGGCCAGCTGACCCCGGTTTTGAATGTCCAGCAGCATACGGGGAATCAGCCGAGACACTCGACCGGGTCCGTATTGCTGGGCCAGCGGAGAAATCCTGTCCTGGCCAAAGTGATAGACCGCAGCGATCCCGCACTCGTGATGCAGTTCCGACATCAGCTGGTCATCCGATGAAATAAATTGAATGGGGAAGGCAGGACTCGCATCCGCCGGCGCCTGTCCACAACTGGCGCCTGTCCACGATCTGCTCTTGTTCACAATGTAAGGGCACGACCGACAGCAGCATGTTCTCTTGCGAGATCATCAATGAGGAACGCAGTTTCAACAGCGCTCGACACCTGTCTTTGCCAACCGAAACATGCGTGTCCCGATCGCAGCTGACATTTTCACATTTTATCGGAGTCGAAGTGGATTACCACTCGCCAGCACTGATGTGAAACGATTTTATCGTTTTCGATTCGCTGAGCCAGAACTTTTGCCTTTTGAACCCTGGTCTGGAAGCATCAGGCCCGGTGTCCGCCTCAGAATGTCATTTTGGGGCGGTACTCAACGCTGTTCATTAAAATGCGTAGGAATTTGCGTCCAGGTTGTTTGACTTTGGTGATTTCGGACAGGCGAGCGAGTCTGGTTTTGGATGGCAGGGGAGGTTTGTCGTTTTTCTGGCGGGGCCAGTTGCGGGTGGCCTTGGGGCCAGTGCGGTGATCCTATTTTTCCCATTCAGGGGGGCGTTTCTCCAGGAAAGCGGAAATTCCTTCCTGGGCGTCGTACATGGTGGCATTCTGTGTCATGACGCTAACGGCACGAGAATAGGCATCGGACTCATTCAGATGCAGCTGTGCGTAGAATTCCCGTTTTCCCAATGCAATCACCCGCCGGCTGGATGCCCGGATGGCATCGGTATATCCCTGAATCACGGCATCGAGCTGATCTTCCGGAACCACGGCGTTCACCAGTCCGGCCGCCAGGGCTTTCTGGGCAGAAATCGGTTGTCCGGTCAACAGCATCTCCATGGCGATTTTTGGCGGCACATTTCGCACCAGTGGAACCATGGGGGTTGTGCAGAACAGTCCGATGCGGACTCCTGGCGTGGCAAATCGGGCCAGTTCACTGGCCACTGCCAGATCACAGGCTGCCACCAGTTGACAACCGGCCGCGGTCGCAAATCCCTGGACCCGCGCGATCACCGGCTGGGGCAGTTGCCGAATGCGTTGCATCACTCGGGAGCAAGTGGAAAACAGCGATTCATATTCTTCCGCAGACCTGGATCGCATTTCTCCCAGGTCATGACCGGAGGAATAAACTGCACCCGATGACGCCAGAACAATCACACGTGTCGATGTCTCAGCACCAATCCGGGCCAGTGTCTGATCAAGTTCTTCCAGCAAGGAGAACGACAAGGCATGTCGCCGATTGGGACGATTGAGTGTCAATCGGACGACACCATCAACCTCTTCGGAGAGAAGTTCGGTCTTGCTCATTGAAAATCTTCCTGCTGAAATCGTTGCCGATCCGTGGTCTCGTCTATTTCCATGGGCTATTTCCATGGGAAAGGCTCCCGGGTCAGCAGCTCATAGGCTTCGATGTACTTTTCCCGGGTCCGCTGCACAATCTCTGCGGGGGGGACAGGGGGCGGGCTATTCTTATCCCATCCGGTGGATTCCAGCCAATCTCGCATAAACTGTTTGTCGAAAGAGGGCTGTCCCCGGCCAGGTTGATAACTGGATTGCGGCCAGAAGCGCGAACTGTCAGGAGTCAGGACTTCATCAATCAGGACGATTTCTTCGCCGATCAATCCAAATTCGAATTTGGTATCCGCAATGATGATCCCGCGCGTGAGAGCATATTCCGCAGCATCCAGATAGATCTGTGTGCTGATAGTCCGCAGGTCATCGGCCAGTTCCATGCCGACCTTCTGCTGCATTTCTATGAAAGAAATGTTTTCATCATGGCCTGATTCAGCCTTGGTGGCCGGAGTGAATGCAGGTTCTGGCAACGGGCTGCTTTCCATCAGGCCTTGCGGAAGAGGGATGCCCGCCAGCCGACCGGTCTCACGATATTCTTTCCATCCGGAACCGGACAGATAACCCCGCACGACACATTCAATCGGAACCACTTCGGTTTTTCGCACCACCATGGAGCGCCCTTGCAGTGCATCCACATCCACTCCTGCAGGCAGGGTGAGCGTGGTCACGTCCAGGCTGAGCAGATGATCGTTCACCTGCAGGCGGTCAAACCAGAATTTGCTGATTTGAGTCAGGACGCGGCCTTTGTCCGGAATGCCAGCGGGCAGAATCCAGTCGAAGGCACTGATGCGGTCGCTGGCGACCAGCAGCAATCGATCACCAAAATCGTAGACATCTCGAACTTTACCGCGACGGACCGGGACGCCCGGGATCTCTGATTCCTGAAAAGCCTGCATAAATGACTGGTTTTGGTTAGATGGACGTGGTCGATCCTGTCAGCGCTAGAGCAAGTTGCTCTGGCCTATGCCTGCGGTGGAAGCGTTTCGATTGATGAAATGCTGAATATCGCGAGGCAGGATCCGAACAGTGCGGGGCGAATGCGCTCGTAGTTCCCGCAGGGTGCGTCAAGACGCACCAAACATCGCTTCATTTGGAACCGCGGTGCGTTCAAACGCTCCCTACGAGAACTCGCGGCACTCAGCCTTTTATCAAGTGAAACCTTTTCGACGCAGGCACATGATAGACCAAACTGGTCTAAGACCACAACGTCCTCGAGATTCGTCTTCTCTACGAGAGTGGTCCTGTGATGCATGACCAGTTGTCACAGGATTCGTTCGACATTCATCAGTGGAAATGTCAGTGAAAATGTCAGTGGAGATACAGGGAGGGACGGGATGAGTATTACGGGGTATGCGTTCTCACTCTGCAGGGACTGCTGACAGGAGGGGATCGCTGACAGGAGGGGATCGCCGGAATGTGGAGAACATGCGAAAATGGTCCCCATCGGCATGATCCGGAAGAGTTCCTGCCGTCGACCCAGCAGGAACGATCGCTGATTTGCCGTTCCCTGAAACAGAGTCTTGGAGATCAAATACCAGAATCAAATAAGGAAGCGCCTTGTTTTCATCCTGGCTGATCTGAGCCACCCCGAACGGGGATGCTATTCGAGCTGGGTTTGTTCGTGGGCAGCAATAAACTCCCGGGCTCGGGCTTCGTCCGCAGCACGGACATGGAGGCGGCATTCGAGCACTCCGCTGAATGCTGCCTGATGTTCATTTTCAATAGCGCACTGAATTCCTTCACTTTCCAGGGCTCCTCGAATAATTTCTGCCCGCCCCACATCAGTTGTCTGATAAACCGGAACCAGATTGTCAGCAGGCATGGCATGCTCCTCGACTCAGGGGTCGTTCATGGATGGTATGGAACTGAAATGAGTCGACCAGACTCAGTGACAATGATAACGGCACAACTTTGGCGGTGTGGAAAGATTCTCGGAATTCCGGACCGTATTTTATCACCCGGGTTGAAATGCAACAGTGAAACGATGAGGTCGCCTGGAAAGCTTCACGATTCCACAACGCTGGACGGGATGTCGGATGGGATCTATGCTCGATTCCCGTTCCGTTCGATCGACACCAGTTCAAGGGAGAAATTCGATGAAACTGTCATATTGCCTGGCAGCCTTGTGTTGTGCGATGGTCTTTTCACCAGTCAGGAGTTTTGCCGTGGAAGAAGTTAACGTGGGGGATGCTGCCCCTCAATTCTCAGCCCAGGCAGATAACGATCAGCTCTGGAAATCGAGTGATCATGTCGGGAAGAAGGTCCTGGTGGTCTATTTCTATCCCGCGGATT
>Ga0182745_1004577_pt1 | contig 11498 bp, 26 predicted proteins | sample eDN3rd30CKraftBY_FD_128523 | JGI IMG/M metagenome (GOLD analysis project Ga0182745, IMG submission 128523) | Enriched backyard soil microbial communities from Emeryville, California, USA - eDNA 3rd pass 30_C Kraft BY (version 2) (version 2) | ecosystem: Environmental > Terrestrial > Soil >... | reverse complement strand
CGGGCAAAGCGCTTCTCGCAGGCGAAGGCGCTGTTGACATGATCCTCGGGCCAGATGGTCCTGAGATCGACGAACGGAGGTCCGACCGGCGCTGGGGGCCTTGTGGGGGTTTGTGATTCAGGTTTTAGTGAATCTATATATAGCCGTGCCGGGTTAGCCGTATCCGGCTTACCGGCTACGGGTGGCACCGCATACGGGTTTTCAGGCACGGTTTTTGTTGAGGAATTCTCCGTTTCCTCGGTCTCCGATCCGGCCTCATCAGCCTCATCGCCCGGCTCCGCGGGGATCAAACTGACGGCGTTCTTGGCCTCCTCCGGGGACAACTCCGGTCCCGGCTCGTCATTGACGACATAGGCGACAAAGAAGCGGCCATCGGACAGGCGCGTCGACTCCGCGACGACCCATCCGGTCCGGATGAATGAATGGAAGATCCGCGCGATCTTCTCGCGACCCATACCCCAGCGCCGGGCGATGGCAGCCCTCCGGACCTCCCAATCGTTCGGACGTGATAGGAGCCACGCCAGCACGCCGACCTCGTCAGCTGCCAGCCGGCGATCCTCAAAGAGGGTGTTGCCGATCGTTGTGTAGTTTGCCGTGTGACGGCGGCGAATGATCATTCGATGGCATGCGCATTTCGATGTTCTTGTTCTACGCGGGTGAGGTACAGATACTGGAGACGGAGAGCCATTAAATGACAACGCTCGTGAATTTCCTCGAACATTGGCAATCTCTTATCGGCTCGCTGATTGGGGCCGCCGGTACAGTGTTTGCTGGGTGGCTCGCCTGGCGGGCGGTCCAAACCCAGATGAAGCGGGCTGCAGATGATCGTCGCAGAATTCAGGAGGCAGCAAAGGTTGCTGCGGTCATCGAGGTCGCTCAGGCCATCCATGCTTGCTCTGTTCTTTATGCCAACATGGATGCCATTAGGGTCGACAGTGATACCTTGGAGGCCGACTTTCTCCTTATCGAGCAACTGATCCCCGACACCACAATCGCTCGAGATATGGAGCCAAACGATCGCTCCATATTTCTTGCAACGTCGGCGAAAATCAGAGCGCTCGTTGCTAGCAACAAGAGTCGACCAATATCGCAATATTCGAAGACTGTTCTGGTAGCTGATGAGATACTGAAAGACATCGAGAAATACTGCACCTTGCTGGATGCTGATCTCGGATCGCAAATTACCAAAGCCAGAAGATTGAAAGACCACACTACTTCCCCCGCCGATCAAGAGCACTGAATCCCGGAGGCGGGTCGCCGAAGACCTCCTGTGTCAGGGTGCGACGGTGCGTGGCCTCGATCCGGCGCTGGCGGTCGATCTCCTGCTCCCGCGTGGTCTTGACGCGATTGCCGGGCTCCAGCAGATGAGCCTCCACTCGCGGCTCCGGCGGAATTGGTTCGAGCGGCACGCACTCCGGCTTCATGCCCCAGATTCCGAGCCGAATGGCGCGCTTGGTGATGATGCCTTTGCCTCTCCCAAGATCCTGGGCGATCCGATTGTAGGTGTGGCCGGCTCTGCGACCCCTGCGGATCGCATCATCATCTGCTGGCGTGAACGGGCGGCCGGGTCTCTTCATGGCGCATACTCCGCAGCGCCGGCACGGATGGCTTCTGAGCCGGTGATGGGGTCCTCGGCCGTATTGCGGGACTGGTTGCCCCAGGTGAAGAAGTTCTCGGGGAGCGGATGAACGTCATCCTCCCGGGCAAATAGCTCCAGGACCGGCAGGCAGCCGGTCATCCGATTGATCATGTCGCGGTAGTAGGTCGGCTTGGCGCTATGACCAGCCGAACGCTCGCGATGATTGGAACCGACTTTCTCGGCGCCGGACGGCATAGGGAGACCGCGGCCGCGCTTGAACAGCAGCAGGACCTCATCCTGATCCCATACGATCAAACCGGACCCGTGATCCTGCGGATGATCCTCATCGGTCTTGGTCCAGACGAAGCAGGTGGAATAGGCATCGCAGCCCCACGCCTGCGCGACGGCCCATGCCAGCGGCATCTTGACTGTGATGCGGCCGAGCGGCGTGGTGACCTCGACGGGATGTAATGCGAACATGTGGGCGCGCGGAATCCAGAGGAACACCCACGCATCAGGCAACAACCGCTGCGCGACCGGCATGGCGATGATGTCGTTCCACGACATCGTGGTGTAGTGGTTCTCATAGGCTCGATTGCCGATGCCCGCCTTCCGGGACCATGCGGGATCGGCATAGACAACCGAGAACTTGCGGCCAGTCGGAGACAACGCGACGGACGCCTCAGAGAGGACGCGGGACAGGTCCCGGCGAGCCTCCGCGTTTCGCTTCGCGATAGCGTCGTCGATGACGTTAACCGCGAGCCGGCCACGTTTACGGCTTTCCGATCCGAACTCCTCTATGACTCGATCAAGTCCGTCTGGGCCGAGGCTATGGAGCCGCCGCGCCTGCATCGCAATCTTCGGAGCGATGCCAATTTCCTTGAGCGTGGCGGGCCCGAAGCAAGATTCCGACTCGGAATCTTGCTTTTTTCTACGTGGCCCGCCGTGGGGCGCGATGATGCCGAGCCGCTCACCTTCATCCAACATAACGGCAAGGCGCGCTTCCGCACGGATCCGCAGCGTTCGCGCCTGAATCTCGAGATCAATGTTACGCGCCACGCGGCCGACAGCCTCGATCGCCTTCGTCTCAAGGCGCACCTGCATGACCTCGTCAGCACTCACGGCGGCGGCGAGTGCGGCGCAGGCAGCGTCATATCGGGCGAGCGCAGTCACACCAGCATCCCCAGCGCGTGCATATAGACTTCGAGGATCGCCTCGGCCTCCTTGCGCTCGTCCATGTCCTGCTTGCGCATGCGGATGATCTGGCGCAGCGCCTTGACGTCGAAGCCGTTGCCCTTGGCTTCCGCATAGACATCCTTGATGTCATCCGAGATCGCCTTCTTTTCCTCTTCGAGGCGCTCGATGCGCTCGACGAAGGCTTTCAACTGATCCTTGGCGAAGCTGGTGGAGACCTCGTCGGTTTCGGCAGCAACCGGCCCCACGCCGATGACGCTGATCGTTGGATTGCTGGCGGCTAGAGATTCCATACGCCTGTCGAGCATCGATCAGCCCTCCCCTTTGTTTGTTTCACGTGGAACGGTGATGGCCTGAACTGCCGCATCCACGGCTTCGATATGATCAGCAGAGTCGCGTGCAACGCGCGCGAAGCGGCGCAACAGATCGGGCCCGACATGCAGAGTGCCGCCGGACGATGCGGCGATATCGAGCAGGTCAGCCTGCCGGCGAAGATCTCTTGCGGCGGCGCGGACATCGATCATGCGGACACCTCCGCCGTCGGCTCACTAGCCGTGATCGTCAGGGCATCGGGGTCGAGATAGAGCATCGGCTTTCCGGCGGCGCGGAAGACCTCGATCTCATGAGCAATTCCCTTGGACTGCCGCCAGCCGCGCATGGTGGCGACGAGCAGCGTGTCGCATCGCGCCATCATCACCTCGTCGGAGGGAAGCCAGATATCGTGATCGAGAGGATCGATCTCGCCATGGACGGCGACCGGGTGCATGTGCGCAATCGGACAGTAGGCCGTGATGCCCGCTTTCAGCAGATGCCCGGCCAGGTGCGCCGCGAGCTTGAACGCGCTCTCAAGGCCATCCGGATATTTGGAATATGGTGTCGCCAGATAGCAAAGGCCCGTGGCGACCGGGGCGGCTGACGCCTCGCCTCCCAACGCTCGGATCTTGCGGTCCAAATACCAGCGCGCTTTTTGAAGATCTGTCAGCGCGGCGCCCTTGCGCCCGGAGCGGAGGAGATATTTGGCGACGTTCCCTAGCAGAAAATCCTTGTCGAGATCGAATGCCTCGATCACGTCGATGGCTTCGAGCCCGCCGGCTTTGTAGTGCGAGGGATGATTGACCGGGTCGGACATCACCACACCCCCGCGATACGGCAGGCTTGCGGGACGATGGCATAGGCCGATGCAGCCATGCCGAGGACCAGGCCGAGGCAAACCCAGGCGTAGGCGCGCACGGGCCGGGACTGGATAAGCGGGCGCGCGCGATCAGCCGCAAAGCCGCCGTCATGGTGGACGTGGAGCGGGCGCATTAGACCTCGCCCTCCCCGGCGTCGGCGGCGAGTGTCTTGCCCTCGATGGCGGCGCGTGCGGCCTCATCGAGCGGATCGAGCGTCAGGCGCTCGTCCTGGACGGGACCGCGGAGCAGCACCTGCTGATAGCCCTGCAATTGCCCGTGCAGGTCATAGAGCGGGACAGCGCTGACGTGGCGCATGGGATACCCCTGAGACGACAGGTGATCGGAGACGCGGTACGCAACGCAGCACAAACTGAGGGGAAGTGGTTGCGGGGATGGGACTCGAACCCATGACCTCCGGCTTATGAGACCGGCGAGCTACCTTTGCTCCACCCACGCAGGAAAGATCGCCGGTGATGGCTCTAGGGCCGGCGCTCCACGCTTTGACTGTGCCACCTACAGAACCGGGCGCTATGAGGACGATCGCGCGCCGATTGGTACGTCTGCCTCTCCCCGCCTCGCGAGCACGGATCGACAAGGGCCTCACGCACACAAGCTCAGTCGCGCCGCGTGATTGCGGCGACGATGACAGCGACGGCAGCGGCGGATGGTTCGCGCTCCCCGGATAGCCAGTATTTCGCGGTTCGGATGCCGCAGCGGGATTGCGCCGCCAGATGCTCGGCTGTCTTGTCAGGCCAGATGGCCTTGCAAACATTGCCGAAAATTGCGGTGCACGATTGTGCACCGGGGTGCACAGACGTGCCCCGCTTCTCGATTGCGACCGCGGAAGCGATCGACGATCTTGCCTCCATGACAACGCCTCACACGCATTACAAACGCACACAAACACAGGATCACGGGCAGCCCCCCTGCCGTGAGAGACGCGCGGGCCGGACAGAGTATTGCGTTGTGAAAGAGCCGGTCCGGGCGTCCAAAATTCAGTGGGAGGGCACATCATGATGCGCTCTCCAAATCAGCAGCACATTCGACCATTCCCCAAAGCGACGCCGGTGCCTCTAGGCCCTTCGCCCCCAGAGCGGCCTGCATCACCAAAAAGGTGTTGGCGGGGAATGCTGCAAAAGAATGCCAGTTAGAGGCAGCCGAGACCTTTCGGCCGGTCAGCTTTGCCACGGCAGACGTGCCGCCGAGCGCATCCATCACTTCAGTTGTGGAGCTGAGCCGATTCATGATCGGCACGATAAATCCAAATTATTTGGATTTACAACATCCAAATTTCTTTGATCGCAGAAAACTCACACGCAAGGCATCTTTGTACCTATGGCGACCAAAGAGACGGGCGGGCCAGAAGACCCCATGGCTCAAAGGCTTAGGCTGCTCCGCGAGGCTCTTAACGAGAGCAATGCGACGGCCTTTGCAGAACGGCTGGGGATATCTGCCAGCCGATGGAATAACTTCGAACGCGGCACCCCCCTCAGTCGGGAGGTGGCGATCAAGCTCGTCCGTGCCTATCCGGGCCTATCACTGGACTGGCTTTATCTTGGCGAAACCCGCGGTCTGACGCTCGAAATGGCGCGCACATTGGACGAGGCCCTGGCGCGAAAAGGTGCAACTGGAGCAGCCTCTACCGGCACACCAGCCAACAGAAAGCGTGTCACCAAATCGCGCGCATGATCCAGGACAGCAAGCGCATCTTGCGGATTTTCTGGTAGCTGCGCTGCCAGATGTAATGCCTGCCGCTTCTTCCATGCCTCATCGGACGGACCCATTACACACCTCCCTACAATGAGAACATTTTAAGAACAAATTTCATCATGTTGGGAAACAGGATGTCAATCCTAAACTTTCACTGATCCTGACATCCAAATTATTTGGATTTTATGATTGATTATCCAAATTTTTTGGATCATCGTCCGCGGATCAACGCCAGCATCCGGCTGGCTGGGCCAGGACGGTTATCGTGTTGGACGCTCCGCAAACGTCACCTTCGGCGGACAGGGCTCACAGGGCCCGGCAGCGTGGCTTGAACTGGCGAGCAGTCGTATTTGAATTCGTATTGCGGGGTGACGATCAGGTAGCCATCCGTAATGCGGCAATGCCCCCGCTCGGTGCCTTGGAGATATTGCAGCGCCGCACGCTCAAAGAGCGGTTTTGGAGGCGTGGTATCGACAGCTCCGAGAAACATTCCGCGTCCGGCACCCTGCGCAAATGCGTTGCCCAAACTGGACGTCACCATCATCCGTCCAGCATCAGTTTTATCGAACACCCGATAGATATCGTCGCCCTCGACCGCAACCGGCACCGGATCTATGCCGGTGTAGTGCTCCATCGCATACCCCATGCCAGCGCAGCCCCCGAGGCTCAGCGCAAGCAACAGCAATCCATTCCTCGTCAGCACTTCCATCCCCTCCCCGGTGTTTGGGAGCGGAGCCTATCACCCATAGCGGCGACAGCAAGTCGCCGCATGGGGAGACGTGTTCAGTTCGTAAATGCGTATCGGAGTTGCGTCATGCGTACGAGATATCCCGTCACACCACACGTTCCGGAGCCTGAGACAGAGTTTAAGCCAATCGGCATCGCGGTGTTTGATGCTCTCGGGATTGCCGATCCTGAGTATACGCCGGGCGAGCAGATCGCGCTGATGCGCCTGCGCCGGACCGACATGGCCAACGAGGTGATGCTGCGCTTGCAGGCGCAGGGGCACCGGGCCACGGGCAAGGATTACTGGCGGCTCCGGACGCGGAGGCTGGCCGATAAGAACGTCGATCGGGACTTCCTGTTTCTGACTCCGGTCGGAAAGCATCGCGCTGATGCGCTGGCGCGGACCCTGGCGAAGCAGTTCGGGCTGCATCATTTTATCCGGTCGGAATCCCGATACCACGCCAACCTCACCTGTACTTGCGGTTGGAGCACGAGCCTGTCCCTCAATCAGGGGCACATGGCATCGCAGGTGAGCAGGGCTGCTGCACGACACTTCATGGCGGTGCGGGACCGCGAAGCTTCCGCGCAGGCCGAGACCTCCATGCCGATGGAGGCCGTCCATGGGTAAGATACTCACCCTTCCCATCGCAAGGATCGATGGCTCAGGGCTTTCGGCCGCCTCAGAGGATGTCACACATGGCAGGTTGCCGTGGCGCGTCGTCGACAACGGCACCGAAGGCGTGATCCTCGACGCCTACGGCCGCCCTCTCCTGCATGGCCTGCCGGGCGCATGCCGGCGGGCGACCGACGCGGCAAACAGCTTCCTCGCCCTCTATGGCGAGTTTGAACGGATGGCGGAAGCGATGCGCGCCGCACACGCCGCGATGCGGCGGCAGCCGAACCGGACGTCCGCCCTCGATGCAGCCTATCGCCTGATTGACGAGCTCCTCGATCCAGAGGAGCCGGCGCTATGAGGACGATCATCACTGAGTGCCTGGTCGAGCCGATCATCGAGCTTTGCGACCCGTGGACGCTGGCCGAGTTGGCGGCCGGTATGATCTTCGGCGCCCTGATCGCCGTCTATGCCGCGCTGGGGTCCGGAGCATGAGCCGCCGGGAATTCTCCTCACCGGTGAAGCGGGCGGCGCTGGAGCGGAGCGGCGGCACCTGCGAGTGCTATCGGATTCCCGGCCGGCCGGGATGCGGTGCGCTGCTCGGGCCCGGCAACACGTTCTACGAGCATATCATCCCGGATCAGCTCGGCGGCGAGCCCAGCCTCGATAACTGCGCCGCGCTGACCAAGACCTGCTGGCGTCTCAAGACCGACACCTATGACCTGCCGGTGATCGCCAAGTCCAAGCGCGTGCGGGACCGCCATCGCGGGATCAAGCCTCAGCACTATCGCGCCCTGCCCGGCTCAAAGCGATCCGGCATCAAGATCCCGTTCGGACGCGGGCCACCCATCGATCGACGCACCGGGCAACCGGTCAAGTTCTAAGCCTGCGAGTTGAGTTTGTTATGCGTGTTTGAGTTGGGAGCAGATGGTGGATCATGGACGCGCCGCTATTCGACATGGAGTTGGACGAGCCCGAGACGGCCCCCGCGCCGGCTCGACCCGTCCTCTATGAGAAGCAGAAAGCCAGCCGGAAGCGGGTGACGCTGCCCGGACTTGGCGATCTCTCCCAAGATGACAAATACGCACTCCATCTCCTCGGCCTGCGGCGCGTCATCACCCCTTACAGCCTGCGGCATCTGCTTGCCTATATCGATGAGCCGCAAAAGCTGATGGTCGCCAACAAGACTGTCATCGCCATGCAGCGGCGCCTCATGAACGATGGCTGGATCCGCATGCACATGCAGCCCGGCCGGCGTACCTGCACGGTGCTGACAGAGCGCGGGCATAGCCTGGTCTCGGCGGTCCTCGCCGTGGTCGCTGATCTTTACAAAGCTCAAGAGCGTGAGCGGCCATGAGTGTGAAGCTGAAAGTCGGCGACCGCATCCCTCGCCCCGCTGGGGTGCCGGATGGATATGTTCTGGTGCCGCGTGAGCCGACAACGTTACTGGACTGTCCGGTCGGCTTGTTTATCAACCAATATGGCGGGCTCTGTCTTAAAACTGAATACGGCAACAACGAAGGTCGGATCGACGCCTATATTGTTTCGAGCGGGGAATTCTTTTGGGGGGAGCAGCCACAGACCATTGCGAACCAGCGCAAGCAGATCGTCACGCCCGTGGACGCCCTCACCGCCGCACCCCCGCCTCCGGCGCAGGGATGGCAGCCGATAGAGACGGCTCCAAAGGACCGCACAGACCTGATCTTTTGGGTTGAAGACAAGGTGAGATTCTGCGGCGGATGGAGAAATGAACAATACGCCAAGAATCCTCGCCCATACTGGACTTACGCAACGTCGATGGGCGTGCAGTACGTCCGAGAAAGCCAGCCCACGCTCTGGCAGCTTCCGCCCACCCCGCCAGCAGTGGAGGGGGAGTAGATGGACCAGCAACAAATACCGCGTGCCGGCGATATCGTTCATCACGCCCCGACCGGCGAGGAATGGGTTGTCGCCTATGTGAGCGGCGACCGCCTCGCATGGTGCGGATGGCCGGAAGGTGAAGCCGCCCTGTCCGACTGCACGCTCGTCAAAGCGTGTACGGACGACGAGCACCTGCGGATACTGCGCGACATGGCGCGGGCTGGCAGCACTCGCGCACGCAAGGCTCAAGAGGCGCTGAATGCCATCGGCGCAGGCCCCGAAATCATCACCCAGCACACCCAGCGTGTCGGACAGGTGGACGTAACGCTCACGGTCGGGCGGATCACACCACGGACAGGAGGCAAGTGACATGCGAGACAACCTTATTATCCAGCGGCATTCCTCGCTGATCGACTGCCCTGTTCGGGTGCAGATCGGTGACGGCTGGTACCCAGCACGCCCCGAGGGCTTCTCGTCGTTCCTCTATCGCGTTCGTGCGGCATGGCTGGTGTTCACCGGCCGCGCCGATGCCCTCGTTTGGCCGAAGGGGCAGTGAGGACTCCACCCATGAATGACCTGATTGCGCGCTTAGAAGCGGCCACGGGGCCGGATCGAGAGTTGGATATCGACGTGCTTGTTGCTTGCGGGTGGCGAGATGAACGCGAGTTTGGCTTCCTAGCTGATCTGCAAGGCGAGCATTACTGGATCGGCAATCCCGACTGCTGGAACGGTGAGCCTCCGTTCGTCACCGGCAGCCTAGACGCTGCGATGACGCTGGTGCCGGAAGGATCTGCTTATAACTTCCAAGGCAACTCGGGCATGCACTATGCCTGTGTCAGCGGCTTTTACAGCGGCAAAGCGGCTCCGACACCAGCTATTGCTCTCGCGAAAGCAGCCATCGCGGCTCTCCGCGCCCGCGCCTCTGATGGGGGACGGTGATGGCGATGGAGCCGAACCAGATGGGAATGACGCGCTCGCCGTTCGCTGAAACGGAGTGGCCGACACGCGGTCCAGATTTCAACCCGTGGCACATGAACGTGGCGGAGTTCGTTCGCCTCATTCAGGACAACCCCGGCCTTTGGCTGGGCGACATGGACCTAAAGTACCTGAATATTCGGATCGACACGCGGTCAGGCACCTTCATCGTCAGCGCCCGCAATGATGAGCGCGTTTCGCCAGATCGCGTCGTGGCAGCCGCCAAGAAGGCGCAGGAGACCGGCTCCAATATCGCCTACCAGGACTACAACGCCTCCCGGAGCCAGCCATGACAGACCTCAGCGCACCCGCCTCTCGCGTGATCGTTACCGATCTGACGTACTCAAACGGGACTGCTGTTGCTGTTCGGGTCAATACCGGCATGGACGGCATGGAAGTGTCAGATGAGGGCTACGGAGCTTTCATCGCTGATTTAATGGGGTTCCTGGAAGATTATGAACGTGCCGCCGTTGGTACGGCCGTCACGTGGGGAATCAGATTTGGCGAACGATCGTTTTATACGGAGCCCGTGAGGGAGGAGCTTTTGCCGCTAGCGGTGAACTGCGTAGCGAATGCTTCTATGGAGGCCGTCCTACTCATTGCCCGGAGCCAGCCATGACAGACAGTCCGGTAAGGGTGCGGCGGATAAGCCCGTCAGAGCGAGAGCGGGTCCGTCAGATGTTCGGTGGGCGCTGCGCATATTGCGGTTGCGATCTACCTCCGCGCTGGCATGTCGATCACGTCGAGCCTGTCGTCCGAGGACTGGATGTTGCTGGCAATCCTGCCCCGGCGCACCGGCCACACAACCATCGCTCTGACAACTTTCGCCCGGCCTGTCCGCCGTGCAACATCAGCAAAGCGTCGATGTCCTTGGAACAATGGCGGAAGTGGCTCGCCGGACACGTCAACAGCCTCAACGCATATCACCCGATTTACAGGCTGGCGAAAGCCTACGGGCTGATCCGCGAGACCGGCGACCCGATCATCTTTCATTTCGAGAGGTTCGCCAACGCCCCGCTCTGCGAGCCCACAGACAGGAGAGAGACGTGACGAGGCTGACAGAGGCGCAGCGGCGTGTCTTGAGCGCGTTTGCCGATCATCGGATTCGCATCGACGACCTGCATCCCGAGGTCCAGCGGGAATTATTCGACCTTGATTTGATCGCGACCATGTTCAGCGCCAGCGGATCATTCCATGTGCTGACCGACGCCGGCCGCGCCGCACTGGAGGAGTAGGATGGCCTGCCCATTCCGCCCTGCGATCCAGAACTGCCCGCTCTACGTCGAGAGCCATATCGGGAGTGGCCGCGGCTGCATTCAGGACGTGGATGGGTTTCCCATGTGCCGGGTGCAGGCGGGCGGCATGGACTTCGAGACGGCCGTGCTTGACCTCGCCGGCGCAGGGACGATCCACGATCACACCCTGGCCGGCCTTACCCCAGCAGGTGCCGCATGACCCTGGCCCTCAGAGAGAGGGGGATGGCAGTGCTGCTACTCCTGACCATGATCGTGCCCGCCGCGGCACAGTCCATCCGCGTGGTCGATGGCGACACCGTGCGCGTCGGTCGGGAGACGGTCCGCCTTGTGGGTCTCAACACCCCCGAGACGGGATCACAAGCCATGTGCGAGCGGGAGCGCACTCTTGGAGCGGCAGCCACCCGGCGCCTGCG
>Ga0182745_1004575_pt1 | contig 11498 bp, 13 predicted proteins | sample eDN3rd30CKraftBY_FD_128523 | JGI IMG/M metagenome (GOLD analysis project Ga0182745, IMG submission 128523) | Enriched backyard soil microbial communities from Emeryville, California, USA - eDNA 3rd pass 30_C Kraft BY (version 2) (version 2) | ecosystem: Environmental > Terrestrial > Soil >... | reverse complement strand
CCCGCCGCGGACTTGCGTGCGCGCCTTTCCACGACGTGCGCGGTGCACGCCTCGTACCTCGAAAACGTCGGCAAAGTCGCTGGCGAACGCGAGCGTCAGTCGAACGGCGAACGGCTGGTCGTCGTGATTCTGCATGCGCAGACGCTGATATGCGGTGCCGCGCCAGAGAAAGAGCGTGCGCACGACATGCAGCATGTCCTTGGCCAAGCCGAGATTTCCGTCACGATAGATATCGGGGTTGGTCAGATCCACGGTAAGGATGGAGTTATCGTCGCGAACGTTCGATCCCAGAAGCAGTAGATGCTGGCCGTCGAGCCGCATTTCAAGGTGCGAGAGATGGCGTGTGTCGTGAAAGAAAATGCCGTCGTGGCCCCCCGGCGTAGCGCCAATATCGGCATGGCTGTCGAGCACCACGAAGCAATCACCATACTTGAGCGTGCGACGCGGACGCGTGAACGAACTGGTGCCCGGAATGTAGAAGGGAGTCTCCGCGCTTTCCTCGCTTAGAGTTACGTTTGAATTCTTCCTAAGCAATGCGAGACCTCACGACATCTGGATACTTTCCCTCGGGCAAAGAAGGCTGAATATCGTCCAAGGCGAGTGGCGGCGCCATCAGCGATTGATAGACCTTGACATAGTCCTCCGCCATGCGCGTTGCAGAGAAACGTTGCTCAAACCTCTGGCGCACCTTTCCGCGATCGAGTGCGACGACGCGCGGCAGAGCCGCGATCGCCTCTTCCATGGTATCGACGATGATTCCGGTGACGCCATCATCGATAATCTCCGGAACTGAGCCGCAGCGAAATGCCAGAACCGGAGTACCGCAAGCCATGGCCTCGATCATCGAAAGGCCGAATGGCTCCGGCCAGTCGATAGGAAACAGCAGCGCCTGGGCTTCACCTAGAAAACGGGTTTTCTGATGTTCATTGATCTCACCGATAAACTCGACGTTCGAGCCGTCGAGCATCGGTTCAATCTGCGAGCGGAAATAGGCTTCGTCAGCCCGATCAACCTTCGCCGCGATCTTCAGCGGAATGCCCAGCGATCGCGCGATCGAGATCGCGCGATCGGGCCGCTTCTCCGGCGAGATGCGGCCGAGAAAGGCAACATACGCTTCGTGCCGGCCTCCGATGGGACGATGTAAGCTCGCTGGGATGCCGTGATACACGGTCGCCGCGAAGTTCGCATGCGGAATCGGGCGCCGCTGATCGTTCGAAATCGAGACCAACGGCATGTCGTCGAAGCCAACGTAGAGCGGAACAAGATCGGGTAAATCTTGGCGTCCGTGAAGCGTGGTGACCGTGCGGCCAGCGATCGCCCGAAAAAGCGGAAAATGGAACTGGTCTATATGAAAATGAAGGATATCAAAGTCGGCGGCGTGCCGATGCACGCGATCGAGCATCAACATGTAATAGGGAATCGGATCCCGGACGCCGGCGTTGAAGCGCAGCGCTTGCGGTACGCATGATATAAGATGACCTCCGGTAATCGAATCGCCACTCGCAAACAGTGTGACGTCGTGGCCGAGCGCCACCAGTTCCTCGGTCAGATAGGACACGATCCGCTCGGTACCCCCATACAGCCGAGGAGGTACGCTTTCGGTTAGCGGCGCGATTTGCGCGATTTTCATTACTGTGCCTTTGGCCGCCCGACCGAATGAACATTTCTAATAGCTTGACTCAGATGACGGAGGCGCACCGCCATCGTTTTTCTGAGAGAACTCTTTGTCGCACTATCTTGCATCGCTTTGAGTCGACAGCCTGCTTTGCGATCTGCCACCTACGCGCGTCCTAGAATGGGCTTACTTTTTTAAACCCGCTGGCTCTCGCGAACGCCATTTCGATAGGCGAGTTAGGTGAATATGGGGTTGCCGGGCTCAGTTAACCAGAGCATGGCGCCAAGAACTTGAATTGGTTGGCCGCAGGACCTTTTGGTGGCTTTCCTTGCAGTGACGCAACCGATGTCGGTTACGTGTTATGATGCGAAATCCGCGTTCGCTCGAGCCTTCACTCCGACCGTGTAACGCCGATAGCCAGCCCGACGCCGAAGTTGATCGGTCTGCTCATTGTGGTGATAGGGCCGATATCAACGCTTGCGACGGATCCTTGCGGCCCGGAACAAACGCCGCCACCAGCGATTGCGTCTACAGGGCCTTCTGAGTGAATGGCTTGCAAACTGCCGCCTCGATGACCAGCGGATGGGCGGGAGAGTAGCACGCAAGCCAGGGAGGCAGAAACATGTTCAGCAATGACGACGGCACGCTCAGAGCGGCGATCGAGGTCGCCGTTTTCTTAGGAGCGCCGTCCGCGCGTGAAGCAGCAAAGCTCACTCTGCACCGCCAGATCAGTGATCAAGAATGGACTGAAAATGGTGAGCGTTGGGAAAAGGCTTGGCTCGAAATTGATCAGCGTCTGATGTGAAGGCAACGCGCCCGAAAACGGCCGGCAAAATCCGGCGTTAGTCTGATCGGCGATCGATTGGCCGCCCTGGATGCTTGGATTACCTTACAACTAGAGCCGCGCCCATCTAGACCCGAAGCCATCGGTCGCTTAGTTGAACAGGCTCTTGGCATGACATCGAATGCATCGGTTCACACGAGCGCCGAACGGGGGCGGAAATCCGTAGCGTGACGTGTGTGCACTTGCATCGAGGCGTGCGGAAGATACTCGACTGGAAGGCACTTGTGAAAGTCGCTCAGTTTGATCCTGGTTATTTGCATATGCGAAAATCGCCGCGCATTTAAACAACACTCAGATTGCATAGCTTGACGCATCCCACGGACGCAATAGGCGATTAGCGTCGCTGACTGACGGCGTGTCAGGCGTTTCTCACGCGCGCACCATTGAGGACGCTCGCCGACGCAACTTATTGCGCCGAGGGTCACGCTCGGGAAAACGGCCATATACGATACTTTTGCGCGTCCTCTGGGCGTGCCCTTGCTTTCTCGAGTTAAGCAAAGCACTAGGGCTCCTTTCGAAAGTCGTCGAGCACACTGCTATCCATGTCGTCTCGGCCACACAAGCTCCCTGTCGCACCACTGAGGCCTTTCCGCTACGCGCAGCCATCAGTCACGATGAGCAGGCTCAAGCGCGCGATGGACGTCTCAAGTGCATGCAACCTTTCACCTCGTTGATCGTTAGGTCCTGCACTTAACGGACTGGGAGACTTCAAGTGCACAAGCATCTTGCCATCTTAGCTGCTGCATCGTTGCTCGCGACAGGCGCCATCGCTCAACAGGCGCCTGCCAATCCCGATGCGAAGACGCCAGCGGTCAGCAGTCCGAACAGCGCTCCGAATCCTGGTGCTCCGGCGGCAGGCGCGAACAGCTTCACCGAAGGACAAGCCAAATCTCGGATTGAGGACAAGGGGTTCACGAACGTGAGCGCCTTGAGGAAGGACGACGCCGGCGTTTGGCGCGGCACGGCCATGCAAGGCGGCAAGACCGTCAACGTCAGTGTCGACTTCCAAGGCAATGTGGTCGCCAACTGACGAATTCGGAATTGACCCTTTCACGGAAGGACATGACATGACTGTTACGATTTCTCGGCTGTTCAACAGCTACGCGGATGCCGAAGTAGCCGTGAAGAACCTCGAGGCCGCCGGAGTGAGGCACGGAGATATCAGCATTCTCGCGAGCAATGCGGATGAGTGGTATCGCGAAGACGGAACCCGCGCTAAGCCGAGCACCTTTCCGGACCGGGACTTGGACAGGAAAGATGATCGAGCCGAGGCTGCGGGCGCAGGTGCGGGCATGGGCGCAATTGCGGGTGGGACGGTAGGCGCGCTGACCGGCCTTGGTATTATGGCTATCCCCGGCGTGGGACCGATCGTCGCTGCAGGTTGGCTTACGGCGACCTTGGCCGGTGCCGCCGCAGGCGGAGCAACGGGCGGCATCCTCGGCGCCCTTTCCCAGGCCGGTGTGAGCAAGGAAGAAGCCGACGTGTATGCCGAAAGTCTCCGCCGCGGTGGTGCGGTCGTGAGTGCGAGAGTGAAGGACGCTGATGCGGCGCGGCTGCAGGCGTTGATGGATAGCTCGGCGATCCGGGTGTCTGACCGCGCGGCGAAGTATCGCGAAGGTGGATGGCAGAATTTCGATCCAGGTGCTGCCCCTTACACCGCCGATCAGGTGCGTAAAGAACGTTCACTATATCGGTGAACCGGTCAATTGAGAACGAAAAGCGGGGCGGTCCAGGCTGCCCCGCTTTTGCTGTTGCGGCACTTCAAGGAGATGCGTCAGCCTAAATATGCCTTCAAGGGCCGCGCGAGATTGTCCCGATTCGCCTCGGGGCATCGGCTAACAGCAGGTATGCTGCGCAGTCGCCAATAAATAGCCAGCCTCAATGCGCCGATGATGCGAAATTACAAAAGTCTGAGCCGGTTGTAGAATTCCTTTACGAATGCGCTTTTCAGTCTAGATGGCGTTGTTCAATCTAGATGGCATTGAATGAAATGACAAATGGCCGGATGCGACCCAGGAGCGGTCGCCACCCGCTGCAGTGATCGACAAGACGCGACATCTCCCGCGTTCGCGCACTCGCAAGGAGATTGAACCGAGTGAGAGTGTAGTGACCCTCCGTCCGGGGGGCCGTGTCGCCCCCGCATTCTTTATGCCAGTGGGGATCAGCGCGACTTCTTATAGAGCTTCGTCGCGATTTCGAACATTTCTTCTGGCGCGTAGTCGGGCGTGAAAGCAGAAGGCATTCCCGTCAAGTCGTGAACCTTACCTCCCTCCGGCATGCCATCGATGACCTCGAGCTCGCCGGGAGGGTCGTTCGGTAGCGCCTTCTCGCCGTTGCCCCAAATTCCCGCCATCTCCATGTAGCTGTCGGGGCTGAAGGTATAGAGGCGCCTGTGCGAACCTTCCTCCAGATACTTCTGGCATTCGGGAATTTTGTCGAGGGGAATATTCGGTGTCGGCAAGAATTTCTCAAGTTCCACGCCAGTGATCTTCTTGAGCGCCAGAGCGTAGGCATGCGCGTGAACTGAGCCGCGCACCAACAGATACCCACAGACCTCGCGGCCGGTCGGATCAGAGAGGGTTTCATAGACGCGCAACTTGTGAAGTCTGGCGCCGCATTCCAGATGGAAATTGTGGAGCAGGTCAACGACAACGTTGCCGGTCGTCGTGACCATGTCGGCATTCCAACTCATTGCATTGCTGTTGACCGGAGTTGCCCCGCCCGCGTTTGAGAAAAAGGCACCTGCTAGCCGCGCATCCCTCATCGCTTCGAAAGGCGCGTTCGAGATGTCACCTCCGTCACCCTCATCTGCCCCTTTCTTATCCGGACCATTCGCGAGCATGGCGACGCCGTTGCTGACGAGTTCGACATGCCCTAGCTCTTCTGCCGTAATCGCCGCGACCAAGCTGTAGAAGGGCCGCAGCTTACTCTTGCTGCGGAAATTGAAGCTCTGAAACAGATAGTTCCCGAGCGTCGACATCTCCCCGTACTTGCCGCCAAGTAGTTCCTGGAGTGCTGCGGCAGCATTGGCGTCTGGCTTCTGCGGCGCAGGCAATTCAACCTGCAACCTGTCCACGCGTATGAACATTTCCGGCCTCGTTTCGGTGATAAGTTAGATCGGGGAGAACAGTGCCGCAGCGCTTTTGTTCCGCCACGTTAGGCCCACGCGTCGACGCCGACGTTCCAGCGGACCTCTTTGATCAACGCGGGGACGGTCGGCGAGATCAGAAAGTGATCAATGCGCAGCCCAGCATTCCTTTCCCAGGCGTTTCGGAAATAGTCCCAGACGTTATAAACGCGCTTATCCGGGTACAGCTTTCGAAGCACGTCCGTCCGCACCCGCCCCGCCAGTAGGTGAAACGCCTCCTTCGGCGCCATTGAAAGTGGAAGATGCTCGCGAGCCCACCCACTTTTGCGGTGCGTGTCCGATAGACTCCGCCGGAACGGATGGGCTTATAATGCAGCGAAAAGCGGACGTCTGGCGCGCAACGCCGCACTCGGCGACAATGCAACTTTCTGAGATTTGCGTGTTGGGCTCGCGCCGTCACGGAGAGCGCCCATGCATCAGATCATCTACCTCGTCGGGCTCATCGTCGTGGTTCTATTTCTGCTCAGTCTTCTCGGTCTCCGATAAAAGAGGAACAAACGCATGGATTGAGAACACCACGATCGTCCCCCTTCCAGCTGAGCGAACCTCCGCAATGGATTGGGGTACGGTGCTCGCTGGAGCGCTCATCACATCCGCCCTTTGGCTCATTCTTTTTGCGTTGGGAGCCGGCGCAGGCGTAGCATCCGTCTCACCATACGGCTCGAATAACCCCTTGGGAACTACGCTCACGATGATCGGTGTCGCCTGGTTCTGTATTATCACTATCGGCTCATATAATGGCCGGAGCTTTTTTCGTAGAGCGCTTTCGTCGGGCTGCTGAATACAGGACTGTGGCAAAGCGGGAGCTGCGAGACGGTGCCCATGGCCTGGCGGTTTGGGCCACGGCGCTAGCAGATGCTTCAATCAATCAGAGGGCTCTGGAAAAAGCAGAATAGTTGCCGCGCGGCGATTTGCGCCGGCCGCTGGCGGCTCGAGTGACGCGAACGCTTCCTCGGCCAGATGCCACGGTTCCCGCGCATGGATCCCCATGCGGCCGGCTGGAGAGCTTCAAGATGTCAAACCGGCGTCTCAGGCCGGCGTGGTGGTACCGGCTGTATTTTTGTTGCGTTATGGGAGTCGGCCACCGCATTACTCGAGCCGATAGTTGGTCCATAGCAACGAGCGGGCGAAGCGGGAGGCCGGCTGAGGCGAAGTCGCAGGACGCGGCACTGAGTGCTCTACCCGGCCCGGCCGCCTGCTAATGCATACATCGCAGAGCTATGCGCGAGATCAATATGCCCTGTATTCGGTGAGCTAACCCCCACAGCGTTTATCAGGTCATGCCCTCGCTGCGGCGTGAACGAATCCTTCTCCCCTACCCCGACACTAGCGGTCCGGCCACTTCCCCATGGCGCGCGTGCCTCATGTTACGCGATCCGTTTATATCGAAGTTCGGAAAACTCCGATACTACTGCGGTAGCGTTATTCTAAGCTTTTTCTCAGCCGCAGCAAAAAGCTTTAGCTTCTGCTCATAGGGCAGATGCACTGGCTCATTACATCCTTTGCACCGATAATGCCGTATGACTCTAAACCATCGCCCAGGCCGCGTTGTGACTACCCCGCAGTAAGGGCAAGGATGAGTCATTAGGACGCCGTCTAAGGCTATGTTCAAGGGCATGTCGATCCTCCAAGCAACAAGTTATTGCAGGTTGTAGTGCGCCGGATCGAGAGAGGCGTCTCATCGCTTGAGCGATCATCGGATCTAACGAAGACGATTGAAGCTCAGTTCCTTCATCCCTTTTGAAACCATCCGTCTGACTCCGAATGACGGGGTCTCTCGAGGTTCTGTCCGAACGACTCGTCATTTTTCCTGTCGTCAGAAGTAAAGGCCGGCCGGATATATCAGCGCAACGGCCATGCACAGCCCGCTCCTGGATGAGCGATCCAAGAGGTTGTCTGACGGTTCGACGAGTTCATTGCGCCGTGAACTCGATTTGAAATCTTCGACACCCGCGCTCTCTATATGCGTCGCTGGCGGAACCATCGACGAAGCTTGAAGTTGCTTCGTCATCGACTGTTGGAGGAAGATGATGAAAAAGGCTGTGATTGTATCTGCAGCATTCGCGGTGCTAGCCGGCCCGGCGCTCGCACAAGAGTTCTACATTGTGTGTCCGTGATACGTCCAGCAAAGAATGCCGGATCGTGGAGCAGAGGCCGGCAGACAGGACGACCGTGACTATCCTTGGTGACGGTGCCGTGTTCAAGACTCGCACTGAAGCACAAGCCCGACTCAAGGAAGTCTGCACTGACACTTCCACCGGCACCACGACAATCAAGGAGCGATGATCAGGGGGCTGCATTAGTTGCATGCTTAAGGGGCGGAAACGCGAACGCGAATCCGCCCTTTTCCATTGAGTTATCCGTCTGGGCACAGAGGTGGCAAACCGAAGCCGCCTTAGCGCCGTCGGCTTGTGGCGGACCCCCATTCTTGATCATCTATCAGATCTGCAATGCGGCAATCGCCCGCTCAAGATCTGCTTGGGTAAATGGCTTAGCCAGCCGGGGCTTAGCTACACCGGGCTCAGCAATTTCAGCATAGCCGGAAGCCAGGATTATTGGCAGGCCCGGCCATTCGGCTTCAATGGCACTGGCAAGCACTGTTCCGGTCATAAACGGCATTGCGACGTCAGAAATCACCAGATCGACTTTTTCCTCGCGCAGTTTCGCGAGGGCTTCGTCTCCTGACGTGGCCTCCAGGACTGTATGTCCAAGATCCTCCAATAGGTCGGCAGTGTTCGTCAGAACCAAACTATCATCGTCAACGGCGAGAATGACGAGAGAGCGCCTGCTCGCTTCACTGGCAGCCTGAAGCCGCGGAGCAGCAGATTGTCGCCTTGCCTTCGAAACAGGAAGCCACAGTTCGACTGTCGTGCCTTCTCCTTTGCAACTCTTTAGGACCAAACACCCGCCTGACTGCTCGGCTAGCCCCTTGACCATCGATAGCCCCAGCCCAGTGCCTTTACCTACTCCCTTCGTCGTAAAGAATGGATCCATTGCACGCTGCAATGTGCGTTCATCCATGCCCTCGCCGTCATCTGTGACAGAGAGGCGGACATACTCTCCTGGCTTGAGATAACGATGTTGATTACCCGTCACCCACTCCTGGTGGGCCTCGATGACAATCTGGCCGCCATCGGGCATGGCGTCGCGTGCATTTACCGCAAGATTAAGAAGCGCCATTTCGAGTTGGTTGGCGTCGGTATGCACAGGAGGCACGCTAGTTGGAAGGCGTGTCTCGATAAGGATTGCAGGTCCTAACGAGCTGCGCAAAAGGTCCGCCATCCCACCGAGGAGAACTGGCACATCAACTGCCTCTTGCCGTAGCTTTTGTTGCCTGGCAAAAGCGAGCATGCGCTGCGTTAGCGCGGCGCCTCGCTTGGCGCCCGCCACTGCGTTGTCAATGAGGCGTAGCATTCTGCGGTCATCAGGCAATCGCTTGCGCAATAGCTCAAGGCTCCCTAGCACAGCCGTCAGAAGGTTGTTGAAGTCGTGGGCGATTCCACCTGTCAGCTGTCCTATGGCTTCGGATTTCTGAGACTGGAATAGCGCTTCTCGCGCTTCCTCGAGTGCTCGCTGAGTTTCCTTTCGATCGGTAACGTCGCGCGTTATTTTCGCAAAACCGACAAGTACGCCCGCGTTCCAGAGGGGATGAACGAGGGCATTAGCCCAGAAGCGGGTTCCATCCTTGCGCACACGCATCGCTTCGCTCTCGAAGCGACCCGATCGTGCGGCGGAATCTAAGGCCCGTTGAGGTTCGCCACTCTCCCGGTCTTCGAGCGTATAGAACTTTGAAAAGTGCTGCCCCACGATCTCGTCCGCCGTGTAGCCCTTGATCCGCTCCGCGCCCGAATTCCAACTCGTGATGCGCCCTTCCAGATCCAGTGTATAGATCGCGTAATCGGTGACGCTTTGGACCAACAAGCGGAACTGCTCCTCCCGCTGCCAAAGCGCCGCCTCGGTCGCTTCGTGAGCCGATTTCATCTGATCAGATTTTTGGCTGTCGTCACGCAAAACCATGTGCCCCGTCCGCGCTCACGATCGCGAAGAACAACTCCTCGATTGCGGCTTGCAAATTTGAAACCGAAGCCATCGATCGCCGCGCTGACTCTGGCGGCCGAAAGTTCATACTGTCCAGTTCGTCTCGATGACGACCATTTGCAATAAGAACTGATCTCAGGAATTGTTCCGGTGAAGGAAGCCTTTGAGCAACTCGCACGGGCAGCACCGCAGGAGGGGCTAGTTGCCGGAACTATACCCATCTGAGCGCCCCGCAGGTCCTGTCGCTCGTCTAGACTGTTTTCTAGATCCCGCGGCAATTTGCTCCAGGCGCTCGCGGGTGCGCCTTGGGGGCTCGATGAGCTATGGATGTAGCTTGTTTCCGAAACCAGCAACCACGAAGCATTCTCGAGCTCACGGTGGAGGCCCACATAGCGGACGAAGTAGGCTTCGTCCGGCCCGAGGCCCTAAGCGGAATTGATCGGTGCGACGTGGATCGCTTCTGGCGCCGGCAGGATCTGTGAGTTGCCCTGTCCATCTTGGGGCTCAGACAGCGTCCGCAAGCCCGACCAGGCGGCGGGTCTAGAACCCTCTGCCTTTCTACGCTTGCCCGATCCTGTGCTGGCGCAGCACCGGCGGACTCTCGTGCTGAGCGCTTGGTTGCTTGCGCCTTGGCCTTGGCTGCTTTTGACTTTGCGCGGATGGTCTTGGCGTTGGGTAGCTTCTAGCCTGCTTCAAGCTCAGCGACCACCTGGCTGCGCACCTCTTCGGGTGCCGCAGCAAGCTCGTGAACACTCGAATGCGACATACCATTCACGGGGCGGGCCCGCACGTTGCAGGGCAAGAAGCGTTGCGACGGGACAGATTGATCGCCCCCTTAGCCCGCCCACCCGGCGGGCTCCTTTTTGCGGTTGAGTACGGATGTCACCGCCTGTGCAGGCGGAGCACTGCGCGCTCCTCCCCCCACAGTAGTTTTGATTGCCGGACCCATCCTAACGATTTGTGCCGCCTTGGTAGCGGACACGCCGAGCATGAGAACGGAGAGCCTATTGAAAAAAATAATTCCGGAATTTCGCGGCGTCGTGCGTTTTCCTAGCCCCCCGGTCCCGGGGCGAGGTGCGTGGACTTTTGACCCGCCCCCCTCCCCCGGGCCTCGAACGAGCGAACGGGGGTGAACCTTGAAGGCGCGTTCGCAAGCGTGGACCGAAGGGACCAATTTCGGAGCACGGTACTGGCCTCTTAAGAGACCCCTCTATCTATCCTCTCACTAAGAAAATTGGTCCCAATGGTCCGCCCAAGCGATCGCATCACCCGCCTTGGCTGGAGCATAAAAAAGGACGCCCCCTAAGCGGGGGCGCCCCAGCACCATCAGTCCTTCAACGGCCTTAGATTGGCACGGCGTCTTCCTCGACCTCGGATGCGTCCGGTGAGTGTGGGCCGCGTCCGTCGTCGCCGAAGTCGCTCTCGAACTTCAATAGTTCGATGTCCTGCCAGAAGTAGCTACCTGACTTGATATTGTCGTAGCCCCGTTCGCGCATGGCCCGGCCGAGGCCGTTCTGGGTCCAGATCTTGTTTCCCGTAGCCCTGGCCCAAGCCACGTAGAGATCATAGAGCGCACCGGATGGCACGCGTCCGCCCGGCTTGCGGCCGACGCACTCCAGCAAGAACTGGGCGAACGGATCGGACGAGGAGCGGTATTCGGCCGTCGCTTCGCGAATGCTTTGCGGGATCATGAGGCCGTGGTCGAGCCACTCCCGGGCGCCATCCAACAGCCGGTTGAGGATGCCTGGCGCCTCCGCCCGCAGCTTCTCGGCGATACGCGGATCGCATTCCACGTCCGTGAGCTTGACCGGCCAGGGCACGAGAATGATCCGCCGCCAGAGGCCATCATCGAT
>Ga0182745_1004574_pt1 | contig 11500 bp, 11 predicted proteins | sample eDN3rd30CKraftBY_FD_128523 | JGI IMG/M metagenome (GOLD analysis project Ga0182745, IMG submission 128523) | Enriched backyard soil microbial communities from Emeryville, California, USA - eDNA 3rd pass 30_C Kraft BY (version 2) (version 2) | ecosystem: Environmental > Terrestrial > Soil >... | reverse complement strand
GCGCGGGCGGCGACGACCACGACCAGCGGCCGCAGCCGCTTGCCGCCGCTGCCGACGATGTATTCGGCGACCTGGTTGACCAGCACCACGTCGCTGGCCAGACGATTTCTGATGACGCGATCGATCTCGCGCAGGTCATCGGCGACCAGCTGTTTGACAGACTCGAAGCTCATGCCAGGGAAGGGAAAAACGAAGGACGGCGAATGGTAGCCGAATAGCGACGCCTGCGGGTGCGGCTCTGAGCGGCCGGCCGAGGGCTCTCTCGGGCATTCAAAGGCTTGCCTGTGGCGGCGCTTCTCCGTACACTTCGCGGCCTTTTCCGCCGGGGTCCTCCCGGTGCGCTGGAGTCCTTGAGATCATGTACGCCGTAATCGCCACGGGTGGCAAGCAGTATCGCGTCAGCGAAGGGTCGGTCCTGCGGATCGAGAAACTCGAGGCCGAAGCCGGCGCCAGCGTCGAATTCGACAAGGTGCTGCTGCTGGGCGAGGGCGACAAGGTCCAGGTCGGCTCGCCGTACCTGAGCGGCGGCAAGGTGGTCGCCACCGTGCAGAGCCACGGCAAGGACGACAAGAAGACGATCGTGAAATTCCGTCGTCGCAAGCACTATCTGCGTCAGGGCACCCATCGTCAGCCCTACACCGAAGTGAAGGTCACCAGCATCGTCGGCGCCTGAGCCGACGGTCCTAGAGAAGAGTTGAGGTAACACAGCCATGGCACACAAAAAGGCAGGCGGCAGTACCAAGAACGGCCGCGAGTCAGAGTCGAAGCGACTGGGCATCAAGAAGTTCGGCGGCCAGCAGGTGCTGGCTGGCAACATCCTGGTGCGTCAGCGCGGCACGGTTTATCGCGCCGGCGACAATGTCGGCACCGGCACGGACTACACCCTGTTCGCCAAGGCGCCGGGCCGTGTGCATTTCCGCAAGAAAGGCATTGCGCAGCACACCTACATCAGCGTGCTGCCCGAGTAAGCCTTTCAAGGTTCAAACCGATCTCCATGTCGGAAAGAGAACCCCGGCCGTAAGCTGGGGTTTTTTTTTGTAGCCTGCCGTTGCGGCAGCTACGCTTCGGGCCGTCGCTGGCGCGATGTCGAAAATCGCTCCCGGCGATTTTTTGGAAGCCAACTATTTATTTATGCGTTTCGTCGACGAAGCCACGATCAAGGTCACTGCCGGCCACGGCGGGCGCGGCGCGGTCGGTTTTCGCCGCGAGAAGTTCATTCCCTTCGGCGGTCCGGACGGTGGTGACGGCGGCAAGGGCGCGGACGTCTATCTGATCGGCGTGCAGGGCATCAACACCCTGGCGGACTTCCGCTTCAATCGAGCGTTCCGCGGCCCCAATGGCCAGCCGGGCGGTAGCGCCGAGTGCACCGGGGCGAGCGGCGAAGACTTGGTGGTGCCGGTGCCCATCGGCACGGTCGTGACGGATATCGAGACCGAAGAGCAGCTGGGCGATGTCACTGAAGCTGGCCAGCGCCTGCTGATCGCCAAGGGCGGCAAAGGCGGCTGGGGCAACGTGCGCTTCAAGAGCAGCACCAACCGTGCTCCCCGCAAAGCCATGCCTGGGCTTCCCGGCGAGAAGCGGGAGCTGCGGCTGGAAATGAAGGTGATGGCCGACGTTGGGCTCCTCGGGTTACCCAATGCCGGCAAATCGACGCTGATTCGTGCCGTTTCCGCGGCCAAGCCCAAGGTCGCTGATTACCCGTTCACCACCCTGCATCCGAATCTGGGCGTGGTGCGCGTCGGCGAGCATCGTAGTTTCGTGATGGCTGATATCCCGGGCCTGATCGAAGGCGCGGCTGAGGGAGCGGGGCTCGGTATCCAGTTTCTGAAGCATCTGCAGCGCACCGGGCTGCTGTTGCACCTGGTGGACATCAATCCGCCCGACCCGGAGGCCGACCCGGTGCAGGATGCTCGTTCGATCGCCTCCGAATTGAAGAAATTCAGCGCAGATCTGGCCAAGAAGGAGCGCTGGCTGGTGCTGAACAAGGTCGACCTGCTGCCCGCTGACGAGGCGGACAAGCGCTGCAAGGAAATCGTCCGGCGGCTGCGCTGGAAGGGGCCCGTGTTCCGGATCTCGGGTCTGGCTCACAAAGGAACGCAGGAGCTCTGCCAGGGCATCATGACTCGTCTGGATGAGATCGCCGCCGAGCGCGCCGAGGAAGCCGAGCAGGCCTAGCGGCCTGTAACCGGCCGATCTAGGTACCCCTTCATTCCCGCGGATGCGGGAATCCAGGTGGACGCCCACCCCGCCTGCGCGCCCAACTTCGTGCCGGCACGACCGGATGAAGGGGCGGTGCCAATTCCTTCAGTCATACCGTCTGGCTGTTTGCGGCAGCCATCCCCTCCGCGGGAGGCCGCGGGCCTGACGTTACTCGAGGCATAAAAAAAGCCGGGCATTGCCCGGCTTTTTTGCTTCCGGCCCTGCGGCCGGTCGAAATCGCAGCGAGCCTTAGTGGGCCGCCATTTCCTTCACGCGGGCATTCAGCGCGCTCTTGTGACGCGACGCCTTGTTGCGGTGAATGATGCCCTTGTTGACCATCGAGTCGATGACCGGGCCGGCAGCCTTGAGCTTGGCGGCGGCTTCGGTCTTGTCGCCAGCCTGGATGGCGCTCACCACGCTCTTGATGGCGGTACGCAGCTTCGAGCGCGTGGCCACGTTTCTGGCACGGCGCTTGATGGTCTGGCGGGCACGCTTTTCGGCTGACTTGATATTGGCCACGGACGTAGAGGCTCCAAAAATGAGGCGCGAATTCTGCCGATCAGGGGCCGCCAAGGCAAGCGAAAAAACGCCAAACCGGGTTGTGGCGGGCCAAGTGGGCCACTTTACAGCAAGTGTTGCCTGGGTCTGGGGTCTGGAGCCGGCCTAAGTCGCTCTGCGCAGGCAGCCAGCGGCGCCTGCGTTCTCATGAATCGCGCGCGCCTGCGGTGGGTTGGCCTGGTTGAACCGCCCGCGGAAACGGCCTGGCCGTCTGTGGCGGCTGCGGTCGCCAGGACGGAGTCATTTTCTGCCGGCGCTCGGGCACCTGGGGGCCGCGACTTTGACGCATTTTCATCGTCCAATGGCCGCCGTTGCCACTACTATTGCCGCCCCATGACTCACGCCCATCGAACAAGCGGCCCCGCATGAGCCGCGGCTTCTTCCGCAGCACTGCCATCGTCGGTCTGACCACGCTCCTGTCCCGGATCACCGGGCTGGTGCGCGATGTCGTGTATGCCTCGATGGTGCCGGCCGTGGCGCTGGAGGCCTTCGTCCTGGCCAACCAGATTCCCAACTTGCTGCGGCGCCTGTTTGCCGAAGGGGCGTTCTCGCAGGCGTTCGTGCCGGTGGTGGCCGAGTACCGCGCGCAACGCTCGACCGAACAGGTGCGCGGGCTGGTCGATTCCGTTGCCGGCACGTTGGGGCTGGTGCTGCTGATCGTTTCCGTGCTCGGTGTGATCGTCGCGCCGCTCATCGTTCTGATCTTCGCGCCGGGCTTCAGGATGAAGGAAGCGGGGCAATTCGAGCTTGCCGTCGAAATGCTGCGCTGGACGTTCCCCTACCTGTTGTTCGTGTCGCTCACCGCGCTCGCCGGCGGCGTGCTGAACAGCTACCAGAAATTTGCGCTGCCGGCGTTCAGCTCGGTGTTGCTGAACGTGGTGATGATCGTCTTCGCCGCCTGGGTTTCGCCGTATTTCGAGCAGCCCGTGGTGGCCCTGGCGGTGGGCGTATTCGTCGGCGGCGTGTTGCAGGTGCTGCTGTTGCTGCCACCTTTGATGAAAATGGGCCTGCTGCACTGGCCGCGCTGGGACCTGCAGCACGAAGCCGTGCGGCGCATCGCGCGCCTGATGGGGCCGGCGATCATCGGTTCGTCGATGGGTCAGCTGAGCGTCATGATCAGCACCAGCATCGCCTCGCTGCTTGCCGACGGCAGCATGACCTGGCTGTATTTCGCCGACCGGCTGGTGGAGTTTCCGCTGGGTGTTTTCAGCATTGCGCTCGCCACGGTGATCCTGCCGAGCCTGTCGGCGCATCACGCCACGCAGTCCGCGCAGGATTTTTCGGCGACCCTGTCCTGGGCGATGCGCCTGGTCTGCCTGATCGTGATCCCGGCTTCGGTGGCCTTGTTCGTGCTCGCCGGCCCGCTGACGGTGGCGCTCTATCACCGCAAGGAGTTCACCGCCTACGACGTGGAGATGACGCAGCTGGCGCTGATGGCATTTTCCTTCGCGCTGCTCGGCTGGAGCCTGATCAAGGTGCTGGCGCCGGGCTACTACGCGCGGCAGGACACGAAGGGGCCCGTAAAAATCGCCATGCGCGCGCTCGGGCTCACCATGGCACTGAATCTGATTCTGGTCGCCGTGCTGGCGTTCACCGGCCGTTTGCAGGATCAGGGCATGCACGCGCTGCTGGCTCTGAGCAACGGTGTCGGTGCGCTGTTCAACGCCGCGCTGCTCTACATCGGCCTGGTGCGTCAGGGTGTGCTGGTCCGGGAGGCCGGAACTCGCAAGCTCCTGGTGCAGATCGTAGTGGCGAGCGCGATGATGGCGGCGTTCTTGTACTGGTTCGGTGGCGACGTGGCGGCATGGCTTGCGGCGTCCACCACCCGGCGCTTCGTCTGGCTCATGGGTGTGGTTTGCGGCGGGGCAGCGGTCTATTTCGTGGTGCTGGGACTCATGGGCGTGCGTCCCGGGCAATTCCGGATGCGCGCCGCGGCGGCAGCAAAATGAGCCGGAAAGCGGCCGTGGCGGAAAACGCCGTGAGTTCGGCGCAGCCGGCCCCATATAATCGGCTCAGTTCGGATTTGCATGAGTACGAGGCCGCGATGGAGTTTGTCCGGGGCCTGCACAACCTGCGGGCGTGGCATCGCGGCTGCGTATTGACCATCGGCGCCTTCGATGGCGTGCACCGCGGCCACCAGGAAATGATCCGTGTGCTGCGCGAGCAGGCCGCCCGTCATGGGCTGCCGGCCGTTGTCCTGTCGTTCGAGCCGACGCCGCGCGAGTTCTTTGCCCGGGGCGCCCCGCCGGCCCGGCTGACGCGCTTTCGCGAGCGGTTCATGGCGTTTGAGCGCTATGGCGTGGGTCGTTTCGTGTGCCTGCGCTTCAACGAGCGGATGCGCTCGACGCCGCAGGACAGGTTCGTCGAAGACATTCTGGTGCGCGGGCTGGGTGCTCGGCACATCGTAGTCGGGCACGATTTCCGTTTCGCGCGCGACCTGGCGGGCAGCGTCGCGACGTTGCGTGAATATGGGCCGAGATGCGGCTTCGAAGTGACCGAAGTAGCGCCGTTCGAGATCGACGGCCAGCGCGTCAGCAGTTCGCTGATTCGCGAGACGCTGGATGCCGGTGACATGGTGCGAGCCGCGAAGCTGCTTGGCCGGCCGTACGGGATCACGGGCAAGGTGATCCACGGTGCCAAGCTCGGGCGCAAACTCGGGTTTCCGACCGCGAACCTGCGCCTGCATCGGCGCGCGACGCCGCTGGCTGGCATCTTCGCGGTCAAGGTTTCGGGCGGCGGGCTGAGCAATGCGCCGGGCGTGGCCAGTCTCGGCACGCGTCCGGTCGTCAATGGCAAGGAGCTGCTGCTCGAGGCGCATGTGTTCGATTTCGACGGCGACCTGTACCGCCAGTACGTCACGGTCGATTTCATTGCGCGGCTGCGCGACGAGCTGTGGTTTCCGAGCGTCGACGACCTGGTGGTCCAGATGCACAAGGACGCGGCGCAGGCGCGGGAAATTCTGGCGGCGAACCCGAGTTGAATAAGGCAGACGATTCGTTGAGCGCTATGGATTACAAAGACACCCTCAATCTCCCCCGGACCGACTTTCCGATGAAAGCGGATCTCGCGCGTCGCGAGCCCGACATGCTCAAGTGGTGGGAGGAGAACGCGATTTACGCCAAGCTGCGCGAAGTGTCGCGTGGCCGGCCGTCGTTCATCCTGGCCGACGGTCCGCCGTATGCCAACGGCGCGATCCACCTGGGCCATGCGATCAACAAGGTGTTGAAGGACATCGTCGTCAAGTCGCGCACCATCGACGGCTACGACGCGCCGTATGTGCCGGGCTGGGACTGCCACGGCCTGCCGATCGAGCACCAGATCGAGAAGACCCGCGGCAAGGAAGTGAAGACGCTGGCGCCACGCGAGTTCCGCCAGGCCTGCCGCGACTACGCGCTGGAGCAGGTCGATGGCCAGCGCAAGGACTTCAAGCGCCTGGGTGTGATGGGCGACTGGGAGCATCCCTACATGACCTTGCAGCCGGGCTACGAGGCCGAGCAGCTACGGGCGTTCGCGCAGATCCTGCGCAACGGCCATGTCTACAAGGGGCTCAAGCCGGTTCACTGGTGTCTGGACTGCCGCTCGGCGCTGGCCGAGGCGGAAGTCGAGTACGAAGAGAAGACCTCGCCGGCGCTGGATGTGCGCTTTGCGGTGAAGGATGCCGCCGAGCTGGCGCGTCGCTTCGGCTTGCAGCAGGTTCCGGCACGTCCCGCGAGCATCGTGATCTGGACCACTACGCCGTGGACGCTGCCCGCCAACCAGGCGGTTGCGCTCGGGCCGGAGTTTCAGTATTCGTTGATCGATACCGGAACCGAGCTGCTGGTGCTCGCAACCGAGCTGGCGACGACGGTGCTGACGCGCGCCGGTGTTACGGATTCGCAGCGCCTCGCGCAGGTAGCCGGTTCGGTGCTGGAAGGGTTGCAGCTCGCGCACCCGTTCTATGACCGCACCGTGCCCGTCATCCTCGGCGATCACGTCACGCTGGATGCCGGCACCGGCGCAGTGCACACGGCGCCGGGTCACGGCCAGGAAGACTACGCGGTAGGCCTCAAGTACAAGTTGCTGATCGACAATCCGGTCGGTAGCGACGGTCGCTTCGTGACCGGCACGCAGTTCTTCGAAGGCGAGCGCGTGTTCGATGCGAACAAGCATGTGAGCGAAGTGCTGAAGGAACGCGGCCAGCTCCTGCACGAAGAGCCGTTGCGTCACAGCTATCCGCATTGCTGGCGGCACAAGACGCCGGTGATCTTCCGCGCCACCGCGCAATGGTTCATCAGCATGGAGCAGGCCGGGCTGCGCAAGTCCGCGCTGCGCGAGATCGCCAAGGTGAAATGGATGCCGGCGTGGGGCGAAAGCCGCATCGGCAACATGATTGCCGAGCGCCCCGACTGGTGCATTTCGCGCCAACGCACCTGGGGCGTACCGATTGCGCTGTTCACGCACAAGGCCACGGGCGAGCTGCATCCGCGCTCGGCTGCGCTGCTGGAAGAAGTGGCGGACATCGTCGACAAGGATGGCATCGACGCCTGGTTCGACCTGGACCCGGTGAAGCTGCTGGGAGCCGAAGCGCAGGATTACGAAAAAGTCACCGACATCATGGATGTCTGGTTCGACTCCGGCGTGATGCACCACTGCGTCACCAAGATGCGCCCGGAAATCACCGCGCCCGCAGATCTGTATCTGGAAGGCTCCGATCAGCATCGCGGCTGGTTTCACAGCTCGCTGCTGACTTCGGCGGCATTGCATGACCGCGCCCCGTATCGCGCCGTGCTCACACACGGATTCACGATCGACGAGAAGGGCCGCAAGATGTCCAAGTCGCTCGGCAACGTGATCGTGCCGCAGAAGGTCGTGGGCACGCTGGGTGCTGACGTGCTGCGGCTGTGGATCGCTGCGACTGACTACTCCAACGAGATGAGCCTCTCGGACGAGATCCTGAAGCGCGTTGCGGAGTCGTATCGGCGCGTGCGCAATACGGCCCGCTTCCTGCTCGGCAACCTGGCTGGCTTCGGTCCCGCGACGGATCAGTTGCCGCCGGAGGAACTGGTGGCCATCGATCGTTGGGCGCTGTGGCGCACGCAGCAGCTGCAGGAAGAGATCCTGGCGGCTTACCGTGCTTACCAGTTCCACCTGATCTACCAGAAGGTGCACAACTTCTGCAGCGTCGATCTCGGCGGCTTCTACCTGGACGTGCTCAAGGATCGCCTCTACACCACGCCCGAGAAGAGCGCGGCGCGGCGCTCGGCGCAGACGGCGATGTACTGGATCGCGGAAGCCCTGGTGCGCTGGCTGGCGCCGGTGCTGTCGTTCACCGCCGAGGAGATCTGGCGGTTCATGCCGGGCAAGCGCAGTGAATCAGTGTTCTTCGAGACCTGGGTGCAGCTGCCGCAAGGCGTGGCGGCGCGGCCGGCAATTGATTGGGACGCCATTCTGGATTTGCGTGGTGCGGTAGCACGCGAGTTGGAGAAGCTGCGCAACAGCGGCGCGATCGGCGCTCCGTTGGATGCGGAAGTGGATCTGTACTGCGCGCCGGCTCTGCTGGAGACGCTCAGCGCCTTCGGCGAAGAATTGCGTTTTGTGTTCATCGTGTCGGACATGCGGGTGCATCCGGCACAGGAGCGTCCCAGCGATGCAGCGGCAGCGTCCCCCGTGGGGGATTCCGCGACGTCTCAGGAAGGTGACGACAACGCAGCCTGGATCGTGGTGCAGCCCACCGCGGCGCGCAAATGCGTGCGCTGCTGGCACAAGCGGCCCGATGTCGGTTCCCACGCGAAACATCCGGAGCTTTGCGGGCGTTGCGTGACCAATGTCGATGGTCCGGGCGAGATCCGACGATTTACCTAGTGCAGCACGGCAGGCTGCCGGCGCCTTGCCGGTGGCCTGCCTTCGCTCGATTGTTCCTATAGAGTAGTGACTGCCGTACGGTGGTTACCGCCATGTCGAAATTACTCCGTTATCCGTAGGCACTGCGTCGATGAGCAACACTCCGTTATCGAAGGTCTGGTTTCATCCCACGCGTGGCGCCAGCAACTGGTTGTGGCTGTCGTGCTTCGTGGTGCTGATGGACCAGGTCACCAAGGCGCTGGTGGTCGGCGCGGTGAAGATGAAAAGCAGCTTTGCGCTGCTGCCGATCCTGGAGATCGTGTACCTGGAGAACCAGGGCGCGGCTTTCAGCATCCTGCATGACGCTTCGGGCTGGCAGCGCTGGTTCTTCATCGTGCTGGCACTGGTGGTCAGCGTGTCGCTCATGATCTGGCTGCGACGCATCCGCACGCCGGAGCAAACTATCCTGGCCGTGGGCCTGTCGCTGGTGCTGGGCGGGGCGCTCGGCAACGTCATCGACCGGGTCTGGCACGGCTACGTGATCGACTTCATCTATTTCCACTGGCGCACCTGGGATTTCCCGGCCTTCAACATCGCCGACACCGCCATCTCGCTCGGCGCGGTATGCCTGCTGATCGATGCCTTCCGCGAAAGCGGCAGAAGCGACAAGGGCGTGGATGCTGCTGCGCATCCGGAGAAGAAGTAGTGCGGATCCTGCTCGCCAATCCGCGGGGTTTCTGCGCTGGCGTGGATCGCGCCATCGACATCGTCGAGCGCGCCATCGAGTTGTTCGGCGCGCCGATCTACGTGCGCCATGAAGTGGTCCACAATCGTTACGTCGTCGACCGGCTGCGCAACATGGGTGCGGTGTTCGTCGAGGAGCTGCACGAAGTACCGGCCGACGCAACGGTCATTTTCAGCGCACATGGAGTCTCGCGCGCCGTGCAGGACGAAGCGCGGCAACGCGGCTTGAAGGTTTTCGATGCCACCTGTCCGCTGGTGACCAAGGTTCATATGGAAGTGACGCGCTACGCGCGAGAGGGGCGTGACGTGTTCCTGATCGGCCACCAGGGCCATCCGGAAGTCGAAGGCACGATGGGGCAGTTCGATACGTCCTTCGGTGGTCACATCCTGCTGGTGGAAACGCCTGAAGACGTCGAGCACCTGCAGGTTCGCGATCCGGCGCATCTGGCGTTCGTGACCCAGACGACGCTGTCGGTCGATGACACGCAGCGCGTCGTCGATGCGTTGCGCAACCGCTTCCCGCAGCTGTCGAGCCCACGCAAGGAGGACATCTGCTACGCCACCCAGAACCGCCAGGACGCGGTCAAGCAGCTGGTCGAGCGCTGCGACCTGATCCTGGTGGTGGGCTCGCCGTCCAGCTCCAATTCGAACCGCTTGCGCGAGATCGCCGAGAAGGCCGGCATCCCGGGCTATCTGATCGACGGGCCGGAAGATCTCAAACGCGAGTGGTTCAACGGCAAGCGCAGCATCGGCGTGACGGCAGGTGCATCGGCGCCGGAAGTGCTGGTCGAGCGCGTCGTGGCAAAGATCCGTGAATGGGGCGGTGACGAGCCCGTCAACTTGCTGGGGCAGCAGGAGAGCGTGGTCTTCAGTCTGCCGCGCGAATTGCGGGTCGCGTTTCCCTCGCGTTGAGCGTCAGGTCGCGGGCTGCACTCGGATCACGTAGGAGGCTGCGCCTTCCCGCGGCGCTGACCAGCTCACCGCGATCACAAAAGTTGGCGGATTGGTCGACAGGTCCCGGGTAATCGCGCCGGTGCCGTTCGGCAGCTTCTGTTGGACCTCGTCCTGCCAGCACGCTGCTTCCTGCGCGGCGGCGGTCTGTGGCTTCGTGTCTTTTTTAGCGCCGGTCGTGCACAGCACGCCGACCACGCTGGCATAGCCCACGCGCCCGACTGCATTGGCATTCACCCGGTCGGCCATCTGCTGCGCCAGCCGTGCCGCCTGCGCGCGCGGATTCGTTCCCAACTCCGTCTGCAATGCCTCGCTGTACAGGGCTGCGATGCCGATGAGACCGATGGCGATCACCAGCACCGCGGTCAGGATCTCGATGATGGTGAAGCCACGGCCGGCCGCGGGCCCGGCCGGAATGCCTGCGCTGCGGGATGGACTGAATCGCTTTGGCGGCAAATTGCGCAGGGTGGCCTCGATCCGGTGGCTGCAATGGCCGCGTAGTCTACAGGCTCCCCTTGCTGATACCGCCAAGGGGCTGTCACCTAAGCTGGGCACCGCAGCGGCTTGTTGCTCGCATCGCGCTGCGCCACCCGGGGGCGTCCGGTGTGACTGATGATGACTGCACGAGCCTGCGCACTACCCCGAGGGTCGCAGAACACCACAGTCCCATTGACCACGGCCTGGGTGTACGCCCGAAAGGAATAGGCCTCACGATTCGAGACGATGTGTCCGCCTGGCCATCCCGCATATGCCTGCAGCAAGGGTTCGCCGGAAGCGCGCTGCGGTGGATCGTCGCGGTCGCTGTTCACGAACACGATCCAGCCGCTGCGCCATTCGGCTGCCCGGTCTGCGCAGGTCTGGCCGTCGACGGACTTGCAGAGGGTGACCACCTGGCCGCGCTTGATCGCCTCGCTGCGAGCCAGGTAGATGGCGTGGACGAAGCTGTTTACGGCGGCGGCCCGCTCGCTGCTGTAGCGCAGGGCATTGAAGCCCGGCACGGCGACCGTCGCCAGGATGGCGATGATCGCCAGCGACGTCGTCAGCTCCACCAGAGTTACGCCCCGGGATACCGCGCGCATCCTGCGCTCCTTATGTCAGGTCCTTCCCGTAGGGCAGGGTAAGGGGCTTGCGGATGCGGTAATGGCGATTTTCCGGGCGGTTTGCCCTGAAAAACGGCGCGGCGATTGCGCATTGCCGATACAAACGGCCGCCCAAGGGAGGTATGCTG
>Ga0182745_1004573_pt1 | contig 11501 bp, 8 predicted proteins | sample eDN3rd30CKraftBY_FD_128523 | JGI IMG/M metagenome (GOLD analysis project Ga0182745, IMG submission 128523) | Enriched backyard soil microbial communities from Emeryville, California, USA - eDNA 3rd pass 30_C Kraft BY (version 2) (version 2) | ecosystem: Environmental > Terrestrial > Soil >... | reverse complement strand
GGCCGGGGCTTCGCGGTGGTGGCGCGGGAGATGCGCGCGCTCAGCGGCCAGTCGCTGGGGAGCACCCAGCGCATCGGCAAGATCCTGCTCGAAATCAACCAGGCCATCCGCCAGACGGTGGGCATCGCCGAGGGCGACAGCGAGCAGATGGAGGAGAGCATCGAGCAGGTGCTCTCCTCGGCCAACACGCTGAAGGAAATCACCACGGTGGTGCAGGAGAGCAGTCAGGCCGCGCGCCAGATTGTCGCCTCCGTCACCCAGCAGAACGCGGGCATCGCGCAGATGACCGACGTGATGACGACGCTGTCCTCCATGATGGCGGACGTGGTGACGGCCACGATGACGGCCGAGGAGGCCGTGACGCGCATCAACGCGTCGCTGGGCCAGCTGGAGGCGCTGTCCACCGGCTTCCGCGTCTGACGCCGCGCGGGGGCCACCAGCGCCGGTGGCCCCCCGTCCCTCCGGGCGTCACTCCCCCTGCATCAGCCCGGTGACGCGCCCGTCGTCGTGGATGGTGACGCGGCGGGCCGCTGGCTCGCGCGGCAGGCCGGGCATGGTGAGGAGCTCGCCGGTGAGCGCCACCAGGAAGCCCGCGCCCGCGGACAGCCGCACCTCGCGCACGGTGAGCGTGAAGCCGCGTGGCCGTCCCAGCTTCGTGGGGTCGTCCGACAGCGACAGGTGCGTCTTCGCCATGCACACCGGCAGCTCGGCACCGCCCAGCGCGCGCACCGCCTCCAGGTCCCGCTTCGCCCCCGCGGTGAAGGTGACGTCGTCCGCGCCGTAGACGGTGCGGGCGATGGCAGCCACCTTCTCCTCCGGTGACTGCGCCAGGTCGTAGAGGAAGCGCGGCTGGGGCGGCGCGGCGTCCGTGCCGTCCAGCATCTCGAGCACGCGGTCGGCCAGCTCCAGCGAGCCGTCTCCGCCCCGGGAGAAGCCGTCGCACACGGCCATCTGCACGCCGCGCGCCTTGCCGAAGGCGCGCAGCTCCTCCAGCTCGGAGTCCAGGTCCTGCGGGAAGCGATTCACGCACAGCACCGCGGGCAGGCCGAAGGCGGCCACCGACTCCAGGTGCTTCTCCAGGTGTTCGAAGCCGCGGACCAGGGCCTCGCGGTCCGGCTCGGCCACGCGCGCGGGCGCCGCGCCGCCGTGGTGCTTCAGCGCGCGCAGCGTCACCACCAGCACCACGCCCCGGGGCCACAGCCCGGCGCCGCGGCACTTGATGTCGAGGAACTTCTCCGCGCCCAGGTCGAAGCCGAAGCCCGCCTCCGTGATGACCTCATCCGCGTAGGCCATCCCCATGCGCGTGCCCAGCACGGAGCTGCACCCGTGGGCGATGTTGGCGAAGGGGCCCGCGTGGACCAGGGCGGGGCCGCCCTCGCGCGTCTGGGCGAGGTTGGGCATCAGCGCGTCCTTGAGCAACGCCGCCATCGCCGCCGCCGCGTCCACGTCCCGGGCGCGCACCGGCTGGCCGTCCCGGGTGTGGCCGATGACGACGCGGCCCAGGCGCGCCTCCAGGTCCTTCAGCCCCTCCGCGAGCGCGAGGATGGCCATCACCTCGCTGGCGGCGGTGATGTCGAAGTGGTCCTCGCGCGGCACGCCCTGCGCCTTGCCACCCAGGCCGACGATGACGTTGCGCAGGAAGCGGTCGTTCATGTCCAGGGCGCGCCGCCAGCGCACGCGCGTGGCGTCCAGCTCCACCGGCTGGCCGTAGTAGACGGCGTTGTCCACCAGCGCGGCGAGCAGGTTGTTGGCGCTGGTGATGGCGTGCAAATCCCCCGTGAAGTGCAGGTTGATGTCGGCCGCGGGCTCCAGGCTGGCCTGTCCGCCACCGGTGCCGCCGCCCTTCACGCCGAAGACGGGCCCGAGCGAAGGCTCCCGCAGCGCCGCCACCGCCCGGCGGCCCCGCTTGCGCAGGCCCATGGCCAGCGCCACGGACATGGTCGTCTTCCCCTCGCCCGGGGGCGTGGGCGTGATGGCGGACACCAGCACCAGGCGGCCCTGCCGACCGCCCCGCTTGCCGAGCGCATCCAGTGAAACCTTGGCGCGGTGGGTCCCCCACGGCAGCACGTCCTCGGGAGACAGGCCCAGCTCGGCGCCCACTTCGTTCATGGCTCTCAGCTTCATGCCGGGACTCTCGGCGTGAGAGGGTCACAGGTCAACGGTGCGCGCGCCCGGGCGTGGAGGCGTGCGCCGCTCAGTCCAGGCGGAAGCCCGCGGGGGCGCGCGGGTCCTTGCGCTCGTACATGTTGAGGAAGAGCGTCACCGGCTCGTTCAGCCCCTCGTAGGTGACGTCGTACACGTCGAGCAGGCCGTTGCCGAAGGGCGAGCGCTCCGACGCGAAGAAGCAGCAGCTCCCTCGCCGCTCGTAGCGGACCTTCTGCCCCTGCGGCCCTCGCAGGTGTTCGAGGTACTCGAGCTCTCCGTTGACGCCGCCGCCCACGTGGATGGGGTCGTCCTTGCTGTAGCCATAGCCCGAGGGCGCGGCGGTGGGCGTGGCCTCGGGGGCCTGTGTGTCTTCAGCGCTGGGCGTGGGCTCGCCGGGCCGGGTGCTGCCGGCGGTGGAGGCGCACCCCATGGCCAGGGCGGGGATGAGGAAGAGCAGCGTGAGTCGTGAGGTGATCATGCGGACCAGCCTAACGCTTGGGCGCAGGCACCGGCCCCGAGGGGGAGCCCGTGTGGCCGCGGTGGGCAGGCAAGGTGCACCCGTGGGCCCTTTGCCGCTCGCGCCCGAGGGCCCCATGTTTCCCGGTGGGGGACTGTCCCGCCGCCGAGGAGCGCCCATGACGAAGGCCCACATCCACGACGGAGGACGCTGCATGTGGGGCACGCCCGCGCAGGTAGAAGCCCTCCGCCCGGACAGGCCCTCCGTCTCCCCGACGCTGCTCCAGGTCGGCGCCAGCCTCCAGGCCGCGCTCATCGTCGACGCGCGTGGCCGCGTCGTCTTCGTGGATGAGGTGCTGGCTCTGAGCACCGGGCGGGGGGAGGAGCCCCTGGAGGGCCGCTCCGTGGAGGAGGTGCTGGAGGGGCTGCCCTGGCTGACGGGAGCGTTCGCGGCGGCCCTCGACGGCAAGGCGGGGGTCCGGGAGGGGCAGGGCCAGGGCCAGCGGCTGAAGGCCTTCGTCCTCCCCGTCTTCAGCCAGGAGGACGAGCTGCTCGGCGCCTGCGCGCGGCTCCAGCTCTCGGAGGCCGCGAAGGGCGGGCCTCCGCCCCAGGACGTGCATGCGCACGGCTCGGGGACGGGGCGCCACGCGCCCGAGAGCCTGGAGCACATGAACTCGGTGCTGCGCGCCACGTTCGACTCCATCGCCGAAGGCGTCATCGTGGTGGACCTGAGCAAGCGGGTCACCGCCTTCAACAAGCGCTTCCTCGACATCTGGGGCATCACCGAGGAGATGATGGAGGACCGCGCCGCGGAGCCGGTGCTGCTCCGCGCGGCGAAGCACGTGAAGAACCCGGAGTGGTTCACCTCCCGCATCCGCGAGCGCTTCGTGGCGTCCGAGCAGGTGGACGTGGAGACCGTGGAGCTGCTCGACGGGCGCATCCTGGAGCGCAAGTCGCTGCCGCAGCGGCTGGGCGGCACCATCATCGGCCGCGTCTGGAGCTACCGCGAGGTGACGGCGGAGCGCCATGCCGAGGCGGAGCGGGAGCGGCTGCTGCGCGAGGCCCAGGAGGCCATCCGCGTGCGGGACGACTTCCTCTCCATCGCCGCGCACGAGCTGAAGACGCCCCTCACGCCGTTGAAGCTGCACCTCCAGCGGATGCGTCAGGAGGGCGGCGCGGCGAGCGCGTCCCACGCGCGCCACCTGGACAAGTCCCTCACGCAGGTGGCCCGGCTGACGGGCCTGGTGAACGACCTGCTGGACACCTCGCGCATCCAGGAGGGCCGCCTGCTGCTGAAGCACGAGCCCATCCTCCTCCAGGAGCTGGTCGGAGACGTCGCCTCCGAGATGCGCCTGTCCAGCGCGCACCACCGCGTCGAGTTCGAGGCCCCCGAGGAGCCGCTGGTCGTGCTGGGGGACACGGACCGGCTCGCGCAGGTGCTCGTCAACCTGATGGAGAACGCCTTCAAGTACAGCCCCAGCGGGGGGACGGTCCGCGTCCGCGTGCGGCGCGAAGGCGGCCACGTCCGGGTGTCCGTGCAGGACGAGGGCATTGGCATCCCCAAGGACCAGCAGGAGCGCCTGTTCGAGCGCTTCTTCCGCGCGCGCAACGCGCCCATCTCCGGCTTCGGCGGGCTGGGCCTGGGGCTCTACATCTGCCGCGACATCGTGGAGCGGCATGGCGGCCGCCTGTGGGTGGAGGGCGAGCTGGGCGAGGGCTCCACCTTCCACTTCACCGTGCCGCTGCCGCGGTGACGCTCAGGGCGCGCGCGGCTGGCGCCGCCGGGCCACGCGCAGGCGCCACCACGTCATGGGGATGCCCACGGCCAGGGACGCCACGGCCCAGGGCCATGCGCCCGCGCGCACCACCCGCTCGCGCAGCGGGGCGGGGGCCTGCGCGGCCAGGAGGAACGCGGCGGTGGCGAGGACGAAGACGGCGAAGCCCTTGCGCAGGTGCGCCGGGGAGATGCGGCCCGCGAGCCGCCCACCCAGGAGGCTGCCGGTCATCGCCGCCAGCAGCACCGCGCCGGTGAGGACCCAGGGCAGCTCGACGTGGCCCAGGTGCCCGATGAAGCCCGCGGCGCACTGGAGGGAGATGACCACCAGCGAGGTGGCGGTGGCGGTGGGCGCGGAGAGGCCCACGAGCATCAGCGCGGGGACGATGAGGAAGCCGCCTCCCGCGCCCACGAGGCCGGACAGCACGCCCACGGCCGCGCCCTGCGCGAGCACGCGCGGCGTGGACAGCCCGGGCTGCTGGGGGCCGGGCGCGGCGGGCGCCGCGTCCTTGCGCCGCAGCATGGCCAGGGCGGCGGCGACCATGACGCCCGCGAAGAGCACCAGCAGCGTGTCGGGCGAGAGGTGGGGGTTGAGCCTCCCCCCGAGGAAGGCCCCCGCCATGCCGCCCGCGCCGAACACGAACCCGGTGCGCCAGCGCACGCGGCCCGCGCGGGCGTGGAAGAAGGCGCCGCTGGCGCTGGTGAGGCCCACCACCACCAGCGACATGGCGATGGCCGTCCGGGGCTCCACGCCCAGGACGTACACCAGCAGGGGCACGGTGAGGATGGAGCCGCCGCCGCCCAGCAGCCCCAACAGGATGCCCACGAGCAGCGAACCGGCGATGCCCGCGTACAACATCAGCAGTCGCCTTCGGACCGCGCCACGGCGAGCTGGTCCCGGAGGCTTCGCAGCAGGTGCTCGAAGGCCGCGGTGTCCTGGATGGCCGCTGGGCGCGCCGCCTGGAGCGCGTCCAGCACGGCGGAGAGCGCCTCGCGCGACGGGCTGGCCCCCGCCCGGAGCGCGTCGGCGGCCACCGACGTGCCGGGTGAGGCGGTCAGCAGGGGGTGGAGCCCCTGGAGGAGCCGGTCCCTGACGGCTGCCAGCGTGGGCAGGGGCGCCGGGTGGGTGCGCACCACGGGCAGGTGCTCGGTGTTCCAGGTGAGCATGCCGCCGCGCAGGTTCATCACCCGGGTGAAGCCGAGCGCGACCAGCTGCACGGCCGCGTTCGCCGAGCGCGCGCCGGAGCGGCACACCAGCACCACCTGCGTCTGGCGGGGCCACGCGCCGACGACGTCCCGCACCGTCGCGAGGGGCGCGAGCCGGACGCCGGCGATGTGGCCCAGGAGGCCGTCGAGCTCGTGCGGCTCGCGCACGTCGAGCAACGTGAGGTCGTCCCGCGGGGCGGCGGCGAGCGACCGTGCCTCCACGTCGCGGTAGCCCGCGGGGTGGGGCGTGGCGGTGTCGAAGAGGGTGGACATGGTGCAGGGGCTCCGCGTCGCGTCAGGCCTGGACGGGCATGGGGGCACGGCCACAGGCCCGGTTGGCGGGCACGGCCACCTCCAGCTTCCGGGGCGGCGGCAGCTTCCGGTCCTTCATGAAGGCGATGAAGTCCTCGCGCGTGCGGCCCGCGAGCCGGGGGTTGTGCCGCTTCTCCTCGCCCACCGTGGACATGGTGTGTCCGGCGTAGTCGTGGCCGGGGTACACCTCCGTCTCGTCCGGCAGGGTGAAGAGGTGGCGGGTGATGGCGTCATAGAGCTGGCCGGGGTCACCGTTCTGGAAGTCGGTGCGGCCGGTGCTCCGGATGAGGAGCGCGTCACCGGTGAAGAGCCGGCGCTCGCACAGGAAGCTGAGGCTGTCATCGGTGTGGCCGGGCGTCTCCAGCACCCGCACCTCCAGGCCGCCGACGCGCACCACGTCTCCGTGCTTCACCGTCCGGTCCACGCAGGGCGCGCCCCGGCTCGACGCCACCACCGTGGCGCCCGCGCGCTCGCGGAGCAGGCCCGCGCCGGTGACGTGGTCGGCATGGACGTGCGTCTCCAGCACCACGGCCAGCTTCAGGTCCAGCTCCTGGAGGAGCGACAGGTCCCGCTCCACCTGCTCCAGCACCGGGTCGATGAGCGCGGCGGTGCGGGTGGTCTCGTCCGCCAGGAGGTAGGTGTAGGTCGAAGTCTCCGCATCGAAGAGCTGCCTGAAGAGCATGGTCTGCCTCGCGAGAGGTGGGGTTCGGGCCCGGGGGAGTGCCAGCGCCATGCCAGCCATGCCGGCGCGGGCGCACAGGCGTGTCACCAGAGGAGGGGCCGCGGGAGAGGTGGGGGCGGAGGCGGGCGCGCAACGTCTCTGGAAACACCTGTGAAACACCCGTGAAACAGGGGCGCCCGTGGGGCTCAGCGCTTCGCCTTTGAGGCGCTGCTCGATTCCCGCAGGCGGCGCCACAGCGTGACGCGGCTGACGCCGAGCAGGCGCGCGGCCTCGGAGCGGTTGCCTCCCGCCTGGGTGAGCGCGGCCTGGACGCGCTCCGGCTCCAGCGAGACGTCTCGCGGCGCGTGCGCGGTCCGCGGCTCCGGCGTCCGTGGCTCGGAGAACTCCGGCGGCAGGTCGGCCTCGTGGACCACCGGGCCCTCGCCGATGACGTAGGCGTACTCCATGACGTTGCGCAGCTCGCGCACGTTCCCGGGCCACGGGTGCTCCTCCAGCAGCCGGCGGGCCCCCGGGGAGAAGCGCTCCACGCGCCGCGTCCCCCGCTGGCGCTGCTCCTCCAAGAAGCGCAGGGCCAGGGGGAGGATGTCCCCCCGGCGCTCGCGCAGCGCGGGCAGGAAGAGGGGCACCACGCGCAGGCGGTACATCAGGTCCGCGCGGAAGCGGCCCGCCTCCACCTCGCGGCGGAGCGGCCGGTGGGTGGCGGCGATGATGCGCACGTCCACGGGCACGGGCTGGCGGCCGCCCACGGGGATGACGGTGCGCGTCTCCAGGACGCGCAGCATCTTCGCCTGGAGGTCCAGGGGCATCTCCGCCACTTCGTCGAGGAAGAGCGAGCCCTTGTCCGCCAGGCGGAAGTGCCCCGGGCTGTCGCGCACCGCGCCGGTGAAGGCGCCGCGCACGTGGCCGAACAGCTCGCTCTCCAGCAGGTTGGGGGGCAGCGCCGCGCAGTTGATGGCGCGGAAGGGGCCTCGGGCGCGGGTGGACAGCGCGTGCAGCGCGTGGGCGATGTGCTCCTTGCCGGTGCCGGACTCGCCGCGCACCAGGACGCTGGACTCGGTGCGGGCCACCTTCTCGACGATGCGGAAGACGCGCTGGAGCGCCGGCGACTGGGTCCACAGGCCATGGAACAGCTCGGCGCGCCGGGGCTCCAGGGCCGCCGGCTCCGGGGTGACGATGAGCGCCCAGCCCGCCACGCGCGGCCCCTGCTTGAGCGACAGGGCGCGCACCCGCACCGCCTTCGCGCGTCCGCCCACGCGCAGGTGCGCGGACGCCTCCCGGCCCTCCGTCAGCAGCGCGTCCAGCGGCCCCGCGCCTTCGGGGAGCACCAGCGCCCGCGCCAGCGGCGTGCCGGCGCGGAGCGTGCCGTCGAGCGCGGCCTCCAGCGCGGGGGTGAGCGCGGCCACCCTTCGCGCCTCGTCCACGAGGAGCACGGGGCCCGCGAGGACGTCCAGGGCGGGGAGCACGAGGCTGGCGAGGGTGCTGGGACGGGAGGAGGGCATCGTCGGGGCCGGGAAGGCCCTGCATAGCCCGGCCCCGCCTGCCTCATGCAAGGCCTCGCATCATGAACGTCCAGTAGAGGCTGGGCAGGCCGTACTTCTTGAGCAGCCACATGTCGCGCCGCTCCTGGAGCGTGTCGATGAAGGGGATGGAGGGGGTGGGCTTGCCGTCGTAGTCGAACTCGGCGAGCAGCAGCCGCCCATAGCCGGTGGTGAGGGGACAGGACGCGTAGCCGTCATAGCGCGCGGTCAGCGGCCGGCCGGCGATGTACGCGCGGAGGTTCTCCACCAGCACCGGCGCCTGCTTGCGCACGGCGGCCCCGGTGCGGCTGGTGGGCAGGTCGGACGCGTCCCCGAGCGCGAAGACGTTCGGGTGGTCCGGGTGCTGGAGCGTGTGCTTGTCCGCCTTCACCCAGCCGGCGTTGGGCCCCTCGCGCCAGGCCAGCGGGCTGCGCTTGATGAAGTCCGGCGCGCTCTGCGGCGGGGTGACGTGCAGCAGGTCGTAGGAGAGCGAGAGGCGCTCCGTCTGCCCGTCGCGGGTGGCCTCGAAGGTGGCCTCGCGCCGGTCGCCGTCGACGGCGACGAGGTTGTGCTGGAAGCGGGAGGTGATGCCGTAGCGCTGCACCACGCCCTCCAGCACGGCGGCGAAGGGCTTCACGCCGAAGATGGCCTTCGCGCCGGAGCCGAAGATGATGCTGGCGCGCGCCGCCAGCCCGGTGCGGCGGAAGTGGTCCGCGGCCAGGTACATGATTTTCTGCGGGGCCCCGGCGCACTTCACGGGCGTGGACGGCTGCGTGAAGAGGGCGGTGCCGCCCTGGAAGCCCTGGATGAGGCGCCACGTCTTGGGCGCGAGCTGGACGTCGTAGTTGCTGCTGACGTGCGGCGTCTTCAGCGCCTCGCGCAGCCCGGCGACCTTGTCCCAGTCCAACTGGATGCCGGGGGCGACCACCAGGAAGTCGTAGCCCAGCCGCAGGCCGCCGCGGGTGCGGACCTCCCGGGCGTCCGGGTCCACCTCCTCGGCGGCGTCGCGCACCCACTTCACGCCGCGGGGGATGAGGCTGGCCTCGTCGCGCACCGTGTCCTCGATGCGGGCCTCCCCGGCGCCCACCAGCGTCCACAGCGGCTGGTAGTAGTGGTGCTGTGACGGTTCGAGGATGGCGACGCCCTGCTCCCCGGCGCGGGTCAGCCGGGCCGCCACCGCGATGCCCGCCGTGCCTCCGCCGATGATGAGGATGCGATGATGCTCGCGCACCGGCACCACCACGGCGCCCGAAGGCGTCACCGTCTCCCTGCGGCCCATGTCCTCGCTGGTCTGCATGTCACGCGCTCCCTTGCGAAACGTGAAACAGGCAGGAAGCCCTAGCAGGGCGCGTGCCACACTCGTCCCCTGGGGCGGGCCCCGGGTGGAGGGGTGAACAGGGTGTTTCCCGGGCGTTTCAGGGTGTTTCACGGGGCCCGGCCGGTGACGGTGGCCGGGCCCTCGCGCGTGGACGGCTACTTCCCGAAGAGGCCGCGCAGGCGCTTCTTCGCCTCCTCCTCGGCGCGCTTCTTGGCCTCGGCCTCCAGGCGCGCCTTCTCCTCGGCGGCCTTGGCCTCCAGCTCCTTGCGCTTGGCCTCGGCCTCGGCGCGAAGCTTGTCCTCGCCGCCCTCGATGAGGCCCTGCACCTGCTGGCCGCGCTCGCCGCCAATCAGGTTGCCCGCAAGCGACGAGGCCGCCAGCTTGGCGATGAGCGTCACCGCCGGCTTCACGTCCAGGCTGGTGACCTCGGGCTTCCAGGCGGGGCCGGTCAGCTTCAGGCCCACGGGGATGTCGGACGGCGGCGTCACCTTGCCCAGCGTGAGCGTCTTCACGGCGGCGGGCGTCAGCGACACGGAGCCCGTCAGGTCGAGCGTGCCGTCCAGGCGGATGCCGCCGTCGAAGCTGAGCTGCGCCTCCGGCCGCGCCCACGTCAGCGGCTTGGAGAGCTGCGCCACGCCGTTCTTGATTTGCACGCTGAAGGGCAGGTCTCCGCCCAGCTTCGTCACCTGCTCGTTCTTGAGGCCCTTGGCCGCGATGGGCAGCGCCTTGGCGAGCGGCTCGGACACCGACGCCACCAGGTCCTTGCCCAGCAGCTCGCCATCCAGCAGGTCCCCGTTGATGCCGCCCAGCAGCGTCTGCTTGAGCTGGTCCGGCGTGTAGCCCACGCCCTTCACGTCCACGTTGCCGTTGAACCTGCCCGTCACCGCCTTCTGCGGGGTGAACTGCGTCAGGGCCTGCTCCACGGCGACGTTCTCCACCTTCACCTTCGCCTCGAAGGGCCGCTGCTCCGGCAGCGGGCCCAGGCGCATCGTGGTGCCGTCCGCGACCACCTTCCCGCCGTAGACGCCCGTGGAGAACTTCTCCACCGTGATGAGGTCGTCGGTCATCTTCACCACGCCCGTCACCTGGGACAGGGTCATGTCCATGTAGCGCAGCGTGTCCACCGCGAAGCGGATGTCGCCCCGGTAGCCGTTGAAGCGCGTCGGGTCATCCGACGGCGGCTCCTCCGGCGGCGGGCCGCCGCGGGCCTGGACCTCCTCCTCGCTCATCAGCAGCGCGTCCGCGTCCAGCTTCGGGCTCTTGAGGTCGGCGGCGAACGTGGTGGTCTGCTGCTTCCCCTGGCCCGCGAGCGCGAAGGAGGCGCTGCCCGTCAGCGTGTCCGCGAGGACGTTCGCGGTGAGCTTGGGGAGGTCCACCTTCATGCCGGAGCCCTTGCCGGGCGCATAGGTGCCCGAGGCGCTCAGGTCCATCCGCTGCCCCGGGGCCTTGTCCACCAGTAGGCCGGGCCGCAGGTCGATGCCGCCCAGGTCCGCCTTCGCGTCGAAGCGCAGGGCGCCGCTGCTGGCCGCCGCGCCGGAGACGCGCGCGGAGAGCTTCATCACCCCGCCCGCGTCCTTCGTGAGCTGGGCGGGCACGCGCAGCCGCACCGGCGTCAGGTCCACGTTGACGTCCAGCGCCTGGGTGTCCTGTGTGCCGCTGCCGCGCACGTCCAGGCCAATGGGGCCGGCAATCATCCCGTTGAGCTGCTTGCGCAGCGGCGGGTAGTACTCCGCGAGCGCGGCCGGGTCGAGGTTGCGGCCCGTCAGCTCGAAGCCCTCCACCGACGGCTTGTCGGTGAGCAGGCCCTTCACGCTGCCCTTGCCGGTGAGGCTCGCGGGGCCCAGGTCCACCTTCAGCTTGTCGAGCGCCAGGTCCCCGGTGGCGATGTCGCCCGTGACGTCGGTGTCCATCACCACGTCCAGCGCCTTGCCGCCCTCCGCGCCGGCGAAGCGCAGGCCCAGCGCCTGGATGATGCCCGCAAGGCGCGTGGGGCCGTGGCCGCCAGGGGCGGCGCCGCCGAGGTCCGCCTGCCAGTCCGCGTCCAGCGTGCCCGCCTGCAGGCCGATGTCCGGGGGGAGGAAGGGGCCCAGC
>Ga0182745_1004566_pt1 | contig 11509 bp, 8 predicted proteins | sample eDN3rd30CKraftBY_FD_128523 | JGI IMG/M metagenome (GOLD analysis project Ga0182745, IMG submission 128523) | Enriched backyard soil microbial communities from Emeryville, California, USA - eDNA 3rd pass 30_C Kraft BY (version 2) (version 2) | ecosystem: Environmental > Terrestrial > Soil >... | reverse complement strand
CGCCAAATCCGTGTTCCAATATTGAACGCTGATGAAGCTGATGGTGCTAATAAAAACGGAGTAGTATTTTCAAATTCTCTCAGAGAAAACCCGCGTCATCCGCTAAATCCGTGTTCTTATATTGAACGCTGATGAAGCTGATGGTGCTAATAAAAATGGAGTAGTATTTTCAAATTCTCTCAGCGAAAACCTGAGTTATACGCCAAATCCGTGTTCTTATATCTTTTTAAAACCACAAGGCTCTGATTCCTGTATTATAATTGTATCTCACGCTCATTATCCCAATTTGCTTTTACTGCAAGTGTCTGATTGATACTAATAACTTTTTCCGGCTGAATTTTTCGTGCATAATTACCTGGATCCCAGACTCCATTTTTGTTGCGGTCATCTAATAACCTTATCTCATACGTGCCGGGCGGAACCATATTGTTTACATACTCTTTATTTATAACACTGCCTGAGGCAATAACCTTTTCTTTTGAAACAAGTTGTATTACCGGGTTTTCTATCGTTTTTAAATCCTCAAAACGAAGCACCACCCTTCCATATTCAGTAGTACTTTTTGCGGCGAATTTAATTGTGTCACCGGCAAGTAGTTCACCCTTTTCATCCTTATAAAAATTGTCCGGAAATATTAGCTCATATTGCATTCCCGCAACCCATTGCGGATTTAAAACAACTGCCATTGAAGTACTATCCCATAAAATTTCATTTAATGGTACTTCTTTGTTTAATGAGTCAAGTAAGACAATTTTATTTTCTGAAATATTTGAAATTTCCTTGGTAAAAGAAAGTTTAAGTGGCGCTAAAATATCCGCTTTGTTATTTTCAAGATTGGTAAAAATTTTGAATTTCGCCTCCTTCTTATACGATGGCGTTTCTATTTCGGGAATTTTAAACGCAAATATCTGAACTATTGAATCAGATGGAACTTCTACTTCAGCATCTGCAAATCCAAAAATTTCAGATGAAGAAGAAAGGTATTTATTTCCATCAACATCTTTAAGTGCATATACTGAAAATTTTCCACCGGGAAGGTTGGTAAATTTAAAATTTCCGGCACCATTAATTCTTGCTATATAATCCGGTCTTGAAGTTTGAACTGAGCTGTCTTCCGCATTTCGGTATAGTAATGCATACATTGTACTATCTGTTTTTCCGGTTTCGGCTAAAACAACTTTACCGCTTAGCGTATTTTCATCTATTGTACTGCCTGTAGAAAAAATGTAAGTAAAATTGTGATGTATATTTCCTTCATTAAAATCGGTAATTGCATTACCAAAATTTATCGTGTAAGTGGTATTGGGAAGCAAACTGTCGCGAAATTTTATATTGACAGTTTTTCTGTTATACGTTATTAATGGTTGAGTGGATAGCAAAGGCGATACAATAATATTTGTCCCCGGATCTTTTATATCAAGATATTCATCGAAGTACAACGTTATTGATTTGCCCTTAAAATTAATTGTATTTTGTGGCGGAGATGATCTTAAAAATTGAGGAGCAACAGTATCTTTGTCGCCACCTGAAATAGCGCCAATCTGGCCACACCCTGCAGACATAAATAATGTATATGCAAGTACTACTGAGGCTGTTAAAATATAAAAAAGTTTATTCATCAAAAATTATCCGGGCATTCTTGTAATATACTTTTCAATTTGTTTTATCTGATCAACAATTTGCGGAGTAGTGGGTTTAAAACTTTTTGCTTTCCGGAAATATTCTTTTGCCATTCTGTACTCACGCTTTTGCATCATAATAGAGCAAAGTTGAAGATAAGCTGCTGCATTGTTTTCCTTGTCAGGCAAGCCCGCTCTTATCGCTTCGCGGATGAGTGCTTCACCTTTGCGAAAATCACCTTTTTGAAGTGTAATCATCCCTAATTGAAGTTTACTTGGCCCTTCTGCATCCTTTGTTAAAGATCCGCCTCCTAAAGAAATTCCTTTCTTCATATTTGTCTCCGCTTCTTCAAGATTATTGTCTGCCATTGCAAGATTACCTTTAATTGTATAATACACAGATCTTACAGGTTTAAACAGTAAGCCCGGAAACATTATACCGTTAACAATATTTTTTGCTTCCTCAATATTTCCCTCTTCCATAGCACTTTGAATGAGCCTCATTGGACCAAAAAAGAAATGGCCGAACACTAAAACCGCACCAATTAAATACAAAATAAAGGCGGCCCAAAAACTTGCCTGAACGTTAACTAATACTGCTAAAGCAAGAAATACAATGCCCAATATTAATCTGTATTTTATAATCCACTTCATAATCACAAAATTTGGACGGCAAAGATAAGCAGTTGAAGCAGGAAAATGGAAGATGACAACTTATGGAATATAAATAATTGCATGATTTTAAGCTAAATCCTTACTTTTGCACCTCTTCAAAGCTGGTCCCGTAGTTCAATGGATAGAATAGAAGTTTCCTAAACTTTAGATGCAAGTTCGATTCTTGCCGGGACTACATTCTTTGCATTTCTTTCTGTTTTATAATTGCATCGGTTAAAAATTAATTAATTTCCCGAAAGTTTTCTGAACCTCTGCTATAACACTTTTATATGCCCGCAGATTTTTTTAAATTATCCGGAGTTGTTGCAACCGAAATTAAAAATTTCGATTGGGGAAAAACCTCTTTAGGAACTTTTGACAATTGGCCGGAGGAACTAAAATTATACCTTAATTTAATTTTTAACAGCGCAGTGCCAATGCAAATTTTGTGGGGGCCCGATTATATTCATTTTTACAACGAGCATTATTTACAAGTTTTAAAATCAACAGGTAAAAGTTCCTTGATTGGCCTTTCAATAAAAGAAGCATTTCCCGAAGTATGGATGGACATTCACTTGCTGCTTAATTCATGTATGGCCGGAAAAGCTGTATTTGAAAAAGATTTTCCTTTCACTTTTCATAACGGCGATGAACAGATAAAAGCTTATTTCGACTTTTCATACAATCCTATCATTTGTAAAGACAATTCTGTTGGTGGGATTTTTGTAACTGTTAGCGAAACAACAAAATCTGTTCTTGCAAGCCGTGAGATAAATGAACTTAATGAGAGATTCGCTTTGGCAATAAGCGCGGCCGATCTTGGTTATTTTGAATATGATATTCCTGAAAAAAAAATATTTCTTTCCGCCCGTACACGGGAAATTTTTAGCCTGCCTATTTCAGAGGATATTACACCTGAACAAATTCTCAACATTGTTAACGCCGATGATGTTAATACAATAAAAAATATTTTTCGCGAACTTCTAACGTCAAACAACAACCGTTTAAACCACACTTTTAAAATTAAAAGAAATAATTCGTTTGCTTTTATACGTGTATATGCTTTACGTGTTACAGAAGATGATGTTATCAAAAAATTTTCGGGAACATTACAAGACATAACCGAAGAAGAAGTAGCCAAAGAAGTTCTTTTGCAAAATGAAAAGAAATTCCATGAAATGGCAAATTCACTGGAAGAAAAAGTTTTTTCAACATCTCCTAACAGAGACCCTATTTTTATTTCAGATAAATGGAAGGAATTTTTTGGATCCCAAAATCCGAGAGAAACTTATTTTAAAAACCTTCACCCCGATGATCGCCAAAAGTATGAAGAAGCTTGGGCACAATCAATGGCTCATTCACAACCTTTCGAAATTATTTTGCGGTTAATGGATCATTCAGGGCAATACCGCTGGCAACGTGGATACACAAAACCAATTTTTGGGCAAGACGGTAATGTAGAAAAATGGATAGGAACATATAGTGATATTCATGAGAAAAAACTTAATGAAGAGTTCCTTGAATTGCAATCGCAAATATTAAATTCGATGGATGAATGCGTTTGTGTATGGCAGGAAAAAGGCGAGATAATTTATACAAATAGCGCTTTCAATTCTACATTCGGATTTAAAGCAGAGGAACTGAGAGGTAAAAATATTAACCTGCTAAACAATGGACTCAATCCTCTAAAGGAAATTGAAGAAAGCATTGACCAAAAAGGTTTCTGGAAAGGCCGTTTGATTAACAAAACCAAAAAAGGTACTGAATTTATAAGCCGTGCACATATCGGAAGTTTTTACCGCAACGGTAATAAGTTAATGTATTCTGTGCAGCAAAGTATTACCGAAGAACTTTTACGTAACCTCGAACTTTCGAGGTTTAAATATATGGTTGATAATTTTACCGACCCTGTTGTATTAATTAAACAAGATGGAAGGTTTGCTTATATAAATAATATTGCTCTTCAGCAATGGGAATATTCAGCCAAGGCTGTAAGTTCCGTAACAATTTTTGATCTTTTCCCCGGTTATAATAAATCGAAATTTGATAAAGCTTTTAAAGCTGCTCAAAAATCTCATATTGCACATTTCGAGTTAAATATTGTTACTAACAAAGGCAATTCATTTCCTGTGGAATTAAGTTTGCGTGGTCTAGTTCTTGATAATATTCAATACTTATTTGCTGTGATAAGAGATATTTCCGAAAGGAAACTTGCAGAATTCAGGCTGGCATTGAGTTATAAACAATTTAGGGAAATGGCCGAAACAATGCCTCAACTTGTATATACAACCGATGCAAATGGAAAATTGACATATTTTAATAAGGCTGTTATTGATTTTACGGGAGCTTCAGCACATGAACTCCGCGACAATGGCCTTTTTAAATTTGTATATTCTGAAGATTGGAAGTTGTGCAAAAAATCATGGAATGAAAGTTTAGCAACCGGGAAACCTTTTTATTCTGAAGCCAGGCTTAAATTCAATAATGGTGAATACAAATGGATGCTTAATAAAGCAAGTTGCATTAAAAATCAAAATAATGAGGTTGTTACCTGGGTAGGAACTCTTACTGATATACATGATTCTAAAATAAAATCTGAACAATTAGAAGAGAGCGTGGAAATGAGTATTGCTGAACTTATTAAAGTAAATGCCAAACTAACTCAATCCAACTCTGAGCTTGAGCAATTTGCTTACGTTGCAAGCCATGATCTTCAGGAGCCGCTTAGAAAGATAAAAACCTTTACCAGCATGCTTTCTGAAACTGCCGGAAATTTAACAGACACCGAAAAAGTTTACCTCGATAAAATTATTTCCTCATCAAACAGAATGTCTTCTCTCATAAAAGATGTTTTAGATTTTGCAAAACTGTCAAAAGGTGACGTTGAATTTTTAGATGTTGATTTAAACCTTGTTTTAGAAAACGTAAAACAGGATCTTGAATTACAAATTCAAAATAAAGATGTAAACATTGTTTCGGCCAATTTGCCAATTTTAAAAGCGATTCCAATTCAAATGAATCAGTTGTTGTTTAATCTTATAAGTAATTCAATAAAATTCGGCAAAGCCGGAGAAAAAGTTACTGTTGATATATCGGTTCGAAATTTAAACAAAGATGAAATTTTAAAACTGCCTGTAATGAGTAACAATCGCTTTTTTGAAATAACAATTAAAGATAACGGCATAGGCTTCGAGCAAACTTATTCTGATAAAATATTTAATATTTTTCAGCGGCTTAATACCAGGTCGTTCGCCGGAACCGGCATCGGGCTAGCGCTTTGCAGGCGAATTGTAATTTACCATGGAGGATATATTTATGCGAAATCAGAACCGCAGAATGGTGCGGAATTCCATGTTATCCTGCCGTACAGGCAGAAAAGCAGATAGACTTTTTTATTTGTTTACACCGGAGAGCATTCCAGAATAGTTTCAATTGCCTTATTTAAATCATTAATATTTGTGGGTTTTGTAATGAATTTGCTGGCTCCATTTTCCAATGCAAAATTCATATCTTCTTTTGCAGAAGAAGTTGTTAGTACCACAACAGGAATATGCTTTAAATTATCCCTCGACTTTATCTGAATCAGAATATCTCGCCCATGAACTTTTGGTAAGTTAAAATCAAGGATGATAATTTCAGGTTAAATACTACAGTTAGTTAAATATGGATAAACTAAATCCCCTTCCATTAAGACTTCCATATCATATACAACGGAATTGTCGTTCAAAGCACCTTCAAGCAATTCAATGTCATCAATATCATCTTCAACCAATAAAATCTTCAGAGGATTTTGCATAGCTTACAAATTTATGTAATTAAATCCACCACACCGAAAAGATTTATTAAGACTCCAGCTTTTCACTTAGTTCTAACCATTTAATTTCCTTTTCTTCAATTTCAGAAATTATATCTCCAATCCTATCTGTTATGGCTTTCAGATCTTCATATTGTATTTCTGAACTCAATTTATTCTCCAGTGTTAATTTTTCTGAATTTAGTTCAGAAATGCGTTTTTCTATTTCATCAAGTTCTTTTTGCTCTTTATAAGAAATTTTCTTCTGAGGTTTTAATTGTTCTGTTTTTATTTTCTTCTCAATAGGTTCAGATGCTGTATTTGCGATGCTTTCGCGATATAGTGAATAATTTCCCGGAAAGTCTTTAATAACTCCGTTTCCTTCAAAGGCAAAAAGATGATCAACTAACCGGTCCATAAAATAACGGTCGTGGCTAACAATTATAATACAACCCGGAAAGTCGAGTAAAAATTCTTCAAGAGTTCTTAAAGTCTGAAGGTCTAGGTCGTTGGTTGGTTCATCAAGAACAAGGAAATTCGGATTTTTAAAAAGTATGCTCATTAAATGCAGCCTTCTTTTTTCTCCTCCGCTCAGTTTACTTAAAAGCGTAAATTGCTGTTCGGCTGTAAAGCCGAATTTTTCCATAAACTGCCCTGCAGAAATTTTGCTGCCGTCGGCAAGCGGAAAAAATTCAGCCATGCTTTTTACATATTCAATTGCTCTTTTGTCTTCCTTATATTGTAAACCTTCCTGGCTGAAATGACCGAACACAACAGTTTCACCGTGATTTATTTTACCACTGTCCGGTTCTTCAATTTGCAATGCAATTTTTAAGAATGTTGATTTACCAACGCCATTTTTGCCAACAACTCCAATTCTTTCTCCTCTTTTAAAAGTATAGTCAAATCCTTTAAGAATAATATTTTCGCCAAAAGATTTATTCACTTTTTTCATCTCTAATATCTTACCGCCAAGCCTGCTCATTTTCATTTGCAGATTTACTTCAGCAACTTCCTTTTGAGATTTTACCCGGTTTTCAATTTCTGTAAAAGCATCTTGCCGGCTTTTACTTTTTGTTGTTCTTGCTTTAGGTTGCTTTCGCATCCACTCGAGTTCCTTCCTGAAAATATTTTTGTCTTTTTGCAATTCACTTTGTTGCACTTCATGCCGGAGGCTCTTTTGCTCCAGGAAATAATCATAATTTCCTTTGTACACATAAACCTTTTCATCTTCTATTTCTACAATTTCATTGCAAACTGCATCTAAAAAATAGCGGTCGTGTGTTACCAACAAAATTGTCATTTTTGAAGATGCAAGGTAACCTTCAAGCCATTCAATCATTTCCACATCAAGGTGGTTTGTAGGCTCATCCAAAATTAATAAGCACTTGCCTTCATTAAGTTGCGCTTCCATTAATGCCTGCGCTAAAGCAACACGCTTTTTCTGTCCGCCGCTTAATACACTAACCGGGTCATTTAACTTATGAATTTTTAACTTTCCTAATACTTGTTTTAAATCACTTTCAAAATTCCATGCATTTAATTCATCAAGTTTTGAAATAAGGTTCGGAAGTTCATCAACATGTTCAGTTTCATTTTCTAAAAACTGTTCATATTTTTTTACCGTATTAACTACAGGGTGGTCAAGCCGCAGTATGTTATCCCAAATACTTTTTTGCTCCTCAAATGAATTATCCTGCTGCAGCATAACAGTTTTAACTTCTTTGTTTACCCAAACTGTGCCACTGTCGGGCGTATCGAGGCCTGCAATTATTTTCATTAAGGTACTTTTACCGGAGCCATTTCGCGCTACAAGCGCAATTTTATCTCCCTCCTCAATGTTTAATGTTATGTTTTTAAATAGTGTTCGAACACCAAAAGATTTGGTAATATTTTCAACGGCGGCATAATGCATTCTGCAAAGATACTCATGCGAATAACATAATTTCGCTCATTATGAACTACGTACATGAAACTTCAATAGTTGAAGAAGGCGCTCAAATTGGCGATGGAACAAAAATTTGGCACTTTTGCCATGTTATGCCTTCGGCGAAAATCGGCGACAAATCACAATTTGGCCAAAATTGTTTTATAGATAATAATGTAATAATTGGCAATAATGTAAAAGTTCAAAATAATGTTTCAATTTATAACGGTGTAATTATTGAAGATGATGTTTTTATTGGGCCATCGGTAGTTTTTACAAACGTTTTAAATCCACGTGCTTTTATTGAGCAAAAGCAAAATTTCAGATCAACTTTAGTTGCCAAAGGTGCTACTATTGGCGCTAATGCCACAATAGTATGTGGTGTAACACTTGGTGCTTATTGCTTTATAGGCGCCGGCGCGGTGGTTACCAGAGAAGTAAAGCCTTTTGCAATGATAACCGGCAACCCCGGAATTCAAACGGGATGGGTTGATAAACGTGGGCAAAAGCTTACACTGATAAAAAATACTGCTACCGATATTTTTGGGAATACTTATTCTGAAGTGAATGGGAATCTTATTTTTAAAGAATTATAATGCCAAAACCTAAGATTTCAATTTTCATAAATTCAATGAGTTTCGGCGGCGCCGAAAGAGTTGTTTCTCAAATTTTACGGCACCTTAAAAACGATTTTGATATTCATCTTTTATTGCTTTCAAATAAAATAGATTTTAAAATTGATGATGATATTAAGGTATTCCATTTTGGTGAAAATATAACCGGCGGAGGCTTAACTTCTGTACTAAAATTGCCTTCACTTGCTTACAAACTGAAGCAATTTGTTAAGAAACATAATGTTGAAGTTTCAATATCCTTTTTAAACCGTCCCGGTTATATCAACGGGTTAATGCGTATTTTATTTGGATACAAAGGCAAACTAATTATTTGCGAAAGAACGCACCAGTCAACATTGCTTAACAGCGAAAGCAAGTTATACCGTACAATTTCAACCTTTTTAATTAAAACCACTCATAACAAAGCTGATTTAATTTTGTGTAATGCTAAACTAATGAAGGAAGACCTTTATAAAAATTTTGGTATTACAGCTAAAGCTGAAGTTGTAAACAATCCTATAAACATCAACAGTATAAAAGAACAAAGCCTTGAAGCTGTTACTTTTAATTTCGAAAGTGGTAACTTTTACTTTATTGCAGTAGGAAGTTTTCGCCGCGAAAAAAACCATCAAATTCTTTTGCAAGCATTGCATAAACTAAACAACAAAAAAGCACACTTAATTTTTGTGGGTGGTGGTGAGTATGAAAATTTTTTAAAGGGCCTTAGTGCGGAACTCAAAATTGATAAACAAGTTCATTTTGTGGGCTTCGACAGCAACCCATATAAATATATTTTGAGAAGCAATTGTTTGGTAAGTGGTTCTTATGTTGAGGGTTTCCCGAATGTGATACTAGAAGCCCTTGTTTGCGGAAAGCCTGTTATCAGCACAGATTGTATAAGTGGTCCCCGCGAAATTCTTGCGCCTTCTTCAAATGCCGGCAATTCACTTCAAAAAGGTTTTGAATTGTGTGAATTTGGCATTTTAACGGGAATAAGAGATCCGGAAGGAATATCGGAGGCAATGAAATATATAATGGAAAATCCCGCGGAGGCGGAAAAATATTCTAAAAAAGCGCCGCAAAGAGCTGCAGATTTCGACGATTCAATTATTATGAATCAATTTAAAAAAATGTTTACTCCTTAACAGTTTTATTGATTGATGTTATTTTATTTTCTTTGCACCTTAATAATTTGTAATGCAAAGAAATATTCTGATAACCGGTGGTGCAGGTTTTATAGGTTCGCACCTTGTGAGGCTGTTTGTAACTAAATATCCTGATTACAGGATTTATAATCTTGATAAATTAACTTATGCCGGCAATCTTGAAAACTTAACGGATATTGAAAATGCAGATAATTACAAATTTATTAAAGGAGATATCTGTGACAGCGGACTTGTAAATTCTCTTTTTGAAAAATATAATATTGATTCGGTATTGCATTGCGCTGCAGAAAGCCATGTTGACAGATCTATTTCTGATCCTTTGGCATTCGTGCAAACTAATGTTATTGGTACTGTTACATTGCTTCAGGCAGCAAAAAATAACTGGAATGGTAATTTTGACGGGAAATTATTTTATCATATCAGCACAGATGAAGTTTATGGTTCACTGGGCAGCGAAGGTTATTTTTATGAAACTACTGCTTACGACCCACGCAGCCCTTATTCCGCATCTAAAGCGTCATCAGATCATTTTGTAAGAGCATATCACCATACTTATGGTTTACCGGTAAAAATTTCTAATTGTTCAAATAATTACGGGCCTTTTCACTTTCCTGAAAAATTAATTCCGCTTTGCATTTCAAATATTATTAATAAAAAGCCGTTACCTATTTATGGAAAGGGTGAAAATGTGAGGGATTGGCTTTTTGTTAAAGATCATGTAAGAGCAATAGATACAATATTTCATAATGGAAAAAATGGTGAAACTTATAATATAGGTGGACATAATGAGTGGACAAATATTGACCTTGTAAAAGAACTTTGTCGTCAAATGGATAATAAATTAGGCCGTGAAAGTGGTGAAAGTGAAAAACTCATTACTTACGTGAAAGACAGGGCGGGCCACGATTTACGTTATGCCATTGATGCTTCAAAACTTGAAAGGGAATTAGGATGGAAGCCTTCACTGCAATTTGCAGAAGGCCTTTCTGAAACAATTGACTGGTACCTTGAAAATCAAAAATGGCTTAATGATATATTAAACGGCAGCTACATAAATTATTACGAACAACAATACCATAAACGCTAATGAAAGGAATTATTTTAGCCGGAGGATCAGGCACACGCCTTTATCCTATTACAATGGCAATAAGCAAGCAAATAATGCCTGTTTATGATAAGCCAATGATTTATTATCCGCTAAGCACTTTGATGTTGGCAGGTGTTCGTGAAATATTGATAATTACAACTCCTGCTGATCAGGAGCAATTTAAAAGATTGCTTGGCGACGGGAAAAAGTGGGGCTGCAGTTTTGAATATGCCGTTCAGGCACAGCCAAATGGCCTTGCACAGGCGTTTGTAATTGGTGAAAAATTTATCGGCAACGACAGTGCTGCACTTGTGCTTGGAGATAATATATTTTATGGAAGTGGTTTCAGCAAACTGTTGCAATCATCTGCAAACCCTGATGGAGCCTTGATATTTGCATATCCTGTGAGCGATCCCGAAAGATATGGAGTTGTAGAATTCGATTCAAATAAAAATGCATTAAGCATTGAAGAAAAACCTGCGAACCCTAAAAGTAAATTTGCCGTTCCGGGACTTTATTTTTACGATAACAGTGTGGTTGAAGTTGCAAAAAATATTAAGCCAAGCGCAAGAGGCGAGTATGAAATAACTGATATAAACAGATATTATCTTGAAAATAAAAAACTAAAAGTAGGCGTTCTCGACCGCGG
>Ga0182745_1004564_pt1 | contig 11510 bp, 8 predicted proteins | sample eDN3rd30CKraftBY_FD_128523 | JGI IMG/M metagenome (GOLD analysis project Ga0182745, IMG submission 128523) | Enriched backyard soil microbial communities from Emeryville, California, USA - eDNA 3rd pass 30_C Kraft BY (version 2) (version 2) | ecosystem: Environmental > Terrestrial > Soil >... | reverse complement strand
GGGCGTGCGCGACGCGGTGCAGACGGCGGTGACGCTGGTGCAGGAGGGGCGCGAGCAGGCCACCGCCGGCGTCGCGCTGGGAGACCGCGCCGCCGAGGCCCTGGTGGAGATTCGCACCATCACCCAGCGCACCTTCACCGCCGTCGAGGCCACGGTGGCGGAGACGCAGCGGCTGGAGGCCCAGGGCGCCACGGTGGTGGAGGCCAGCCGCCGCGTGGCCCTGCGCGTGGAGGACGTCACGCGCATGGCCATCGAGCAGTCCGGCCACGCGCGCGAGCTGCTGCGGCAGACGCAGGAGATGGCCCGCGTGGGCCAGGGCGCGTCGCAGAAGGCGGAGGCCCAGGCGCGCACGGGACGGGACCTGTCTGAATCCGTGGTGCGGCTGAGCGCGGCCATCGAGGAGCTGCGCTCCGCCAACGTGGTGCTCACCAAGGCCGACGCCGCCATCCGCGAGGAGGTGGCGCAGGTGCGCGAGGACGCGCGCCGGGTCATCCGCATTGGCGACGGGCTGACGCGCACCGTGGACCAGCTCGGCCACGAGGCCGAGGGCCTGGAAGCGGAGGTGTACCACTTCAAGCTCCCCACGCCCCGCGCGGGCGGCACGCTGCGCGTGGGCCTGCATCAGGCGGCCTCGCTGCGCAACCGGCAGGCGGTGGACCCGCTCTTCAGCGTGGAGAACCAGGTCTCCGAGCTCACCGCGTGCGTGTTCTCCACGCTGGTGCGCCGCGAGGACGGCGGGCTGGAGCCCTGCCTCGCCGAGCGCTGGGACGCCGACCCGTCGGCGCGCCGCTACCGCTTCTACCTGCGCCGCGGCGTCACCTTCCACGACGGCACGCTGCTCACGGCCAGCGACGTGAAGCGCCACCTGGAGCGGCTGCTGGACCCGGCGCTCCGCTCGCCCGACCGCAGCCTGCTGGAGGACGTGGAGGGCGCCCCGGAGTACGCCGCCGGCATGGCGCGCGACGTGTCCGGCCTGGAGGTGCTGGACGACCACACGCTGGAAATCCGCCTGCGCGAGCCCAAGGCCTTCTTCCTCCAGCTCATGGCGCTCACCGCCACGGCCGTGGCCCGGACGGACGCCAGCGGGCGGCTGGTGGGCACCGGCCCCTTCCGGCTCATCTCCCTGGAGCCGGAGCGCGTGGTGCTGGAGCGCAACCCGTCCTACTGGCGCACGGACGCGACCATGGTGGACCGGCTGGAGTTCCTGCTCACCGGCTCACGCAAGGAAGCGGTGTCGATGCTGCGGCAGGGCGCGGTGGACCTGGTGTCGTTCCTCGACACCGAGCACGTGGAGCTGCCAGGGCTGGAGGTCTTCCAGGTCGCCGCCAGCACCACGCCCTCCACCGCCTTCCTGGTGCTCAACAACCGCCACGCGCCCTTCGACGACGTGCGCGTGCGGCGCGCGCTGCGCGCGGGCATGGACATCCAGGCCATGGTGGCCCAGTTCCACCCCGGCGCCCGCGTGGCGCGCTCGCTGACGCCCCCCGAGCTGCTGGATGACGCGGACGTGGGGCCCGCGCCCGTGCCGAACCTGGCGCTCGCGGAGCAGCTGCTGCGCGAGGTGGGCATGCGCAGGCTGCGGCTGACGCTGCACCGGCCCGCCGGCCATGACTCCTCGGCGGAGGACGCGGTGCTCTTCCGTCCGCTGCTCCAGGCGGGGCTGCTGGAGCTGCGCTACGTGGAGCTGCCGCACGAGGAGTACACGGCGCAGATGACCGAGGGAAAGCTGCCGGCCTTCCGCAACCGCTGGCTGGCCGACTACCCGGACCCGGACACGTTCCTCAACTTCCTGCTCAACTCCAGCGCCCAGACGGTGTTCCCCATGGGCTACCGGAACGCCGAGCTGGACCGGCTCACCGCCGAGGCGCGCGTCTCCATCGACCCGGAGCTGCGGCGCCAGCTCTACCTGCGCGCGGAGCAGCTGTTCCAGGAGGACTGCCCGCTCATCCCGCTGTACCACGACCGCGCCCACGCGGCCGCGACGCCGGCCGTGCAGGGACTGCGCCTGCACCAGACTCCGCCGCAGGTGCGCTTCGATGACCTCTGGGTGGACCCGAGCGCCACCACGTGAGGGCGCTCGGAAATGGCGTCACGGCGCTTCGCGGCGCGCCCCGCTCGGGCCGCCGTGGCGCTGAGGCCAACCATGCTCTTCTGACGCCACGTCCGGCCCCAGGCCGTACGACTCCAGCATCCACGCGCCGTCACGCTCCAGCACGACGTACAGCCGCGGCCCCGCGAAGGTAGCGCCCGCCACGCGCGGATGTCCTGGCAAGGGGCACATGCCCACCCGGGTGCCCCGGGAGAAGAACTGGAGCCAGGCCCGGCGCCCCCCGGGCGCCTCCGCGTCCGCGAGCACGCCCACCGTGTTCCCCTGGAGCAGCGCGGCCTCGTACACCGTACCCGGCAACGCTTCGTCCGGCAGGGCGTCCACCTCCCAGCTCGTGCCCCCCGTGCCCGGCGCCACGGCGCGGAGCACCACGCGCTCCTCGGCCGTGGTGCAGGGCAGGCCGTCCGTGCGCTCGCACGCGCGCGCGAAGAGATACGCGACCGTTCCCCCCGGGGACAGCAACGCGGGCTCCGCCAGGGGCACTCGCGCACCGGTACCGCCGTCCCAATCCACGGACGTCCATGCGCTCGCATCGGCGCGCATGAAGGCGCTTCCTGCCGCAAGGAGCGTCCCTCCCGCGATGGCCAGTGATGCGCCGCCGTCCGGGACTCCGGCGTCGAGCAGCGGCGTCAATGACAGCTCCGCGGGGGCGCCTCCTCCATCGGGCTCCGCACGTCCCTCTCGGGCGCTCAGCACCGCGCGAGCCTCATTCCGTGGGGCGCCAGCCACCTCACGCTCCGCCGCCCAACCTCCACCCGCTCGAAGCACGGTGGGCCCAGGGCCCTGCGCGACGCCAAGGTCCACGGGCTCCACGCGCCTCAACCGGCCATCCACCGTGTAGAGGTAGGCGGTGCCCTCCGCGTCGATGCCGAGCCGCGCCTCACCGCTCCAGGCCTCGACCGGGGACGCGCCCAGCATGGCGCCCGCGTCCTCCCGCCCCGCCAGCCACACCAACCGCGCAGCCTCCAGCGACGCCACGCCCGCATCCGGCGCGCCTCCCCAGGACACATAGGCGAGCACGTCTCCAGCCTCCGTGAGCGCCACGTGGCCCGTCCCCGGCCCTCCCCGCCACGTTCCCACATCCGCGCCGAGCGAGGTCCACGAGGCCCGCCATCGCCGCTCCCCCGAGCCCCGGGGCGCGTAGCCCTCCAGCCCGCCCTCCGCGCGCACCACCACGCCCGCATCCGAAGCCGCCAGCAGCGTCCGCGCGCCGCCTTCCGGATACGCCGACGCGTACCGCAGCAACCCCGCCCCCGTGTACGCGACCAGCTCGCACCCGCCATCCCCTCCACACACGGAGGTGAAGACAGCATCCCCGTCCACGAGCAGCACCGCACCGCCCGCTTCCCGTACCGGCGCGCCGTGCAGCACCTGACGGAACCCCGGTTCGAGGTCGACCGGGTCCGGCCGCTCGCACTCGCCGCCTCGGCACGTCCCCTCCCCCTGGCATGCCGTGGCCGGCGCACAGACGAAGCCCTCCGGCGGAGTCACCTGCCGGCAGGTCCCGCTCATGCACAGGTGCGCCGTCCGGCAGCCCACCGGGCCGCAGGGGACGGAGTCGTCGGCATCCACCGCCGTGCAGCCCTCGTCGCGGTCGCACACCCCCACCTTGCAGGGGTTCTCCGGCGCGGGACACGACACCCGCGTCGTCACGCACCCGAGCGTGGGCGAGCACGCATCCACCGTGCACGGGTTGTCGTCATCACACGTCCGAGGCGAACCGACGCATGTCCCCGACTGGCACCGCCCCTCCACCTCACAGCGGCTCTCCGGCATGCACGCGGCGCCCTCTTCCAGCGGCGCCTCCACGCACGCACCGGACGCCACGTCGAACCGCGACGCGAAGCAGGGCCGCTCCGGACACGGCGTGGGCCGCACGCCCGTGCCCGTCAGGCGGACGGACTCCGTCACGCCCGCGCCTTTCAGCACCAGCGTGCCCTCCGCCGCGCCATGGCCCGCGGTGAAGACCACCTCCACCCCCGCCACGCCGCCGCCGGGCACGCCCACCTCCGGCGTCACCACGGCGAAGGGACCGTCCACGGAGGACGCCACCGTCACGCCCGCGCGGCCCGTGGCCAGCACCGGCACCGCGCGGCGCGCCTGCGCGCCCTCCAGCACGCGGCCGAAGTCCACCACCGAATCCCGGGGGCGGAAGCCCTGACGCGAGCCTCCCGTGCTTGAGCCTCCCGGCCCACACCCGGCCACGGCGAGCACGAGCGCCAGGAGCCATGGCCTCCAGGAACGCACCAGCGAATGCATGGCGGCGACTCAACCGTGCGCCCGCTGGCCACGGCAATGCGACGCGGAGGCGCCGTCCTGGGACGAACTCAAGGCCCCGGCGCGGGGGCACGGCGCCGCGCCAGCATCCGGATGCCCACGCCAATGGCGGCGATGACGACCAGCCCCACCACCGCGTATTGGTATCGCGCCACGAGCGTCGACAGGCGCTCCAGGTTGCCGCCCACCGCGGCGCCCAGCCCCAGCACCAGCCCGGTATGTGCCATGGCGGACACCGCGCCCAGCGCCAGCGCGTTGAAGCGCGGCATGTGTGAAGCGCCCGCGGCGACGAAGATGAGCCCGCGGATGCCCGGCAGGAAGCGATTCACCAGGAGCAGCCACGGCCCGTTCACCCGCATGCGCGCCTGCACCTGCTCCAGCCGCGCGTGGGTGATGCCGAAGAAGCCTCGCTCGGGGTGCGCATCGAAGCGCCTCGCCAGCCAGCGCCCCACCGCGTAGTTGATGGCCGCCCCCACCACGCTGCCCAGCGTGACGACGAGGAAGACGAGCAGCCACGGCTGGGCGCCGCGCACCGCGTACACGCCCCCCAGCAGGGTGATGGTGTCCCCGGGGAAGGGCGGCACGACGTACTCCAGCATCGCCGCCAGCCCCAGCACCAGGAGGCCCAGGGGCCCCAGGGCCGAGATGAGCTGGTCGATGTATTCCACCATGCCCCGTCCGATTTAGGTCGGATGCCGCCCCGGGGAAAGCGGCTTCCGCGCCACCCCGCCAGCGGTGAACATCCCTGGGGCCTCGCTCACGGCGTCGTCGCGGCCTCGGGCGCTTCGGAGGGCCCCGGCATCACCGTGCCGCCGTACTGCGTGGCCGCCAGCGTGCCACACGCCGCCCCAATCTCCTTGCCGCCCGAGTACCGGCGCGCCACCGGCGACTTGAGGATCTGGAGGTGGTCGCGGAAGGCGCTCAGCTCCTCCGGCGTGGGCGGCAGGTACTTCCCGGTGGGGTCCGTCACGTCGATGAGGTCCACCTTGATGCGGATGCCCTCGAACGCGGCCTTCAGCGCCTCCGCGTCCTCGCGGCCCATGTTGAAGCCGCTGATGGCGACATAGGCAATCATCGCCCGCTCGCGCCGCACCTCGCTGTACTCGCGGATGGCGGCGATGAGCTCCGGCAGCGGGTGCGTCTTCTCGATGGGCAGCACCTTCGCGCGCTTCTCCGCGATGGCGCTCGTCACCGAGAAGGCCAGCCGGTACGGGTGGCCCTCGCGCACGTAGCGGCGGATGGCCGGCACGTGCCCCGCGGTGGAGAAGGTGATGGCCTCTCCCGCGATGGAGAACCCCGCGGGGTGGCGCAGGATGTCCGCCGCCCGCAGCGTCTCCTTGTAGTTGAGGAGGGGCTCGCCCATCCCCATGAAGACGACGCCGCGCACCGGCCGGTCCGCCTCCGCCCGGACCTGCAGCACCTGGTCCAGAATCTCCCACGTCTGGAGGTTCCTCTTGAACCCCAGCTTCCCCGTCATGCAGAAGTCGCACGCCAGCGCACAGCCCACCTGGCTGGACACACAGACGACGTACTTCTCATCGAAGATGGGGATGCGGACCGCCTCGATGCGCCCGCCCAGCGGGGAGTCGAAGAGGTACTTCACGAAGCCGTCGTCCGCGCGGCGGCGCTCGACGATTTCCAGCGCCGGCATCTGCGCGTGGGCGCGGAGGTGGTCTCCCACCCGGCGCGGCACCTGACGGGCCGAGGCGACGTCCTCGACGGTCCGCACGCCATGCGCGAAGACGGCCGCGAACACCTTGCGAACGGCGGTGGGCGACGGGGAGAGCGGCGCGAGCGCGGCCTCCAGCTCCGGGAGCGACAGGGACTTCAGGTTCACGAGGCGGACTTGATCTTGGAGCGAAGGAACTCGGTGAGCTTGTCGGAGACTTCCTTCGGCATCTTCGCCGCCAGCGCCCTCTTGCACAGCCCGGGTGTGGCCCGGTAGGTGCGCAGGAACTCCACGCAGGGGCTGCACCCTCGCAGGTGCTCCCGGAGATGCTGTGCGTCCTCGGGAGACATCTCTCCGTCGAGGTAATCCAGCAGGAGGTTGATGGAGTCTTTGCAGTTGTACATCCGAACCTCGGCTGGCTGCGGCGCGCCCTCGTTCCTCTCGATGATGCCGAGCGCTTCGTCGCGTTTCACAACTCGCGTCCGTCTCGGTTGTAGAAAGCGTCGATGGCTTCACGGAGCGCGAGCCGTGCCCGGTGCAACCGGCTCTTGATGGCGGGGATGGAGTCCCCCGTCACCGCTGCAATCTGTTCGTAACTGAGGCCCTCCACGTCTTTCAAGAGGAAGACCTCGCGGTACCCCTCGGGCAGGCGGTCCGAGGCCTGCTGGATGGCGGTCCCCAGCTCGGCGTCCAGGGCCTTCTCCTCGGCGTCCCGGCTCCAGTCCGTCTGGGGGTACTCCGCCAGGGAGCCCCGCTCGGTGAACTCCGGCCCCTTGAGCTCCTGCTCGGCCGCCTGGGCCACGCGGCGGTGGCGCAGGCGCATGAGCGCGTGGTTTGCCGCGATGCGGTGAACCCAGGAGCCAAAGGCCGCATCCCCCCGGAAATCCTTCAGGTGTTGGTAGGCGGACAGGAAGGTATCCTGGGTGATTTCGGCCGCGTCGGCCTCCGAACGCGTCATCCGGAGCGCCAGGCCATACACCTTGTCCCGGTGGGCATCCACCAGGGCCTCGAAGGCGGAAACATCCCCATCCTGTGCGCGGGCGAGGAGCTGACGGTCCTCTTCCCTGACGGCCTCGTCGGACATGGCGGGGCGCACCCAACCAGCCAGAAAGCGCGGCGTCAAGCGGACTTGCGGCGCCCGGGCGAGGGGCCCTTGCTGACGTGTTGACTGTCCCGGACCCACAGCCGGAAGGGCTCGGCGGCCCAGGCCCCTGCATAGTCCACCCCAATCCGGGGGCCCCGGGACACAAGTGACTCGGGAACAGGCGTCCCGGGTCGCAGGTGCAGGGACGGCGAGCAGAGGGCCTGGCGGTTGTGCGTCAGGGTGAGGCCCAGAGCCTTGCACAGGCGCCCCGGCCCGTCGGTGCGGGTCCCCGGCGGCAGGCCCTCTACCGGCTCCACGGCCCGCACCAGCACCGCCGCCCCCACGCCGGAGGCGTCCGTCACCACGTTGAAGCAGTGGTGCATGCCGTAAATCAAATAGACGTACGCCACCCCGGGCGGGCCGAACATCACCTCGGTGCGAGGCGTCAGCCCCTTGGCCGCGTGGCACGCCAGGTCGTGCTCACCGATGTAGGCTTCCGTCTCGACGATGCGGCCCACCCGGCGCTGCCCGGCCTCCTCCACCACCAGCAGGGTACCCAGCAGCTCGCGAGCCACCACCAGCGCGGGGCGGGCGTAGAAGGACTCAGGCAACCAGTTCACGCCTGGATGTTAACGGATGACGGCGGTTCCCAGCAGCACGGGGCTGGGGCAGATTGCATCGCATCATGTCCACCCCTGGCCGGCTCTCCGGTCTCCTGCTCCCGCTCTTCTCCCTCCGCTCGCGGACGGACTTCGGTATCGGTGACTTCGGCGCCATGGAGGGCCTGCTCTCCTGGATGGAGGCCGCCCGCCAGCGGATGCTGATGGTGCTGCCGCTGCTGCCCACCGCGCCAGGAGACCCGAGCCCGTACGCCACGCGCTCGGCCTTCGGCCTCAATCCCCTCTTCATCGACCTGCAGCGGCTGCCGGAGTTCACCGCGGCCGGCGGGGAGGCGGCCCTGTCCGACGCGCAGCGCGCCCAGCTCGCCGAGGCCCGCGCCGCGCCGCGCGTGCGCTACGACCGGGTCTTCCCCCTGAAGGACGCCGCCTTCGCGCTCGCCTTCGACGTCTTCGAGCAGCAGCACTGGGCCCCCCAGTCCGAGCGCGCCAGGGCCTTCCGCCAGTGGCGCGACGCCCAGGGCGAGTGGCTGGAGAGCTACGCGCTGTTCACCGCCATCAGCGAGCAGGAGCACCGCCGCGCGTGGTGGGAGTGGCCCGAGGGGCTGCGCGCCCGCCAGCCGGAGGCGCTGGCCGGCAAGTCCCGGGAGCTGGAGCGGCGCGTGCGCTACCACGCGTGGCTCCAGTGGGTGGCCGAGCAGCAGTGGGACGAGGTGCGGGCCCAGGCCCGCGCGAGGGGCGTGCTGCTGTGCGGCGACGAGCCCTTCATCATCGGCCAGGACAGCGCGGACGTGTGGGCGCACCCGGACATCCTCCGGCGCGACGCGCGCCTGGGCGTGCCCCCGGACGACTTCTCCGCCACGGGCCAGGACTGGGGCCTGCCCTACTTCGACTTCGCGGCCATGGAGAAGGACGACTTCGCCTGGCTGAAGACGCGCGCGAAGAAGGCGGCCAGTTACTACGATTTGCGCCGCGTGGACCACGCGGTGGGCTACTTCCGCCAGTGGATTCGCGACGAGCACACCCCCACCGGGCGCTTCATCCCCCCGGACGAGGCGAGCCACCGCCGCCTGGGCGAGAAGACCTTCCGCCTCCTCTCGGAGGGCGCGGGCATCGTCGCCGAGGACCTGGGCGTGATTCCGCCCTTCGTGCGCCACATCCTCGCGGAGCTGCAGCTGCCCGGCTACCGCGTCATGCGCTGGGAGCGCGACGACCACCGCTACCGCGACCCGCGGCAGTTCCCCACCGTGTCGCTGGTCACCACCGGCACCCATGACACGGACACCGTGGCCGAGTGGTGGGAGGGCGCGGGCGACCACGAGCGCCACGCGGCGGCGCACGCGTGGCCGGAGCTGCACGGCGTCCACATCACCCGTGAGTTCACCCCGGACATCCACCGGGCCATGCTGGCCTCGGCGCTCAATGCCTCCAGCGATTTGTGCGTGCTGCCCTGGCAGGACGTGCTCGGCACCCGGGACCGTATCAACCTGCCGGGCTCCATGAGCGACTCCAACTGGGCCTACCGCATCGAGCAGGACGTGAGCGACCTGCTCACCGACGCGCGCACGCGCGAGGCCGCCGAGCGGCTGGCCTGGCTCACCGCCTCCGCGCGCCGCTGAGCCTGGGGCCCCCGGCGCCCCGGGCCCATGCCAGCGGGGGCCGCGTCAGTCGATGCACTTCACCTGGGCCGGGAAGCCGTCGAACAGGGCGCAGGTCCGGCCGGCCTTGACGCACTCCAGCCGCTCACAGATGTCGTCGAAGACGCAGATGGGCGGCGAGCGGCCGAACTCCAGGAAGAGCTCCGTGCAGAACTGGTACGGATTCGCACAACCGAACGAGCCGCAGTAGGGCGCGTCGTCGAGGCTCGCGCCTTCCTTGAGGCGCACCGCCTCCTTCTCGGACACACCACACGAGGACGCGCACACCGCGAGCACGGAGAACACCAGACTTCTCATTCGCCGGGACAGGGCCATGGCCGCTCATCTTGGGCCAGCTGGGCCCGGCTTGCACGCGCTCGCACAGAGCCCCTCCGGCGCAGCCGACACTGCGCCTCGGAGGGAGAACCCGGAATGCGACAAAGCCGTGCGCGCCGCTCGGGAAGGAGTGTTGGGCCCCGAGCCTTCCGGCTATGACACGTCCCGTGGCCGCCGCCCCGCTCAGACACCTCCACCTCGCCACTGCCGCCGCCGCGCTCCTGCTGACCGCGGGCTGCGCCACCACCACGGGTACGCAGCCCTCGGGCCCCAAGGTCACCCACCTGGAAATCCAGGGGACGCACCAGGTGAGCGAGGGCGCCATCAAGGACCGCATCCTCACCACCGCGACGCCCTGGTGGGGCTTCTGGCCCTTCGGCGGCCCCAGCTACTTCGACGCCAACGCGTGGCAGGCGGACCTGCGCCGCATCGAGCGGTTCTACCAGGCCCAGGGCTTCTACCAGGCCCAGGTCGTCAACGCCGAGGTGAAGCCCGACGGCGAGGACAAGGTGGCCATCGGCATCACCGTGCAGGAGGGCGAGCCCACCCGCATCCGGGAGCTCCGGGTGACGGGGCTGGACACGCTGCCGGAGGAGGTGCGCGAGGCGCATCACAAGTACGTGCTGGACGGCCTGCCCCTGCGAGAAGGCCACATCTTCAAGGAAGAGGCGTGGGAGGAGACGAAGGCCCGCGTCCAGGAGCGGCTGCGCGACCTGGCCTACGCCGAAGCGGAGGTCGACGGCGAGGTCCGGGTGGACGTGGACACGCGCGAGGCCGTGGTGGAGCTGCGCACCCGACCCGGCATCCGCTACCGCTTCGGCAACACCTTCGTCGCCACGGACGCCAACCCCCAGGTGCCCCCGCGCCGCATCATCGAGCAGGTCCAGGGCGCCTTGAAGAAGGGGGACTGGTACAGCGAGACGGCGCTGGCCAACGCGCAGGCGCGCGTCTTCCGCATGGGCGTGTTCGGCGCGGTGAAGGTGAACCGCGGCGCGCCGGACCGCGAGACGGGCACGGTGCCGGTGGTGGTGGACGTGCGCGAGGCGCCCTTCCGCTCGGTGCGCCTGGGCGGCGGCGTGGGCGTGGACGCGGCCCGGCAGGAGGTCCGCGCGGTGGGCGAGTGGACCCACCGCAACTTCGGCGGCGGCCTGCGCCGCTTCACCGTCCGGGGCCGGCTGGGCTACGCCTTCATCCCCAACGTCCTCGACTTCAACAAGGACGGCCCTGTCTTCGACGTCACCGTCGAGTACGAGCAGCCCCGCTTCCTCTTCCGGGACCTGCGGGCGCAGAACTCGCTCACGGTGGAGAAGGGCCTCGAGCAGGCCTATGACTTCTGGGGCGGCAGGCTCCAGTCGGGTGTCATCTGGCAGCCCCACCCCAACTTCTCCATCTTCCCGTCCTACAACCTCCAGGTGTACCGGCTCAGCGGGCGCGTCAGCGCCGACTCGCGCGTGCCGCCCATCGTCCTGGGCTGCGGCGAGGGCAGCACCCAGTGCGACGTGGCGCTCAGCTTCCTGGAGGTGGCCTTCACCTGGGACCGCCGCGACGACGTCATCGAGCCGCGCGACGGCTACTACGTGTCCTTCTCCGTGCAGAAGGGCGGCGGCCCCTTCTTCGGCGACTTCAACTACGTGCGCCTGCTGCCCGACCTGCGCTTCTACCGCTCGTTCGGCCGGGACAAGCGGTTCGTCCTGGCGGGGAAGCTGCGCATGGGCACGCTGAACCCGGCGGGGAACTCGCAGAGCTCCATCGTCACCCGCTTCTTCTCCGGCGGCGGCACGTT
>Ga0182745_1004563_pt1 | contig 11513 bp, 11 predicted proteins | sample eDN3rd30CKraftBY_FD_128523 | JGI IMG/M metagenome (GOLD analysis project Ga0182745, IMG submission 128523) | Enriched backyard soil microbial communities from Emeryville, California, USA - eDNA 3rd pass 30_C Kraft BY (version 2) (version 2) | ecosystem: Environmental > Terrestrial > Soil >... | reverse complement strand
TTGTCCGGCGGAGAAATGCAGCGTGTCGCGGTGGCGCGCGCCCTGGTGCACAAGCCGCGACTGGTGCTGGCCGATGAACCCACCGGCAATCTGGACGCGGACTCGGCCACCGAAGTGCTCGAGCTGCTGCGTTCCCAGCTCAAGCGCGATCGGGCCATTGGCATCCTGGTGACCCATTCGGCCCTCGCCGCCGCGACGGCCGACCGGACTTTGCGTCTGGTCGACGGCGTGCTGCGGCCGCCGGCGCCGGGATAATAGATGACCAGCCTGTCGAGCGTTCTCCGGGTATTCGCGGCCGGCGTGTGGGGGCCGCTGCGCCATGCGCCGGGCCGGACCTTGCTGGCGGTGATCGCCATCGCGTTGGGGGTCGCGCTGGGGTTGGCCATCCACCTGGTCAACCAGGTGGCGGCGGACGAAGTGTCACGCGCGGCACGCAGCCTGTTCGGCATGGCCGATCTGGCGGTGGAGGGCGGCGGCCTGGGGTTCGACGAACGACTCTATCCGCGCATCGCCAGGTTGCCGGGCGTCGCGGTGGCCAGTCCGGTGGTGCAGGTGGAGGCCAAGCTGGCGGGGCAGCGCGGCGCGTTGACTTTACTGGGCATGGATGCCTTCCGTTCGCGCCAGTTGCAGCCGGCCCATGCGCGGCTGGCCTCGACGCCGGCACGCGGTCAGTCCGGTTGGTTGGGCGAGCAGACGGTCTATCTCAGCGCCGCTGCCGCGCGCAGCCTGAACTTGCAAGCGGGCGACGTGCTGCGACTGCAGGTGGGGTTGCATCTCGAGCCGTTCGATGTCGCTGGCGTATTGCCGGCGGCGACATTGCAAGGGCGCGCTGGAGTGATAGACATTGCCACGGCGCAATGGAAGTTCGCGCGCCTGGGGCTGTTGTCGCGCATCAATTTGCGACTGGCGCCAGGCGCGAATGCCGACAGCGTGCAGCGCTCCATCGAGCAACTGCTGCCCGTGGACACGCGCGTGGTGGTGCCAGGCCAGGCGGCGGACGAGGCGGTGCGTTTGTCGCGCGCCTATCGTTCGAACTTGACGGCGCTGTCACTGGTCGCCCTGTTCACAGGCGGATTCTTCGTCTTCTCGACCCAATCGCTGGCCGCCCTGCGGCGGCGGCGCGAGTTTGCGGTACTGCATGCCCTCGGGGTGACGCGCCGCCAGCAATTGGCCATGAGCCTGCTCAGCGGCGCGGCGCTGGGCGTTGCCGGAGCGGTCCTGGGCGTGTTGACGGGCCTGATCGCCGCCAGGCTTGGTTTACAGGCATTGGGCGTCGATCTGGGCGCCGGCTATTTCCGTGACTCGGCGCCGGCTTTGCAATGGCACTGGCGGGACGTTGCAGCATTCTGTGTTCTAGGAACCGCGGTGGCGGTCATGGGCAGCCTGCAGCCGGCATGGGACGCGGCGCGGATTCCAACGGCGTTGGCTTTGAAGTCAGGCGATGTGGCGAGCGGTGAGGTCGGCACGCACCTGCCACTGGTACTGTTGCTGTTCGCGGCTGCCCTGGTGCTGCTGAGTTTGCCAGCGGTTGCGGGGCTGCCCTTGCCGGGCTATGGCGCGATCGCTTTGCTGATCGTCGGTACGGTGGCAGCCATGCCGGCATTGTTGCAGTGGCTGCTGGCGCGGGCACCTCGTGGATCGTCGGTGGCGTGGGAGCTTGCCATCGCACAGCTGCGTGGCACAGCGCGCTATGCCACATTGAGCGTCAGCGCCATCGTGGTGAGTTTCAGCTTGATGGTGGCCATGATCATCATGGTGCTGTCGTTTCGCACCTCGCTCGATGCCTGGACGCAAAAAATCCTGCCCGCCGATCTATACCTGCGAGCCGGCTATGTCGGCCAGTCGGCGCATTTCGCCGCGGCCGACGTGGAGCGCTGGCGCCAACTGCCCGGCGTGGCCCGCGTGGAAACCAGCCGTCTGGCGACAGTGACCGTCGCGGGCGGGACCGATTCCCTGGTCCTGATCGCGCGCGATCTCGATCCGCTGCACGCCGAGCGGGCCTTGTGGCTGGAGCGTCAGACCTTTGCGCCGCCGCCGTCGCAGGCCGTGCCGGTGTGGCTGTCCGAGGCGGCGTTCGACTTGCTGGGATTGCCGCTGGGAGCGCAGTTCCAACTGCCCATTGCCGGCCATCCGGTTGCGGTGGTCATTCGTGGCGTATGGCGTGACTACGAACATTCCAGGGGCGCCGTCGTGATCGAGCGGCAAACTTATCTGCGGCTGGGAGGCGACACGAACGTCAACACCGCGTGGCTTTGGCTGCAGCCTGGCGCGGCGCTTGCCGACGTGCAGCGACAATTGCGCGCCTCGCTGCCGCCCGATGCCGAGTACGACTTGCGCACGCCGCGCGAACTGCGGCAGTTGTCGCTGCAGGCCTTCGATCGGACCTTCGCCGTGACCTATGTGCTCGAATTTCTGGCCATCGTCATCGGCTTGTTCGGCATCGCCGCGGGCACCAGTGCGCAGGTGCTGGCGCGCCGTGGTGAATTCGGCGTGCTGCGCCATATTGGTTTGACCCGCGGGCAGATTGCCGCACTGCTGGCCATCGAAGGCGCCGGCCTCGGGACTCTCGGGGCGGTGGCCGGGCTGGCGACCGGTACCGTGGTCGGCGCGATACTGGTGTACGTGGTCAATCGGCAGTCATTTCATTGGAGCATGGATTTGTCCATGCCGTTCGGAACGCTCGCGGCGCTGAGTGGCGCATTGATTGCCGCCGCCGCGCTCATTGCCGTGTCGAGCGGCCGGCAGGCGATGCGTGCCGACGTGGTCAGCGTGGTCAAGGAGGACTGGTGAAAATCCGTGCCGTGCCGGCGCTCGCCGTGCTGTGGGGAATGCTGGCCGGGGCCGCGTGCGCGGCCGGTTCCACGTTGATTTATCCTGAGGTGGTTGCGGGCCACGTACTGCAGTTCCCGCGCGATGAAGGCAGTCATCCCGCCTTCCGCACCGAGTGGTGGTATATCACCGGCTGGCTCGAAGACGAGCAGGGCGCCCCGCTGGGCTTCCAGGTGACCTTTTTCCGCAGCCGCCCCGGCGTGGATGAAGCCAATCCCTCGCGTTTCGCGGCCAGGCAGGTGCTGTTCGCGCATGCGGCGATCAGCGATCCGCGGGTGGGACGCTTGCTGCGGGACGAACGGGCGGCGCGCGAGGGATTCGGGTTGGCCGGCGCGAGCCAGGGAGACCTTGCGGTGGCCATCGACGATTGGTGGCTGCGGCGCACCGGCGACCAGGTCTACCGCACCGAAGTGACTGGCGCGCAGTTCACGCTGCAATTGGAATTGCGCGCCACCTCGCCGCCGCTGTTGCAGGGGCAGCAGGGGTTCAGCCAGAAGGGTCCGGAGCGGCGCTCCGCCAGCTATTATTACAGCCAGCCACAACTGCGTGTCAGTGGACACTTGGTCGTTGGCGCGCACCGCTATCGTGTCCGGGGTAGCGCCTGGCTGGACCATGAGTGGTCCAGTTCCATCATGGATGAGCAGGCTCGGGGCTGGGACTGGCTGGGAGTGAACCTGGAACGGGGTGGCGCCTTGATGGCGTTCAGGATGCGTACTGCCGGCGGTGCGCAGCACTGGGCCGCGGCGACCGTGTCGAGCGCTGCCAGCAATGGCAGTGGCGACGAGAGTGCTGGAAACGATGATACCGGGCGCGCCGCGCGATCATTCTCACCAGGCGAAGTGGAGTGGATTCCATTGCGTCGCTGGCTTTCGCCGCGCACCGGCATCGAGTATCCGGTGGAATGGCTGGTTCGCGTGGGCGACCGAAAGTTGCGCGTGCGGCCGCTGATGGACGATCAGGAGAACGATGCCAGCGGCAGCACCGGCACGGTGTACTGGGAAGGTGCGGTGCGGCTGTATGACGAACGGGAGCGTTTGCTGGGGCGCGGCTATCTCGAACTGACCGGCTACGGTGCGCGGGTCAGGCTGTAGGCCCGTACGAGAGTGATCGGCCAAGCGGCGTGTGCGCTCGTGCATGACGAGCGCACAGGTCGAGTGCGATCAGGTCAGCTGAGCTTGGTGCCCGGCTTCTGCACCCACACTTTGCACCAGCCGTCCACGTGCACCACCTTGCCCGGGAAAATATTGCAAGGACGCCATTCGTCGCCTTCCTTGCCTTGCAATTGCACGCAGTTATGGCAGATGGCGCCGGCTTTGTGTTGCGGGTTCTTGGCGGGATCGACTTTCTTGGCGTCGTGGACATAGCCCATCGCCACGGCCATCGGGTCCTTTTCGTCGAGATGCGGCGGGGCGTCGGCGGCCAGGGCTTCGCGCACCAGGCCAGCGGCGGGCAGCGCGACCAGGCCGGCGATGGCCGACTTCAGCAGGGTACGACGATCAAGGGGGGAATCACTCATGATGAACCTCATAGGCTGGCGTAGAGCTGGCAGACATTGATTTTAGCGCGCTATCGCCGGCAAACAAATGTCGTCGCCATTGTGCGCCGATTGACGGCGCCTGGCTTAAGGAAGGGTTGCACTGCAATGCGTACCAGTCCTTATACGAGCGGGCGGCGCGCGACCAGGATGCCGTCCTCGTCGGCGTACAACCAGTCGTTGGGGCGGAAGGTCACGCCGGCAAAGCGCACCGCCAGATCGCGCTGGCCTTCGTCGCGTTTGTCGGTTTTCATCGGCAACGCACCCAGAGCTCGTACCCCCAGCGGCATCCGTGCCAGCTCGGCCGTGTCGCGCACACACCCGAACAGCACCACGCCTTGCCAGTCGTTGTCGACGGCGCGCTGACCGAGCATGTCACCCAGCACCGCCCGTCGTCTGGAACCGCCGGCGTCCACCACCAGCACGCGTCCGTTGCCGGGTTCGGCGACGAGTTCACGCACCCGCGAGTTGTCTTCGAAGCATTTGATGGTAGCGATGGGGCCGGCGAAACGGGTCTTGCCGCCGTAGCTTTGAAACAGCGGTTCGCACACTTCGATGTCATCGCCGTACGCGTCACACAGATCGGCGGTCTTGAATTCCACTGCGCTTCGCTCCGTTGCGGGTTGGGCAGCGAAGTGTGCGCGAACCGAGCGCGCATGGCCAAGCCTGTGACGATGGGCTGCCTGGCCGGGACTCGACTGGCTTACCCGAACGAGGCCTACTTGGTGAGCCGGCCGACCAGGCGCGACAGCAGCGAATCGCCCTTCGCGGGTTTGTTCTGTTCCTGCTGGGCCTGGATGGAGGCGCGCGCCTCCTCGAGCAAGGCCTGCTGCAGGGTCTTCGATGGCATGGCTTTGAACTTGCCGGTGGTGCCGAACCTGGCGGGTGTCGCGGCACGTTTGGCCGCAACCGCGGATTTCGCGGCCAGCTGCAAAGCCTTGTGTGAGCCGGTGGCTCCGGACTTGCCGCCGGCTTGTGGCGCGACCGCGGTGGCGACTTCGGTGACAGTGGGAATGGCGGGCGTGGGGCGGCCCGGACTCAGTTCGATGACCTTGGCCGGGTTTGCCGTCCCCGCTTTGGGCTTCTGAGTGGGTGAATGGCAGAAGCGTAGATACTCGGCAGTGCTGATGCGCAGCGCCGTGGGCGCGGCGAAGAACGTTTTCAGGTAGCCGGCGACGGCCTCCGCCGAGACTTGTTCGCTGAAGAAACCGACCCGCAGGGAATGCAGGATTTTACCGCTGCCCGCGCTGGCCACCGAGTACAGGCGGTAGGCCTCGAATATGTCCAGGTGCGGCATGGTCTCCAGGTTCACCGCCTGTTCGGACACCGCCAGCTGGATGGCAAACCATTTTTCCCCGCCATCGTCATTGAGTTCCGCGCTGGTGAGGGCGCGGATGGTCTGCGTGCTGTCCAGCTCAGGCAGGGGCCGGAGACTGGGGCGTGGCAGCGGCGGTATTGCGGGTGCCGGCGAGCGGGGCGTGTGGTGCGCCGGGCCCGATGCCATTGCCGCTTTGCTGGCGGGTATGGAACTCCCCGGGGGCTGGAGTCTGGCCGGGGACTGGAATTTTGCCGTGGCCACGGGTTTCACCGGCGACAGGGGGATGACGTCAGCTCGCTCGCGTGAGGTCGCTGCGATCACGCTGCCCCGGGGGGGCACTTGCGGTGTCGCTGCCTGCTCCGGCGGATCCGCAGAGAGGTCGAGATCGAACGACAGCGCCGGAATGTCGACTCCCTTACCGACGTGGAATGGAGCGGCCGCAGTGGACGAGGGCACCGGCTGCGGCACGGGATCCGGATCGCTGGCCAGGGACAGCTCCAGAGTGACCGGTTTGGGTTCGAGAATGACCACCGTGACCGGCGCTGCCGGAGGTGCAACATCCTTCCGTGCCTCGGTTGCGGCAGGAACGGGGCGGTTCGCTACCAGGGACATGGCGGGACGCGGCTTGGCGGCGGCGGGAGCAGCGTCGACCGCGAAACCACGGGCAAATTTTCTGTCCTCCATCGACAACGCCGTCGTGAAGGCGGTCGGATAGTTGTCCCGCACCAGGCTGAGCGCCTGTTCCGCGGCGGCTTCGCTCGGGAAGAAGCCGAGACGCAGGCGATGCCTGGTGCGGCCGTCTTCCATCCGCGCCACCTGGTAGAGCCGGCAATGCTCCAGGCCGGCCACCTGCTTGCCGGTCAGCGCCATGGGCGCAATGGAAGAGCAAAGGTTGATGACGAACAAGTCGCGGCCGGGCTCGATCGGGTCGCTGGTTTGCGGCGTCCGCAAGGCATCGGCGAGCGGGTGGTTCCCGTCATCGATTTTGCTGATGTTCTGTTCCACGAGGATTCCCCAGCACGGTCACAACCCAATGCAATCACGATTCGCTCGTGCCAGGGCCGGTCGAGCGCGGCAGACATTTCGCGGGCGGCGGGGGGAGCGCACCTCCGCTCGCGCATACGAGCGGATACTGTGCGGCCGCATGAGGCGGCTGGTGGTGACCCCGCTGTCCGAAGGAATGAGCCCATTGGACCGGAAGCTTTGCGTCCCCGCCTTGCGACGGGTTTGCCCTTGGCACGAGTCGAGATTCTTCGTCGCCACCCTGCGACAAGTCAAGTTCAAAACCCCGTAATTCATAGGTGGCAGGGCGTAGGGCGGAGGTAGGAAGACGGCTTACGCGCCACCCAGCTACACCGCGATACGGGTCCATGCCTCCTTGGTACCGCCGGCCGCTTCGCCGGCCATGATGCGTGGAGCGAGCTGCGACACGATATGAATCTGAGCGGTCTCGGCCAGGCCGAGCGCGCGCAATGCACCCTCGAGCCCGTCGATCAGATGACGCCGATCTGCCTCGGTGGGGCAGGCATCGCGCGCCAGGCCAGCCAGTTCCTCGCCGACGCTCTCCAGGGTTTCTGCGATGGAGGGGGCGAACTCGCTCAGGTCACCGCGCAGCCGGGCTGCAAAGCGAAACGAGTTATAGGCACAGGTGTAGGCGCGGTTACGCAGCTTGAGATTCCTGAGCAGCCCCATGGCGCGCCCTCCCGAGAAAGTCATTGGTCAGGGAAAGTGTGGAACGCGTCGCATTGCACATGGTGTGCGCTGGATCACAAAAGTCGGCGGCCCACCGCTGTGGCGCCGACGCCGCATTACGGATCAAGCACCTGCGCGCAAGAAAAATTCACCACGACAAAATGGCGTGAGACGCATTGACAGTGGCTACGGCGCGTGCTTCGGTAGGCCTACTCTTCAGGCGCGACCTACGTTGTGATCGGTAGGTGAATGGAAATACTCACTTTCCGTAGCGAACTGGCGCATCAGTTTGCGCAACTCCTCGATCCGGCCTTCCGCAGTGCTGATCGGCGCACACTCCTCGCAGTGCGGGTCGGTGCAGGGTTGCCGCGAGTACAGCCAGTACTGCACCGCGCCCGCCAACAAGCCGTCGGCGATATCCCAGATATCCGCCTTCTGGTCGGTATCGGCGATGCGATTGCCCAGGTCCACGGCCCTGCCGAAGGCTTCGCTGAAGGGATTGTCTGGTTCCTGCATGACGGTGCTCGAAAAAAAACGGCTTTTTGGAAGGTGGGAGCCCGAAGACTTCAGGCCCGCAGCGTGAGACAGCTATTGTAACCGTGGGCGCCTTGAAGAGAACTCCCATCGCTGCTTTACTGTCGGGAGTAACTGCTTGAACGGTCGAGGAAACGATGGCTGACGAACATGAACTTGAAACCAAGATGGATGCCAACGCGCTGTACCAGGAGGAAATGTTCACCGACCGCCGGGTCGGGGCCATCCGGCGTCTGACCCCGGTCAAGAGCGATGGCAGCCGCGACGACACCCGTCCGGCGCTGTTCCTCGGCCAGGCCGAGATCATGACCAACATGGGCCCCATGCCCATCAATTTCGAGATTCCCGGCGCCACCCTCGATCAGGCGATCGAAGGATTCGCGGCGGCGGCGGCGGAGGGGATCGAACGCACCGTGCAGCAGATTCAGGAACTGCGCCGTCAACAGGCCTCACAACTGGTGGTCCCGCAGGGGGGCATGCCGAATCTCGCTGGCGGTGCGCGCGGCGGCGGCAAGATCCAGATCCCCTGATCGGTCGTATGTTCGGGCGCCTGTCCGGCCGCTGCTCCGCGATGTTGGGAGGAGCGGCGCGGCCTGCCATGCCGGCTCGAGCGATCCCGAGGAGGCGTTCCGTGGCCAAAAGTTGCAGTCGCGATCCGTGCACGCACCGATGCCACAACGGTTGGCGAGGATTGCTGTCATGGCTGCTGCTGGTGAGCGGCCTGGCGGGCGGACTGCAGGCGCCTGTGGCACTGGCTCAGTCATCATTGGAAGTCATTCAGCTCGAGCATCGCAGTGCCGAACAGGTCCTGCCGATGCTGCAGCCGCTGGTGGAGCCCGGCGGGGCGCTTACCGGCAGCGACTACCAATTATTCGTGCGCGCCAGCGCGGCCAACGTCCGGCAGTTGCGCCAGGCAGTGGTGGAAATCGATCGAGAGCAGCGGCAACTATGGGTGTCGGTGCGCCGCGCCACCCGTGCGATTCTTGAACGGGAAGCCGCCGCCGCCGCGGTCGTGCTCGGCACCAGGCACTCCAGTGCCAGTGTCCAAGCGGGCAATGCAACCACACGGCGCAACGGCGCCGACCTGGCGGGTGTGCAGATTCAGGAAGGCGGTACGGCCTACATCTGCGCTGGCGAGAGTGTTCCGGTGATCAGCTCCGTCATGGTGGGAGGCGGTCGCCGGCCCTGGCTGGCCGCGGGCATGGAGTATCGCGACCTCGACAACGGTTTCATGGTGACGCCACGCTTGAATGGACAACGCGTCATTCTGGACATCGTCCAACGGGCCGAGCGGCGGGCGGACAGCTCGGCGCAAGTCGATCTCCAGAGCCTGGCGACCCAGGTGACTGGGCAACTGGGAGAATGGCTGTCGCTTGGCGCAGTCAGCGAATCCGCAGCGCGGCATGATGCTGGCCCGGCGGGGCGACGCTACTCCACCCAGGACGCGACGCTGGAGATCTGGGTCAAAGTGGACGAGCTGGTTCGCTAGCGCGGATTACGAAGAGTTAAGGGCAAGTTAAGCATGGCCGCGTGGCGCGGCTCCTATATTACGGGTACCCCGCGATGTTCGCGGTTACCCAGGAGCCATGATCATGAAGTCCCTGATGTTGTCGGCGCTTGCCGTATCCCTGTCGCTTGCTGCGGGCGCCAGCTTTGCCGCCGACTCGGCCGCCAGCAGCAGCGTTGCGATGACCGCCAAAGCCTGTCACAAGGAAGCGGCGGCCAAGAAGCTGCATGGCTCCGAGCGGGCCAAATTCATGAAGGAGTGCAAGGCCGGCAAGGCTCATAGCTGAAGCCTGCCTGGATTCCACGCCAGCCACTGTTGCGCGCCAGGATCAGGCGGGAGGCCTGATCCTGGACTTGCATCTCCAGGTCCATCACCAGCCCCTCATGCCGGTAACCGGCACAGCACCGCGAGACCCGGCTGATTGTCCAGCAGCTGCACGTCGGCGCGATGCAGGCGCATGACCGCCGCCACCAGACTCAACCCCAAGCCGCTGCCCGATTGCGTGCGATCGCGATCGAGGCGAATGAACGGCTGCAGGATGCGCTGACGGTCTTCGGCCGGTACCCCTGGGCCGTTGTCGGCCACCCGCAGGCTCCATTGACCCGCGGCGGCCGGCTGTACCTCGACTTGCACCCGGCCGCCGGCCGGCACGTACTTCAAAGCATTCTCCACCAGGTTGACCAGCGCTTGCGCCAATAACTGCTGGTTGCCGTGCAGCATCGCGGTGGCGACGCCCGAATAGATCAGGCTGATGTCACGCGTACCGGCCTCGGGTTGATACAGGTCGACCAGTTCGCGCGCCAGGTTCGCCAGGTCGACCGGTTCCAGTGACAGTTCGCGTGCGCGCCCATCGGCTTGCGCGATCTGCAACAAGGTGCCGAGCGTGCGCTGTACCCGTTCCAGTTCCGCCAGGGTGTCCTCCATCACCTCGCGCGAGGCGCTGGCCACGTCGGCATGCTGGAGGGCTTCCTCGATACGCACGCGTGCCCGATAGAGGGGGGCGCGCAAGTCGTGGGCCGCGCTGTCGAACGTGGTTCGCAGCAGATCGGTCTGTTGTTCGATGCGCTCCAGCATCCGGTTGACGGTGGCCGACAGTTCGTCGAACTCGTCGTGCGAGCCATCGACGGCCAGCCGCTGTGACAATTGGCCGGACATGATGGTTTCACAGGTGGTGGCGACCGCGGTCACGCGTTGACGCACGCGCCGGCTGTAGACGTAGCTCACCAGAATGGCCAGCGCCAGACACAGGCCGGTGCCCCACAGCATTGCCGAACGCAGCCGTGACGCCAGTTGCTTGCGTTCGAGGATGTCGGTGCCGACCAGCAACTGGCGGCCGCCGGGCAGTTGGAACACCTGCGCCCGCACCGGGTGGGCGACGATGCCACCGGCGCTGCTGGCATTGATCTCGAATTCGATCCACTTGTCGCCGGTCGACACCTGGGTCGGCCAGGCCGCGATATTGCCGGCAATGTGCCGGCCGTAGGCATCGACCATCAGGTAGACGGCGCCGGTGCGCGTCCAGCTGTCGGCGCGGCCGTGCAGCGCGGCGACCAACTGCAACAGTCCGCCTTGCGCATAGTTGTCGACCAGGCCGTTCACTTCGGCCTGGATGACCGCATCGACCTCGCGGTCCAGCACGCGGGCGGTGAGAACGTAAACGCTGGTGAGCAGCACGGTGATGCCGGCTGCGAAAATGGCGACGTAAAAGGTGGTGAGGCGGGCGGTGGAGAGCCGGAATACCCTATTGTTCATCACTCAGAACATAACCCGCGCCCCGCACCGTGTGAATCAGGGGACGCGTAAATCCCTTGTCGATGGCATTGCGCAGCCGGCTCATGTGCACGTCGATGATGTTGGTCTGGGGATCGAAATGCAGGTTCCACACCCCCTCGAGCAGCATGGTGCGGGTCACGATCTGGCCCGGGCGGCGCATCAGGTATTCCAACAGCTGGAATTCCTTGGCGGTGAGATCGATGTTCTTGCCGGCCCGTATCACGCGCCGGGCCAAAAGGTCCATTTCCAGGTCCGCGACCTGCAGCCGCGTGACCTCGGTGGCGGCGGCCGAACTGCGCCGGCTGGGAGCAGGGCGCATCGCCGAC
>Ga0182745_1004561_pt1 | contig 11516 bp, 12 predicted proteins | sample eDN3rd30CKraftBY_FD_128523 | JGI IMG/M metagenome (GOLD analysis project Ga0182745, IMG submission 128523) | Enriched backyard soil microbial communities from Emeryville, California, USA - eDNA 3rd pass 30_C Kraft BY (version 2) (version 2) | ecosystem: Environmental > Terrestrial > Soil >... | reverse complement strand
GAAACCTCGTCGCCCACCCCAACGACCTGACCCCGTCCCCTCAGCCCCGCCTCATGTCGTCCACGAGCCAAGTCTACCAGCCGCAAAGCACCGCTCACCATGTGCGGTTCGCGGAACGCACACAATTCACCGCTCAAAATCGGACGGTATGTGAGCAAAGAGAAGGAGAAGATTGTCGAAACGGGTTCAGCAATCGATGCCTTTCTTGCCTTTTCTTGCGAGAATGGCTTCACGGAGGTGACGCGATGAGCCATCTTCTCGGCATCTCTGTCGGCCCCGTGCAGGAATTCATTGCGGCGGCGCGCCGGACCCGTGACTTATGGTTCGGTTCATATCTACTGTCCGAGATCAGCCGAGCAGTGGCCAAGTCGGTCGAAGCCGATGGAGGAAAGCTCATTTTTCCTGCATCTTCCGATGCGGAGAGCGTCGCCAATGTGATTCTGGTCGAGTTGCCAAGCGGCGATCCGGAGACGATTGCTGACCAAGCCAAGGACGCCGCGATCAACTGCTGGAGGCAGTACGCCGATCGGGCGCGACGGGACGCCGGGAATGCCGTTCGTCAGGATTTCTGGGACTTACAGGTGCGTGACGTCATCGAATTTTACGCCGCCTGGGTCGCACACGTTGATCCAAATATGTACAGTGAAGATCGCAAAAAACTGGTGCGACTTCTCGCGGGTCGCAAGGCTTGTCGAGATTTTCCCGCGCAACAGTACAAGGATGCTGGTGTTCCCAAATCCTCACTGGATGGGCAGCGACCTTCGGTTTTGGTTCAGCCGGAACGTCACGGGCAACGGGAACAGTTGCGGGAAAGTTGGCCGAAACTTCTGCGGCTTTCCAAAGGCGAAGAACTCGATATTGTCGGCGTTACCAAGCGATTGGGGAGGATGCTCGGGGAAAGCCATCCCGGTTATGCTTCGGTCGCACGGATTGCGGCGGAAAGCTGGCTACAAGAGAAACGCAATCATTCCAAATTTGAACAATTCAAAGATGTCTGTGAAACTATTCCCGGCTTAAATCGAGTCAGAGAACCGGCCTTCCAGTACTTTCCGTTCGAGGGGACTGTCGTCTACAAGAATCGTCACTCAGATTTTGTTGATGAGCTCGGAGACGAGGCCAAGCCGTACCTGAAAGAGGTTGCGAGGCTGCTCCGGGAGCTTGGTGGCGAACCGAATCCCTATCTCGCCGTACTTATTGCCGATGGCGACAAAATGGGGGCAGCTATCTCGAATCTGAAGACTCGCGAAGAGAATCAGCGGTTCTCGAAAGACCTGGCCGGATTCGCGGACGAAGCGAGGACGATTGTAACGAAACACAACGGCGCCTTGATCTATGCAGGGGGGGATGACGTGCTGGCGTTTCTGCCGGTGGATCAGGCCCTGGGCTGCGCTCGGAAGTTGCATGAGGACTTCGGAACACGACTTGCAAAATACGGTCAGCCGACCCTCTCCGTCGGGATCGCCATCGGCCACTTTATGGAGAACCTCGAAGATTTGTTGGAATATGGCCGTGCTGCTGAGAAGGCGGCCAAGAAACCCGACCGTGACGGGTTGGCCGTCCATCTGTACAAACGCGGTGGCGCACCGATTCAGATTCGCGCGAGGTGGAGTGACAGTCCAGATCAACGACTGGAACGATTCGCCAGGTTGATGAACGACGGTATTATCCCGACCAAGATTCCTTACGAACTGCGGTCGATGGCGAAAGTTTACGAACAGTGGCCTAATGCCGACGCGGCGATTCAACAGGATTTGTTCCGACTGATTGCCAAGAAGGCCTCCCGCAGTGAGACAACGGTTCAGCAGGTATTGTCCGAGGACATCAGGGAATTGGACTCGGCCAAACTCTCGAATCTCGCGGAGGAACTGCTCGTGGCTCGGATGATTGCATCCGCGCTGCGGCAGTCGAAAAGTCGCAAGGAGGTGACGGCATGAGTATCATTCTGCAAGTCACGCCACATGATCCCGTCATCGCCCGTGATGGCCGACCGTTTGGAGTGGGGCAAGGCAACCGGATGCGCGGCCTGCCGTGGCCACTGCCGTCCGTCGTTGCCGGGGCATTCCGCACCACATTGGTGAAGGCAAACCCGGAGTTGGATTTCGCTGGCGATATGCCTCAACGGCTAATGCAGGTCGCTGTGGCCGGTACGTTTCCCGTCTGCGCCAACAAACTTTATCTGCCCGCCCCCAACGACTGTGTCGCGGCGCCGAACGACGACGGGAATACCATCAAGACCGTCTATCGACTTTCACCGGATGAGGGGTATGCAGATGGTTGCGACTTACCCGAAGGGCTAAAGCCGGTGATGCTCCCGACCAACGTCGAGGATTTCAAACCTGCCGATATCCCCGCCTGGTGGCCGGCGGACAAGTATGTTGACTGGCTGCTCGGCAGGGACGTGCAATTCGACGGCTCATTCCTGAAGCCGCCGGTTCAGGAAACTCGTGATCATGTCAAACTCGATCCCGACCTTGGTTCGGCGGCGGAAGGTCAGATTTTTTCAACGACCGGGTTGAATGTTTCGCACCTACCGAGGTTCGATCCAAAGAAGGAATCGAAATTCGAGGCGCGCTTCGCTGAGGTGTCGCTAAGCGTGCGTGTTGACGATCGTGCCAGCTTATTGAAGTTGAATAAAAATGTCAATATGTGGCATCCTCTGGGCGGCGAACGACGACTTGTTCACTGGCAGAAACAACCCAGCGGCATCTCCGACTGGAATTGTCCCGATCCGATCCGAAACGCCCTGCAAGCCACGACGAAGGTTCGCATGATTTTGGCCACACCCGCGATCTTCAAACATGGTTGGAAGCCAGACCTGGAGCATGGGCCGCTGAAAGATTGTGGCCTTACCCTTGTTGGAGCGAGTGTTGGCCGTTGGAAGGCGGTTTCCGGTTGGTCACTGGCCGACACCAAGGATCAGAAGCGCGGGCCAAAGCCGATTCGCCGCATGGTACCCTCCGGAAGCGTTTACTTCTTTACAGTCAATCAAGGTTCTGCCGGGAAGCTCGCCGAAAGGTGGCTTGAATCGGTCAGCGATCACGAACAGGAACAACGCGACGGTTTTGGCCTCGCTATTTGGGGGACTTGGTAATATGCCCGACACGCGCATCTACTGGTTGCACACGCTCAGCCCAACCCACGCAGGCGTCGGTCGGGGTGTCGGTTACATCGATTTGCCGATCGACCGTGATGGCGTTACCGGCTGGCCGATCATTCGCGGTTCTGCGTTCAAGGGCGTCTGGGCCGATCATCATAGGGCAACGGATGACGCCCGGAAGAAAGACACTCTGGAAGGGCGGTTGCTCAAAGCCGCCTTCGGTCTCGCGGGGGACGACAACAATTCGAACGCCGGCGCGTTGATCCCGACCGACGCAAAGATCGTGTGCCTGCCGGTGCGGAGCTTTCGTGGTACATTCGCTTGGGCCACATCTCCGTTATGCCTAAGCATGCTGCATCGAACCCTGAAACTTGCCGGGGTGGATGCGACAAAACTGTCGGCTCCGACAGACTTATTAGATAATATCGCCCATCATGCCAACGAGACCATGCTGGTCGAAGGAAATTCAATATTTCTCGAAGACCTCAATTTCACAGCCCAGAAATGCTCCAAGGCCGCGGCTTGGGCACATTGGATTGCGGAAAACGTGTTCGGAGGCAAGGATGCCTGGTGTGAGGAATTTCAGAAACGCTTCGTCGTACTTCCGGACGCTGCCTTTGATTTTCTGTGCGAGACCGGCACTGAGGTGCATACTCGCGTGAAGATCAAGGACGAGACCAAGACCGTTGACGGTGGCGCACTGTGGACTGAGGAATCACTCCCGGCCGAGACGATCCTGATGGGCCTCATTCAATGTGATCGCGTGTTCGGGCGTGACGGCACGGAAATCAAAGCGGGTGACCTGCTCAAGCAGTTCACCGACAAGCCGCTGACCCTGCAAATCGGCGGCAAGGCGACCGTCGGCCGCGGCCAGGTTCGCTGCGTCTTCACGGAGGTGATGCAATGAGTGTTCAGACCCGAAGCCAGAAGCTGGCACAGGCTGCGTATTCGCAAATTGCAAAACATATGAAGGACCGAAAGAATCCTGACAAGGAATTCGTCAGTACGGCCAAGAAGTTCCCGGCACTGATTCATACCTGCGGACTGGCTCAGGCAGTGGCGTTCGCGCTGGCAAAGAAAGATGAGGAGTACATCGGCTACCTCGCCTATGTCCTCGAAGCCATCGGTCATGACAGCATTAATGATGCAAAATCTCTTGATGGTCAGGCGCGAGAGCAGCAACTCGCGGGCTATCTTCGTCTCAGCCGCGACGCTATCAACGCGGCGAGTTGGTTAAAGCGATACGCCGAGGCGGCCGCGCCGGATGAAACGGAGGGCGGATGATGCGAACTCAACTTCCGCAAGTCCGGCAGAGTTTGGATTCGCATCCCGGCCTGTTGTTACAGCGATATGTCGCTCATCCCGCCGATGGTTCGGAACGCTGGTCGCAAGCCAAACGCGAGATTCATGCCGCTGCTCATAGCGCGGTCCCCTGCGAACTTTACAAAACCGCCTTCGCACGCTGGGAAAAGTCGCTGGCCGAATCGAATGTCGCAACATACGTACTGCAAACCGCCGGTCGCCTGATCGTCGGCCTTGGTTCGGAAAACGTCCTCGAAACCGGGATTCGTCTGCACCACACCTACGGCCTGCCCATCATCCCCGGTTCGGCCCTTAAAGGATTGGCTGCGCATTATTGCGACCAAATCTGGGGTGAACGAGACAACCGGAATCCACCCGACGAAGCACTCAAGTTTCGCGGCCCTCGAAGAGAAGACCGAAAGGCCAATCTCTCAGCCGAACCGCGGGGGGATTATCACAGTCTGTTGTTCGGCAACACCGACGACAGCAGTTGCATAGTGTTCCACGACGCCTGGTTCGTGCCTGGTTCCGAAAAGGAACCGCTGAAACTCGATGTGATGACGCCGCATCATTCGGATTACAACCGCAATCCGGAGAATGATCCGAAGTTTCGCGCGCCGACGGATTTCGATAGTCCGATTCCCGTGCCCTTCCTTTCGGTTGCGGGCAAATTCCTCATTGCCGTGTCGTGGCACGGGCCGGAACACAACCAATCCGGGAAGTGGACCGAACTGGCCCTGTCACTTTTACGTGATGCTCTATTTGAATGGGGCGTTGGCGGAAAGACGAGTAGCGGATATGGGCGATTTGACAAAGCAAAGTGGGAAGCAGACGAACTTTTTCGACAAAAGGAAGCTACCCAACGACAAAAGGAAGCCGAAGAAGCGGCCGCATTGGCCGTGATGTCTCCGTTAGATCGTAAGATCAAAGAGTTCCTGGACAATTACCCTAACCATGCAGAAAGCAGAATCTGGTTCAAGCTGTACGACGAGCTCAGAAAGTCAGACGGCCGCTTTCAGAGTCAGGAGGAACGGATCGAGATCGCCAGACTGGTGAAACAAGGAATGCAAGCGGCCAAGATCTGGAAAGATAAGGGGAAAGACGGAGAGCGGAAAAAGTTCATTGAGACAATCTTGGGAGATACCCCATGAGATTGATCAGCTTCCTTGGTACAGGTAATTACGGTGAGACAGTCTACACGTTTGAAGGACAAACTTGTCGAACGTGTTTTGTCGCTAACGCACTAGCAACATTCACCCAACCGAAAGAAATTCGACTCATTGCGACGACAGAAGCTAAAAGTCAACATGAGAATTGTCTTCGTAAATCACTTGCAGACTCGAGTCAGCCGAACCCTGAGTTTGTACAAGTCCCCACCGGTGGCGAGTCACAGCAACTTTGGCAAATGTTTGGGGCCATCGTCGATGTGATCCGCACCAGCGATGACGAGGTACTACTCGATATTACCCACGGCTTTCGGATGCAGTCATTTTTTGCGGCGGCTTGCATTCAGTATGTCCAAGCTGTGCTTCCACACTCGCCGAAAATTCGCGTGGTATATGGTGAGTATCGTGGACCTGAACAGGAAAGCCCAATCTGGGAACTGACGCCGTTCCTCGACGTTCTTTCCTGGTCCCGAGGTCTGATGATGTTCCTCCAGACAGGCCAGTCGGATGCCGTTGTCGAACCAACCAAACGACTCGCAAGCGATCTAAGCAAGCAATGGGCCACATCTAATCGGCAGGGCAGACAACCACAACTTGGAACACTTGCTCAGGCGCTGTCAGACTTCGGTGAAGACTTCACCACGATCCGAACGGGGAAGCTCGTTATCGGTAATCAATCTTCATCTCAGCGACTCTGGGAAGCGATCGAACGGACGAGAGATGAGGTCGTTCAACGACTGCCTGCACTGGCACTTGTGCTCGACCAAGTGCAAACGAAGGTTGATCCACTACGTACTGGCGATGCAAGGCTGTCTTCCACCGACGGGCAGCGAGTCCTCTTGGCTCTTGCACGCCTGTATCAGAAAATGGGGCGTTTCAGTGAAGCGATTTCGGTTCTTCGCGAAGGCTGGAGTACATCCAACGCACCGAGCAATTGTGATCAACCAGGTACGGATGATTTTGACGACGACCAACGTAAGCAATGGGACAATAAATGGGCCTATCGAGACGGCTACCCTGATCCAACAACCGATGTGCGAAACGACATTCAACATGCTGGGTTTCGTAAACGGCCGAACAGGCCAACTTGGTTCAAATCACGACTCGAGGACCTCCTGAATAAATGGGAAACCGACATCAATGCAATGGAGACTGACTGATGACCTCTCCCATCTTCTACTCCATCGGCATTGATCACCCCATCGCACCCGCAGAACCACTTCCTCCTTTGCCGGACATCCCGCGTGGAGCATTGGTAGTCGTTGAAGGCCGCGCGCCGATTTGGCGCTACGGGATGGCGTTCCATCGGTTGCATGGCTCACCGGCCGGAGCGATTGCTGTCTTCGATCCACGACTCGGGGCGGTAGTCATCGCGTCCCATCACCCAAACTGGCGCGAAGGTCAAGTAATCGACGTCGAATCTCCGCCTTCGTTAGTCGAATAAACTCAATGCGGCCATCCGATCTGAAGCGACTTTCTTTGCTCATGGCCACCTTGAAAGGCAGCAAAACCACTTGAGTGGAAAGTCCAATCCGGATCAAGGTGGGCGCATCCCACTTGGCATTCCATCCCACTTCGCGGTAAACTTCAGAGGATAAGTGAAGGAGGGAGGGGGTATGCGCACCGAAACGAGGACTACGGACGCCAAGGCTAGGCTGGTCTTGCCAAAAGCGTTCGCCAATGCCACCGTCATTATCGAACAGGTGAGTGACACGGAATTGCGCGTCCGCAGAGCCAAGGTGATCCCCGAGGATGAACTCACTTTCGCGGAGGAGTCCGCCTCACCCCTCTCGGACCGCGACCGCGACCGCTTCCTCGCGCTGATCGCGAATCCTCCGGCCCCGACGCCGGCTCTCAAGAAAGCCGCCGCTCGCCAGAAGGCCCGCCGTGGCTGACTGGGTTATCGAACCGTTCGGCAAGGGACATGACCGATCGACCTTTGCCTGCGGGAAGCCAGTGCTTGATGACTTCATCCGTACCCGCGTTAGCCAGTACGAAAAGCGACGCCTCGGCAAGACCTTCGTCGCCGTGTCTGAAGGCGAAAATCGGGTGATCGGCTACTCTACCCTCGCGGCCGGGGCCATTACATTTGAGGACCTGCCGGCCGAGGCTTCACGCAAACTCCCGAAGCATCCCATCCCCGTGATTCTCCTCGCCCGTCTGGCCGTCGATCACTCAGCTCGGGGCAAGCGGTTGGGAGAAGAGTTGTTGCTCGACGCCCTTCAACGATCGCTGGATTTGTCCGACAACCTCGGGACGCACGCAGTCGAAGTAGACGCCCTCGACGACTCCGCTGTCGCATTTTACATCAAGTATGGCTTTACGCCGCTGCTCGACAATCCGAGGCATCTCTATCTGCCGCTGGCCACCGTCCAAAAAGTGTTGGGATAAGCGAGAGCGAATCGGTGAAGCGCAAAGCCTGTCGTGCAGCCGTCACACGATACCGCACCGTTGGCGGGTTGGCTCACTCGTGAATTGACCTCGCCTCGTCGGTTTTGACGGGGCGGGGTCGAGGATGCTCAAGTCGGCGGCCGCGCCGGTTGCCATGGCGCGGAACCGTGTTCGTTACTTTTTCGACCCGGTCAGTGAGCGGAAGGCGATGGCGCGGCGGACGGCGGGGGGTTCTGGGGCGTTCTCGCCCATCACGGCGTACCACAGGATTTCGTTCAACTCGAAGTCGTCGATTTTGTCGTATTCCGAGAAGTCCATCTTGTTCGACCGGTCGGCGCCATAGGCCAGCTTCGTGTTCGTGGCGTTGAGGTCGATTTGGGCCGGCTCGTGCTTGTAAGCTGCCGTATCGGCCTGATTGGTGAAGCTGTTGAACATGGGACGAGCCGCGGCGTCGTACTGGCTCAACGGGCTCAAGCCCAGGATCAACTCCATCGTACGGATGAGGCTGACCGTGGTATAGAGCGTGCTGTCGATCGCCTTGCGCTTCGTGTAGGGCGAGATGACCAACCCGGCGGTGCGCTGGGCATCCACGTGGTCCGGACCGTTCTGCGCATCGTCCTCGATGACGAAAATCGCCGTTTCTTTCCAGAGCGGGCCATTCGAGATGTGCTCGACGATGCGGCCGAGCGCGAGGTCGTTGGAGGCCACGCAGGCTTCTGGAGTAAACGCGCCGACGGTCGTGCCGGAGGTGTGATCTTCACCCAGGCTCATGACGATGAATCGCGGGATGTCACCGTTCTTCACGAATTGGTCGTACTCGCGCAGGAAGATCTTGGCGTTGTGGGTATCGCGGGTCCGCTGCCCCGGAACCTCGGGGATGCCGTAGTCCGGACTCATGTGGCCGACGAGGCCGGGGACGCGGGCTTCCATTTTGACGGCGCCCTTGCCATCGCTCACGCGCTTGCCGTACTCGCCGTAGCTGCGGTAGGTCAGGCCGGCGCGGTTGCAGGCGTCCCAGATGTGGCCGGAGGGCGCGTTCTGAAGCTGCCCTTCATCGTCGTCGTCCACACCCTTGCGGCGGCTGTAGGTCAGGTGCCAGTCGCGGGCGATGTAGTCGGTGTTGTTGTAGGCCATCGTGCTCCACGGATGGCCGTCTCGGCTGACCTGTCCGTTGCAGTACAGGTTGTCCAGGAGGACGAATTCCTCGGCCAACTTGTGGTGGTTGGGGGTGACTTTGCGCGGGAACATGCAGAGCGAAGGGTCGCCGTTGCCCTTGGGGTTCGGCCCCTCCGCGAGGTCGCCGAAGACCTGGTCGTACGTTCGGTTTTCCTTGATGATGTAGAGGACGTACTTGATCGGGCTGGGGTCGCCAACCCGCGTGGGGATCGCCGTCTTCGTGGGGTGCGGCGCCACGGTCAACTGCTCGTCCGAATAGGGGCAGTTGCGGTAGACCAGCGCCGTGTATTCCTTCAACTTCTGGTCGAACTCCTCATCGTCCGCGATCGGAACCACCGACAGAGCGCCACTCATCAGCGTACCGATGTAGGGGGACTTGCGGCCTCGCTGATCTGGTTCTTGATTCTTGTCGATCGGATTGGCGTTCGATTGCAGCCCCTTGCCGACGCCGATCAGGAGATTCTTACCGTCCGGCGTGACGGCCACCGCCGTGGGTACCAGCCCGTGGGAATGAATCCGCGCACCCCTGATTGCCGAGGCGTTTCCACGTCAACCACCGCGATGCAGTTGTTGTCCGCGTTGGCAACGAAGAGAGTCTTGCCGTCCGGTGTCAGGGCGACGGCGTCGGGCGTGCTCCCTTCCGGCGACTTCGGAAACAGGGCCGTGAAGATCGTTTCCACGACGATTCCGCGCCGGGTGTCGATGACGCTTACCGCGTTGCTATTCGCGCAGGCCACGAACAGCCGGCCATCCGAGTGCAAGGTCATCTGATTGGGATGGTTCCCCACTGGGATCTTGCCGACGACACGCAGGTCGATCGGATCGACGATCAGAACGAGGCTACCGGACCAGTCGCTAATAAAGAGCTGTGTTTTGCCGACGACGATGTCGTAAGGCCGCCCGCCGACAGCGAGCGTCTTGGTCGACCCGTCCTTGAGGTCGATCACGTTCAACTCGCCCAGATTGATGTTCAGCGAATAGAGCCGGGACTTCGCTTCGTCGAGAGCCACCCCGCTGAGAAAGGTGTTGGCGCTCGGAGCGGGGACGACTTCCTTGGCCGGTTTGGCGTCGGCCCTGCCGGAAGTTGGCTCAGGCTGACTCGTCTTCGCCAGAGTGTTGTCCTTGAGGTCGAACGTGTGGAGCCGACCGGCTCCGCCGCCTGACCACCAGATTTTCTCCTCAGCTTGGTTGGCCGCCAGACCGAACCAGCTTTGCCGGCTTTCCCCGGTGGCCAGGGCTTTCGGCGCCTCGACGCTGATATCGACGAGATACAAGTTGTGCTGGTTGTATCCACTGGTGGCGACGAGAGCTCGCTTGCCATCCTTGAGCGGAACAATGTTGAGCGGCAGATCGGTGGTCGCGAAGTGCTTGCCCACCGGCGTAAGATGCCAGCCGTTGGGTAACAAATACCCCTCCGCCGTTGGCCCGGCGAAGGGAGATTTTTCCTGGGCGAATCCGGTCGAGGCGGGGATTAAACAAACCAATACGAGCAGGTTGCGCGTCATGCAAGTCTCCCTCAGATCACAAGATGCGGTTTGCAGGGCATCCTAATCAGGCCCGCCGCAAGAGCCCACGAAGGGGTCATGAAGTCTCCGTGAGGATCTGAGAAAAGGACCGTCGCGGTCTCGTTGATCAACAGGCGCGATCAGTGCGAGAATCTAAATCGGAAGTGTCCCGAACGCCAACGATAAAAATTTCCTTGCCTGCGTGGACCGCTTCCGCGTTCGACCGAGCCTCAAATAAGAACAAGCCGCCCGCGCGACCCATGCTCAGGTCGCGCGGGCGGCTTGTTTCGATTTTCGGAGCTTTGGGAAGGGGTTGAATTTGACTCGTTTATTTATGATCGCATGTTATGCGCAGTGAGGGAGATGCAACCAGCAATGGCCGAATGACCTCTCGCCCGGTCCAGCACCCGACCTGATCGGGCGTCAATCAAGATGTTTTATCGGGGACGGTTTGCAAGTCCCACCCTTGGTCCGCATTAGGCGCAACGACCAGGTTAGTTCGTCCAGTTCTCCTGGGGCCGAGACCAACCCTCCCAGGCGGTTCTCGGGCGGATGCCGCCGTAGAGAAGCGCGATATTCGAGGAGGCCCGCTCGGTAAACGCCAACTCGTTCCTCATCGACGGACAGGTCTCACCACAACCCAGCCGCTGGGGGGATGGAGAACCTGGATGAGAGTGACTGAGTGGGCCGTTTTCAACCGACGAAAACACGGGTCGTCTCCTTTCATTAGCTTCAACACGTTCAAAGTCTATCAACTTAAGCTTCCCACGGCTAAAGCACGTGGGATTTCCGGTTAAGCGCTAACGCTCACCAGTTCTGTGGCACGCTTAGGAAGTGCCAGAGCCCGGATGCTCCGGGCGGCGTTTCGATCGGCGTGGT
>Ga0182745_1004560_pt1 | contig 11518 bp, 12 predicted proteins | sample eDN3rd30CKraftBY_FD_128523 | JGI IMG/M metagenome (GOLD analysis project Ga0182745, IMG submission 128523) | Enriched backyard soil microbial communities from Emeryville, California, USA - eDNA 3rd pass 30_C Kraft BY (version 2) (version 2) | ecosystem: Environmental > Terrestrial > Soil >... | reverse complement strand
TTCTTGGCGACGGGCGGCGTGGGTTTGGACATCGAGGCTCCGGTAGTCTGGCGGGCAAGGGCGGGGGAGGCGGCGACCACGCCGATGGCGGCGGTCGAGGCGATCAGTTCGCGACGGTTCATGGTGATGGCGTGCCCCAAGCGTATGATTTGAGCTGGACCTTGTGCCCGGCGACGCTCGGCGTCAAATGGCGTCATGGTCATTCAGGATCTTCCGCCCGAACAACCGGCTGTCGTCGCCGCGCCGCCGCCCGAATGGGACCTGACGGTCGGCGTCATCAACGCCACGGTGCAATTGGACCAGCCGATCAGCGGCAGTCAGAGGAAGGTCGGCACAGGCTTCCTTATCGCTGCGCCTGGACCTGACGGCGCGCCGCGCGTCGTTCTGGTGACGGCGCGGCACGTGCTGGACGTCATGCCGGGTAATGAGGCGCGGATTGGCTGGCGCACGGCCGAGGCCGACGGCGCCTGGAAGTTCACGCCCGGAACCCTGACCATCCGCGACGCGGCCGGCGCGCCGCTGTGGACAGCCCACCCTGAGCGCGACGTGGCGGTGATGGAGATCACGGCGCCGCCCGCTTTCGCCCAGGCGGCGATCCCGGTCGGCTGGCTGGCCGAGGCTGACGCCTTCGACCGCTGGCGGATGGGGCCGGGCGACGAACTTCTGGCGCTGGGGTATCCGCACGGCCTGTCGGCGAATCGAGCGGGCTTTCCGATCCTGCGCCTGGGCCGGATCAGTTCCTGGCCGCTGACCCCGATCCGGCATTTCCCGATCTTCCTGCTCGATTTCGTGGTGGCCCAGGGCAATTCCGGCGGGCCGGTCTTCTGGACCCCGGCGGCGCGGCGCGTGCCCGGCGCGCCCGCGCCCGATCACCCTTTTATCGCCGGGGTGCTGGTGCAGGAGGTGCAGGGCGGCGGCGAAGGGCTGGACCTCGGCGTCGTGGCTCATGCCCAGTATGTGCGCGAGACGATTGAGCGGCTGGACTCAGCTCAAGGCGCGGCGTCGCCTTCCAGGGCCGGACCGCAGTCATAGCGGGCGCAGAACCGTCGACGCAGTTCGGCGACGGCTTCCGTCCCGTCAAATAGATCGGCCATTGCGCTCGCCATCTCTTTTGTCCAGTCGTCCCAGTCGTCAGGCTTGGTTCGAAGGAACACGTCCAGATCTCGTTTTGCGAGCACGCGAGCCATGCCGAGGCCTCGAACTTGATCGCTTCGTGCGAACAGTTCGTCGATCCATGATTTGACGGTTTGTCGCATCTCCGGGGACATGGGCTGCAGACCCCAGGGCAGCCGTGATCGTATCAGCGGATCAGCTCGATGGCGTCGTGCATAGTCTTCGCCAGCGGCGCGTTGAGAGGGATTCGGTTCAGGTCCGTCCCAGGCCGGGGGTTTAGGCGGGAGGGCCATGGGCACGCTGAAGGGCACGCGCGCGATAATTTCGGCTTCGACCGGCCCGCTGGCGTCCTGGGCGGGCGTAACCAGTCCTGCTTCAACCAGTCGGACAGCGATCTCCTCAAAGCCAAGGTTTGCCGGACGCGCCGACATGGGGGTGCAGGCGGAGAGGCGTCCCTCGACCGAGGTGCGGCACTGCACCTGAACCTAGCCGTTGATGCCGACAACCGAAGCGAAATGAGGATAGTCGTCGGGTGTTGGCGCGGGTGGCGTGCGCCATGCAGGAACGACCGTCAACGGCGGCGCGTCCGGCAGCGATTCTGCTGTCACCGTCTGTCCCAGCAAGGCCAAGCTGAGCACAAATGGAAGCCCTGCCATCGCTGCCCTCCACAATCGCTTTTCGAAAGCGCCAGTCTATCGATCCAAAGGAACGTCGCAATCGTAACGGCTGCAATAGCGCCGGCGCAGTTCGATCTCGGCGGCGTTGAGGTCGAATTGGTCGTCGACCGCCAGTTGGATGTCCGCGAAGAGTTGGAAGTCTTTCTCGTCAAAGGTTCCGCTGGCCCAGCGGTTCAAGGTGGTCTGAGGCACGGTCCGAGCCAGGGCGCGGACGAAAATCTTGCGCGATTGTTCGGCGTTAGGCAACACGTCGGTCAGCCAGCGCAGGACGATTTCGCGGCGATCCTCCGCGAGGCTCTGAACGACGGGGGCGAAGCTGAGCACAGGCCAGTCGCCTACGGAGCTCACATAGGCGTCCGCCGCCGCGAGATGGGCGGGCGACGGTTCCGGCTCCCGCCACGCCTTGGGCGGGGTTCGGACCTGCGGGTTGGTGGAGAACGGAAGCGACAGGGCTATGGCGCTGGCGGTGGGCACGCCGTCGACGCTGCGAGGAGAGAGACGCCCGCGCGGCACGATCGCCAGGGCCGCGGCGCCAAAACCCAGGCCGTAAGGGGTTTCGCGCGTCACCCGGCAGTCCTTGACCACGCCTTGGGCGTTGGACATGCACTCGACATCGACCCTGGCGTTGACGCCGATCATCCAGGCGAAGGGCGGATAGTCGTCATAGGAAGGCTGGGGCGCCTCGAGCCATGACGGGTTGACGATGACCACAGGCGCTTTCTCGCTCATGGAGCGATCGGCCTGGATGTCGCCGGCGCCGATGGCCGCGAGCGATAAGAGAGCGGCTAGCATCGCCCTGTCCTCCTAAACGGCCTTGGACGTTAGCCGGCCAGGGCCTCCACCGTCATCCGTTGCAGCAGGTCGCCGCCCTGACCGACGGCGGCCAGGCGGCTGGAGACGTGGCCGAGGACGTTGGCGGCATAGACCTCATAGAGGTCCAGCTTGCCCTGCAGCCAGGCGGCATTGCCGTCATTGGCGTCCAGCTTCGCCTTGGCCGCCAGGGCGCCCTTGGCCAGCATCCAGCCGCCGACCACATCGCCCATCAGCTTCAGATAGGCGTCGGCGCCGGCCAGAACATCGGCGGCGCGGGCGGGGTCCGACTTGGCGTCCAGCAGCCACAGGGTGGCGTCCTCGACCGCCTCGATCGCGGTGGCGAAGCGCTCGACCGGCTTCCCGGAATAGAGGCGGTCGATCTGGGCCAGCGTCGTCTTCATCTCGGCGATCAGGGCCTTGGCCGAACCGCCGCCGTCCATCGACAGCTTGCGGCCCACTAGGTCCATCGCCTGAATGCCGTTGGTGCCTTCATAGATCGGGGTGATGCGGGCGTCGCGATAGTATTGGGCCGCGCCGGTTTCCTCGATGAAGCCCATGCCGCCGTGGACCTGAACGCCCAGGGAGGCGACTTCGCAGCCGACGTCGGTGGACCAGGCCTTGGCGATGGGGGTGAACAGGTCTTCGCGACCCTTCCATGCCTTGCGCTCTTCCTCGGTCGCGGCATGACGGGCCAGGTCGGCGGCGACGCCGGTCGACAGGCAGATGGCGCGGGCGGCGGCGACCTTGGCCTTCATCACCGACAGCATCCGGCGCACGTCGGGATGGTCGAAGATCGGCGCGTCCTTCTCGCCGGTCCAGACGCTGCGGCCCTGACGGCGTTCCAGCGCATAGGCCAGGGCGTGCTGATAGGCGCGTTCGGCGACGCCGACGCCCTCGACGCCGACGGCCAGACGGGCGGCGTTCATCATGACGAACATATGGGCCAGACCCTGGTTCGGCTGGCCGACCAGTTCGGCGCGTGCGCCCTCATAGCTCATGACGCAGGTGGGGGAGGCGTGGATGCCCAGCTTGTGCTCGACGCCGACCGGGCGGAAGGCGTTGCGCTCGCCCAGCGAACCGTCGGCGTTGACGGCGAACTTGGGCGTCAGGAACAGGCTGATGCCCTTCGGCCCCGCAGGGGCGTCGGGCAGGCGGGCCAGCACCAGGTGGACGATGTTGTCGGCCGCGTCGTGGTCGCCCCAGGTGATGAAGATCTTCTGGCCGGTCAGGGCGTAGGTCCCGTCGCCGTTGGGAACCGCCGTCGCCGTCAGGGCGCCGAGGTCGGACCCTGCGTGCGGCTCGGTCAGCACCATGGCGCCGGTCCATTCGCCGCTGACCAGCTTGGGCAAGTAGGTTGCCCTCTGATATTCGTTTCCGACCTGCTCCAGCGCTTCGATGGAGGCCAGCGACAGCATGGGACACAGGCCGAAGGCCATGTTGGCGGCGTGGACGGTTTCATAGGCCGCCAGTTCCAGCGCCTTGGGCAGGGCCTGCCCGCCGGCCTCGACCGAGGCGGTCAGGCTGGTCCAGCCGCCCGCCGCGAACTGCTGATAGGCGTCGGCGAAACCGGGGGCGGCCGTGACGGCGCCGTTGGCGTATTTGGCGCCCGCCAGGTCGCCGGGGCGGTTCAGCGGAGCCAGAATCTCTTCGGAAAACTGACCGGCGGCGTCCAGCACGGCCGAGGCGACATCGGCGTCGTAATCGGGAAAGGCGCCGGTCGCCGCCACCTGGCCGATCCCGGCCACGGCGTCGAGGGCGAAGGCGATGTCACGGACGGGGGCGCGGTAGCTCATCGGTTATCCTCAGAAAGACGTTGCGCTTCTGTCGGCCCCTGCGCTGTTGGGCGCAAGCCTGCTTGGACTTTGGTCGAGTTTCCGCGCACTCTACGCGCCTGTTTGAACGGCTGACGCCGCGTAAGGAAAGAGCCACCGTGCCTGCCGACCGACCCGCCAGGGGCGACAGCCCCGAAATCGCCGCCGAGGCGTTGAAGACGGGACGCCTGGTCATCCTGCCGACCGAGACGGTCTATGGGCTGGCGGCCGACGCCTCCAACCCCCAGGCGGTGGCGCGTATCTTCGAGGCCAAGGGCAGACCGCGCTTCAATCCCCTGATCGCCCATGTCGCCAATGCGCTGGATGCCGAAGCGATCGCGGTGTTCGACGCGCGCGCGCGGGCCTTGGCCGAAGCCTTCTGGCCGGGGCCGTTGACCATCGTGGCGCCGGTGCGGGATCGCGATCGGGTATGCGACTTGGCGCGGGCGGGGCTGGACAGCGTGGCCGTGCGCGTGCCGGGCCATCCGCGCGCGCGCGCGGTCATCGGCGCCTTCGGCGGGCCGGTCGTCGCGCCATCGGCCAACCGCTCAGGGCGGCCCAGCCCGACGACTTTCGACGACGCCATGGAAGAGACGGGCCATGCCGTGGGCGCGGCGGTTGATGGCGGTCCTTGCGCCGTGGGAGTCGAAAGCACCGTCGTATCGGTGCTGGACGGGCAGGTGGCTCTGCTGCGTCCGGGTTCCGTCACCCGCGAAGAGATCGAGGCGGTCGCCGGGCCGTTGGCCGACGGCGGGCAGGGACATCGCTCGCCCGGTCGGCTGGCCCTGCACTATGCGCCCGAAGCGCCGGTGCGGATCGAGGCGGATGGGGCCAATGACGGCGAAATCCTGCTGGGCTTCGGCGCCGGCGTCGGCGATCCGCGCTGGAGCCTCAGCCCAAGCGGCGACCTGCGCGAGGCGGCGGCCAATCTGTTTCGCCTGTTGCGCGAGGCGGATCGTACAAAGCCGGTCGGGATCGCCGTGTCGCCCATTCCAGCCAGAGGGCTGGGCGAGGCGATCAACGACCGTCTACGCCGTGCGGCGGGCTTCGTCGGCTAGAGGAAGCGCGCCTTCACATCCACGCTGGACGCCTTGCCGACCTTGGGCAGGCAGTTTTCAAGCCATGTGTCGGCGGCTGTCCGGCCGTGCTGCTTCAGCTCGTTCAGATAGCTCCACTCCGTGTCGAATTTGGAATGCAGCGACTGGCCGCCCAGCCATTCGTCGGCTTCGATGACGTGGATGCGGACGCCGCGCCGGCGATCCTCACCGGGTTTCAGCTTGCCCTCGGCGATCAGGTCCTGAACGAAGGCGACGGCCCGCAGTTCGGCGACGAGCGGGGCGTTGAAGACGATCTCATTCAGCCGGTCGTTGATCTCGCCCGCTTCGCGCGGCGTCTCATCGCGCTGGAACGGATTGAGGGGCAACAGCAGAATATCGTCCGGCGTGTCGGTGTAGAACAGCGGCCACAGCGCCGGATTGGCCAGATAGCCGCCGTCCCAATAGGGCTCGCCGTCGATCTCGACCGCCTGAAACAACTGGGGCAGGCAGGCTGAGGCCAGCAGCACCTCGGGCGCCATTTCGTCGGACCTGAAGATGCGGGAGCGACCTGCGCGCACCGCCGTCGTCGACACGAACATCTGGATGTCGGAGGCGCGCAGGGCCTCGAAATCCACCGCCGTCTCCAGCACCCGGCGCAGCGGGTTCAGGTTGAAGGGGTTGAAGGAATAGGGGCTCATCGACAGGGCCAGGGTCTGACCCGCCTGCCACATCGGCGTCCCCTTCAGCCATTCGGGCGTCAGGGCCTTGGACCAGACGGCGCTGTCGCCGAAGACGTTGCGGCCGCCGGACTGGTTCACCTCGCGCCACAGGTGGTCCAGCGCCTCGCGCCCGCCCTCGGCTCCGCCGCGTTCCAGTCCGGTGATCAGGGCGGCGGCGTTCATCGCTCCCGCCGAGGCGGCGGTGACGGCGCGCACGTCCAGAACATCAGCTTCCAGCAACCGGTCCAGCACGCCCCACTGAAAGGCGCCGTGAGCTCCGCCGCCCTGCAGGGCCAGACAGACCGGTTTGCGTTTCGCTCCCATCAGCCTCTCCGTCTTCCGACCCGTGTGGCCGCGGTGAAGCCTATTGGGCTGTCCAGCCGCCGTCGACGGAGAAGTGGGCGCCGTTGGCCGAGGCGCCGAGGTCCGACGCCAGGTAGAGGAAGACGCCCGCCAGTTCATCGGTCGTGACGAAACGCTTGGTCGGCTGCGAGCCGAGAATGACGTTCTTCATCACGTCTTCCTCGCTCATGCCGCGGGTGCGCGCCTGGTCCTGGATCTGCTTGGCGACGATCGGCGTCTCGACGAAGCCGGGGCAGATGGCGCTGCAGGTGATGTTGTCCTGCGCCAGTTCCAGCGCCACCGTCTTGGTGAAGCCGATCACCCCGTGCTTGGCGGCGACATAGGCCGACTTGAACGGGCTGGCGACCAGGCCGTGGGCCGAGGCGATGTTGATGATCCGGCCGCGAACCTGCGCCTTCATGATCGGGATCGCCGCCTTGGTGGCGTAGAAGGTCGAGGACAGGTTGATGGCGATGATCTTTTCCCACGCGTCGGCGGGGAAGTTCTCGACCGCTTCGACGTGCTGGATGCCGGCGTTATTGACCAGGATGTCGAGGCGGCCTAGTTCGCGCTGCGCCGTGGCGATCATGTCCTCGATCTGATCCGGCCGGGTCATGTCGGCGGGGTGATAGAGGACGCGCACGCCGGTTTCAGCGGCCAGATCGGCGCGCGTCTTCTCGATGGCGTCCGCGTCGCCCAGACCGTTCAGCACCACATCGCCGCCGCACAGGGCCACGGCCCGCGCCAGCGCCAGCCCGATGCCGGAGGTCGAGCCGGAAACGACCGCGACGCGGCCCTTGAGATCGTTCATCGCGAACATGATAGAAAGAACCCGTTGGATAGTGATGCTGCAACGCAACCTAACCGCAGTCGTTCAATCTGGCGATCAGGAATTTCCTTCCCTGATGAATATCCAGTCCGTATCCGTGGACAGGCTCTTGTCGAACCGATAGCCGTCGCGATCGTAACCCTTCAGGTCCTCGACCTTTTCGAGGCGGTTCTCGATGGCGAAGCGGGCCATGCCGCCGCGCGCCTTCTTGGCGTAGAAGGAGATGATGCGGGCTTCGCCGTCCTTCTTTTCCTTGAAGTGCGGGGTCACGACCGGCAGCTTCAGCGCCTTGGCGTCCACCGCGCCGAAATACTCGTGGCTGGCCAGGTTCACCAGGGTGCGTTCAGACAGCTTCTCGGCGTCTTCGTTGAGGCGCAGGGAAATCCGCTCGCCCCAGAAATCATAGAGGGTGGCGCCGCGCTTGGTCTTCAGCCGGACGCCCATCTCCAGGCGGTACGGTTGGATCGCATCCAACGGCCGCAGCAGGCCGTAGAAACCCGACAGGATGCGCAGGTGATCCTGGGCCCAGTTAAGGTCGTCGGTCGACAGGGTGCGCGCCGACAATCCCTCATAGACATCGCCGGCGAAGGCGAAGACGGCCTGAAGCGCGCCGTCCGACGTTTCGTTGTCGAAGGCCTGGAAACGTTGGTAGTTCAGTTCGGCCAGGGCGTCGGAGATAGACATCAGGCGACGCAGATCGGCCCGGCTGAGCTTCTGCGTCACCTTGGCCAATTCGGCGGTCTCGCCCGCGCATCGCCGCTGCGTCACGGGGGCGTCGATGGCGGGCGGGTTGAAGTCCAGCTTTTTGGCCGGGGACAGGACGATCAGCAAGACGATCGACTCCCTATGCGTCTCAAGAGCGGGCCTCATAGGCCGCTTCCATGACGTTTTGAACCGCCTGAAACGTCACAGACGGTCGCAAGTCATCAGAAGAGGACCGCCGGATTCATGATGCGCCTGGGGTCGAGGGCCTGTCGGATCGCCTGCATGGTCGCGATCTCGAGCGGGGATTTGTATCGCCGCGCCTCACCGGTTTTCAGCCGTCCCAGGCCGTGTTCAGCGGAAATCGACCCGTCGTAACGGGCGACCACATCGTGGACGACTTCTGACCCCTCCATCCAGCGGGCGATGAAGGCCGAGACATCCTCGCCCACGCCGGGGATCACATCATAGTGAAGATTGCCGTCGCCGACGTGGCCGAATACCGACACGCGACAGCCTGGATGGAAGCGTTCGACTGCGGCCGTCGCCTCGTCGATGAAGTCGGCGATTCGCGATACGGGAACTGACACGTCGTGCTTCCAGCCGCCGCCTTCGGGCTTGAGGGCCGCAGAGTGTTCTTCGCGCAGACGCCAGAACTCGGCCTTCTGGGCGTCGTTCTGGGCGATGGCGGCGTCCACGATCAGCCCTTCCTCGAAGGCGGTTGTCAGCAACCGCTCCATCGCAGCCTCGGCGCCGTTCGGCTCGCCCGAGGCCAGTTCGATCAGCACATACCAGGGCGGCGTCGATTCCAGCGGTTCGCGCGTGTCGGGGATGTTTTTCAGCACCAGGCTCATGCCCAGCCGCTTCATCAGCTCGAACGCCTCGACTCCGCCGCCGGTCTCGGCCTTGGCGCGAGCCAGAAGCTCCACGGCGTCGTGGTGGCTCTCCAGGCCGACGATGGCCGTGGCGCGGCTGCGCATGATCGGAAACAGCTTCAGCGTCGCAGCCGTGACGACGCCCAGGGTGCCTTCGGCGCCGATGAAGAGCTGCTTCAGGTCATAGCCGGTGTTGTCCTTGCGCAGCCGCTTCAGGCCGTTGAACACCTGACCGTCGGGCATGACGGCCTCGATGCCCAGCACCAGGTCGCGCATCATGCCGTAGCGCAGAACCGCCGTGCCGCCCGCGTTGGTCGAGATGACGCCGCCGATGGTGGCCGAGCCTTCGGCTGCGAGGCTGAGGGGGAAGAAGCGGTCCTTCTCCTTGGCCAGTTCCTGCGCCTCGAGCAGGGTCACGCCCGCCTCGACGGTCATGGCGTCGTCCAGCGGCGTCACGTCGCGCACGGTCCGCAGCTTGCGCGTGGACAGCAAGACCTCGCCATAGGGAATCTGGCCGCCGACGAGGCCGGTGCCGCCGCCTTGGGTCACCATGGCCACGCCGTGACGGGCGCAAATCTCTACGGCGCGGGCGACCTCTTCGGTCGTGCGCGGTTGCAGCAGAAGCGGCGTCTCGCCCGTCCAGCGGCCGCGCCATTCGGTCAGCCACGGCGCCATCTCGGCGGCGTCCTGGGTCCAGGCGCCGGGCAGGGCGGCTTTGAGTTCAGCGAGCGATTCTGGCGTCGGGAGGGTCATATCGGCCTTGTGGCAAAAGGCGCGCCGTGGTGGAAGCGCAAAACCTTGCCTTCTGGCGGTCAATTCAAGGGCAAAACATGATTCCGACGCCGGCTGTGGGCGTGGTGTGCCTGAAAGGCGATGATGTGCTGCTGATCCGTCGCGGCACGCCGCCGCGCGTGGGGGAATGGAGTCTGCCCGGCGGGCGTCTGGAGCCGGGCGAACGTCTGGCTGACGCAGCCCTGCGCGAACTGCGGGAGGAAACCGGCGTCGAGGCGGAATTGATCGGTTTGGTCGATGTGGTGGACGGGCTCTTTCCGGAGGCGGGGCGACATTACGTTCTGATCGACTATGCGGCCCGGTGGCTGTCTGGCGCGCTAGTCGCGGGCGACGATGCGGCCGAGGCGGTCTTCTTTCCGTTCGAGACCGCCCTGGCCATGGTGGACTGGGAAGAGACGCGCCGCATCATCGGGATCGCGCGCTCGATGGCTGACGCGGATGTCATGCTGACGGAACCGGATTCTGTAGCGCGCCGTCGCCGGGGCGGTTAAGCTCTCCTTCCAACTGGAGGGCCTTATGAATTTTTCGCTGATATTCTTTGTGATGTTCGCGGTCTTCGCGCTCATCTTCCTGTTCAGCGTGATCAAGATCGTGCCGCAAGGCCGTGAATTCACGGTGGAACGGTTCGGCAAATACACCAAGACCCTGACGCCGGGCATCCACATCCTGACTCCGTTCGTCGAGCGTATCGGCCGTCGCATGAACATGATGGAGCAGGTGCTGGACGTGCCGACCCAGGAGGTCATCACCCGCGACAACGCCATGGTGAAGGTCGACGGCATCGTCTTCATCCAGGTGATGGATGCGGCCAAGGCGGCCTATCGCGTCGACGACCTGACCTACGCCATCGCCCAGCTGTGCATGACCAACTTGCGGACCGTGGTCGGCTCGATGGAGCTGGACGAGGTGCTGAGCCAGCGCGATAGCATCAACACCCGCCTGCTGCACGTCATCGACGCCGCGACCGAGCCGTGGGGCATCAAGGCCAACCGCATCGAGATCAAGGATCTGACGCCGCCGGTCGACATCACCAACGCCATGGCCCGTCAGATGAAGGCCGAGCGCGAGCGTCGCGCGGTCATCACCGAGGCGGACGGCGAGAAGCAGGCCGCCATCGCCCGCGCCGAGGGCGCCAAGCAGGCCGCGATCCTGGAGGCCGAGGGCCGCCGCGAAGCGGCGTTCCGCGACGCCGAGGCCCGCGAACGTGAAGCCGAGGCCGAGGCCAAGGCCACCGCCATGGTGTCGGAGGCCATCGCACGCGGCGACGTCAACGCCATCAACTACTTCGTGGCCCAGAAGTATGTGGAGGCCTTCGCCGAACTGGCGCGCAGCCCGCAACAGAAGACGGTCATCGTGCCGTCGGAAATGGGCGCCCTGGTCGGCACCATCGCCGGCGTCGGCGAATTGGTCGGCCTGGCCAAGGAGCAGCAGCAGGTCCGCACGGACGCGCGTCAGGCCGCGCCGCGCGCTGCGCAGCGTCGTTCGGGCGGCGCCGTGCCGACGACGGAGTAGGCCATGGATTGGTTCGTCTCCCTCTACGCCGCCCAGCCGTTTTGGCTATGGCTGGCGGTCGGCGTCGTCCTGCTGGGGATCGAGGCTACGGCTTCGACCGAGTGGCTGTTGTGGCCGGCGGTGTCGGCGGGGCTGACGGCTCTGCTGTCGGCGCTGGCGCCGCAACTGGGCCTGCCGGTCGAGATCGGCGTCTTCGCCGCGTTGACCGTGGCGTCCACCGTCCTGTCGCGTCGTCTGATCAAGCGGGTGAACCCCAAGGATCAGCCCGACATCAATGATCGCGACATCCGTCTGGT
>Ga0182745_1004559_pt1 | contig 11522 bp, 15 predicted proteins | sample eDN3rd30CKraftBY_FD_128523 | JGI IMG/M metagenome (GOLD analysis project Ga0182745, IMG submission 128523) | Enriched backyard soil microbial communities from Emeryville, California, USA - eDNA 3rd pass 30_C Kraft BY (version 2) (version 2) | ecosystem: Environmental > Terrestrial > Soil >... | reverse complement strand
CACCGAGGAATGACCCACCATGGCCGAACTGAACATCCCAGTGACGCCAGAGATGGTCGCTGACTTCCGCGAGTTCTACGAAGAGTTCGCCGACCCGGCCAAGTGGTCGGACGCCAAGATCACCAAGGCGCTGAACATCGCCAAGGGCGAATTCGGCACCTGCGGCAACTGGGGCCTCTATGGGGCCTATTCGTTCCTGCAGCGCGGCTGGTTCGCCCTGGCAGCCCACTACCTGACCTGGAATGCGGCCACCACTGCCGCGACCGGTGCCGACGGCAGCGCCACCACACCATACGCCGTGTCCAGCAAGAGCGTTCGCGATGAGTCGGTGTCCTACGCCGTCCCAGGCGCGAACGCATCGCTGACGGCCTGGGAAGCGGCCTTGGCGCTCACCCCGTACGGGCTTGAGTACCTGCACCTACGGCAGCGGGCCGGCATGGGAGCGATCTGCGTATGATCCGGCCCACCGTAAGCCTCATCGGCCGCCAGCAGGTCGAGCAGGCCATGAAGGACCTTGCCCAGGGCCTGGAGCGTGAACAGCGCGTGCTGGTCGGCGTTCCCAAGGGTGCCGGCGAATACGAGGATGGCGTCAACTACGCCACCATCATGGCCGTTAACAACTTCGGGTCGGCAGACGGCAGTATTCCGGCTCGCCCAGTCCTGCAGCCTGCCGTAGAAGAAGGCGCCCCAGTCTACCGCCGCCTTGCCGAGGTCATGCTGCCCCGGGTGCTATCCGGTGACATGGAGATGCGCGTCCTGCTCGAGCAGATGGGTAGCCTGGCCGAGGGCCACGTCAAGCAGTACATGACCGACCTGCGAACGCCGCCTAACGCTCAGTCGACCATCGACAAGAAGGGTTCTGACAACCCGCTGATCGACACCGGCGCCTTACGCCAGTCGATCCGCTACGTCATCGACGACAGCACCGATCCTCTTGAGGAGGGCATCTGATGGGCCTGAACATGCGCGGGCACGTCAGCGGCCCATTTGTGTCGCATCGCGGCGTGCAGCGAATGCGGTTCAGCAGCGAGATCATCGACTTCGAACCGAAGTTGACCATGACGCTGCTCGACACCTTCGATGCCAACGTCCAGCCGGCCAGCGACAAGGAAATCGAGTTCCTCCAGATCGGCGCCGAGCGGATCAACGATATCCGGGTAATCCACCGCAACGACGGAAAAGGGATCGAGGTTTCGACCCCGGGCAACCTGGCCGACATCCTCGTCTTCGCCGAGACCCCGGACAAGCCCGCCACCTGGTGGAAGGCTATGGCCACCGACTACCGCCCTTGGCACAACTTCTGCCGGGCGGTGATCGCCAAGCTGGACCCGGCCGAGATCGAGAAGCTGCAGGGGTACGCCAATGGTTGACACCATCGCTATCACGAAGGTGGTGTGCTCAGTTGTGGTTGCCGCCACCGGCCTGCCGGCCAACAAGGTGATCGTCGGCGACCCAGGCACGTCGGCGCCCACCGGCACCTACGCCGCCGTACGCATCGACAGTCCAGCCCAGTTCGGTCAGGCGCTCAAGACGCAGCGCAACGCGCCCGCCACCGATGACCCGCGCTTCGAGGACATCATCGAGCGAGTGGCAACCCAGTTCACCATCGGGTTCAGCATCAACATCTACCGCGCCGGCGCTATGGGCTTGGCCATGGACCTGTGCGAGGCGAACAAGCGCGAGCCGATCAAGACCATCCTGCGCCGCGCCAAGCTGGGCTGGTCCCGCGTATCACCCATCAACAACCTGACAGGCCTCTACCAGGCTGCAATGGAAGAGCGCTCGCAGACCACCCTGTACCTCTACGGCGAATCCGTTGCAGAAGACCGTATCAACCGGATCTACCGCGTCGGCTTCGAGGTTCAAACCGAACAATCTGGCGCCATTGCGCAAGGGGAAGTAAATGCCTTATCCGGCTGAGAACATCATCAACATTGTCACGAACATCCGTGCAGCCGGCCTGGGCACTGCCAACTTTGGCGCTGGCATGGTCTTCGCTGACTTCGATTCGTCCACCGACGCGACCTTTGCCGAGGGCTCGTACCGAGACTACGGCGGGGCCTCGGCGGTCGCGGCAGATTTCAGTATCGCCTCCGACCCCTACCTCGCTGCGCTGGCCTGGTTCTCGGCGGTGCCGAAGCCTCGCAGCCTGCGCATCTACCTGCGGCAGGAGGACGACACCCCGGTCGAGTCGCTCAATGACGCCATCAACAAGCGCATCTGGTTCTACTGGTACGAGTTCGAGACCACCATCCGCGCCAATGACGCCGATGTGCTGGCCCTGATCGCTGCCGGTGACGCGGCTGGCAAGTTCTACGCCGGCACCACCAACCAGGCGGCCGTGCGTGATCCAAGCCTCGCTACTGATGTGGTCAGCAAGGCCAAGCTGCAGGGCTCGCGCCGGGCGTTCCTGCTCAGCCACGCCACCGCCCTCTACGCCGGCTTCGAGCTGGGCGCTGTGTTCAGCCGGGTCAACTTCAACGCAGCGAACTCGACCATTACCGGGGAGTTCAAGAAGCTGCCGGGCATCACCGCCGAAGACCTGACCATCAGCGCATACAGTGCGGTGAAGGAGAAAGGGGCGCCGTTCTATACGGTGGTCGAGACCGGTGGGCAGGTGGACAACGGCCGGGTGATCAACTCCAAGTCCACCTCCAGCTTTGGCGAGTTCATCGACGACGTGTTCAACCTGGACGGGTTCGTCAACGCCCTTACTGTGAACCTGTACAACGCCCTGGCCAACGTTCCGACCAAGCTGAAGCAGACCCCCGAAGGCCAGCAAGTGCTCATCGACGCTGCGGCCCAGATCGGGCAGCGCTTCATCGACAACGGCTATCTCGGTGCTCGGCAGTACACCAGCGACGAGACGGGCGAAGAAGTTCTGAGCGATGGCTACGAGATCCTCAGCAAGGCTGATGACATTCTCGATCTCACCGACGCCGAGCGCTCTGAGCGCCTGGCCGCCCCTATCATCATGCGCCTGTTCCGTGCCGGCGCCATCCACGCCGTAGACGTAACCGTCAACGTCGACTGAGGAGAGCCAGAGCATGGCACTGAGTGACCTGTCTGTAGAAAACACCATCGTGGTGATCACCGGCGTTGGCGTGCTGGATGACTGGGGCCGGACTGACCCGCCTTTCACGGTCGAGCCGATCGACGACCAGGCCATCCTGAGTCGCGGCCTGGGCGGCAACGCTGTGCGCTTCCACCGCAAGAACCCAGGCCTGCGCCTGACCGTAAACCTGATGCCAGGCAGCCCTCAAGCGTTGGCATTGCAGGCTCAGGTCAACGCCAAGTCCGAGGTTTCTGGCTCCTACGCATCCATCGCCGGCCTTGAGGGTGCCGTCTTCTCCGAGGGTGTCATCACCCGCGGCAAGTCCATGGCACGCGGCGGCCCGGGCATGAACGACGCCACCTTCGTCATGGAATTCAACAAGGATAAGGTCGTATGAATCAGGCGCAGGACTTCGTTCGCAAGATCGAGCATGAGGGCGTGACCTACACCTTCGGCATGCCCAGCGCCGAAAAACAGCGCGCTGTGCTGTTTCGCCTGGGCAAGTACGGGGTCGAGCCGCTGATTCGTGGCCTGGCCCAGGCAGAGCTTGGCGCCGCCTCGTCGGTGGCCATTGCCGGCCAGATCGTTGGTGTGATGCTCTCCCGGATCCCCGAGGATGACTTCAACTTCATCTGCGACACGATGCTGAGCCAGCTGCACAAGGATGGCCAGCTGGTCGGTATGCAGCAGTTCTCCGGCCGCCTGAAGACCTACTTCACCCTGGTGGTGCTGGCCCTCGGGAATGTGTTCGAGGATTTTACCGGACTCCTGACCCTCTTCCAGGGCTCTACCGCTTCAGCCGGGGAGCCAGGGGCGAGTCAGGAGAGCGCCTCAACCCCGCCATCGACTGGGACCTCTGGCGACCCTGCATAGGGATTCCCGGGGTCTGCCCTCCGCTCTGCACGTACAACCAGCTGCAAGACGGCACCTATTCGCTGGGATGGGTCAAGCGCGCCAACCTGGCGATGGATGAAATGCTGTATGAGCGAAACCTGGCCGAAGAGCGGCGGAGTAACCAGTAATGCGCGTCCTCGAATCATTCCTGATCGCCCTCGGCCTCAAGGTCGACGAAAAATCCTTCCAGCAGGGCCAGAACGCCTTCACCGGACTGACCAACTCGGCGCTCAAGCTGGGCGCCGTGCTCGCCTCGAAGCTGGCCATCGACAAGGTGGTCGGCGACTTCAAGGCAGCAGGCACTGAGCTGAACAACTTCAACCGGCTGACAGGGCTGAGCACACAAAACGTGCAGGCACTGGGCCAGGCGCTGGCGGCTCAGGGTGGCAGCGCCCAGGACGCGCTGGCGGCCATGCAGAAGATCCAGGACCTGATGGCATCCCCCATCACTGGAAATGTCGGCTGGTTTGGTGACGTGGCCAAGCTCGGCCTTGACCCTAACGCTATCATCGGCGCCCAGGACACCGCTGAAGCCCTGGTCAACATTGCCGGGGCCTTCGAGAAGATGACCCCGCTCAACCAGCGTCTCGCTGGCCAGGCGCTGGGCTTCGACGAGAACACCATTCGCCTGCTGATGAGGGGGCGAGATGCTGTTGAGCAGCAGCTGGACTCCCGGGGCAAGCTGGGCATCATGACCCAGAAGCAGATCGAGAATGCTGCGCGCCTGACCAAGGCCACCAGCGAGCTCAACCTGGTATTCAGCGATATGGGCAACACCATTGCTGGCGAACTGGTGCCGGCCTTTGCCGAGATGGCTGAGGACTTCACCGAGTTCTACCGCAACAACAAGGAACTGGTTGATTCCGGTCTGGAGGCCTTCTTCGGCACCCTGGCCAAGAACATCGAGCTTGTGTCGGCGGCGCTGATCCTTATGGGCGGCGCCAGTGCACTGAAAGGCCTGGCAGCGCTACGAGCGCTGGCATTTGGCGCGGGCGCCGCTGGCGGTTCAGGTGTAGGGAGTGCCGCGGCAGGCGCTTTGGCAGGAGCCTCGGCAATGCGTATTGCTACCGGCGGACTGGCGGCTCTCTTCTACTCCAGCAGCCTGAACGAAGGCGAGGAGGAAGAGCTGCGCAATAACCGTCTGCGCAAGGGCGGGGCGGAAGGCGCTGCGGCGACCATCGACTACTTCCGCGCCAAAGGCTGGACCGAAGATCAGGCCAAAGGCATCGCCGCCAACATTGAGCAGGAGAGCGGCTTCCGGGCTGACGCTGAGGGTGACGGCGGTAACGCCTATGGTCTCGCTCAGTGGCACCCAGACCGCCAAGCGAACTTCGCCAAGTTCTCCGGCAAGGACATTCGCGAATCAACCGCCCAGGAGCAGCTCGACTTCATTCACTACGAACTGACCAGAGGCAAGGAAAAGGCCGCGGGCGAAAAACTCAAGATGGCGAGCAGCGCAAGCGAGGCTGCAGCGATCGTCTCGCAGTACTACGAGCGGCCTGCTGATCAAGATGGCGAGATCGAAAGGCGCGCTGCAATCGCCAACTCCTACGGCGGCACGCCCCAGGCGGAAAGCCAAGCGCCAGTTGTGGACCTGAGTAATCAGGATCAGTGGCGGAAAATGCAAAGCGAGCTGGCCAGCGGCTCCAAGGCCGGTCCGGGGTTGATGGATCAGATTGATCAGTGGGCCAAGGCTCAGCGGCGCGCGCCTGAGCCTTACACCGCCGGTGGCATCGTCGCCCCGTCGGTTACCCAGACGCCTCAGGCCCCGTCCTCGCCAGCAAGCCAGCAACCCGTCCATCATCAGGACAATCGTCAGTTCCACATCCATGGCGCAGACCCTGGCAAGGTCAAGCAGATCATCAATGAGCAGATGTCCACCTTGATCGACCAGACCACAGAAGACTTCAGGAGCCCCGTGAAATGAGCATTGCCGACGGGGTCATGAGCATCTTTTCGAAGACGTTGCCCATGCTGGGACAGATCGAGTTCGACGCGAAGCTTGAGGGTGTGACCAGTAAGGCCGTGCAGCTGACCCAGTTCCCGGTCGAGTTCGGGGCGAACGTAAACGACCACGCCATTCTGCTTCCAGATCGCTATTTGCTGACGGGCGCGGTGTCCAACACCCCGCTGGGCATTGGCCTGGATGACATCGGGATGATGGGCGTGGGGGCGGTCGCCACGGCCGTTGGCGGAATAGCGGGGGCTGCCATCTCCACCGTGTCGGCCTACCTGCTCTCCGGAAGCGAGGCGACCCGGTCGGCCACGGCATGGGCGGCCCTGACCGCAATGCTTCAGGCCCGCGCCCGCTTCGACCTGGTAACCGAATACGAAACCCTCAAGGACATGGTGCTGATCCGCCTGGACCAGCGCACGCGGCCTGAGGATGAGGACGGCCTGGTGTTCGTTGCCGAGCTACAGCAGGTACGGATAGTCAAGTCGCAGATCTCCCGGGGCGTCACCTCCGCTGATCAGCTTCAGCAGAACGACCCGGTGGCTACCCAGGGTGCGCCAATGGTGTCGTCGGGCTCCACTTCGGTCGAGGTCATCCCATGAGTCGCTACAAGGTGCAAGTGCAGGCTGTTCCCGCGCAGACCTTCAGCGCGCCGCTGGGCGACAACACGCTGACCATAGAGCTTCAATGGATGGTCGGACTGGAGGTGTTCCGCGTGAATATCATTACCGCCGCCGGGGTAACCCTGACGGCAGGCCGGTTTCTTCTACCTAACGTCGATCTACTGGCCGGCCTGTATCCGCCGCCGAGCTTGGACTATGGCTCGCTGACCTTGGAGGGCGCGCAGCCGACGCCGGGCAATCTGGGCATCGATAACACCCTGGTGTGGTCCGATGAGTGAAGAAATCTACCTGCGCCGGTACCGGCTGCGCTTTGGCAGGCCCACGGGCACCCTGTCCTACGAGATGAACCCCAATCCGGCCAATCCGGCTGGCGACGGGCTGCGCATCACGTTCCAGGTCATCCACTTCGCTGGTAATGCTTTCAGCGTGGCCGAGATCTCCATCTACAACGTGGCCGACTACGCAGCCCGGCAGATGCTGGGCGATGGCATCACCAAGAAATATCAGTTCATCTCGCTTGAGGCCGGTTACGCGGACAGCTTTGGCAGCGTGTTCCTCGGCCAGATCACCAACGTCCAGCGGATACTTGAGGATGGCGGTTCGACCCGGGGCATCAAGTTCTTCTGCCGCTCGCAAGCCAAGGAGCGGGATCAGCGCATCATCAACCTGACCCTGGCGCCCGAGACAGACCCGGTACAGATCATCGAAGAGTGCGCCGACAGTTTCGGGGGAGACATCCAGTTCTTCGGGGACTTCGGTGATCTCAAGCGTCGTTCTGGGGGCACTGTGTTGCAAGGCAGTCCAGTGGCCTGCATGAACGAGCTGGCGGCTGCCTACGAGTTTGACTGGATGATCGAAAATGGCGCCACCAAGATCATCAAGAAAGGCTTCGCCATGCCCAACGAGGTCTACGTGATCAATGCGGCTACCGGCATGATCGGGTCGCCCGTGGTCACTGATACCGAGGTTGGCATCCGCTTCGCCCTCAATCCGAAGCTCAAGCTGGGCGACACCATCCGGCTGGAGTCGATGGCGCCGCAGTTCGAGTTCTCCGGGGCGTTCTTCTACGAGGTGCCGCGCACCATCGGTGAAGGACTCTACAAAATCAACTCGCTGGCCGTCATCGGCGATTCCCATGGAGACCCCTGGGAAACCCAGATCAGCTGCCTGCGGCTGGATACGATGGCGCAGTCCGGCATCTCTGAAAGGGCGACCCGATGATTGACCCGCTGGCGTCAAGGACCCAGGCGCAGTTCGTCAAGATGCTGCGCGACATCTTCGGGGAGTACCTGAAGGACAACATGCGAACCAGCGTGCCCGGCCATGTGCTGAGCTTCGACCCGGACACCCAGCTGGCCGAGGTGCAAATTGGCCTGATGCTGGAGCCCCGCGTAGGCGATCCCGTGCCTCGCCGGCAGATTGTGCGCGTTCCGGTGCAGTTCTGGGGCGGCTCCGGCGGAACGCTGGAATGCCGAATTGGTGAGGGGGTCGAGGGCGTCATTTTCTTCTCGCAGGAATGCATCGACTCCTGGGTCGACCAGGGTGGCGTGGCAGCCATCTCGGAACCGCGGCGGTTTTCGCTGAACGACGCCTACTTCACTCCAGGCTTCCGCTCGGTGCCCGGCGCTATCCCCGCGTTCGCCAACGACGGCATCCGCCTGCGCAACGTCAGCGGCTCCATGCATGCCTGGCTCAAGGACGACGGCAGCATTTCGCTGAGCAACGGCGCCGGATTCATCACAATCGGCGCCAACGGCACGGTAAACATCAATGGGGTGACCATCACCCCCGCAAGCCTGGTCACGACGCCGAATGACGTAGTTGCCGGTGAGATCAGCCTGAAGCTTCACCGGACATCAGGCGTCCAGTTCGGCAATCAAACAAGTGGAGTGCCAATTCCGTGACCGTTCGAAAGCTCGACGCCAACGGCGATCTGGCAATGGGCCAGGACAAACTCCTTACCGGCTACTCAGCTGAGGAGGTGGCGCAGAACGTCCGCACCCGCCTCAAGTTCTTCCTTGGCGAGTGGTTCCTGAATACGGCAGACGGCACTGACTGGTTCGGCGGCGTGCTCGGCAAGGGGTCACGCTTGGCGACCCGAGAGTCGATCATCCGGCGGCGAATCCTGCTGACCCCCGGCTGCGTGGGCATGACCTCCTTCAGCGTCACATCTGACGCAGTTACCCGGCTGCTCACCGTGACCGCGACCATAACCAGCGCCTCAGGCGAGAGCGCCGACATCAACTTTGTACAGGCAATCGTCTAATGGCTGAGATCAATGACCAGGGCATAACAGGAACGTCGCTCAATGGCTACTTGGCCGACATCAATGCGCGAACGCTGGCCATTGATCCGGACTGGAACATCGACCCGGACTCGCCAGATGGTCAGCGTATTGGGATCGAGGCTGAGTTGCTGGCCAACCTCGACGAGGCAGTTGTAGCCGCGTACCGCGCCAAAGACCCCGACAGTGCAACCGGCGAGGCTCTGCGCAACATCGGCAAGATTTCCGGCGTTGCGATTCGGGATGCAACCTACTCGGTAGCCCCAATCACCATCACCGGCCAGGCCGGTACCGTGCTGCCGGCCAACTCTCAGATCCGCAGCAGGATCGACAATACTCTCTGGTTGACCACGGCAGCGATCGTGATCGGCGTGTCACAGAGCGCAACCGGCTTCGCCACATGCGTCACACCAGGTCGCGTGCTGGCTGCCGCCGCCGAGCTGACGGTAATTGGCACGCCATACCCGGGGTGGTCGTCGGTAACCAATGCCGCTGCAGCTCCCGGCGAGGATGCTGAATCCGATGTGGAATTCCGCGCCCGGCGCAACAACTCGGTATCCCTGCCGGGTAGCAACATGAAGGACAACATGCTGGCAGCGGTCGCCAATGTTGCCGGCGTCACAGACGTGAAGATTCTGGAGAACAACAGCGACGATCCGGTCGACCCAGACGGAATTCCGTACACCGCAATCGCGGTCATCGTGAATGGCGGCACGGACCAAGGCATCGGTCAGGCCATGTATTCGAAATACAACCCAGGCACCCCGCTGTACCCGCGCTACAGCACCAAGACCGACACATGGGTAGATCCGCCGGGCACAACAGGCGTCAAGGTTCAAATCACCTCGACAGCCACAGGAAACATCGAGACGATGACCTTCCAGCGAGCCGCGGCACTACCGATTCACGTCGCTGTAAGTGTCCAGCGCAAAGGCAATCTCCCGAGCGATATCGAACAGCGCATCAAGGACGCCATCGTCGAGGACTCGACCAAGAAGCTGTTCGCTGACGACCAGGTGAAAGGCTTCAATCAGGGCGGCTACGACATTGGCGAGGTGGTGCCGGTTGGGCGCCTGTACACCCCGGTGAACAAGGTACTTGGCCAGTACGGCGACAGCTACATCACCGGCCTGACCATCGGTCTTAGCTCGGTGAGTCAGGGCGTCACGCCGATCCAGCCTGGCATTGCCGAGCTGGCGACCTTCGACCCCGACAACATCATGGTATCGGTGCCGCTATGAAAATGGACCATGTAGCGCGCGCCAAGAAGAGGATCATCAACCAGTACCGCGGCAAGCAGCGCATGACTCGCTGGCTCGCGCTGACGCCGACCATCGCCAACGAGAAGCTTGAGCAGCCGATAAGCCAGATCTACTCGGCCTACGACGTCGACACTGTCACCGGTGAGGATCTGGACGTCATTGGGCGCATCGTGGGCGTTCCGCGCCCTATCCTGCGGGGCGCGGCCTACGACGTATTCGGCTACGCCGGCAACGACAACTACACCAACTACAACGTCGCGCCCTACATAGGCGACGGCGGCGCGGTGGATGCGCCACTGAACAACGACCTGTACCGAAAACTGATCAAGGCGAAGATCGCCCGAAACGTCAGCGACGGCACTAGCGACAGCATCATCGCTCTGCTGGAGGCCGTTATAGGGGTAAAAGTCACAGCCCTGAACAGCAATGGCGACAAGTCATTCGACATCGGAATCGCCTCTGAACTGGACAACACCACGCAGTTCCTGCTGGAGAACTTCGACCTCATCCCGCGCCCACAGGGAACGCGGATTGGTCAGATCTACATCCTTCCGACCAACATCAGCGAGATCGAGCGCACATCGAGCCTGATCTTCAACTACGCGAACTTCACCTTGCCTGGAGACGTTTCCTGATGGCACGAGAGGCTTTCAATACGCGCTGGGCGCAAGGCGTCGAGACCCAGGATAACGACAATACCTTCAAGGTGCCCGACAACGCCCGGCAGAGTACTGGGTGGGAAGGCGGCCAGGACAAGGATGCTCCGCGTGCTGGCCAAGAGAACTGGTGGCACAACCGGGTCGATTCCGCCCTGCAGGACCTGGAGCGCCGTGGCGTCATGGCCTTCCACCCTCAGGCGGTCTATTCCTCAGGTGCGCCGTGCTACACCCCTGAGGATGGTCTGTTCTACGAGTCGATAGCGAACGCCAACACTGGTAATGCCCCGGCCAGCAGCCCGACATATTGGCGGCTGATCGGCGCAAGCCTGTACTCATCGTTCAGCGTGGGCGAGTACAAGGATGTCGCTCATAACGGCTCGCCCGACCCGGGCTGGCTCAAGTGCGTGGGATCGGTGCTGAGCCGGTCTGCGTATCCCAAGCTATTCGCCTTGATTGGCACCACTTACAACACCGGTGGCGAACTCAGTACCGAGTTCAGGCTTCCCGACTGGCGCGGGGTTTTCCCTCGCTTCCTGGATGACGGACGCGGCCTGAACCCAGGTCGCTCGCTAGGCAACACGCTTGAGCCAAGTCAAAACCTAGCTCACGCCCACAGCGCCTCGGCCGCAGCCTCTGGCCAGCACAGCCATACGATGACCTTTATGCTGGATCGGACTGTTGGTACGCCGGGCAACGCTGTGTACGGGGATGAGAACTACTACGGCACCGAGACCAAGACAACATCTTTCGCTGGCTCACACACTCACACGATAAGTCTCGGCTCGAACGGT
>Ga0182745_1004555_pt1 | contig 11528 bp, 8 predicted proteins | sample eDN3rd30CKraftBY_FD_128523 | JGI IMG/M metagenome (GOLD analysis project Ga0182745, IMG submission 128523) | Enriched backyard soil microbial communities from Emeryville, California, USA - eDNA 3rd pass 30_C Kraft BY (version 2) (version 2) | ecosystem: Environmental > Terrestrial > Soil >... | reverse complement strand
TCGCCCCCGAACCGGTCGCAGGCGAAGCATGCCGATCGCGGCATACCGCTCCTCGCGATGCGTCGCGCCGTCCCACAGCTCGGCCGCGACGGCGAGCGCCCCCTGCAGATCGAGGTCGGACCCGGCCACGCGGGCGATGCGCCGGACGTCGGGCACGCGCACGCCGTAGTACGGCATGGCCGACTTCATGTAGGCCTGCGCGCCCGCTGCCCGCTCGGGATCGGCCGCGACTCGGAGCCGCGCACGGATCTTCGCGGCAGCGATCGACTCAGGCGAGTGCGGGGGCCTTGTCGAGGATCGCGCCATGACGCTCTCCGAGCAGACGCTCCAGGGTCGCGCCGATTCGATAGAGCCGTGCGTCCTCGCGCGCGGGCGCCATGAGCTGGAAGCCCGTCGGGAGCCCGTCCTCCGGCGCGAGGCCCATGGGCAGCGCCATGCCGGGGACCCCGGCGAGGTTCGCGGGGATCGTCGTCACGTCGTTGAGGTACATCGCGAGCGGGTCGTCGACCTTCTCGCCGATCCGGAACGCGGTCGTCGGCGCGGCCGGGGAGACGAGCACGTCCGCCTGGTCGAAGGCCGAGGCGAAGTCGCGCTGGATGAGCGTGCGTACCTTCTGCGCGGATCCGTAGTACGCGTCGTAATAGCCCGCAGAGAGCGCGTAGGTGCCGAGGATCACGCGGCGCTTGACCTCGGCGCCGAAGCCCGCCTCCCGCGTCGCGGCCATGACCTGCTCGACCGTGCCGCCGCCGGGCGGCGTGACCCGCAGGCCGAAGCGGACCGAGTCGAACTTTGCGAGGTTCGACGAGGCCTCAGCGGGGAGGATGACGTAGTAGGCGGCGACGGCGTACTCGAAGTGCGGGGCGGAGACCTCGACGATCTCGGCGCCTGCGTCGGTGAGGAGCTCGAGCGCCTCGTGGAAGCGCTGCGTCACGCCCGCCTGGAATCCGGGGCTGTCGAGCTCCTTGACGACGCCGATGCGCACACCACGGAGCGAATCGGCCAGTGCGCCCTCACGTGCCGCCTCGGTGAACGACGGCCACACGTCGGTCAGCGAGGTCGAGTCGCGCGGGTCGTGGCCGCCGATCACATCGTGGAGGAGCGCGGCGTCGAGGACGTTGCGGGTCACGGGCCCGACCTGATCGAGCGAGGACGCGAGTGCGATCGCGCCGTAGCGCGAGACGCCGCCGTACGTCGGCTTGACGCCGACCGTTCCGGTCACGGCACCGGGCTGGCGGATCGATCCGCCGGTGTCCGAGCCGAGCGCGATCGGCGCCTCGAATGCCGCCACGGCGGCCGCCGAGCCGCCGCCGGAGCCGCCGGGGATCCGGTCGAGGTCCCACGGGTTGCGGGTCGGGCCGTACGCGGAGTGCTCGGTCGACGACCCCATCGCGAACTCGTCCATGTTCGTCTTGCCGAGCGGGACGAGGCCGGCGGCGCGCATGCGGGCGACGGGCGTCGCGTCGTACGGCGGCACCCACCCCTCGAGCATGCGTGAGCCCGCGGTCGAGGGCATGTCGTGGGTGCAGAGCACGTCCTTGATCGCGACCGGCACACCGGCGAGCGGCCCGAGCGCGGCGCCGTCGCCGCGTGCGGCATCAACCGCGGCCGCCGCGGCGAGCGCGGAGTCGGAGACGTGGAGGAAGGCGTGGACATCGCCGTCGACCGCCGCGATGCGGTCGAGGTGGGCGCGCGTGACCTCGACCGAGGAGACCTCGCGGGAGGCCAGTAGGGCTGCGAGCTCCGATGCGGCGAGCCGGGTGAGGTCGGTCACTGCTCCTCCCCAAGGATCGCCGAGACGACGAAGCGCGAGCCGTCGGACTCCGGGGCGCCCGACAGCGCCTCCTCGGTCGTGAGTGTCGCGCCGGGGGTGTCGGGTCGCGTGACGTTCGCGAGCGGGATCGGGTGGCTCGTCGCCGGGACGTCCGGTGTCGCCACCTCAGAGACCTTGGCGACACTGTCGACGATCGCGCCGAGCTCGCCGGTGAGCGTCGCGATCTCCTGCTCGGTCAAGGCGATTCGGGCGAGCTCCGCGAGGTGCTTGACGGTCTCAGGCGTGATCTCGGACACCCGTCGATCCTACGGCCCGCCCAGCTACGCGATCTCAGTGCGGCGCGTGGTACTCCGCTTCGCCGCCCTTCCAGTAGCCCTTGACGACCGCGTGGTCGAGATCGATGCCGCGATCCTGCAGATGCTGGCGTCCGGGCTTGACGATCGACTGCTCCGCCGCGATGAACGCGAACCCCTCGCCCGTCCGCTCCGGTGTGCGAGCGAGTGTCGCGACGAGCGCGTCGAGCGAGCGCACCCAGCTGACCGTGAGGTCCCCGGGCGAGGCGAGCTCCTGCTCGTCCGCGGGGTCCTCCGCGAGCGCGACCACGTCGACGGGCACACCGGGCGCGACCTGTCCGAGGTGGCGACGGATCGCGGGCAGCGCCGTCCTGTCGCCGGCGAGGAGCCACCACTCGGGGCGGCCCTCGATCACGAGCGATCCGCGCGGGCCGCCGATCATCGCGACGGCGCCCGGCACCGCGTTCTGCGCCCAGTCCATCGCCGGACCGCCGGTCGCCGCGTGGATGACGAAGTCGAGCACGAGCGAGTCGTCGGTCCAGGACACCGGCGTGTACTCGCGCGACGGGTGCTCGCGCATGCTCGCGACATCCTCGCCCGTGAAGTCGGCGGGCACGAAGAAGATGCGGAGGTGGTCATCCGCACCGAGCGATTCGAAGTCCGCGAAGTCGCCCGCGAGTCGAATGCGGCGGTATGTCGGGGTGAGATCCTCGACGGCGCTGACGGTCACGTGTCGCGGAACATTCGCGACGGGCGTGCGGACGAGGGAGAACGCGGTGGGGGCAGCCATGTTCCTCACACGGTAACAGGCCAGTATCCTCGGGTCCCGGGAGGCTCATTGATGACACCCAGGGCGCAGGACCCCGGCCAGGGCGCGTTCCGCGCGGCGCTGCCGTATCTCCCTGTCGGCCTCGCGCTGCTCGTCATCCAGCTCGACTTCTTCGACCTCAACCTCGCGATCCCCCGGATTGCCGAGGAGCTCGGAGTGCCAGTCACGGACCTGCAGTGGCTCGTCAGCGGCTACATGCTGAGCCTCGGCGCGCTCTTCATCCCGGCCGGGAAGATCGGCGACCTCATCGGGCGCAAGCGCACGATCCTCATCGGTCTCGCGATCTTCGGGGCGATGAGCCTTGCGAGTGGGCTCGCGCCGAGCGCACCGCTGCTCATCGGGTTCCGGATCCTGCAGGGCATCGGCGCCGGGCTCATCATGCCGAACGCCTTCGCGCTCGTCGGCGCGACGACCGCGCCGGGCGTCAGGCCCAAGGTCATGGGCATCCTGCTCGCGGTCGCCGGAGTCGGCACGGCGCTCGGCCCGATCCTCGGCGGCCTGTTCACGGCGACGATCGGGTGGCGCTGGCTCTTCTTCATCAACGTGCCCGCGGTCGTCATCGCGATCCTCGCCTCGAAGTGGATCCCCGAGTACTTCGTCGGCCAGCGTCGGCAGTCGCTGCGCCGACTCGACTGGGTCGGGACGATCCTCATCGTCGCGGGGCTGGCGTTCGGCACGCTCGGCGTCGACAACATCACGAACCTCGGGCCGGGGAGCTGGCTGACGTGGGGACCCTTCGTCATCGGCCTGGTGCTCCTCGTGGCGTTCGCGATGCACCTGCGCCGGGCGGCGAACCCGCTCGTCGCCCCCTCGCTCTTCCGCGACGCACCGTTCATGCTCATGGGCGCCGCCGGATCGGCGCTCAACCTCAGCGTCGCGGTCGTCACGTTCACGGCGACCATGCAGGTGCAGACCGTCGACGGGTATGCGCCGGAAGTGGCCGGACTCATGTTCCTCGGCAGCTCGATCGGCGTCGCGCTGTCCGGCCCGGCCGCCGGATGGCTCACCTCGCGCTTCGGCGCGCGCTCGGTGCTCGCCGTCACCATGATCGGGGCGGTCGTCGCGATCGTCCTCGTCTCGGCCGCGCCGAACCTGCCCGTCTACATCGTCGCGCTCGGCCTCGCCGGATTCTGCGGCGGACTCGGCTGGGCCGTCGCGCAGGTCGGCGGGCAGTCCTACCTCCCGCCGGAGCGCCAGGGCGAGGGCGCCGGCCTGCTCTCGATGTTCATGGTCGTCGCGGGCGGGCTCGCGGTCGTCGTCGCGGGCGTCGTCATCGAGGCGATCGCCGGCATCGGCAAGCCGACGACCGCGTCGCTCGATTGGACGCTCTACGGTCTCGCCGGGCTCGTCGCCGTCGTCGCGGTGCTCGTCTTCGCGGCGACCCCGCGGAAGCGCAAGGCCGACCAGAACGCGATCGCGGACTCCCCAGCCAGTCCCTGACCGAGCGCAGCGCGACAACCCCGCTCCGCTTCCTCACCGAGCGCGGGTCGAGTGCGCCGCAGGCGCGTATCGAGACCTCGAAGGACTACTCGAGCACCCCGAGCCCGCGCTCCAGGAACTCCCCGAACCGCTCGGCCGGGACGATCGGCACCCCGAGCTCGATCGCCTTCGCCTCCTTCGAGCCGGCGCCCGGGCCGACGACGACCGCGCTGGTCCGCTTGGAGACGGAGCCGCTCGACTTGCCCCCGGCGGCGATGACCGCCTCCTGGGCCTCCTCTCGCGTGTAGCCCTCGACCGTTCCACTGACGACGACCGTGAGCCCCGACAGCGGACCGGTCGGCGCCTCGTCCGCGGCACCCGGTCCGGGGTGACCCGGAATGGCCCACTGGACGCCCGCGGCGGCCCACCGGTCGACGATCTCGACGTGCCAGTCGACGTCGAACCAGTCCTTGACCGCCTCGGCGATGATCGGTCCCACGCCGTCGACCGCCGCGAGCTCGTCGACCGATGCGGCGCGGATCGCGTCGAGCGAGCCGAAGTATCCCGCGAGCGCGCGCGCGGCGACCGGGCCGACATGCCGGATGTTGAGCGAGACGATCAGGCGCCACAGATCCTTGGTCTTCGCCTTCTGAAGCTCCGCGAGGAGCTCGATCGCCGCGGACGAGAGGATCTCGGACTCCGTGCCGTCGAACGGGCCATCGGGGTCGAAGGGCGGGTCGGGCCGGCTCTTCGACGGCGCCTTGTCGGGCGCCGGCGCCTTCCGGAGCCGACGGAAGGGCGTCTCGACCGCGTCGGCCTTCGGCAGTCCGGTCTCGCCGTCCCGGACCACGACCTCGATGGGGAACAGCGCCTCGGCGGTGAGATCGAAGAGTCCCGCCTCCGTGACCAGCGGCGGCGGCGATGGGACGAGTGGCTGAGCCAACGCGGTCGCGCTCACCTCCCCGAGCCCTTCGATGTCCAGCCCGCCGCGCGAGCCGATGTGCTCGATGCGGCCGCGCACCTGCGCCGGGCACGCCCGCGCGTTCGGGCAGCGCAGGTCGATGTCGCCCTCCTTCGACGGCGCGAGCGTCGCGCCGCACTCGGGGCATTCGGTCGGCATGACGAACTCGCGTTCTGATCCATCGCGCAGCTCGACGACCGGTCCGAGGATCTCGGGGATGACGTCGCCGGCCTTGCGCAGCACGACGGTGTCGCCGATCAGCACGCCCTTGGCGCGCACGACGTCCTGGTTGTGGAGGGTCGCCCGGCGCACGACGGAGCCGGCGACGCGGATCGGGTCGAGGACCGCGTACGGGGTCGCCCTGCCCGTGCGGCCGATCCCGATCTCGATGCCGCGGAGGATCGTCTGCACCTGCTCGGGCGGGTACTTGTAGGCGATCGCCCAGCGCGGGGCCCGGGACGTCGCCCCGAGGCGCGCGTGGAGTCCGAGGTCGTCAACCTTGACGACGATGCCGTCGATCTCGTGCTCCACGGAGTGGCGATGCTCGCCGTAGTGCTCGATGTAGCCGACGGCCCCGGCGATCGTCGACTCGACCCGATAGCTCGGCGAGGTCGGCAGCCCCCACGACCTCAGCAGCTCGTAGACCTCGGACTGGGTCGCAACCGGTGGGTCCGGCCAGGCGCCGATGCCGTGCACGAGCATCCGGAGCCGGCCGAGCCGACGCCGCATGAGGTCGATCTCCTTGTCCGACTTGCCCTCGGCCTTCTGGCGCAGGGAGCCCGACGCCGCGTTCCGCGGGTTCGCGAACACGCGGTCGCCCGCCTCGGTCTGCTCGGCGTTCAGCTCGTTGAACGCCGCGACCGGGAAGAAGATCTCCCCGCGCACCTCGACGAGCTCGGGATGGCCCGAGCCGGACAGGCGGCGCGGGATCCCCTGGATGCGCAGCACGTTCTCCGTGACGTCCTCGCCCGTCGTGCCGTCGCCGCGGGTCGCCGCGGTCGTCAGCTCGCCGCGCTCGTAGCGCAGGTTGATCGCAAGCCCGTCGATCTTGAGCTCGCAGAGCCAGGAGACGGACTCGCCGGCATCGCGTTCCACCTTCGCGGCCCACTCCTGGAACTCCTCGATCGAGAACACGTTGTCGAGCGAGTACATGCGCTCCGCGTGGGCGACCGGCGCGAAGAGCGTCGAGTCGACGCCGCCGCCGACGGACTGCGTCGGCGAGTCCTGGCCCGCCAGCTGCGGCCAGGCCGCCTCGATCGCCTCGAGACGGCGCACCATCGCGTCGTACTCGAGGTCCGAGACGAGCGTCGTGTCCCGCTCGTAGTAGGCGTCGCGCAGTTCGAGGATGCGCTCGGTCAGCGCCTGCGCCTCGGCGCGCGCCGCGTCGAACTCGCTCGGGATGGGTTCGGCCACGCACACAGCCTAAGAGCGACGGCCGACACTCGGCAGGCTCAGTCGAGGCCGCTGCGGAGCACCCTCCAGGGCCGCACGCGCACGTCGAAGAGACCGCCTGCGACACTGCCGTCGCCCTCCGCGAGTCGCCTGGCCTCCTCGATGCGGCCGAGGCCTCGCAGTCTGAGGATCGTCTGCCCGTCGCCGACCGAGTCGTCGAGCGGACCGGCCGCGATGAGGTAGCCGAGGGCAGCCATCCGGTCGATGAACGCGGCGTGCTCGCGGAAGCGGGGATCGCCGTAGACCGAGCCGGACACGCCCGCGCTCGGCGTATGGACGAGCGCGACCCACGTGTCGCCCGGGTCCCGCACATGGGCGGCGACCGCGGCCGCGTACCCGGCCAGCACCCCCGGCCAGCCCTCCTCGTACTCGCGGCGGGCGCGCTCCGGCTCCGCGAACGCCTCCCAGCCCTCGTGCACGAGCACGACGCGCGTGCGCTCGCCCTCAGCCGCGAAACGCACCTCGATCGCGTTCTGCCCCGCGACGTCTCGACCCGGGTGCCAGGTGAAGCCGACGCGCGCGTCCGGCTCCCACGCCACGACGCTCCCCCACACCGCCTCGCGCCCCGACGCGGAGAACTCGACGATGCGACCGCCCGCGAACGCGACCGAGCCGTCGTGGTGGACCGATTTCGCGGCCAGCGGCCACCACCGGCCGATCTGCGCGGTGAAGACGGAGAACGCCGTCGCCGGCCCGGCCGGGACGACGAGCTCGTTGCGCACCGGCAGGAGCGTCATGCGCCCATCATGCGTCGACCCCGACGCGCGCTGTCAAGAACGTCCGGTCGATCGTCACCTGCCCGAGCACCCGGGTGCCCGCGTACAGCACCGCGGACTGGCCCGAGGCGACGCCCTCGACGGGCTCCGCGAGCTCGATCACGACCTCGTCGCCCTCGAAGCGCACACGGCACCCGACGGGATGGGCATGCGCGCGCACCTGCACCTCGAGCGCGTCCTCGAGTCGGCCGAGCGCGCTCCAGCGCGAGCCGGCGAGCCCGGTGACGGCGAGCGCCTCACGCGGGCCCACGACGACCTGGCCGTTCGACGGGCGCAGCTCGAGCACGAAGCGAGGGCGGCCGTCCGCGGCGGGGACCGTGAGGTTCAGTCCGCGCCGCTGCCCGACCGTGAACGCGAGCGCGCCGTCATGCGCACCGACGACGACGCCCTCCGCGTCGACGATGTCGCCCGCCGCGAGGTCGAGGCGCTCCGCGAGATAGCCGCGCGTGTCGCCGTCGGGGATGAAGCAGATGTCGTAGGAGTCGGGCTTCGTCGCGGTCACGAAGCCGCGCTCGGCGGCCTCCGCCCGCACGTCGTCCTTCGACGCCGCCGCGCCGAGCGGGAAGTAGGCGTGCGCGAGCTGCTCGGGCGTCAGGACGCCGAGCACATAGGACTGGTCCTTCGGGCCGGCGGCCGCCCGATGGAGCTCGAGGCCGTCGGGGCCGTCGACGACGTCGGCGTAGTGGCCGGTTGCGACGGCGTCGAAGCCGAGCGCGAGGGCGCGGTCCAGCAGCGCGGCGAACTTGATCTCCTCGTTGCAGCGCAGACAGGGGTTCGGCGTTCTGCCGGCCGCGTACTCGTCCACGAAGTCGCGCACGACGGTCTGCGCGAACCGCTCGGAGAAGTCCCAGACGTAGAACGGGATGCCGAGCCGATCCGCGACCCGGCGCGCGTCCATCGCGTCTTCGACGGTGCAGCAGCCGCGTGAGCCCTCGCGCAGGGTCGCCCGGTGCCGGCTCAGCGCGAGGTGCACGCCGACGACCTCGTGCCCGGCCTCGACCGCCCGCGCCGCGGCGACGGAGGAGTCGACTCCCCCGCTCATCGCGACCAGCACCTTCACGAGACCATTCTCCCCCACCCCCGTTTTTCAGGAGTAGGAGGGCCTTCGCGTGCAATACGCACGCGAAGGGGCCCCTACTCCTGAATTAGGAGGCTCAGGCGGTTGCGGCGGCGCCGTGGCGGTCGAGGAACTCGTAGAGCTCGCGGTCGTCGACGCCGGGGAAGGTGCCTTGCGGGAGGGGGTTGAGGATCTGCGCGTGCAGCCGGGCCGAACTCCAGGCGCGCCCTTCCCAGCGCGCGGCGAGCGGACCGGGCGGCAGCTTGCAGCACGACTCGTCGGGGCAGGTCGAGGCCCGGCGGTTCGTCGTGTCCCGCCCGCGGAACCACTTCGAGTGCAGGTGCGGCACGCCGATCGTGATGGAGAACTCGTCCGAGTCGGTCGTCCCCGTCTGCGCCGCCTCGAAGAAGGTGCCCTCGGGCGTGTCGGTGTACTGGTAGAACTCCGTGGTCCGATTGACGCGGACGAACGCGGTGCGGGCGGCCCAGTGCCGGCAGACGAACTGTCCCTCTGTCGAGCCGGTGACGTCCACGGGGAGCCGCAGCCCGTCGTTCTCGTACGCCTTCTGGACCGAGCCGTCGCCGGCGACGCGCAGGAAGTGGAGCTCGAGCCCGAGATGGACGGTCGCGAGGTTCGTGAGCCGGAGCGCCGCGGCTTCGTGCGTCACGCCGAAGGCGTCCCGGAAGTCCTCGACCGCGATGTTCTTGTCCGCCTTCGCCGACTGGAGGAAGTCGACCGCCTGCCGGCGGGGCATGAGGGCGGCGGCGGCGAAGTAGTTGATCTCGAGGCGCTGCTGGAGGAAGTCCGCGTAGGTCACCGGCGCCTCGTGGCCGAGCAGCCGGTGGGCGAGCGCCTGGAGCGTCAGGGCGCGCAGGCCGTGGCCTCCGGGAATGGACGCGGGCGGCAGGTAGATCCGGCCGTTCTCGTAGTCGGTCACGGACCTCGCGTTGTGCGGGAGGTCGCCGACGTGGACGAGCTCGAAGCCGAGCGACTGCGCCATCCGCGCGACGCCGCGGTGCGTGAGCGCACCGGAGACGTGTCCGGACTCGTCAACGAGGCTCTGGGCGAGGTCGTCGATCTCGGGGATGGAGTTGTTGCGCTCGCGCATCCTGAGGCGCAGCTCGGTGTTCGCCCGCCGCGCCTCCTCGGGTGTCGCGATGGCCTGCCTGGCGCGACGGGAGACCTCGCGGTGCAATCCGACCAGCGAGCGCAGGACCTCGTCGGTCATGGTCTTGGACGCGCGCACCGACGGCAGGCCGAGCTGCGCGTAGAGCGATCCGCGCTGGGCCCGGTCGAGCTCGATCTCGAGCGCGGCGCGCTCGGTCGGCGGCGCCTCGTCGAGCAGCTGCTGGACGGGGATGCCGAACGCGTCCGCGAGCGAGGACAGCAGACTGAGCCGCGGCTCCCGGCGGCCGTTCTCGATGAGCGAGAGCTGGCTCGGCGCCGCGCCGACCTTGTCGCTGACCTCGTCGAGGGTCATCCCGGCCCCCGAGCGGAAGTGGCGGATTCGCTGCCCGAGCGTGACAAGATCCTGCATGCCTTTACAATAGCGAAAGAATCATGATTCTTGATGGGAAGTTTTCGGTATCGACCCGAAATCGACTCGACATACTTGAAGCACCACCACTATTTTCCGGAGTTGGAACGATGAGCCTTCTCGAATCCCAGAGTCCGACCGCGCCGAACGGCTACCGCTTCCGCACGGAGCCCCCCGCCGGCACGCCCGCATCGATCACCGAATGGGTCGAATCGGTCGCCGCCATGGCGAAGCCGAGCGCCATCGTCTGGGCCGACGGCTCCCAGGAGGAGTTCGACGCCCTCGCCGACCTCATGGTCGCCAAGGGCACGATGCTCCGCCTCAACGACGCGAAGCGCCCGAACTCCTACCTCGTGCGCAGCCACCCCGCAGACGTCGCGCGCGTCGAGTCGCGGACCTTCATCTGCTCGATCCAGCGCGACGACGCCGGCCCGACGAACAACTGGGTCGATCCCGTCGAGATGCGCAAGACCCTCGACGGCCTCTTCGACGGCGTCATGGAGGGCCGGACGATGTACGTCATCCCGTTCTCCATGGGCCCCATCGGCTCCCCGCTCTCCCGCTACGGCATCCAGCTCACCGACTCGCCCTACGTCGTCGCGAGCATGCGCATCATGACGCGGATGGGCGACCAGGCCCTGTCCCGGATCACGGAGTCGACGCCGTGGGTCAAGGCCGCGCACACGGTCGGCTACCCGCTGCGCCCGGGCGTCGAGGACATCCCCTGGCCCTCTAACGAGACGAAGTACATCACCCACTTCCCCGAGTCGCGCGAGATCTGGTCCTACGGCTCGGCCTACGGCGGCAACGCGCTGCTCGCGAAGAAGTCGTTCGCCCTGCGCATCGCCTCGGTGCTCGCCCACGACGAGGGCTGGCTCGCCGAGCACATGCTGCTCATCAAGGTGACGAACCCCGAGGGCAAGGTGTTCCACCTTGCGGGCGCCTTCCCGAGCGCGTGCGGGAAGACGAACCTCGCGATGCTCCAGCCGACGATCCCGGGCTGGAAGGTCGAGACGGTCGGCGACGACATCGCCTGGCTCGGCATCGGCGATGACGGCCAGCTCCGCGCGATCAACCCCGAGGCCGGGTTCTTCGGCGTCGCGCCCGGCACCGGCTGGTCGACGAACTCCGTCGCGATGGAGACGATCAAGTCGGACACCATCTTCACGAACGTCGCGCTGACCGACGACGGCGACGTCTGGTGGGAGGGCGCGACGAATGACAAGCCCGCGCATCTCATCGACTGGCGCGGCGACGACTGGACGCCGGAGGACGGCCGTCCGGCCGCCCACCCGAACTCCCGGTTCACGGTTTCCGCGGCGAACGCCCCGTCCATCTCGGACGACTGGGAGGACCCGCGAGGCGTCGTCATCGACGCGATCATCTTCGGCGGCCGTCGTGCCACGACCGTGCCGCTAGTGGTGGAGGCACGC
>Ga0182745_1004554_pt1 | contig 11529 bp, 8 predicted proteins | sample eDN3rd30CKraftBY_FD_128523 | JGI IMG/M metagenome (GOLD analysis project Ga0182745, IMG submission 128523) | Enriched backyard soil microbial communities from Emeryville, California, USA - eDNA 3rd pass 30_C Kraft BY (version 2) (version 2) | ecosystem: Environmental > Terrestrial > Soil >... | reverse complement strand
GCCGGGTCGATCCGCGTCTCGCCGTCAAGCCGCTTCTCGGCGCGCTCAATTGGACGTCGCGCTGGTACCAGCCACGGCCGCAACAACGCGCGGCTGACAACGAAGCGATCGCGCGCGGCATCGCCGACTTCGTGCACAACGGCTTGCTGGCCCCCGGCCAGCGCGCCGCGAAAAGGTAGCACCGCTCTGGATCCGCTTCAGGGCTCCAGCACGATCTTGCCGACGGCCTTGCGATCCTCGACGACCTGCATGGCTTGCGCAAACTCATCAAGCGGAAAGGTGCCGTACACGGTGGGCTTCAGCAGCCCCTTCTCGTAGAAGCGAATCGGTTCCCCGAAGGCCCTGGCCGCGGCCCGTAGCGCCCGCGCGGTGGGCTGCTGGCGCGCCCAGCCGGTGTAGTAGCCGAAATATACGCCCATCACGGCGATGTTCTTGACCAGCAGCAGGTTGGCGGGCGCGCTCGGGATTTCGCCAGAAGCGAAGCCGATCACCAGGATGCGGCCCTGCGGTGCCGTGCAGCGGATCGATTGCGTGAAGACATCGCCGCCCACCGGATCGAACACTACATCGGCCCCACGCCCCTTGGTGATCTCCAGCACCTCCTCGCGAAAGCCGGCCGGCGACACCGCATGGGCAGCACCGGCACGCATCGCCAGCTCTCGCTTCTCGGGCGTGCTGCCGACGGCAATGACTTGCACACCGAGCGCCCGCCCCATCTCCACCGCGGCAACGCCGCTCGCACCTCCCGCGCCATGAACCAGCAGGAACTCGCCCGGCTCGATCCGCGCTTCCGTCACCAGTGCGGTGTAGGCCGTCGCATAGTTGGTCGGGAAGAAAGTCGCTTGCGGAAAGCTCAACATGTCCGGAATGGCGGCGACCGTGATCGCCTGGGAAAGCGCATGGCTGGCATAGCCACCGTTGCGCACCGCCGCGATCACACGCTGGCCCGGCATGACGTGGCCGACACCCTCGCCGCACGCCGCCACCACGCCCGCCACCTCGGTGCCCGGCGTGAAGGGCGGCTCGGCGCGGTTCTGATGTCCGCCGGCCACGGCCAGGATGTTGGCAAAACTGACGCCCGACGCGCCGATCTCGACCAGCACCTGTCCGGGACCAGGCACGGGCGTCGGCCTCTCCTCCACCGCCATTTCGCGGTAGTGACCATGCTGGCGGCAAACCACGGCGCGCATCGAGGTCCTTTAGTTGATGGTGGCGCCGGAGATGCGCACTGCCTCGGCCCACTTCGCGACGTCCTGCTTTACCAGGTTGGAGAGCTGGGCTGGCGTCACGCCGGGTGTAGGATCGACGCCGAGCTCGCGCAGCCGCGCCACCATGGCGGGTTCCGCCAGCAATTCGTTGATCGCCTTGTTCAGCTTGTCGACGATCGGCTTCGGCGTACCGGTCGGCGCAAAGAAGGCATACCAGCTCGCGACATCGAAGCCTTTCAGCCCCTGCTCGTCGAGCGTCGGCACCTCGGGCAGGCCGGGCGCGCGGGCGAGCGTCGCCATGCCGATGGGACGCAACGTGCCGCTCTTGATATGGCCGATCGCCGTCGGCAGCGTGTCGAAGGCGAAGGTCAGGCGGTCGCCAATCAGGTCGACCAGCATCGGACCCGAGCCACGATAGGAAACGTGCGGCGCGTCTTTGATCTCGAGGCGCGCCAACATCAACTCGCCCGCGAGATGCGTGACCGAACCGCTGCCGGCCGACCCGTAGCTCGCCTGCACGCCGGGCCTCTTTAGATAGGCGGTCAGCGACTTCAGATCAGTCGCCGGGATCGCGGGTGGCACCACGAGTACGATCGGCGTCGTGCCGATCTGCCCCACAGCCTCGAAATCCTTCACTGGATTGTAAGGCGCGGTACGCTGCAGGGCCGGATTGACCGCCATGGCCGAGACCGTCGCAAACATCAGCGTATAGCCGTCGGGTGCCGCTTGCTTCATCGCGGCGACGGCGATGTTTCCGCCGCCGCCCGGCCGGTTTTCGATCACGAAACGCTGGCCGAGCACCGTCGAGAGCCGGTCGGACACGACCCGTCCCACGACATCGGTCGGGCCACCAGCCGCGAAGGGTAGGATCACCCGCACTGTCTTGTCCGGATAGTCCTGCGCCTTCGCCGGCAGGGCGAGAGCGGGCGCAACGAGCCCCGACAGAGCCAGCAGGATCGCACTACGTCTTTTCATTGTTTCCTCCCTTTTCGGCCTTCAGTTCGCGGTCCTCACCGCGGCAGGATGCCGTGTCGCCCCTCACCTTCGGCGAAGCGCGCCGCACCCGAGATCGAGCTCTTGTCGCGGGCTTCCTTCGAGAAACTGGTCTCGCACTGGAGCGCGTCGGCCAGCGAATGGTCGAACGAGGCATAGGTCGACGCGCGATCCGCCAGCATCGCAGGCTGCGGAAAGGCCGCGATGTGCTTGGCCAGCGCGATCGCTGCCACAAGCGCCGTGCCGCGCGGCACTAGTCGGTCGGCGAGACCGATCGTGCGCGCTTCCTCAGCCGGCACCTCGCGCGCGGTCATCAGCATGTCGAGCGCCCGGCTCTGCCCGATCAGGCGCGGCAGGCGCACGGTCGTGCCATCGCTCATCGGCACGCCCCAGCGCCGCGAAAGGATGGCGAACTTCGCGCCTTCGGCGGCGACGCGCAGATCGCAGCGCAGCGCCAAGCCGACGCCACCGGCGCAGGCATAGCCCTCGATCGCCGCGATCAGCGGCTTGGAGAGTGGGTGGTGGCAGGGTCCGTCGGGATGGCCGCCCCACGGAATGTACATTTCCCCCGAGCCGAGCGACTTCAGGTCGGCGCCGGCGCAGAAATGTTCGCCCGCACCGGTGAGGATGGCGACGTGGCGCTCCGCATCGCGCTCGAAGGCCTGGAATGCCTTGGCCAGCAGGTCGGCCGTCTCGTTGTCCACAGCATTGCGCCGTTCCGGACGGTTGATGGTGATGACTGTCACCGGACCATCGACCGTGATCAGCACCTTTTCCTTCATTCCTGCACCTATTTTCGCTCCTGAGCATTAACATACTACCTGGTATGTTTTCACCGGAGCAAGCGCGGGCTTCCGCAGGGAGTGGTGAGGATTGGCGGTCGCAGAATTCGCAGAGCAATCAGGAATGCCGCGATAGCAAGCAGCTCATTACGCAAGACGCGGCGGCGTTACTTTGTTCCCGCGGCGACCGCTTCGGTTCGCGCTCAGCGCGACAACGCTTGTTTTTGTATTGCTGCGCAAAGGCTGGCTTGACGCTGCTCTCGTGGTGGCAAACACGAACACTAACGTCTCGTCGACTACCATCACAGTTTTCGAGCGTCTCGCTCATGATTAGGTGGCATCGCATACTGCCCTTGTGCCATCGATCGCGGCGGCGTCAGCACCGCTGCGACTGTTACAGCATGATGTCCTGCGCGAGTGCTTCACATTTTTGGGGCGAGGCAATCGGAAATCGTGGCAAGACCTAGGTCCTCAAGGCGCGGACATGCTGCCGCTCATTCTCAGCATGGAACGTTGCCAATACTTGGCCGCGACAGCCTGGGCATCGATAACGCTCCGTGTTCACGTCGAGAGGTGCTTACCCATGACGAGGATCACGGGACTCGCGCTCCCGGGCGACACGCACCGCGGACGTTTTCGATACGAAGACCTGCTGCTTATCGATCAAGGCTGCCGGCACGATATGCAGGTGACCCAAGCCTGCACTTCACCCGTGGCGTCCCAGGCTAGCTCAATATCGCCTCGCGGCGCCACGAATTAACCGCAGGCCGGGGAATACCGAGCGTGTCGCGCAGCGTTGTTCCAGGATACTCGCGGCGGAAAATGCCGCGGCGCTGCAACTCCGGCACTACCAGGCGCGCGAAATCCTCATAGCTTCCGGGGACCTTAGTCGCCGAGAGAACAAAGCCGTCGCACGCCGTTTCGAACCACTCCTGCATCTCATCGGCGACCTGTGTCGGCGTACCCACAAAGATCGGCCCCTCATTTATAGTTCCGCGTCCCGACGCCTCGACGAAGTCGCGAACCGACGGATTTTTCTTCCCACTCTTGGCGATAACTCGGTCACGCAGGCTATGCCATGAAACAGAGGCAAGCTCCTGGTCCGAAAATGGCTCCTCATAGGGTCGTTTGGCGAAGTCGACGTTAAGCACCTCACAAAGAAGGGCCAACGCGTCGATCGGCTTGGCCAGCGATGCAGTCAGGGCTCGTTGATCTTCGGCCTGGCTTGCGGTTTCAGCGACGATCACTTTGACCGCGGGCGCCACTTTCACATGCGTCGGATCTCGTCCGGCCTTCTCGATCTCCGACTTAAGATATGCATACTGCTTACGGCCGACCTCTAGCGATGGATAGGAAGCGAAGACGGCTTCGGCCCATCGCGCCGCGAACGCCATGCCCCGCCCACTCTGTCCTGCCTGAAGAAGGACAGGATGGCCCTGCCGGGACCGAGGTACAGGCAACGGCCCCTTCGATTGGAAGTACTTTCCCTTGTGAGCCAGCCTGTGAACCATATCCGGGTCGGCGAACCGACCCGTCAGCTTGTCAACGATCAGCGCGTCATCTTCCCAGCTGTCCCAGAGACCGGTGACGACCTCCATAAACTCGTCGGCGCGGTCATATCGCAGATCGTGCTCGAGATGTTCCTCATATCCGAAGTTCTCGGCCTCTGAGTCGTTGAGAGAGGTCACGATATTCCATGCCACGCGGCCACCCGTCATGAGGTCGAGCGTTCCATACAGTCGCGCAACGTGGAACGGTTCGTAGTAGGTCGTAGAATAAGTCGCTCCCAGGCCAAGCCGAGACGTCGCAGCCGCCATCGTCATCAGCACCACGGAGGGATCGAGCTTCACGGCCCGCACGCCGTGAGCCACCGTCTCACGGTGATCGTCGCCGTAAATGTCGGGCATCGCCAAGCGATCGTCGAAGAAGGCCATGTCGAACTTGGCGTCCTCGAGCGTGCGTGCGATGCGTTGATAGTACTCAGGTGACAGAAAGTCGGTCATCGACGCTGGATGGCGCCACGAACCCACATAGTTCGAGCAATTCTGAGCCTGCATGAAGGCGATGAGGCTCATCTGCCTGGCGGATCCGTTCATAAGGCTCTCCTGAGCAATGTCACAAAAATCTTCGTGGAAATAAGTCGGCAGCGTCCAGTACCCGACGCACACTACGCTTCAGCTCCGCCCCGCCAGCATCAAGATGCGATCGACAGTCTTCATGGTCGCCGCCTCGATGAGGCGGCCGTCGAGCTGAGCGGAACCCGTGCCCGCCGAGCGCGCCTCTTGCAAAGCCTGACTGACCCGAAGGGCCCATGTCACATCCTCAGCCGTTGGAAGGAAGGTAGTGTTGATACCGTCGATCAACGCTGGATGAATGGCCCATTTGGCCTGGTATCCGAGCGAACGGGCGCGCCGATTGGAGACGTCGGCACCAAGCCTGTCGTTGAAGTCGGCGAAGGGGCCGTCAACTGGAATGACGCCGAAGGCGTGGCAAGCATTTGCGATGCGCGCCATGGCGAAGTGGTGGCTGTCATTCCAGTGTGCTTGGCGATTCTCCTCTCCACGCTCGCCCGTGAGCACGACATATTCGCTGCTACCGGCGCTACGCGCACGCCCGTAGAGGCCGAGGCTCATAGCAAAATCCCCGGCACCGAACGTCACCGAGATCAGGCGCTTGGCCCCCTCGACGATCTGCTCGACCCGGGCGAGACCGATTGCGGTCTCGATTAGGATGTGAAGCTCGAGCGGGCGCTCTTTCGGCCGTTCCCGGTCGAGGGCGTCAAGGGTCTGCTCGACGAATCGCAATTCGTCGAGCGAACAGATCTTGGGCACCATGAACCCGTCGAGCTGGGGGTAGGTGCCTCCGAGTTCGACGAGATCACGGAATCCCCATTCGGTATCCATGGCGTTTACACGCACCAACAGACGCTTACCGTGCCAATTTACGGCGCCGATTGCGTCCCCGGCAGTCTGCCGGGCAGCGATCTTCTGGTCGGCAAACACCGAGTCCTCAAGGTCGAGGAACAAGGCGTCGACACTGCTTGTCGCACCTTTCTCGAAGAAGGCCGGCCGATTGGCCGGAACCGATAGAAGGCTCCGCATTCGGCGCATGTCGGGACGGGATGCGTATGTAGTCATGTCACGGGCTGAGCCAGATCTCAGAGACGTCGCCTAGCCAGTTGTGCACCGGCACTACAGGATAGTTTTTCACCTTGGTAGCGAATGGCAGCAGTCGCACGGTGCGGAACACCGGCATGGTAAAGACCTGCTCGACGATATAGTTCTCGAGCGCATTCACCGCCTGCGTACGCTTGGCTGGATCGAACTCGAGTTTTTGTGCCTGGAAGAGCTGCTCGATCTTCGGATCACTGAAACCGGTCGGATTGTTGAAGCTGGAATCCGATGACAGAAAGCGCGCCATGACGAACGACGGGTCTTCGCCCCAGTCACCCGTCACGTCGACAATCACGCTGAAGTTTCCGCTGACCCGCCGCTGCGCCCAGTTCGCGGTGTCCACGACCTGCTGATCGACCGTCACGCCGATCTGACGCCACTGATCTATCAGATAGAGCGCGAACGGCGCGTACGGCATGTCCGGGCCGCGGTTGATCAAGGTAAATTTCAGGTTCGGCACGCCAGCTTCGGCTAGCAGACGACGCGCTTCGGCACGCGCCGCTTTGATGTCCCGTCCAAAGCCCGGCAGCTTCTCGAGCTGCGCCTTCGGCAGTGCATCAGGGGCACCGGGCCGCTGGAAGGAACTGACATACTTCAGGGTCGAGATGCGCGACATCGGCTCGATGCCGCTCCAGCGATCAACTGCCAGGGTCAGGGCCCGACGAACACGGATATCGTCGTAGGGTTTTACCTTGGTGTTGAACGACACCATGAACAGGCCCATGCCCTCGGCTTCCTCGAAGCGAATGTTCGCGCCGCGGCTGGCCTGGATGCGCTGGCGATCGGCTGGCGTGACACCGCGGAACTCGGCGTCGATCTGGCCGCCGGCAAGAGCGTTGATCAGCGCCGTGCTCGACAACGCGATCGCCTTGAAGCCGTCGAGATAAGGCAGGCCCGGTCGGAAATACCCGTCAAACCGCTTGCCGGTCCAGTGCGAGCCTGACACCTGCTCCACCAGCTGGAAGGGTCCCGTGCCCATAACCGTCTTCTCGGGATACTTCGGGTCCTCCTTGAGCTTCGCTGCGGAATAGATGCAGGCCCAAGGGCTGCCGAAGATCGACATCATGCCTGCATTGGGCGCGCTCATTTGGAAGACCACGGTGTCCTTGTCCGGGGCCTCGACCGATTTCACATCGGCATACATCGACCGCCACGCCGAGACGACGCCAGCCGGCGGATCGATGATACGCTGGAAGCTCGCCCGCACATCCTCCGACGTGAGCGCCGTGCCGTCATGGAACTTCACATTCTCATGGAGCTTGAACGTATAGGTCAGGTGATCGGGCGAGATGGTCCAACTCTTCGCGAGGTCTCCAATTGTGTTGGGATAATTCCTGTTGTCGGTCTTCATCAACGTCGAGTAATGGGGCCCAAGATGATGAAGGACCGCAAAGCTGTTGCCGGCGTGGCAGTCGAGAGTATGCGGGCCCCCGGCGACGCCGTAATTGAGGATGCCGCCGCGCACCGGCTTGGCGTCCTGCGCAAGAGCGCCCTGCGCCGCGAGAAACGCCAACGCCAACGCGCCGGCCGACGCCCATATCGAATTTTTCATGTTTTTTCTCCCTGCTCCTCGTTTCGTAGTTGCCCTCACCTCAGGCGTGCCTTCGGATCGAGCCAGTCGCGCAAGCTGTCGCCTAAGAGATTGAAGGAAAAGACCGCCAGACTGATGGCTAGGCCGGGGAAGATGATCATCCACGGTGCCTGCCGGTAGAAGTCGACGGCATTACCCGCCAGCATCAATCCCCACGCCGGCGACGGCTCGGTAACGCCCAATCCGAGAAAGGACAGCGAGGCTTCAAGCAGGATCGCTTGCGCGATGAAAGCCGTCAGCATGATCAGGTAAGGCGCCATCAAGTTCGGTGCCATGTGGCGGAAAATGATCCGCCGCGTGCTATAGCCCGCCACACGTGCAGCATCGACATAGGCCATCTCGCGGATGGAGAGCGCCGACGACCGCACGACCCGCGCCACCTGGGGTACGATGGGGATCGAGATGGCCAGAATCAGGTTGAAATCGAAGCCCAGCACAAGATTGCGGCCGAGCATGGCCACGACAACCAGCGCGAGGACGATGATGGGCAGAGACAGGAAGATATCGACGGCCCGCTGGATCAAGAGGTCGATGACACCACCGAAGTAGGCCGAGACTACGCCGAGGATGGCCCCCAGCGTGCTGCCGATTAGCGCCGACACCAGCCCCATAACGATGGCCGTTCGGGCGCCATACAGGATGCGGCTCAGAATATCGCGACCGAAATTGTCGGTACCGAGGGGATGCTCCCAACTTGGCGGCGCCAGCATGTCGCTAAAGCTGATCGCTACCGGATCGTAGGGCGCGATATAGGGCGCCAGGGCGCCGGCAATCGCCATGACGAGCACTGTGACCAAGCCGGCTGCGCCCAGCGGCTGGGTGGCCGCGAATTGCATCATTTTGCGCCAGGCTGTTGGCTTGGTCCGGGATGGGACGCGCACGCTGGCAGCCATTGTACCAAGGGTCATCGGCCGAGCCCCTACCTGTACCGGATGCGCGGATCTATCGCTGCGTAGAGCAGGTCGACCGCCAGATTGGTGAAGACGAAGACCGCGGCAATAAACATCACGATGTTCTGCACCAGGACGAAATCGCGATGCGCAACTGCCTGGACAAACAGCTGTCCGATGCCGTTGAGGTTGAAGACCTGCTCGGTCACGACCAGCCCGCCCATCAGGAAGGCAAATTCGAGCCCGATCACCGTGATCGCCGGCAGCATGGCGTTCTTCATAGCGTGACGGATGATGATCACCTTTTCCGTCAGCCCCTTCGCCCTCGCCGTTCGAATATAATCTTCCTTCATGACTTCGATGACCGACGAACGAACCATGCGCGCGACAACCGCTGCGTAGCGAATGCCGACCACGAGGGCAGGCCATATCAATTGCGACAGGTTGGCGATCGGGTCGACGTGGAACGGCGTATAGATCACCGGCGGCAACCAGTTGAACAGCCACAGCAGCAGCAGGATCATCACCATGCCGAACCAGAAGGCAGGCACGGCCAGGCCGACGAGCGAGAAGATGCGCAACAGGTAGTCGATCGGCGAATCTCGATAGAGAGCGCTCAGCGTGCCCATTGGGACTGCGATCAACGTCGCGATCAGTGCACCCATCACCGCGACCTGAATGGACAACGGCAGACGAACGCTCATCTCGTCGACCACCGGCTTTCCGGTCCACATCGACAGGCCGGGATCCAACTTAGTCAGGCCGGCGATCCATGACGTGAACTGCTCAGGCAGCGGCTTGTCGAGCCCGAGGCGGCTGCGCTCCGCATCAATCACTTCCTGCGTCACCGAAGCGCCGTCACCCCGCAGCTTGACCTCGATGACATCGCCGGGAACCACGCGCAGCATGAAGAAAATCAGCACTGCCGCGCCCAGGAGCGTCGGGATCGTCATCAGCAGTCGCTTCGCGATATAGGTCAGCACGGCTCAACCTTTATGCAAGCGACATAGTGGCCGTCCGCGATCTGGCGTAATGCGGGGACCGCCTGGCTACATTCAACGGTCGCCATGGGACAACGGGTCGAGAAGACACAGCCTTTGGGTTGGTTGATCGGCGACGGTAGCTCACCCTTGGCGACACGCGGCTGGCGCCCGCGCTCGATCACCGGATCCGGTACCGGCGCCGCATCCAACAGAAGCTGCGTATAGGGATGGCGGGGATTGCGATAGAGTTCGTCGCGATCGGCCAACTCCATGATCCGGCCGAGATACATGACCGCCACGCGGTGCGAGATATGCCGCACCACGGCCAGATCGTGTGCAATGAAAAGATAGGTGAGTCCGAGCTTTTGCTGCAGCTCGTCGAGTAGATTAATGATCTGGCCCTGGATGGATACGTCGAGCGCGGAAACCGGTTCGTCGCAGACGATGATGCTGGGCTTCAGAGCCAGCGCGCGCGCGATACCGACACGCTGCCGCTGGCCGCCCGAAAGCTCGTGCGGGTAGCGCTCGGCCATGTAGGGCATGAGGCCAACCTGCCCTAGAAGCTCCTGCACTCGATCTTCGATGCGCTGCGCGTCAGGCTCGAGTTTATAGACCGCCAACGGCTCACCGATGATCTCGCTGATCGACATGCGCGGATTGAGCGACGAGAAGGGATCCTGGAAGATCACCTGCGTCCGTCGGCGCACTTCACGGGCACGTTTGTCGGAGATGTTCTGGCCATCGATGATGATCGAGCCGGCCGTCACAGCATCGAGATTGAGGATAGCGCGTCCGATCGTGCTTTTGCCGCAGCCGCTTTCGCCCACCAAGCCCAGCGTTTCGCCTTGGCGAATGTCGAAGCTTACGCCGTCAACCGCCTTCACGGTTGCTGTACCTCCGAACCATCCGCGTCCGGCCGAGACGGTGAAATGTCGCTTGAGGTCCTGGACGGTAACGCGCACCGTTGCCGCGGTCGCCCGAGCACCTGGCATCGACTCCGCAGCCGCCGCCTTTGCGCGCAAGGCGCCCTCGATCAGTTCCCCTGCCCGCCAACATGCGGACAAATGTCCTGGCTCGACGGCGACCAGTGACGGATCCTGATCGCACTTGTCGATTCGACTGGGGCAGCGCGGAGCGAAGCGGCATCCCGCAGGCAACGCCATCAGGTCGGGTGGCATGCCTTCGATTGTCGCCAGCCTGCCCTGCCGCGGCCGGTCGAGCCGCGGTATCGAGTCGATCAATCCGACGGTATAGGGGTGCGACGATCTTGCAAAAATGGCGTCGGCGTCGCCGCGCTCGACAAGCCGTGCCGCATACATGACGTTCACTAAATCGGCATAGCGGGCGACGATGCCGAGATTGTGCGTGATGATGATCAGCGCGATGTTCAGCCGCCGCGATAGGTCGCGCATAAGTTCGAGAATCTGCGCCTGGATGGTCACATCCAGCGCCGTGGTCGGCTCATCGGCGATGATGAGCTTCGGATTGCACGCCAATCCCATCGCGATCATTACGCGCTGGCGCATGCCGCCCGACAGATGATGTGGATACTGTTCCAGGCGCCGTTCCGGATCGGTCAGACCGACCATCGTCAGCAAGTCGATCGAGCGGGCTCGGGCCGCCTGCTTGTTCATTCCCAGATGGGCGATCAACGGTTCCATCAATTGCTCACCAATGCTCAGCACCGGATTGAGCGATGTCATCGGCTCCTGGAAGATCATCGAAATGTCACGGCCGCGACGCTCCCGCATCTCGGCTTCCGACAGCTTCAGCAGATCCACGCCGTCGAACAGGACCTCACCCTTCACCACTCGGCCGGCCGGCCGCGCAAGCAACCGCATCAGGGCCAGCGCTGTCGCCGACTTACCGCATCCGCTCTCGCCGACCAGCGCCAGGATCTGTCCCTGGC
>Ga0182745_1004552_pt1 | contig 11533 bp, 9 predicted proteins | sample eDN3rd30CKraftBY_FD_128523 | JGI IMG/M metagenome (GOLD analysis project Ga0182745, IMG submission 128523) | Enriched backyard soil microbial communities from Emeryville, California, USA - eDNA 3rd pass 30_C Kraft BY (version 2) (version 2) | ecosystem: Environmental > Terrestrial > Soil >... | reverse complement strand
TTCGGTAAGAGGCGGATCAGATAGCGTTCCAGACGCCGCTGCGCCAGCTATGCTGCGTCATCATGAGGCCCGAGATTCTCTTTCCCCTGTTCGCGGACGTCACCACGCTGAAAGGCGTGGGCCCGCGCAGCGCGCCCCTGGTGCAGAAGGTGGCGGGTTCGCTGGTGCGCGACGTGCTGTTCCTGTCGCCCAGCGGCGTGATCCAGCGCCGCCGGACCACGGCGATGGAGGCCGTCGATGGCGAGATCGGCGTCTTCGAGGTGACGATCGACCGCCTGATCCCGCCGCACAAACACGGCGCGCCGATCAAGGTGCGGGCCATCGACGAGACGGGCTTCATCCACCTGATCTGGTTCGCCGGATCGCCGCGCCATATCGAGAGCCTGGCTCCGCGTGGATCGCGGCGGCTGGTGACCGGCAAGGTCGAGCGCTTCAACAGCGAAGTCCAGATCGCCCACCCCGACTACATCCTGCCCGCCGAGAAGGCGGACGAGATTCCGCTGTCAGAGCCCATCTATCCGGCGACGCAGGGGCTGACATCGCGGCAGATCTGCAAGCTGGCGCAGGGCGCGCTGGCCCTAGCGCCCGTACTGCCCGAATGGCAGGAGCCGAACTGGCTGGCGGCGCGGCGTTGGGTCGGCTGGCGCGCAGCGCTGGAGGCCCTGCACGCGCCCGCGAACGAAGCCGACCTCGCGCCCGACACGCCGGTGCGCCAGCGCCTGGCCTATGACGAACTGTTGGCGCATCAACTGGCTCTGGCGCGCCGTCGCCGCGCCCGCCAGATCACGCCCGCCGCCCGCATCGCACCGGGCGAGGCGTCGGCGCGGATGCTGGCCTCCCTGCCCTTCACCCTGACCGGCGCCCAGCAGCAGGCCGTCGCCGAAATCCGCGCCGATCTGACCTCGGGCGAGCAGATGGGACGGCTGCTGCAAGGCGACGTCGGCTCGGGCAAGACGGCGGTCGCCGCGCTGGCCCTGGCTGATGCGGCCTCCAGCGGCTTTCAGGCCGCCCTGATGGCGCCGACTGAAATTCTGGCGCGCCAACACCATGACAAGCTGTCGCCCCTGCTGGATCAGGCGGGCGTGTCCAGCCTGCTGCTGACCGGGCGCGACACGGCGGCCGAACGGCGCGGCAAGCTGGCGGCTCTGGCGTCGGGTGAAGCTCAGGTCGCCATCGGCACCCACGCCCTGTTCCAGGACGCCGTGCAGTTCCACCGGCTGGCTCTGGCCGTCATCGACGAACAACACCGCTTCGGCGTGCGCGAGCGCCAGCGCTTGCAGGCCAAGGGCGATCCGGCTCTGGGCGGCGTCCACCTGCTGACCATGTCGGCCACGCCGATTCCGCGCACGCTGGAGCTGACCCAATATGGCGAGCTGGAAGTCAGCCGCCTGATGGAGAAACCGCCGGGCCGCACGCCCGTCACCACGGCCGTCCTGCCGCTGGCGCGCATCGGCGAGGTGGCGAAGCGTCTGAAGGCGGCGGTCGAGGCTGGCGCTCAGGCCTATTGGATCTGTCCTCTGGTGGCGGAATCCGAAGCCATCGACCTGGCCGCCGCCGAGGATCGGGCCGAAGACCTGCGCAAGCTGCTGGGAACCGAGGTCGGTCTCGCTCACGGCCAGATGCCGGGCGCTGAGCGCGAGGCGGTGATGGCCGAGTTCGCGGCAGGCCGCCTGCCCGTTCTGGTCGCCACGACCGTGGTCGAAGTCGGTGTGGACGTGCCGAACGCCTCCATCATGGTGATCGAACACGCCGACCGCTTCGGTCTGGCCCAGCTTCACCAGCTGCGCGGGCGCGTGGGGCGCGGCGCCAAGGCCAGTTCCTGCATCCTGCTGTACGGCGGCGAGGACGGCGCCTTGGGCGAAACGGCGAAGGAGCGGCTGGAGACCCTGCGCCGCACCGAGGACGGCTTCGTCATCGCCGAAGAGGACTTCCGTCTGCGCGGCGGCGGCGACCCGCTGGGCCTGAAGCAGAGCGGCTTCCCGGCCTATCGCCTCGCCGATCCGATCCGGCATCGGTCGCTGCTGCTGGCGGCGGCGGACGATGCGCGCCTGCTGCTGGGCCGCGATCCCGACCTGACCAGCGAGCGGGGCCAGGCCGTGCGCCTGCTGGAAGCCCTGTTCGACTGGAAAAACGAACGCCCCTCAGCGGACTGAGGGGCGTCGTAAATCTCGGCGATGTCCTGAAGCGATCAGCCTGCGTTGCGGGCGATGCGTTCGACTTCCTTGCGGACCTGCGCCTCGACGATGGCGGGCAGGTTGGCGTCCAGCCAATCCTTCAGCATCGGGCGCAGCATTTCTCGGACCATGGCTTCGACCGTATTGCCGCTCATGAAGTTCATGTCGGCGGCCGAAGCGATCGGCGCAGGTTCAGGCTTCTGGAAGCTGGCGGCCAGGCCCGCGAAGGCCGAAGCAGCGCTGGCGGCGGCGGTTTCGCCGACCAGGGTTTCGACCTCTGCCGCAGCGACTACGGGCTGCGGCGCGGCTGGCGCGGCCTCGGTCGGGAACGGCGCAGCGTCCGCCACATCCAGGTCGCCGATGGCTTCGGCGGCCGGCGCCTCATAGGGTTCGGTCAGTTCCAGCACTTCGTCCTCGACCGGAGCGGGCTCCGGCTCGGTGACGACGGGCTCTGGTTCCGGAGCCGGCTCGGGCGTCGCCTCCGCCGCCGGGGCGGTTTCGACCGGAGCGTCGTCTTCGGAGATGATCCGGCGAATCGACGCCAGAATCTCTTCCATCGTCGGTTCCTGGGCGGCTTGTTCGGTCATGTCGGAACCTCAACCTGGGTCGCTCGAACGGGGACGATCGCCAACCGATGCGGACTAAGGCAGGCGACGATGGGGACCGAGCCGCAAGACTCGCCTCCCCCTTCGAATCCTGTCGTCGCATCAACGCCCGTCGGAATCAACGGACGTTTTGTCGTTCGACCATCAGCCCTGGGGAGCAGTGCGAACCACTTCGCCCTTCAGCTGGCGGTCGACCGGGGCGTCCTCGACATCGACGGCGGGCGTCGTCGCCGGGGCGGCGATGCGGTCGATGGCTTCGATTACGCCATCCCAGGGCAAGGCGCCGCGGTTCCGCACGGCGCGATAATTGTCCGACGGGTCGTAGGCGTCGATCGTCGGGTCCAGGTTGGGGCCGCCCAGACGGCCCATGGCGGCCAGAAGCTGGGCCTGAGCGACATATTCATTGCGACGCGCGCTGGTCAGGGCGACCTCCGCGTTCCGCAGCTCCAGTTCCTGGTTCAGCACGTCCAGGGTGGTGCGCAGGCCCACCTGGGCTTCCTGACGAACGCCCTCGGCGGCCACCGAGGCGGCGCGCACCGCCTGTTCGCCCGCCAGGACGCTGGAACGCGCCGAAGCGCTCTGAGCATAGGCTGAACTGACCGACTGCAGCACCGCGCGACGCTCGCCCTCGACATTGATCTGGGCGGCGTTGGCGCGTTCCAGCGCCTGGGCCACCCGCGAACGGTTCAGGCCGCCCGTGAACAGCGGCACGGACACCGTAGCCCCGGCCGTAAAGCTGGTGCGGTCGCCCAGGTCGAAGCCCGACAGGTCATTGGCCGTCCCGCCATAGGAGGCGTTCAGGCGCGCCGAAGGCAGATACTCCGACCTCGCCGCCGCCACATTGGCCTCAGCCGCGCGCTGGGCATGGATGGCGGACAGTACGCCGGGATTCTCGGCCAGTCCGACGTCCATCGCGCCGTCAAAGTCGGTCGGCAGACCGGGCAGCGTCGGCAGCGTCTGCAGATTGGACGGCGCCTGTCCCACAACGGCGGCATAGGCCGCGCGCGAAACCGACAGCTGCGCCTGAGCGCTGGCCAGGTCGGATTCGGATTGCGCCAGACGCGCTTCGGACTGGGCGACGTCGGTGCGAGTGATCTCGCCGACCTCGAAACGGGCGTTCGATTCGTCCAGTTGCCGCCGGAGGACCGCCAGGTTCTCCTGACGGATACGCAGGATCTCAAGATCGCGGGTGACGTCGGCATAGGCCTGGATGACCGACACCATCACCTGTTGCTCGACGTCGCGCAGGTTCTCGCGGCCCGCCAGGACATTGGCCTCGGCGGCGGAAATGCCGTGCGATACGCGGCCAGCGGTCCAGATGTTCTGGCTCAGGCTGACGCTGGCGGTGGCGCCGTCGCTTTCGATCGTGCCGCCCGTGGTGCTGCTGCTGCCCGGCAGCGTGCCGGTCGCATCGGGCACGCCGTCGCCGTCGGTGTCGATGGGAAAGGTCTGACCGGGGATCGTCGTGGTGACGCGATCACTGCGCGTGCGGCTGTAGTCGACGCCCGCCGAAGCATTGATCGTCGGACGCAGACCGGCCCGAGCCTGGACGATGCTCTCGTCGAGGGCGCGTTGGTTCGCCCGCTGCGCCAGCAGGGTCGGATTGGTGCGATAGGCAAGGCCGATGGCTTCCTGCAGCGACTCGGCAAGGACCGACGTCGCCCCCATCGTCAATGCGACCAGTGCGACCGAAGCGAGCGCGCGCGAGCGTTTCAACATGAACCTGTCCCTGCCTGACGCCCCCATCCGGCGCGCCTGTACTGCCTTGTACCGGCGTAGTTGGGGGCTATGCGCCCCCGACGCCAGTTAAGTTTTTTTCACGCAGCGCGACGCCCCTTCCGTCGCACCGCTGAACGCCTTTTACGGCGCGAACGTCAGCCTAGAGCGCGAACGCGGGGGCCGGAACCATTTCCGCCAGCAGGTCCGGCGCCGCGTCGAACAGCTCGCGTCGCGAAACGCCTTCGCGCCCGCGTACATAGAGCACCGCGGTGCCGCTGGCGCCTTCACGCTCCACCACGGCCAGACGGCCGCCGGGACGCAGAGCCGCAATCCACGATTCGGGGCGCTCGATCACCGCTCCCTCGCTGATGATCAGGTCATAGCCTTCGCCGTGCGGCTGGCCCAGCGGCGCCACGACGGTCTCGACCCCGGCCTCGGCCAGAGCGGCGCCGACCACGTCGAACACGGCTGCATCCGATTCCTGCGCCGTCACGGTCAGCCCCATGTGCGCCAGCACGGCCGCAGCGTAAGGCGCAGCGATCGCCAAGGCTTTCTCACCGGCACGAGCGTCCAGTCCCTGCAGCAGCTTGGCCACATCACGCGGCAACATCAGGCGGCGGCCGCCGGCGATTTCCGGCTCGACGTCGGCATAGGCCGAGAAGGCGCGGTCGGCGGCGCAGAATCGCTCGCGCTCCACGGCGCCGATGGCGGCGTGCAGCTGACGGTCGGTGACGTCGTTCACGCGGACCTGCGAGTCCAGCATCACCTTGCGGGCGGCGGCGAAATCCATAATCCGAAGTCCTTCAGGTCGGCTCAGGCGAAGAAATGTGACGCGCTTATAGGTCCGTGCGTTGCAGCGGACAATCCGATCTGATAGCTGACGGCCCTCGCGATGGCGGGGCCTCTGAAATACGGGGTCGCGGCCTGATGGCGGAGTGGTGACGCAGAGGACTGCAAATCCTTGCACCCGGGTTCGATTCCCGGTCAGGCCTCCATCGCGATGAAACATCGAGAAAGCCGCACTTCGGGGCGGCTTTCTTGCTTTCAGCCCTACGCCTGCCTCCTCGTCGTCACGTGATGCAGCGCCACGGCGCTGGTCGCCGCCACGTTCAGCGAATCAAACCCTCCCGCCATAGGGATGCCGACGGGACGACAGCGCGCGATGATCTCGCGCGGCAACCCCGGCCCCTCGCTGCCCAACAGGATCGCCGTGCGGCGCGCCGGCTTCACGTCCGCCAGCGCCTGATCCGCCGACGGCGTCAGGGCCAACACCTCGAATCCCCTGCCCTGCAGCAGGTCGATCATCGCCTCGGCGTCCAGCCCTGCCGCCATAGGCGTTCGCAGGACCGCGCCAACCGAAACCCGGATCGCTTTCCGGTAGAAGGGGTCGCAACAGGTTCGATCCAACAACACCGCCGCAGCGCCGAAAGCGGCGGCGTTGCGGAACAGGCCGCCCATATTGTCATGGTTGCCGATCCCGGACGCCACGATCGCCACGGCGCGCTCGGGCAAACTGTCCAACAAGACGTCTGGCGCTACCGGTTCCGGCTTGCGCCCCAGGGCGAGGATGCCCCGGTGCAGATCGAACCCAGCCACCGCGTTCAGCACGTCCTGAGGCGCTGCATGGACCGGCACATCGACCGGCAGGCGCTCCAGCACCTGCCTCAACCCCGCCAATCGCTTCTCCGCGATGAGAACGGACACCGGTGCGCAGCGTGACGCCTCGGACGCCAGGACGCGCAGCACCACCTCTCCCTCGGCGACGAACAGCCCCTGCCGCCCCGTCAGGTCGCGTTCCTTCACATCGCGAAAGGCGGCGATGCGCGGGTCATCAGGATGAAGAACAGGAATGGGCGTCATGCCGAACCTTGTAGCGCAGGGCTTTCCGAAAAAATTTGGCGATTTCTGCCTTTTACCGGTTGCATGAATCGAAATGGCGCTGCTATACGCCGGCCTCCCCCGAGGGGATGTTCCGCGGTAGCTCAGTGGTAGAGCAGCCGACTGTTAATCGGCTGGTCGTAGGTTCGAATCCTACCCGCGGAGCCATTTCTCATTTTCGGGCAAATCGCCCGTTTCCCCCTTCTTTGGGAGGGTGGATTGGGCGATGGTTTCCGACAACAAATCAAATGGTTGACGGAACTTTGCCGTAAGCTCTCCATGGGCCCAGGAGCAGTTCGAAAGTACGAGATTCAGCACCCTTCGCTTCTCTGAAGCGGAGGCCCGCTCGAAGAGATCGTGTGCTTCCCGTCCGAGACGGATCAGCGCAATCCCGTTATCGATATACTCGTCATCAGCGCTATGGTGCCGCTCAATGTCCTTCAGGCAACGATCCCGCTCCTCGCGCCATACGATTTGCATCCGGCGATAGAAGTCGTCGGAGATCACCCCGTCGAGTTTGTCTTCGTACATTCGCTCGATGCGAGCCTGTAGCCGATCGGCCTCGCCGCGGAGCCGCTCAATCGCCGCCCTACGCTCGCGGGTTTCATCCTGGAGACTTTCGCGCAAGGCGCGTTGGATCAGTTCAAAAGCAGCATCATCGAATCGCAGTTGCCGCAACAGTCCGGCGAATCGCTGCTCCAGCACCTCCTCGCGGACATACGGCTCGCCGCATTTTCCTTTGAAGCCCGTGCAGTGGTAATAAATGTATCGCTGCTTTTTGATCTCAGCGACCATCGCGCAACCACAATGACCGCACGTCATCATGCCGGTGAACGGAAAGTCGTTTACGCTGGCGCGAATGTTGGCCGCCTTGCGCCCATCTAGGACATCCTGGACCGCGCCCCAAAGGTCCTCGGAAACCAACGGCGCGTGGGAGCCCTGATAGACCTTGTCCAGCCATTCGAAGGCGCCGGTATAAATTCGGTTCCGCAGGATCGTATGGACCGTGCTTACGCCTATGGGAGCGCCACTCTTCCGGTAGGTCAGGCCAGCCTGCCGAGCCTTCTTGGAAACGTCCTTTAGCGAGTATTGGCCCGTAGAATACCACTCATATAGGCGCTGAACGAGCGGACCGAGCGCCGGATCGATGGTGATGATCTTCTTACCGTTCGGACCTTCGACGTTCAGGTAGCCGATCGGTGCGACTGTCGGCCACAGGCCCTGTTCGGCCTTCTCAAACATGCCCTTTCGGGTGATCAAAAAGAATCCCGACGACGCCGGGGGCCTCCCGCCGTGGCGAGGGAATCCGACCCCGCGCCTGAACGCTTCGCGGCTGCAATTCCGCGCTCGGAAATGCATTGCGGCCCGGCGTGTCATCTCGCACCCCCTGCGGCGCACCGGGCCGCTTCCCCATGGACCTCGTGACGATTCCCGCTAGGCTCCGCGCGCCGCTGTTCCGGTGCCGCGGCCGGCGGCTCGGGGCGTCCTCGTGGGACCCGCACTCCGAGCCGCCACCGGCCCGAGCGAACGCCTCGCGGCGCGCTACATTCGTTTGCAGTCTCGCGGCGCATCCTGACCTAGGGTCATGGCGAGCGGGGAAGCATCGACGTGACGGAAACCTCGGATTTTGAAATGATCGCGGCGGCGTGGCTGGAGCGGTTCGGGTCGCCCATGCCGGTCGCGGGCGAGATCGAACTGGCCTGGCGCATCCTCAAAGAGAGCGGCGTCGACCTGCCTCCCCCTGCGCCCCCGCCTCTGTCTCCCCCGGAGAACGTTCAGGACGACCCTGCGTCCGAAGATTGACCAAAAGAATCGCCGCCATCGTCCCGGAGGGGCGCGGGCGGCGCGCGATGTTCGGGCCGCTGAAACGGGCGGCGGAGACCGCCGCCCGTCCCGTTGCTATTCCGCCGCGATAGCGTAGGGCGCAGGTTCGAGCGCCTGCGGGGACGGCAGCCGCCGCATGGCGGTCTTGACCGCGCCCCACCGATCGACCGGGGCGTAAATCCGGTCGGTGTAGCGGGCGGGCGGAAAGGCCATCCATTTCGGCGTCCAGCCGTCCACCTTGGCGCGTCCGCCCGTCCCGGCGAGGAAGTCGCGCAGGATGATTTTCTGCGTCTTCACATTCTCGGCGACATTGGTGTCCGCGATCCGCTTGCCGCCGACGTCGCGCAAGAGAGCGTTGGCGACGGCGCGGTCGCGCAGCAGGCCGAAGAAGGCGTCGTCGGGCGTCCACCACTCGGCCATATGGACCTTGAGATAGGCCCCGACCGCCTCGACCAGCGGGCCGCCGACCGCCAGCGTCTCGCCCATGACCACGGCGGCGACCGCGAACACCTCGTCATCGGCCAGCTTCACCAGCCGCGCGAACAGTTCGACGACCGGCGTCTCGCGCGCCTGCGCGCGGGCGACGGTTTCGTCCTCGGCATCGAAACCGAGCAGGGCGAGGACGGTGCGGCGCTTGGCGTCGAAGACGGTTTCGGCGCTCGCGGTCTCGACGCTGTCGGCCATGGCCTCGTTGCGGACCTTGCGGTCCGCCGTGCGGACGGTCCACAGCGACGATCCGGAGACGGCGTGGGCGACGAGCAGCCGGAAGGCGACGGCGGGATGGTCCGCCAGCACCGTGCGCACGGCGGCGTGGCGGTGCAGGTCGATATAGTCCTGCATGACGCCGGTCGTCTCGGGCTTGCCTGCGCCGGGGGGCAAGCCTTGCGCCTGCGCTTCGGCCTTGGCGGCGGCGGCGCGGGCGCGCCGGGCCTCTTTGCCCGAAAGATAGCCCTCATGAACGGTCACGTCGCCGCGCCCGCTGACCGAAATGAAGACCTTGCCGCCCTTGTCCCTGGGCGTCTTCTCATGGCCGTAGCTGTAGAAATGCTCGCCCGTATCCATGATCTCGACGGCGGACCAACCGTCTTCAAGGTAGCGGTCGCGCAGCGCCGCAACCGCCTCGTTCTGCATCGTCCAGAACAGGTCGGCGTCCTCGAAATAGCCGTCCTCCCCGAACAGGTCCGCCTTGATCCGGCCCGGATAGGCGTCAAGGTCGAAGATGGCGACCTTAGTCGGGATCGACTGGCCGCCGAACAGCCAAGCCTTCAACGACGGACCGGTGGGCGCATATTGCTCGGGGTCGTCGTAGAGAGCGAGCCAGTCCTTCTGCTGGCTGCGGCTGGCGAGCGTCAGGTGACGAATGGTGGCCGCGTCGATCTTGTCGGCGGCGTAGAGGGCGCGGATGCCCGGCAGGAGATTGCCGAGCGCGAGGATGCGCCGGACGTAGAGCAGGGTCAGGCCGAAGGTCTGGCCGATCTGTTCGGGGGTGCGTCCCTTTCGGATCAGTCCGGCGAAGGTCTCCCACTGGTTCACCTCGTCGGGGTCGAGGCGGTCTCGATCAACGAGGCCTCGAGCGCGGCGGCGTCGTCGCCGGGCTCCATGATGGCGCACGGCAGGGGTTCGACCTCGCCGACCTCTTCAAGGACGGTGCGCGCCGCGAAGTAGCGGCGACGGCCCGCGACGATCTCGAAGGTCTCGCCTTCGCCGGAGGGTCGGACGAGAAGCGGCACGAGGACGCCGCGCGCGCGCACGGTGGGCAGGATGTCCGACACGTCGGGCGGGGCCTTGCCGTTGCGCATGTTCAGCTTGGACACGCTGAGCTTGCCAAGGTCGATGTTTGCGAGTTGCATGACAATCTCTCCTTCGGGAGTGACCGGCCCCGTCCGCTTGATCTCCTCCAGAGTGACGGGCGGGGCCGGGATACGCGGGAAGAGCCGCGCGCTCATCCTTGGCCGGGGTCGGCGCTCGGATCGGGGGACGCGCCGGGCGGGCTGGCGCGGCGCAGGAGGGCTTCGGCGCGGATGATCGACCCGGCGCGGCGCGCCCAGGCGGACCAGACCGACAGCCCGAAATGGGTCGAGAAATGCAGGTCGCGCTCGATGGCGAGCCCGAACGGCAGGCGGACGTTCTCGATTTTCGAAAGGCTGAATGATCCGAGTTCGGGGGTTCCGAAGCCGAGGTCGGCCAGCCCGAACAGGGTGTCGCCGTCCTCGGCCAGTTCGGTCGCGAGCCATGTCGCCGCGCCGACCGGACTGAAGAATTTGACGACCGGAACGGGATCGGGTTCGGGCTTTTCGGCGACGAGCGCGGCAAGCCGGGCCTCGGCGTTGGCGCGCAGCCGGTCGCGAAGATCGGGGGTTACGAGGATCATGCCGCCGCCCTCCCCGTCTCACAGGCGACGCTCGCGGCGGCCTCGTCCGCCACGGGCGCATAACCCAAGAGATAGTCGGCCGCCTTGGACGCCTGCCCTGCGGCGCGGAAGATGGCGCGATTGTCGGAGCGCAGGACGGTCAGCCAACTGGCCAGATAGTCGGCGTGCCGCACGGTCGGGGCGACGCCGAGCGCGGCGCACAGGAAGGCGGAGCCGAGTTCGGCGGCCAGTTCCTCGCGGGCGTAGGCCGGGGTTCCGAAGCCGCCCGACTGGTCGCGACGGAGCCGGGTCGGGTGGCCGGTCCAGTGGGTCAGTTCGTGCAGCGCCGTGCGATAATAGTTGATCTGGTCGAAGAAGGCGGGCTGCGGCGGGATGCGGATATAGTCCTCGCCGGGGTGGTAATAGGCGCGCTCGCCGCCGATGCGGACATCGGCCCCGCTGGCGGCGATCAGGGCTTCGGCGCGCGGGGCGATCTCGCGTTCGGCCATGGGCGCAGGCCCAAGGTCGGCATTGGCGGCGAGCCGGTCCAGTCCTTCGCACTGGTCGAGATTGAAGACGGTGAAGCGCTTGAGGAAGGGCACGACGCGGGCGTCCTCGCCGGTTTCGCGGGCGCGCTCCTTCTCGGCCTCGGGGGTGAAGCGGTCGGCGTAGACGACGGTCGTCCCGCGCTCGCCCTTGCGCACGTTCCCGCCGGCCGCGAGGGCCTGACGGAAAGTCAGCCAGTTCTGCGAGGCGTAGCCTTCGGAGAAGCCCGCGCCCCACAGGAGCAGGACGTTGACGCCCGAATAGCGGCGGCCGGTGGCGGCGTTGCGCGGCAGGCCGGGACGGGCCGCCCCGGCGCGGCCCCACGGCCGGCCCCATGGGAAGGTCCCGGCTTCCAGTTCGGCGATGATCTTGGCCGTCACCTCGTCATAGAGGTTGGCGCGCGGTTCGGCGGCGGGCGAAGCCCGCCCCTTTCCCTT
>Ga0182745_1004551_pt1 | contig 11535 bp, 3 predicted proteins | sample eDN3rd30CKraftBY_FD_128523 | JGI IMG/M metagenome (GOLD analysis project Ga0182745, IMG submission 128523) | Enriched backyard soil microbial communities from Emeryville, California, USA - eDNA 3rd pass 30_C Kraft BY (version 2) (version 2) | ecosystem: Environmental > Terrestrial > Soil >... | reverse complement strand
TTGCAGCGCGATCCGCCCGACAGAGGCGAAGTCGAGGGCGAATCCTGTGATGGTCAGCCTGTAGCGGCGCACGCCCGTCGAGCCGGTCGGACCGGAAAGGATGTCGCGGCCGTCATCGCTGAGATAGGTGATGGTGCCGCCCGCGTCAGGCGTGGCGGCACCATTGGCATCGAAGCTCACGCGGAAAAGCGTGCCGGCGCCGCCTGTCAGACTTTTCTGGAGACCGCCGGCAACGGCAGTGGTCGGCGGCGCCTGGCCGACATGAGCCTGCCCGAACAGTCGGCCGGCGAAACGGATATCCGCCGGCCGTCTGGCCTGCCAATCCCAGGAGAAGTCGATGGTGAGCGTTGCGGGGCAGGGGCCTGGCGCCGCCGACGCGACCATTCGCGCTGACAGAATGGGCACTTTCTGCACCGGCGGTTCGGCGGCATTGATCGCCGCCGCGGTCCAGTTGCTCCAGAGCCCGAATATGTCCTGATGGCTGACGCCGTACCGAAGCGCCACTGTGAGCGGATTGCCGGGAAGACCGAACGTGTCGTCGGAAGCTGCAAGCAGAGGTGGACTGTCGTCCGTCTCGGCGTTGCTGGCGCCGATCGGCTGCGGCGCCGCATCCATCCTGCGCGGCCCGATCAACGCCCTCGCCGGCGACTCACCGCCCGCAGCACGGGCGTGAGCGAAGGACGCCGACCGCAGCGGCAGGTTGGCCGGCAGGCGGTCCCAGTTCAGATTGTTGATCGGGCGCCAGGGGCCATCGACCTGTGACGGAGGGCGGAATCCTTGGCCGACGACACGAAGATTGGCGGGCGGGTTGGGCCTTATGGCGGCACCGGGCGCCAGCGCGATGGCGGCGTAGACGACGGGATCAGAACGACCATCGCGGCCGCCGCTATAGGTCGCCGTGACCATGTAGTCGTAGCCGCTGCGCAAGGCGGTGTCAGGCACCTCGCCCTTGCGCGAACTGACGAGATCGTCCTCGAAGGCCGTTCCGAAGCCCATCAGCAGGCTCGCCACGGGGTCGGTCGCCGCCGCGAAGGACATGGCGCCCAGCACCGAAAATGTTGCGGACGCCGGGTCACCGTTATCGATCGCCAGTTGGGCGTTCTGCGTGAAGCTGTTGTGTTGCATCGGTGGCAGCGTGGTGACGATCTCCCTGAGCTGCGGCAGCATGTCTTCGCCGAATGCCTTGAGGAACATGTCGGGATTGGCCTGGCGCCATTCAGGTGCCGCGATCGACGGGGTCATGGCGCTCGGCCATCCGATGGGCGCACCGCCGCGCGCGAACCGGTCAAGCGCCGCGTCGACAGGGCGTGTCTGGTAGCCTTCCCGTCCCTGCTTGCGATCGAGATCGAGCACGCCGGCCCAGTCGTCGAGGTCGACCGGGAGGCCGACTTCCTCGACCCGGTCCCATCCGGCTCCGACAGCGGTTTCGGGCTCGGTTCCCCACCACGCAACGAGGTCGACGCCATTGAAGACGACAAGGCTGCTGATGCGCGGGCCGCTGAACGTCACCGTTCGAGAACCCGACGTGACCGGCACGGTGCCGACGATCGCCGAGGCGAAGGGTGCGCCGGCGAAGGCGACGACGTTGGATCGCGGCACGCCGACATTGACGAGCGCGCGCACGAAGGTCATCGGGCGGGGAGTCGCGAAGCAGCTCCAGCCGAAGACGGTCGGGAATACGATCGACGGGCCGTCAATCGGCAGTTCTTTCTCGATCTCGATGCCAAGCGCCTTGCGCCTGTAGACCTCGAAGGGCTGCGTCGGATATCCGACGCTTGGATCGAGCAGCCAGCGCAGCTGGGCGACCGGACGCTTGTTCGAGATCTTGGCCATCTCCTCACGGGCCCGATCGCCGCGGGCCGCCGCGTGCCAATCGACGAGCGCGACCGCGAGGAGGAATTTCTGGGGATCGACGACAGGGTCGGCCATCGTCACTGCTCCCACGGGGGCGGGATGAGCTTAACGTCGAGCGCGGGAAAACGGTCCTCCGCGATGTCCAGATAGGGTGCGTCGAAGCCCTTGCGCAGCAAATCCAGCTTCAGGCGCTTGTCGCGGCTGCCCGGCTTGAGGAGCACCAGCGCGCGTTGCGCACCCGGCGCCCGGATCGGTGCACCGTTGACGATCGGATCGCCGCCGGGAGCGGTCACGAGCGAAAGCCACGTGTCGTCCTGCATCTGCCAGCGCACGGTGCCGGGTAGGCTTGTGGGATCCGGGACCTTTGCCGGATAGGGCCGCTCGCGCCACAGCGGGCTGTCGGAATCGATCAATACCGCCGTTGGCTGCTGGCCTTCCCAAAATATCGTCACGGTTGGGCTGCGCGGAGCGTCCGACACGTCGAAACCTGCCCGGCGCAGCGCTGCGTCGAGTTCTTCGCCCTGTGGCGCATGGTTCAGGAATGCGCCGAGATTGGCTGCGGTCGCATTGGAGGCGAGCCCGCGATTGCGAATCGTCAGGCTGCCGATCATGCCCGCGAACTGGGCCAGAGTACCGTAGCCGCCGGTCGAGAAATGGCGGCGCAGGACAAACGGCGTGAACTGGTCGGGTTCGGTTCCCTTCGGCACCGCGACGATGTCGAGGATGTAGTCGGTAAACGGCTCGAGCGGGACCGGGATGGTCAACTTGGTCTGGCGCTTGCGTTTACCGTCGATCGGGATGCACTGGCCTTCCAGCACGCGTTCGAGGGTATCTTCGAAAGGCGAGAGAATTCCCGCCCCGGCGTTGACGAGAGTCTGGGCCGTGATCGGCACCTGCGATGCGCCGCCATTCTGCCCGGGAGGGTGACGGCCGGACGAGGCCTGTAGCCGTACCTTGAGTTCGAGGTTGTAGGCACCGTACAGACGGTCGATGTCCTGCGTCGCGAAGACGATCGTCGGTGGCTCGGCCCCGAAGTAATGCTTCTCTCCCTCCGCCGGGGTTGTCATCACGACGAAGGAATCGACGCGCGGCGGCGCGACGCCGTCGGTGCGAAACCAGAAGGTCTGCGTCTCGGCGCGGCTCTTCATGCTGCTCATCCGCATGCCGGTCCACTTGACCTCGCAACGATAGAGGGAGTCCGGATGGAGGAAGGCGTGGTCGGTGCTGCTTTCGCCGAGAAGCTCGGTGACCTGCTCGCGCTCCCGGCTGATGCGCTCGCTGTCGTGGTCGTAGCGGGCGATCTCCGACTGGCGGAAAAGCTCGACCGCGCCGAGATAGAACGGATTGAGCCTGGCGACGCCGTCGGGATCCGGTTCGGTGCCGATCTCGAGCGAATGCACCTTTTTGCCACCGCCGATGTCGACCAGGACGATGCGATGGGACTTTCCCCACATCGATCCGCCCATCAGTGCGATGACGTCGGTGACGTCAGCCGCCCAGGGACCGTCGGGCCGCGTCCATTCGTCGGGCAGGATGACGGGCGGCACGCTGTCGAAGGCGTCGACCTTGTGTTCGTCGATCCTGGCGCCTCCCGCGTCGAGGACGCGTACGTACACACCCAGACCACGATGCGGGACGAGCAGGAGGAGCCGCGCCTGTTTGAATGGGCCGGTCTCGACGATGACGACGTTGTCGAGCGGTCCGTGCACGATGCCTTGCGTCTTGAGCGCATCGGCTATGGCGGCGGCGCTCTTCTCGTCGCCGAAGCGCTGCGGCGTGCCGTCGTCGAGCATCGGGCTCTGCAGCATGCGCGCCTGGCAATCCGGCCTGCGGCCCGCGCCGGCCGCGCCGGTGGCCGACAGGGCGTTCAGCACGTCGGCGCGGGACACGGCCGTGCCCTGCGCCAGCGCCGTGAGCGACGATTGCTGCGTGCGCGTCGGCGTCGTGCGCAGATAGGCATCAGCCTTGGCGTAGAGGGTTTCCGAGATGCGCACCGAGCGAAGTTGGACATTGCGAATCAGGAGTCTGGACAGCGGGTCGGAGGGTTCGACGAGCCATCCCGCCGCGCCCGAACCGGCGAGGCTCTCGCTCACCATGCCACGGCCGCCGACGCGGACATATTTCGACAAGGTGCGGGCGGTCCGCTTGCTGCGCTGGCACGGCACCTGTCCGCCAATCACTTCGGCGGGGACAATGCCGCGCAACTTGTCGATCGACGCGCGGCCGGTGCGCCACTTTTCGCGTACCCTGAGCGTGGTATCAGCCGGCTCGGAACGGCGCGTGTCCGGCTTGTCCGGCCAGGCAACGCCGGCAAGCGTCCAGCCGGGCGCACTGGGGCCGAGCGGCTCGAGGCGGAAGGTCCAGAGCACCGAAGCCGGAGAAGCCGCGTCGTGGCAGACCGTCCCCCAGCGTTCGGTGATCGTCTCGGTGCGTTTGTCGCTGCTTTCGATCGCCTTCGCGGCTGGATCGAGATCCCAGGTGAACAGCGCAAGCGACGCCGGCGTGGGATTGCCGGTGACGCCGGCCCGGGTCCACCAGCGGCAGGGCGTGTTGTCGCCGAGCAGGGTTTCGGCCATCACCGAGCCGTCGGGCGCGATGCGTTCCAGCTTCAGCTCCTGAAACTGGTAAAGATACTTCTCACCACCGCGCTCGCTGATGCCGCCAGCCGGGAGATTGGGGATGTCGGCGATGGCGGCGCCGAAGAACTGCGCGCCCGCGATGACCGGAGGCGCGGCCATGGCGAGCACCGGTATGGCATCGACCGGAACGACTGGTAGCCCCTCGGAGAGCGGCTGTGGTTCGGCTTCGACCGCCTCGCCGACGCTGCCGTCGATCGGACGGTCGACGCCGGTGCCCTGCACTAGGGCGGGCGAGCGCGACTTCAATGACAGGCCCGAAACCATCATCGGGATCGGCGGCTCCGGCGGCTTGCCCGATCCGATCTCGATCGTCACGCACTCGCTGATATCGGTGAAGAACAGGTCGATATGGCCGCAGACCTCGCCGCGTAGATAGAACGAGACCGGCGGCGGGAAGCTTCCGTCGGGCTGTTCGCGCACGGTGATGTGGAGCGACGCGGTCGCGCCCACGGAGACGACGAAGAGCCGGATTTCGCCGGAGACGTACATGACCGCGGAGATCAGCAGCGGATCGAAGCCTGCGACCGCATCGAAGCCGCCGCCGACCCTGACATACAGGCCGATATCGGTGCTGCCCCAGGTGAAGGACGCGGAGGCGCCGACGCCGATGCCGAAGCCCTTGACCTCCGGCAAGAGGGCGTAGGTGCGCGGCACGACGTAGGGCGGCAGGCCGTCGCCGCGGATCATCAGGTAGCCGGTACCCTGGACGATGCCGAGCACGTCGACGATGGCGGGGCCGGGCCCGTCGGCGATGTCGGGGCGCGCGCCAAGGTAGAAATGCCACTTGCTGAGGTCGCCGGTCGCGAAGAACGCCTCGGCGGGCACCGAGACCTTGATCAGGCGCTTGATCTCGTAGGTCGCGAAGATACCGATGGCGATGTGTTCGGGGGTGATCTCGATGACCGCCAGGATGCCGCCGGCTGCGCCAGCCTGGTCCATCGAGGGCGGTGGCATGAGGAAGCGGGCGTTCATCGCAATGATGATGCTCGGGCCCGGCAGATCGAGCAGCAGCGTGCCGTCGAGATTGAGGATGATGCCGCCATCCATGGTGCCGAGCATGGTGCCGACGCCGAACGACCAGTTGTCGATCTTCGGCTCCCAAAGGACCACGCCATTGTTGGCGAGGAGGTTCGGCCGTCCGCCGGCGGCCTTCAGCCACTCCAGGGAAGGCACACCTTTGTCGGCTCCGATCGGAGTGCGGGCATAGTGCATGCCGAATAGGCCGCGGAAGCCATAGAGGCCGAGACCGGTCGACCCGAGCGGGATGCCGACCGGAAGACGCAGTTCGAGGCCAACATACAATCCGGTCGCCGGCCCGCCCTGCGCGGCATCGATGTTGGCGATCTCCAGCGACCCGGCAACCCGTAGCCCGATCGGCCTGACGGTGACGTCGATCTGTCCGCCGATCCGATTCTCCGTGATCGCCAGGTAGCCCTGGCCGGCGATGCCGCCCGGAATGTCGACGCGGGCACCGATCGCGGTCAGTTCCGGGGGCCTGCCTTGGTCGAGATGGACGCGCACGCCCATGCGGTCGAAGGAGACCACGCCGAAGTCGATGCCGACGCCGATCTCGACCTCGAAGGTCAGCGGATTGATCCGCGACATGCGGGCGGCGAACACTTTCAGGATCCGGTCCAGCGGCGGACGAACCCGGACGCCGCTGGCGCCGCCCAGATCGAGCGTATATCCGCGCGAACTGTCGAAGACCGGTCGCAGTTCGTAGCGTGGCTGGATTGGCGCGCCGTTCTCGTCGACATCCGCGAGCCTCAACCCGATCGCCTTGTAGCGAATCTTGATTCCCGGCTCGGGCCCGATCTGCAGCAGCGGATTGCTTTCGTTCGGTATGGCCATCGACCAGGCGGTCTCAATGTCGAAGAACAGGTTCGCCTCGCTGCCGCCGACGTGCCAGCGGCTGATCGCCTCGCCGCCGAACAGGATGATGCGCTCGACGCGGAACCACGGCAGCAGGGCGATCGTGCCGGGAATGGCCAGCGAGGCACCCGTTATGATGGCGTTGACCGGCGCGCCGACGTCCCGATCGGCGGCGGAGACCAGAAGCGGCCAGAAGGAGAGGTAGGAACCGACAAGATTGCGCCAGATGTTGCGGTTGGGCGGACGGGTCTCGCCCGGTAGCCAGCCGAAGGCCGCCAAGCCGTCGGTATCCGACGGGTCGGCGCCGACCGAGAAGCTCATCGTCATCTCGTCGGTTGTCTCATTCTGCTGAACGAGGAAGCGGAAGTCGATCAGGCCGTCGCCCGGATTGCTGGCGCCGATGGCTTGACCGTTGCGCAGCGTGCGCGCCTCGTCCGCAGTGACGCCCTCAGCCTGGCCGGTCTTGCGGATCTTCTCCTCGGCTGCCGTCTGGATGTCGAACTCGCCGTCCACCTGGACGGCGATGATGCGGTTCTCGATGACGCGGATCTTGAGACGGGCGCTGCGGAACCACTCCGGTGTCGGCGGCGGTGCCGGTGGCGGTGGGTCGATCATCTGTATCACCGGCGGCTCGCCGGAGGCCGATGTCGGGCGCTGCAGAACGCCCTGCGACGCCCTGGCAGGTCGATTCAGGTTCACGGTCCAGCTGATGTCGGCGCGCCACCATTCCGGCAAGCTGGGATGTGTCTTCCATGCCGCGGTCCATGGCCCGATCCCGGAAAAAGTCTTGGTCGTCGACTCAGCTGGCGGGTCGAGTGTCATGTCGAAGCTAGAGCCGAAACTCTGCCTGACGAGCTCGCGGGCGGCGATGGCCCTGCGACGCGCCAGCATGAAGTTCCGGTCGAGCTTGGAATCGTCGCTCTCGTAGCTGGCCTGCCCGGTGATGGTGATCTTGTCGGTCGCCGCCCGAACCTGATTGAGGCTGGCGACCTGCGCCGCCGACAGCGCCGCCGCGCCGCCCGGCTCGCGATGGTGCGCCGGTAATCGGTCGATCGCCTCGGTCGACCAGGCATTGTCGCCCTGCCGCGCATAGGCGAGGATTTGGACGGCTTCCGCGCCGCCCGACGGCGTCACTGCCGGTGGGCTATCGAAATAAAAGTGTATGCGGACCGGCTCGACACTGACCGCTGGCAGGCTCGCGCTGACCGTTCGTGTCGTCCCCGGCGCCACATCGACCGTAAAACTCGGGCGCGGTGACAGAGGTGCGCCGCCATCGAGCGTCCAAACCGTCGCGCTGTCGGCCGGCTCCGTCGTCAACGTCACGGACCGGTCGTCCTGGCCGGCTATCACGATGCGCGGATCGGCGTTCGGCTGGACCCGTAGCGTCGCCGGCTTGGCCGGCTCGGCGGCGGTGCCCCCGGTGACGATGACGATGCGTGGGTCGCCGCGTTGCGCGACGATGGTCAGCGTCGCGCGCTTCGGCGTCCCAGGCGAACTGTCGCTAACGTTGATGACGATGTTGGCGACCGGCCGGGTGTCGAGCTTCAGTGCGAACAGCCGGCCGGTCTGCGGCGCGCCGCCATCGATGGAAACGGTGGACGTATAGGGCACCCGCCCGCCCTGGATGTCGACGACCATGTTGGTGTCGCCAGGTAGAGTGACCGTGGCGTTCGACCCATCGCGGATCGCAAGCCCGTAGCTCCTGCCTCTGACGTCGAAGAAGCGGGCGCCGACACTCAGCTCGCCTTCGCCGAGGCTGATCATCGCCGCCTCGAAGTCGAGCGAGACGCCGTCGTTTTCGCCGAGGCCGATCAGCAGATCGCGGGCGCCGACCTCCCAGGCGAAGCCGGTGCTGCCGCCGCCGATGAACAGGCGCAGCTCCGGCAGATAAAGTCCTGCCCAGTCGTCGCCGACGCCTATACGGTTGAGCACGGCCGGCGGCGTGAATTCGGACGACAGATCTAGCGTCGCGCTACGGAAGCCGAAGCCGACATTGGAATTTCGGATCGTCGCGTAGGGCGGCGTCATGGTGACGAACTCAGCCGTTGCGACGTCGCCAGGATCGTCGGGGCCGTTGATGCCGACCGGCAGCAGGTCGAAATGCAATCGCCCGTCGCCATTGACGTTCTGCGCTAGCCGGAAACGCAGGCGTGGCAGCGTGAACGCCACTTCCCGGAAGGTCGGATCCGACTGCAACAACCCGTCATTGGTCATCCGGGCCGGCCGCAGGAAGCTCGGCCGGTAGCGCGGCCCGTTGACGATCAGATCGAGAGTGAACGTGTCGCCAGGATAGTTGGTGGGCTGGGCGCTCGGCGGGGCCGGCCCCCAGTCGCCCAGCACGGCGCGGGCATTGGCGAAGGTGTTGTCGTTGTTGAGCGCCGCGACACCCGCTGCGATCGTTGCCGATCCGGCGCGTGGCGCAAACAGTTCGAACTCGATGTTGGTTTCCTCGAGATCGAATACCGGACGCGCGGTGTTGGGATCGAAGGGCGGTTCTGTCTCGTCATTAACGAAGGTGAAGAGCTCGCCATTGGCGCCTGGTATGCTGAGGCGCCCCTGAAACTCCGCGCGTCCACGAATGAACACGCCAAGCGGGTCCGAGATTTCCTCGTGCGTCACGACGTGAAGGACGGAAAGCGCCGCATGCACCGCGTTGAGGTCTTGGCCCTCCAGAAGGTAGGGCGCGACCAGATCGCTCAGAGCTACGCTCTGGGCCATACTGCCGTCCCGCGGTCGTTACGTGTGGGAATCAAGCAAGGAAGAACGTCCGATACCGCACGCAGCAAGAGCACTCGCCCATTTGCTTTAGGTAAGTCTCGCCAGAACTCAGCTGCGGCTCTAGACGGCAACACTTTCACTTGGTGCCGCGTCACCAGGTAAGTGAACGATCGATGAGCTGGTGACTGCTGTCGGCCGATCGGATGTACACTCACCGCTAGCTCGACGACTGCAACATGGGATGGCATCAGCTAGAAGCCTCCTCGAGACGCGTGACCTTCGTCCGGAAGCCGAAATGACGGCATCAGCTTTTCGATAACTTTGTATTAGCAACGGAAGTTTGTAAACCGCTTCCGCCATTCTCGCGGCACAGCGCTTCAATTCCGGGTTACATCTCCAATTCGCTCTGAAAGGCGAACAGGCCCTCATGGCTTGTGCGAAACCGCTCTCTTTCATCATCGTAAGGTGACCAACTCCGGGCAGATCGTGCTCGAGTTCACCCCGGAGGGCGGTGGCATCACGACCTTCGGAATCTGCGGATGGTCGGCGACGTGCCGCTGGCCGAGATGCAGATGATCACCGGCAGCGGGTCGCTGATCACGCACTGGGCCTATATGGCGCCGGACAATCCCGCGACCTCACGCCTCCGTCGCCCACGCAGGTCATCACGGCGAACGTCACCTCGCCGCAGTGGAACTGGTCGAGCGGCACGCCCTGGCAGATGGTTAGTCCGACCCTCTTCGGCACCAGCACGCCCGACCTTCAAGATCGGCACCTATAACAACGGCTATTTCTGGGGCCTAGGCGCGGGGCCGACCGGCGGGCTGATCGGCAACTTCACGCAGATGGGATCGATCACGCCCGAAGGCAACGTCGTGTTCGCGGTACTCGGCGACGGCCTCATCACTCTCACCGGATTAATCACGGGCGATTCCACCACCGTCATGAAGGCGCTGAAGCCCTATGACCTGTCAGGTCCCTGCGGAACGGCATCGGTGGCGACCCTCATGCCCGTCTCTAACATCATGAGCGGCATGACGTACTTCGCGAGCGACCTCGGGACGGTCGTGAATCCCGTGTTTGCCGGCGTCGCCTCCCCGTCAGCCGACGCGGTACGGCCCGTCAGCGAGACCTCCTATCGGGAAGTCTATGTCTGAAGGCAATCTATCGAGCCGGCCGGCTTTCTGAGACGACAGTCAGAGGTGCGCTCCACAGACTGGTTGACGAAGGCTTTGTCGTTCTTCGTGTTCGCGATGACGACCTCCGCCAGAGCGCAGCCGTGCTGGCCCCGAAACTTCTGGATGCCCTTGCGGCCTATCAGGCGCTCTTTGCGAAGGCGGCGGTTCTGGCATCTTCCCCGGCGCTTTCGTCCCTTGTCCCACTCGCCGGGCCCGCGGAAGCGCGATTGAACGCGTTGTGAGAGCTATCTCCCAGCAAGCGGGCGCAAGCCCTCGTGTGCCTGAGACGTGAACGCCACCCCAGACATTGAAATCGTATTAGCGGCCCATCGCTCCAGCACGTGAGGGGTCACATGGGAACACGCCTGCGGTTGGACTCCGCTGCAGTGAATGATGCCGTCCGGCAAGCCGAGACGAAAGGGCTGCTGGTGTCGGAGGGGAGCCCGCCGCACTCACTCTGCCTCAAGGCCGCCGGCGGATTTGGCTCGTGACGCCTCGCTGCGCCGTCGAACCTCACCAAGCCAGCGTCGAGCACCACACCCGCTGTCCGATCTGCGACCACTTGGTCGACGAGCTCGATCTCGAGGCGGTTCTGGCCCATCTTGAGCCGGAACACTCGGCGCCGGTCGGCAATAAGCCGGCCTCAAGCATCGGCATTTTAGTCGCGGTGCGCCCCGAGCGGCTTCCTCAGATTGAGCGGCGTGTCATGAACCGAGTGCAGAAAACAGCCGAGACAATGGCGCATCGAATCGTTCGCGACCTCTGCGAATTCGCAGGCGGGCGGATGCGATGGGCGCCGCTTCACACAATCACCCGACGGCTCGTCCTGACCGACGACAAGCTGATTGCGGCCGCTCTGGGTCTATGTGTGTCGACCGCGGTTGGATCAAGGTGGATGACGACAACAGCGTCCGCTTAACAAATGACGGGCGCAGGCTTTGCCGTGACCTCCGGGGATCCTGCCCGCCAGTTACGACGTTCTGACAAGCGGCGGAGCGCGCCCGAGGAGGTATTGCGGCTCCAGAAGCCATCGCCACGATCGAGCTGCTATCTGAGGAGAAGGAGGCGGCCTAGTCGGCCGTGCTGCGCTGGTAGCCGACCGCACCTCGGTCTCTAGCACACCCCGGTCGTTACAATGACGGCAACGGAACGGGCACGGCTCGTACTTCCGATCTTCCATCCCAAGCGGGATCATCATGTCGGCGAAGCGCCGGCAGCGTTGGCAGAGGACGTAATGGGGGCCGAGAATCGTCCGTAGCGCGCGCAGCATGCCC
>Ga0182745_1004550_pt1 | contig 11535 bp, 8 predicted proteins | sample eDN3rd30CKraftBY_FD_128523 | JGI IMG/M metagenome (GOLD analysis project Ga0182745, IMG submission 128523) | Enriched backyard soil microbial communities from Emeryville, California, USA - eDNA 3rd pass 30_C Kraft BY (version 2) (version 2) | ecosystem: Environmental > Terrestrial > Soil >... | reverse complement strand
TTGCTCCATCTCCGGCGCTCGCCCATGAATTGGGCGCTCTCATCCATCAGCCACTGCTCCAGCGCCGCGCTCGATGGTCCTTGTCCGTGCGCCGACACGTACCAATAGCTCGCCGGCGAACGCGTGTACCGTTGGAACACATCGACCAACCGACCCATCTGCAGATCTTCGAAGACCACGGCCAATCGCCCCATCGCAATGCCTTGATCGGCGAGAGCCGCGCCGACCGCCATCTGTGACAGGTTGAAGTGCCGGCCCTGCTTGAAATCCGGCAATGAAATACTCTGCGCATCCAGCCAATATTTCCATTCAGCGTAGTCTTCTGCGCCAATCCAGGGTTCGTTATCGTGCAGCAACCATTGCGCCTGCAGATCGGCAGGCGATTTCAATTCCGGATGCGAATCGACGAACTGCGGGCTAGCCACCGGGAGCAGCCACTCGTCCAGAAAACAGGTGGCCCTCATTCCCCTGTAGCCGCCGACACCATAACGGATAGCGCCGCCAACGCCCTCGCGCAACATACGCTCCAAGTCATAATTGAACGTTTCGCCATGAACCCGCAGGTCGGCATCGGGATGGCGGCGAAAAAAATCGCTCAACCGCGGCGTAAGCCAACGCAAGGCAAACGAAGGCGCACAGCCTATTGTGAGCTTTTGCCCATTGACAGGAAGACTCAACTCGTTGATGACCGCCGCGATTTGACTATAGGCCTCGGAAACGACGCCTTGTAAACGATGGCCGTCGGCGGTCAATGCCAAACCGCGCGGCATGCGGATAAAGAGCGGTCGCTTCAGCCGTTGCTCCAGGTTGCGTATCTGTTGACTGATCGCTCCCTGAGTCACATGCAACTCATTGCCCGCGCGCGTGAAACTCCCGTGTCGCGCGGCGGCTTCGAAGGCGCGCAGCCAAGCGAGTAACGAAGGAGGAAGGCGTCGAGTCATTGAGATAAAAGCTCCAAAATCTGGCGTCACTTTATTCTCCGACACATCCGCCGCGCAAGAAAAAAGAACCGTCAGTGGCTGGCTCCTCGCGCAGCAATGCGCCAAAGCGCCGCGACACGGCCATCGCGAACCGCGACATACCAGTCATGCAAGTTTACCGTTGGGTCACAATGCCCGGGGATCAATCGGATGCGTTGCCCCAACGCAAGCCGCTGTCCCGGCTGATCCAGCACCATCACGCTGTGCTCATCGGACATTTTAGTGATCCGTGCGCCGGGCAGTTCGTGTGGCCACGGCAACCCTTTCTCGCCGCTGATGGATTTGAGCCCGGCATCCAGCGTCGCGCTTCCTGCATGCACGTTGCTGATGACCGACGCCAACACGAACAGGCTAAATTCGAATTCGCGAAACGGCTCGCCATCGACGCCTTCGATCTGGCCGTATTCGGCATCCATGAACAAATACGAGCCGGCCTGCAATTCTGTCCAGACACCGCTGGCCGACTCATGCCGATAGGTGCCCGTGCCTGCCCCGGAGACGGTCTTGCATGGCAACCCCGCCGCGCTCAGTGCATCGATTGCCGCGCGCACCAATGCGGCGGCCGTACCGATGCCGGCCGCTCGCTCGGCTTCAGTCCTCCAATGTTGGGCCGAACCGTGATAGGCCTGCAAGCCGTCAAAGCGCAAGCCTGGCGCTGCGTCGACCCGCTTTGCCAGCGACACTACTTCGTCGATATCCGCAATGCCGCAACGGCGCATGCCAAGGTCAAGCTCAATCAATCCGCCCAACTCGACGCCGGCGCGCACGGCGGCTTGTGAAGCGAGCGCAACCTGATCGGCGTGATCAAAGCATAATGAAATCCGTGCGCGCGCAGCAAGCTCGGCCAAACGTGCGAGCTTGCCGGGACTGACAATCTCATTGCATACCAGTACGTCGCGAATCCCGCCATTTACCAGACAGGCCGCCTCGCCGACCGTCTGGCAGCTGGCGCCGATAGCCCCGGCCGCCACCTGTTGCAAAGCAATAGCGGGACAGCGATGGGTTTTCGCATGAGGACGCAGGTGCATGCCGCTGCGCTTTGCATGCTCTGCCATGCGAGCAAGGTTGCGTTCAAACGCGTTCATATCAATGATCAACGCAGGGGTCTCCACTTCGTCGAGACGATCACCAATGCGTGCGGGGGGGCAGTTCATTCCTCTCTACTCCGTCAGTTTATGTTCGGCTGAATCTGATGATCCGCGCGTACTCGGTCGTGCGTCGTCATGGGTCGGAATGAGCGTCCCGGAGCCGCCTCGAAGAGCTTGCGGGAATACGGGTGCTGAGGGTTCTCGAGCACTTGCCCGGCGGCACCGAATTCGACGACCTGGCCGGCCGACATGACGGCCACGTCGTCGCATAATGTGGCGGCGACCCGCAAGTCGTGCGTGATGAACAGCATCGCCAGGTCAAAGCGCTCGCGCACGCTGACAAGCAACTCCAGCACCTGCGCCTGGACCGACACATCCAGCGCCGAGACCGCCTCATCAGCGATAAGCAGCTCCGGTTGCATGGCCAGGGCGCGAGCGATGCACAGACGCTGACGCTGCCCCCCCGAGAATTGGTGGGGATACCGCTCCAGCGCATCCACCTCGACACGCACCAGCTGCAACAGCGTCGTAATGCGTTCGATCGCTTTCTGTCGCGTCACGCCGTAGTTCAACGGCCCTTCGATCAAAGACGCGCCGACCGTCTGCCTCGGATTCAGCGAGCGATAGGGATCCTGGAAAATGATCTGAACTTTGGGCCGTATCGGCCAGAGCTGGCGCTCGGACAGTCGAGAAATATCCTGCTCGCCGAGCAGAATACGCCCTGCTGTAGGGTCTATCAGCCTGGCCACGCAACGCGCGACCGTAGACTTTCCGGATCCCGACTCACCTACCAGCCCCAAGGTCTCTCCGCGCCGCACCTGCAGTGACACGGCCTGGGCCGCAATCACCGGATCGCCTTGGCTGAAAAAACGCCGGCCGTACTGTTTTCCAAGGTTTTCCGTGCGTAACGCAACCGGCGCCTGCGGGTCTCTGTTGCGATGCGTAGTTCGATAATCAGGTACCGCGCTGATGAGCATCTTCGTATACGGATCGCGCGGCGTTTCAAGCACTGCATCGCGATCACCCAACTCGACCAGCTTTCCTTGGTTCAGCACAGCCACCCTGTCGGCGATCTCGGAAACGACGCCGAAATCGTGCGTAATGAACAACACACCTGTTTGATGTTCTTGCTGCAGATCACGAATCAGCTGCAGGATCTGGGCCTGCGTCGTCACATCAAGCGCGGTTGTCGGCTCGTCGGCGATCAGCAGCTTTGGCTCGAGAATCAACGCCATGGCAATCATGATCCGTTGCCGTTGCCCGCCGGAAAGCTGGTGCGGGTAGGCGCGCAGCATCCGCGCCGGGTCAGACAGCCCCACGCGTTCGATCATTGCTCTGACACGGGCGCGACGCGACGATCGATCCAGTGAGGTGTGAAACCGCAATACCTCTTCGATTTGATCTCCGCAGCGCATCACCGGATTCAGCGCGGTCATCGGCTCCTGAAAGATCATGCCGATATGCTTGCAACGCAGCTCACGCATCCGTGCTTCGGGCGCGGCGGAAATCTTCTCGCCATTGAGTCGGATTTCGCCAGCGCTGATGTGCACGCCATCTGGCAAAAGGCCCATCGCGGAAAAGGCGATCATCGACTTTCCCGAACCAGACTCGCCAACCAGGCAGAGGATCTCACCCTTGGCGACGGAAAGGTTCAGACCATCAATCGCCAGAGTGCGGCCCGCGCCGCGAGGCAGCGCAATGTCGAGGTTACGTACTTCCAGAATAGGCGTCATGATGTCAGATCCGCTTTGCCAGTCTGGGATCCAGCGTGTCTCGCAACCCATCACCCAGCATATTGATGGCGAGCACCGTGAACGACAAGAAAAGCGCTGGGTACAGGATGATCTGCGGATACACCTGAAAGGTGCTCCGGCCCGACGCGATGACATTGCCCCAGGTCGGTATTTCCGGAGGCAGCCCTACGCCGAGAAAGGACAGTCCGGACTCGAGCAGGATGGCCGCGCTGGCGAGAAAAGTGGCTTGCACCAACAGCGGCGCGAATGTGTTGAGCAACACGTGTCGGCGCAACACTTTGGGGGTCTTGCTGCCAAGCGCAACGGCGGCCTCGACATAAGGTTCCTCGCGCACGGACAGCACAATGGATCTGACGAGCCTGACCACCCGAGGGATATCGACCAGCATGACCGCCAGAATGACGGCCCATAGACTCGCGCCGATCAGCGACACAAGCGTCAGTGCGAGCAGGATGTTCGGAATGGCCATGAGGCCATCCATCACCCGCATGACCGGGCCGTCCAACCATCGTACGTAGCCGGCCACCAATCCGATGACAGTGCCGACCACCACCGCCAACATGGCGACCGACAGGCCCACGATCAACGATATGCGCGAGCCGTGAATGACTCTGCTGAAAAGATCGCGCCCCAGACTGTCGGTTCCAAGCAATGCAACGCGCTCACTGAGCACGCCGTCATCATCGCGTTGGCTGACGGTGTAGCCCGCTGGCCGATTCCGGTTCGACGGATCGATGGCGGTGGGATCGACTGGTGCAATGATCGGCGCCAGCAACGCCACTATTATCACAAGACACAGCATGAGCGAACCCGCGACGGTCTTGAATCCCAGCCTGCGCCATATCGACCAGGGACGAATCAGTGAAAAACGGGAAGGCGCTGCTTCAACGATGGACATTACGGGCACCTGATCAGTAGCGAATGCGCGGGTCGAACAGCGTGTAGGCCAGATCCACCGCCAGATTAATCAACACATAGACAAAGGAGCTTGCAAGGATGATGGCCTGCACCGTCGGGTAGTCTCGAGCCAATATCGCGTCGATTGTCAACCGACCGATTCCCGGCAGGTTGAACACACTTTCCGTGATGACGACTCCGGAAAGCAGACTGGCGATGCCCAGTCCGATGACGGTCACGATTGGTACCGCGGCATTGCGCAACGCATGATGAATGACAATGCGCAAGGTCGGCAGGCCTTTGGCACGAGCGGTACGAACGTAGTCCTCACCAAGCACATCCAGCACGCTCGCCCGCGTCATTCTGGCCAATAGCGCAACATACGCAGACGACAAGGCCAGCGCGGGCAGGATCAGACTTTTCAGGCTGCCGAACACCCCGTTGGCAAGCGGTTGGTAACCCTGTACGGGAAACCATTGGAAATTCATCGACAGCGCGTAGATCAACAGATAGCCGACGACAAACACGGGAACCGAGAAGCTGAGTATCGACATCGCCATCACGATCTGATCCACCCAGCGGCCTCGTCGGTACGCCGCCCAGGTTCCCAACGGAACCGCGATCAATGTCGCCAGCACAATGGTCAGTCCCGCCAGCATCAGCGTCGGCTCCAGGCGGTCCATGATCAACGAGCCGACCGAACGCTGATAGAACAGCGAGTGACCGAAGTTTCCCTGCAGCACCTGCCCGCTCCAATGTAGAAACTGACTGATGATCGGACCGTCCAGTCCCAGTTCCGCATGGATGCGCGCAATGTCTTCGGAGGTGGCGCCATCGCCGGCGATGACGGCGGCCGGGTCTCCGGGAGTCCAACGCATCACCATGAACACGAGGATGCTGACCACCAGCAAAACAGGAAGCGTCGAAAGCAATCGACGAAAAAAGTAGACGAGCATTTTCCAGTCCGATGAGGTGACTTGTGGCTGGGCCGGCTGTCAGCCCGACTACGGTATGCGTTGGACGAACCTCAACGCATACCGGCGACACGCGAGGCGGTAGGCTCAGTTGCCAATCCGTGCCGCAGAACCATCAAGACCCAGCGGATCTGTCACCCGGGGCCAGTAATTCGGATCCCTGCGGGTATAGGGCATGCGCGAAAAATCACTTGACCTGCCGTCAAGCGACGCATCCACATACGTCACTGCCGATGCCAGAGGCGAAAATCCCGCATAGAAATGCTGTGTGGATTTCACGACGATGAGCCGATAGTCCTGCGGCTGCACCCCGACGGCTTGCAGTACGTCCGGATGCGTGATCTGCGTGCGTTTGGTATTGATGACGATGTCGATGCCTGCGTCGGTGCGGACCCACAGCACATTGCCCACATCGTTTCGATTGGGGCCGAAACTCATCGATGCGTCTCGGATCCGCCCCATCACGGTGACGTTCAGATCCAGGGGAACGCCACTCAATTTGCCGGCCTTGCCGCCTACCCGCAACTGCGTGCGCGCGCCAACGGGCAGCGGTTCGGCGATCATGTAGGCCAGCGGGTCCCAGACAAAAGCAACCAGCAATGGGCCGTGCCGCGTGATCTCGGCGTCGATCAGGTGCCGCAAAAGCAACGTCGCGTCTCCCGCGAAACCCGAGCCTGGATTATCGGTGGTGTCTGCCGCGACGATGGGCTTTCCGGCAGGAGCTTCGGTCACGTATTGCACCAGTTCTTCGGGCGAAATACGGGGAATGCGTGTCGATTCCCGCATCGCATAGAGCGATTCCCCCAACTCTTTTGCCAATGCATTCGCCTTGGCGACGTCGCCGTCGGCGACCACCAGAATATGAGAGCCGACAACGGTCACGTCCGCCATCGGAAACCCGTGCACCAACGAAACCGACAAAATACCGTCCCGCCCTTCGTGCGATTTCATCTTGGCGACGAAACTCCGGATCGGATCGACCGGCGTCGCATAGCGGCCGATCATATGGCAGTCGAATCGACCGATCACCGGCTTGACCTTGCCCGACAGCGCATCGCGAGTCATGGCGAAAACCTCCTGGGCGCGATCGCCCGAGTCGATATGCGGGTTTTCCTTGTAGGTCACGATGATGTCGGCTTGGCACTTTGCATCAGTCATGTGATTGTGCGGATCCAGCTCCACCGCAATGATCACGCTCGGTCCGCACAACGCGCGAACCCGTGTGATCAGATCGCCTTCACAGTCCTCGTAGCCGTCGGCCACCATCGCACCGTGCAGGCTGAGCATGACCGCATCGAGTGGCAACGCCGCCTTCAGCTCGGCCAGCAACTCATCGCGCAAAGACTCCCACGCCGCGCGCACCGTCATACCGGAAGGGCCGGCATAGGCACTGAGGCCAACCGCAACATCCCACCCCATCTTCTCGGCACAATGCCGCCAGACGTGCAACGGCGCGGTGAACATATTGGGCACTTTCTCGGCTTCGCCGGATTTCGGGATGACATGACGCGTGAACGCATCCTCACCTGTTGGAAACGGTACGAATGTGTTGGTTTCCGTACCGATGCCTCCAATAAAAATCCGCTTGGCCATAAGGTGTCTCCAGAATGTTTCTCCATCGCGGCCATCCGCGATGTGCGATTTATGGTTGTTTCGTGACGTTCCAATAGATGTTGGCCGGCGCGCTCAACAAGCCTTGCACCGAGGCGCGATGCGCCGCCGGGATGCTATACATGCCAAGCGGCACAAACACCGGGTACTCGTAGTTGCGCAGCATCAACGCGTCAACGACCTTGAGCCGCTCCTGATCGCTGGTTGCCGACGCGAAGGCGGCACGCAGGCGTTCGATCTCGCTGTCACAAGGCCAACCCGGCGACGCTTTGTCGCAGCTCGCCCGCAACCACCCCGAATTGATGGGATCGCTGGCGGTCGCCGAAGGCACCGACGTGATCAGAGCATGCCAGCCGCCGGCTTGCGGCGACGCCTTGCTCGCACGGCGAGCGACCACGCTCTGCCAATCCATTGTTTGCAGATCTACCGTGAAGCCCGCTCGCTCCATCAATGACTTGGCCACCGCGCCCAAATTGATGAGCGACGGCACGTCGGAGCTATCCAGCAGCACGATCGGCGTGCCGTCGTAGCTCGAAGCCTCCAACATTTCACGCGCTTTACGTAGATTGGAGTTCAGCTTGTCCTCCATCCCGGTCTCTCTGCCATACGCTGTGCCGCAGGGAAAGATCGACTTGCACGGTTTTGCGTAATCGGTATCTCCATGAACGGCCTTGACGAAGTCCTCCGTATTGAATGCGTGAAAAAGGACACGCCGAACCGCCGGATCGTCAAAGGGTTTCGCGAGCGTATTGAAGCGAAAGATATAAAAGCTCCCCTCCGGTGAAACGTTCGTGAACTTGATATTCTGATCGGCCCGCAGAATAGGCATCAGATCCGCGGCAGGCGAGGCGAGCATATCCACCTCACCGCGCAGCAACGCGTTGGCGGCCGTCTGAGAATCGGGCATGGTGCGAAACTCGACACGATCGACGTTGACGACCTTTCCGCCGGCCATTGCCGAAGGAGGTTCGGATCGCGGCTTGTAGTCCTCAAACCGAGCATAGACGGCACGCACACCGGGCTGCCATTCCTCCTGCTTGAACAGGTAGGGACCGGAACCGACGTACTCCTTGATCTGACTGCTAGGACTGGTCTCGGCGATTCGCTTGGGCATAATGAACGGCACCATCGGCCCCGGCTTTCCAAGCGCGGACAGCATCAAGGTGAACGGCTCGCGTAGCGTCAGCTCGAACGTACGCGAATCAATTGTTTTCCACTGCGACACGTGTGCGCCGAACATCTGCCCGATATTATCCCGTGCCGACCAGCGCTTGAGCGAGGCAATGACATCATCACTGGTCACGGGCGCGCCATCGTGAAAAAGCAGCCCGTCGCGTAGCGTAAACGACCACGTCAGCTGGTCTTCCGATACCGACCACTGATCTACCATTTGCGGTTGGATCTGACCATCGGCGTCCTGCGCAAAGAGCGTGTCATAGACCATATAGCCATGGTCGCGAGTGATCAACGCGGTTGTCCAGATGGGATCGACTATCTTCAGATCGGACGCGGTCACAACGACCAACGTACGATCGGCGCTCTGAGCAAGCGCGCTTCCAAGGGCCAGTACCGACATTGCGCCCATGACCAGAACCGCCTTGCAGACTCTCATCAACGTCATCATTTTGTAAAGACTCCTCAGTTGAACAGACATTGGCAGCAAGTCATTTACTGGCCACGAAAAAGCCATCCTTTTTTTATCGCTTATCGAAATCATTGTTGGCTTCGGCCCGTCATACTGTCAACAAGACTAGTTTGACCTTGGCATTAGTGAAACTAATTAGGTCGTCGTTGATCGTGAATAGTATCGATGCCTTGCCAGCAGCGATGAAGAACACTCAGAAACACGCATGCGACCGATTTCGCATTGCCGCGAAGAATCGGAAAACGTGTTTTTTCCATTCGGAAACTCAACGTATGACACGTGACCGGTCGCACACGAGCATGCTCACTCGTGCATGTGGTGCGTCGAATAAGATTTTCTAAACGAAAATCGCGATCGAGGCGCGTGGAAAAATTGGCGCAACCATCGCATCATTGCGACACGATCAGGCTAAGGCACGCAGAGAATTTATTCGAATGGCGTGCCAAGCATTTTCAATCAGCCGACGACTATCGGGATATGGCCAGGGCACCCGCACAAAAGCGGGACACCCTCAACCGGCCAAGTTCATCGGGCCGACACGACGATCACGCATTCGCCCGTAATTTCCGCAACAGTCCCGGCAGAAACAACACCGCCAACGCCAGCACGATCAACGTGGCCGCCAACGGCGATGACACCAGCACCAACGGATTGCCTTCACCGATAGACAGCGCGCGACGCAACTGCGTCTCGGCCAGCGGGCCCAGAATCAACCCGATCAACACCGGCGCGATCGGAAAATCATAGACGCGCATCACATAGCCCACCAGACCGATCGCGAACATCAGCAAGAGGTCCATCCACGAGGTGCCGACGCCCCAGATGCCGACCATCGCAAACACCAGAATGCCGGCATATAAATACGGACGGGGAATCAGCAGCAATCGCACCCACAGCCCGACCAGCGGTAGATTCAATACCAGCAGCATCAGGTTGCCGACGTACAGCGACGCGATCAGCCCCCATACCAAATCGGCGCTATTGACGAACAAGAACGGCCCCGGCTGCAAACCATAGCTTTGAAACGCGGCCAACAACACGGCGGCCGTGGCCGACGTCGGCAAACCCAACGTCAGCAACGGCACCAGGATCCCCGCGGCGGCCGCATTGTTCGCGGCCTCGGGGCCCGCGACGCCCTCGATCGCGCCTTTACCGAATTCCTCTTTGTGACGACTCAGTCGGCGCTCTATCGTGTACGACAGAAACGTCGGCACCTCGGAGCCGCCGGCTGGCAACGCGCCGATCGGAAAACCCAACACGGTCCCGCGCAGCCAGGGTTTCCATGAGCGCTGCCAATCCTGGCGCGTCATCCAATGGCCGCCCGACAACGGATTCACCGCAGGCGGCGCATTGCGATAGCGACTCGCCACATAGAGAATTTCTCCCACGGCGAACAACGACACCAGCACCACTGTGATATCGATGCCATCCAGCAAATCGGGCGAACCGAACGCCAGACGCGCCTGCCCGGATGGACCATCAATGCCCACCACCCCCATCGCCAGTCCCAGAAACAACGCGATGAAGCCACGCACGCGCGAGGTTCCCAACACGACCGACACCGACGTAAAGGCCAGCAGCATCAATGCGAAATAATCCGCCGGGCCGAACACGAACGCCAGCTCTGCGATGGCAGGCGCCAAAAACGTCAGCGCCAACGTCGCCAACGTTCCCGCCACAAACGAGCCGATCGCCGCCGTCGCCAACGCGGCCGCGCCGCGCCCCGCGCGCGCCATCTTGTGGCCCTCGAGCGCCGTCATCATCGAGCCGCTCTCACCCGGCGTGTTCAACAGAATCGATGTCGTCGAACCACCATACATCGCGCCATACAACACGCCGGCAAACATGATGAATGCCGCCGTCGGCGCCAACTTGACCGTCACCGGCAGCAACAGCGCGATCGTCAACGCGGGCCCGATGCCGGGCAACACGCCAATGGCCGTCCCCAGCAGCGATCCTACAAACGCCCACATCAAATGGGCCGGCTGCAACGCCACCCCAAAACCCGTCATCAGGGAATCAAAGGCATCCATGTCACCACCCCGCCAGCGGCAACACGCCACCCAACGTCACGCCCAACCAGGAAAACCCCATCCAGCAAATCCCCCCCAGCACCAGGCCAATCACGCTGTCGAGCACGAGCCGGCGCGACCCGAAAGCATGGGTGACCAGCACAAACGCCAACATGGCAGTCAAGGGAAACCCCAATGAGCGCATCGTCAGCAACGGGATGGCCGCGCCCGCGGCCGCGAAGGCAAGTGCCTTGCGTGACGGCGTCGCGTCGGCCTCCGCGCTCTCGGCCTCTTGTGGCTCGAACGAGTCGCCGCGCGCGATCTGCGCCATCAACGCCAACCCGAGCAAGATCAAGACCAATCCGACCAACATCACGAATGCGCCCGGTCCAACGCCGCCGTAACCCGCGGCATCCGGCAGCCCGTATCCTTGTTGCAGCCAGATCGCGCCAATGAGGATCACGGCCAAAGCCAACCACCACGGACGGCGTTGCGGCGTCGCGGACATGAGGTTCTCCTGTGGGGAAAGGGTTTACTTCACCAAGCCGAGGTCTTTCAGCACCTGCGCCTGACG
>Ga0182745_1004549_pt1 | contig 11536 bp, 10 predicted proteins | sample eDN3rd30CKraftBY_FD_128523 | JGI IMG/M metagenome (GOLD analysis project Ga0182745, IMG submission 128523) | Enriched backyard soil microbial communities from Emeryville, California, USA - eDNA 3rd pass 30_C Kraft BY (version 2) (version 2) | ecosystem: Environmental > Terrestrial > Soil >... | reverse complement strand
AGTTCGGCGGTGAGCACGTCGGCTTGCACCAGCGTGACGTTGTCGAGGTGGTCGAGCCGGTCGGCAGCCCGGGCAAGGGCCTGCGGGTCGGGTTCGAGGCCCACGACCGAGTCGGTGACGGCGGCGAGCTCCTCGACCAGGTGGCCCTGCCCGCACCCGACGTCGAGCGCTCGGCGACAGGGCGATGGTGCGGCTTCCAGCGCTACGTGGTGGTAGGCGATGTTGTGGTTCCACGGCGACCGTCCCGGCTTGGGAGGGCGCCGGTTGAAGGTGCCCACCACCGGGTCGACGACGGTGCGGACGCCTCGGGCGAACTGCTGATCCCACGTCACGGCGCCACGTTGGCACACCGGGTCTGCGCGTCGCGGTCGCGCCCGGCCCTTCTCGTTCGGGGCGGTGATCGGGTGGCCGGTAGCCTCGCCCCGTGACCGAGACGACCTCTGACAAGTCCGTGGTGCGCGTGGGCCTGCTCGGCTGCGGCAACGTGGGCGCGTCCCTCGTGCAGCTGGTGGAAGCTCGTGGCGACGAGATCGCCGCCCGGACCGGCACCCGCCTGGAGATCGCCCGGGTCGCCGTGCGCAGCCTCACCCGCAAGCGCCCCGTCCACCTCGATGACGCGGTCCTCACCCGGGATGCGTCCGAGGTGGTCACCGATCCTTCGGTCGACGTCGTGGTCGAGGTCATCGGCGGCATCGAGCCGGCCCGGGAGCTGATCCTGGCGGCCATGGCGGCGGGCAAGCCGGTCGTCACCGCCAACAAGGAGCTGCTCGCCAACCACGGCGCCGAGCTCTACGCGGCAGCATCGGAAGCCGGCGTCGACCTCCTGTTCGAGGCAGCCGTCGCCGGTGGCATCCCGATCCTGCGGCCCCTGCGGGAGTCGCTGGCGGGCGAGGACGTGCGCCGCATCATGGGCATCGTCAACGGCACCACGAACTTCATCCTCACCCGCATGTCCGAGCAGGGCACGGGGTACGGCGAGGCGCTCGCCGAGGCCCAGGAGCTGGGCTACGCCGAGCGGGATCCCACCGCCGACGTCGAGGGTTTCGATGCCGGGGCCAAGGCCGCCATCCTCGCGTCGCTCGCCTTCGGCGCCAAGGTCGTGGCGGGCGACGTGTACCACGAGGGCATCTCCAACATCTCGGCCACCGACATCGAGTTCGCCGGGCGCCTCGGCTACGTCATCAAGCTGCTCGCCGTGGCGGAGCTGGTCACGGTCGACGGCGGTCCCGACGAGGTCGCGGTGCGCGTGCACCCGGCCATGGTCCCCGTCGCCCACCCGCTCGCCGGGGTGCGGGACTCGTTCAACGCCGTGTTCGTGGAGGGCGCCGCCGTCGGCGACCTCATGTTCTACGGCCGGGGCGCCGGCGGCGACCCCACCGGCTCGGCCGTGCTGGGCGACCTGATCGACGCCGCGGTCAACCTGCGCAAGGGCACTCACGCCGATCTGCTGGCCCTCACCCGCCGGCCCATCCGCCCGATCGACGAGCTGCACGCCAGCTACTACGTGAACCTCGACGTGGTCGACCGGCCGGGCGTGCTGCGGGCCGTGGCCGAGGCGTTCGAGCGCCACGCGGTCTCGATCCGCTCGCTGGAGCAGGAGGGCGTCGGCGCCGATGCCCGGCTCATCTTCATCACCCACCAGGCCCGGGAGGCCGACGTCCAGGCCACCCTCGAAGACCTGCGGGAGCTCGACGTGATCCACCGCATCACCTCGGTGCTGCGGGTCATCGGCGACGACCAGGAGGGCTGACGCCGTGAGGTACGTCTCCACCCGCGGCCAGGCGCCCGTGCTCGAGTTCGGCGACGTGCTGCTCGCCGGGCTCGCCACCGACGGCGGCCTCTACGTCCCCGACGAGTGGCCGGCGCAGACCCCGCTCGGGTTCGACACCTCGTACGTCGATGCCGCCGTGGCGGTGATGGCGCCGTACGTCGCCCCGTCGATCGACGAGGCCACGTTCCGGGCGATGGTCGCCGAGGCCTACGCGACGTTCGACCACCCCGAGGTGTGCCCGGTGCGGCCGCTCGACGACGGCCTCTGGCTGCTCGAGCTGTTCTGGGGTCCCACCATCGCCTTCAAGGACGTCGCCCTGCAGCTCGTCGGCCGGCTCTTCGACCACGAGCTGACCCGGCGCGGCGAGCGGGCGACCATCGTCGTCGCCACCTCCGGCGACACGGGGTCGGCTGCCATCGAGGCGTGCCGCGGGCGGTCGAACCTGGACATCGTGGTCTTGCACCCCGCCGGGCGGGTGAGCGACGTCCAGCGCAAGCAGATGACCACGGTCCGCGAGCCCAACGTCCACAACGTGGCCGTCGAGGGCACGTTCGACGACTGCCAGGACCTGGTGAAGCAGATGTTCGCCGACGCCGCCTTCCGCGACGCCGTGGGCCTCTCCGCCATGAACTCCATCAACTGGGCTCGGGTGATGGCGCAGGTCGTCTACTACGTGACCGCCGCCCAGGCCGTCGGCGCCGGCGACCCGGTCTCGTACTCGGTGCCCACCGGCAACTTCGGCAACGTGTTCGCCGGGTGGGTCGCCCGTCGCACCGGCACGCCCATCGGCCAGCTGGTGGTCGGGTCCAACCGCAACGACATCCTCACCCGGTGGCTGTCCTCCGGCGTGATGGAGAAGACCGGCGTCCACCCGACCATCAGCCCGAGCATGGACATCCAGGTGTCGTCCAACGCCGAGCGCCTCCTGTTCGAGCTGTACGAGCGCAACGCGCTGCTGCTGGTCGACCGCATGGCCGAGTTCCGCGACGAGGGCCGCGTCGAGACCGGCGACACCCGCCTCGCCTCGGTCACCGAGGTGTTCGACGGCGCCTCGTTCGACGACGACGCCACCCGCGCCGAGATCCGCCGCACCTACGAGGCCACCGGCCAGATCCTCGACCCGCACACCGCGGTGGGCGTCGCCGCCGCCCGGGCCGCCCGGCGGGACCCGTCGCTGCCGATGATCTGCCTGGCCACCGCCCACCCGGCCAAGTTCCCCGACGCCGTCGAAGCTGCCATCGGCATCCGCCCCGACCTCCCGCCCCACCTGGCGGACCTCTTCGACCGCGAGGAGTCCTACGAGACGATGCCCGCCGATCTGGCGGTCCTCCAGCACCACGTCAAGGCCCTCACCGGCCACTGACCGCGATCGGGCTCGGGGTGGGCGAGACTCCGGGCATGGAAAAGGTCGACGGGATCGGTGGGTTCTTCTTCACGGCGCAGGATCCGGCGGCGCTCGGGCGCTGGTACGCCGAGCACCTCGGGATCGCCGAGGTGCCGACGGCCTACGACGCCGAGGTGTGGACCCAGTCGGCGGGCGAGACCGTGTTCGCCCCGTTCCCGGCCGATGCCGGCGACGAGACGCCGGTGGGCCCCAGCGGGTGGGGCATCAACTTCCGCGTGACGGACCTCGAAGCGATGGCGGCCCAGCTGCGTGGGGCCGGCATCGAAGTCGAGGTCGACCCGACCGAGTACCCCAACGGCTGGTTCGCCCAGCTCAGCGACCCCGAAGGCAACGCCATCCAGCTCTGGCAGCCGACCTGAGCCGGGCGGCCGCTACCGGTGCGGCGTTGTGGAGGGCTGAACGTCGTGCCAGAATCCTTCTTGTTCTGAAAAAGTAAGGAGAAGGTTGTGGATGTGGCAGCGACCATGACGTCGAAGGGGCAGATCACGGTGCCCAAGGCGGTCCGCGACGCACTCGGACTGTCTGAGGGTGACCGGGTGTACTTCCGGGTCGAGGGCGATCGGGCCTTCCTCGCCCGGACGCCCGACTTCCTCGATCTCGCGGGGACCTTCGCCGTGCCAGCGGCACGGCGGGGTGCCGAGTGGAGCAACGTCGTGTCGGCCGCGCGGGCTGATCGTGCCGCGCGAATCGGGTGACCGCCTTCGTCGACACCAACGTCCTCATCCGGCACCTGACGGGTGACCCCGCCGATCAGGCCGCGGCTGCAACCGCCTTCTTGGCGGCAGCGGATCAGCTGCTGCTCACGGATCTGATCACCGCGGAGACCGCGTACGTGCTGGGCTCGTACTACGAGGCACCGCGGGAGCAGGTTGCGGCAGCCCTCCGCTCGCTCGTGTCGATGCCGTCTGTGTCTACGATCGATCCCGCGCTCCTGCTCCGGGCGATCCAGGTGTACGAGCTCGATCGGCTCGACTTCGCCGAGGCATACCTCGTCGCCTGCGCCGAAGCCAACGGCGTGCCCCGGATCGCCTCGTTCGATCGGGCGATCGACCGGGTCGCTTCGGTCGAGCGGGTGGAGCCGGCCTGACCGGTTCGTCTGGCAGCAGGTCCGCCGTCCGGCCATGTTGGTGTATCGCAGGTGTATCATGAGTGTATGGCTCGGACCAACATTGACATCGATGAGGACGCGTGTGCCGCGGTGATGCGCAGATACGGCTGCAAGACCAAGCGCGAGGCGGTCAACCTCGCGCTGCGGCAGGTCGCCCGGGAGATGTCGCTCGATGAGGCCCTGGCGATGAGGGGCACCGGCTGGGACGGTGATCTCGACGAGATCCGCTCGGGGATGGGTGCGCCCGAGCTGTGGTGACCCTCATCGACTCGTCGGCCTGGATCGAGTTCCTGCGCGACGGGAACGTGGCCACCGCCGACGCGGTCGAAGCCTTGTTGCGGAGTGGCGGCGCGCTGACCGAGCCGGTCGTGATGGAGGTCCTCGCTGGCGCTCGTTCAGGCCGGCACGGCGAGCAGATCCGGACGCTGCTCGGCACGGTCGACCTTCTGCCCGTGACTGCCGAGGACTGGGCAACGGCCGCGTTGCTGTACCGGATGTGCCGGGTCAACGGGGCGACGATCCGCTCGATGGTCGACTGCCTGATCGCTTCGGTCGCCATCCGCAACGACGTTCCGGTGCTCGCCGAGGACCGGGACTTCGAGGCGCTCGCCGCCCACACGCCGCTCCGGCTCGCTGCTTGACGACCGAAACCTCCGGACACCGCCTCCCTCGGGGAGTGAGGCGGTGTCCGCCCGCCTGAGACCTGTTCAGTCGGCGGCGGCGACGGCAGGTTCGGGGTCAGGCGGCGCCTCGCCGTTGAAGGCGGACCAGAGGCGGGCGTAGGTGCCGTCGGCGGCGAGGAGGTCGGCGTGGGTGCCGACCTCGGCGACGAGGCCGTCGTCCATCACCACGATCTTGTCGGCGGTGACCGCGGTGGACAGGCGGTGGGCGATGACCAGCGCCGTGCGCCCGGAGGTGACCATTCCCATGGCTTCGCTGACGCGTGCCTCGCTGGCCAGGTCCAGGTTCGCCGTGGCCTCATCGAGCAGGAGGATCTTCGGGTCCACCACCTGGGCCCGGGCCAGGGCCAGGAGCTGGCGCTGGCCGGCCGACAGCGAGCGGCCTTGCTCGCCGACGACGTGGAGGTACCCGCCGGGGAGGCTGGCGATCACGTCGTGGGCACCCACGGATCGGGCGGCGTCTTCCACCTCGGCGTCGGTGGCGTCGGGGCGGCCGTAGGCCAGGTTGTCGCGGATGGTGCCCGCGAACAAGAACGCCTCCTGCGGCACGACGCCGAGCTGGCGGCGGTACTCGCCGAGGTCGAGGTCGCGGATGTCGGTGCCGTCGATCCGCACCGACCCGCTGCTCACGTCGTAGTAGCGGGCCACCAGCTTCTCGACGGTGGACTTGCCGGCACCGGTCTCCCCGACGATCGCGACGGTCTCGCCCGCCTCGATGGTCAGGTCGACGCCGTGCAGCACCTCGAGTCCGGTCGAGGCGTAGGCGAACCGCACGTCCTGGAGCTCGATGCGGCCGGTGAGCTGGCCCGGGTGCACGGGGTCGTCGGCCTCGGGGATCGACGACGGCTCGCCCAGCACCTCGCCGATGCGCACGAGCGCCACCCGAGCCTGCTGGTAGGTGTCGAACACCTGCGACAGCTGCTGGATCGGGGAGAAGAACAGGTCGAGGTAGAGCACGAAGGCGATCAGCGTGCCGGTGGCCATGGCGTCGTCGCGCACGAGCGCGGCACCGCCGGCGAGGACGATGGCCCCGGCGACACCGGAGAGGAACTCGACGAACGGGAAGTAGATCGCCACCAGCTGCTGGGCGCGCAGGCGGGCCCCGAGGTAGTCGCGCGACCGCCCGGCGAAGCGCTTCGTGTTCTGGTCCTCCCGGGTGAAGGCCTGGGCGACGCGGACGTCGGTGAGGCTCTCCTGGAAGTCGGCGTTGACCACGGCCACCTTGTCGCGGGCGTCGTCGTAGGCCGCACCCGACCGGCGCCGGAACCAGACGGTGGCGGCCACCAGGGGCGGCATCACGACCATCGCCATGAGGGCGAGGCGCCAGTCCATGACCACGAGGGCCACGCCGACGCCGACGCAGGTGAGCAGCGCGACGAGCGCGGTGACCAGCCCGGTCTGGAGCAGCGAGGTGAGCGCCTCGATGTCGGAGGTCATGCGGGTCATGATCCGCCCGCCCATCTCCCGGTCGTAGTAGTCGAGGCCCAGCCGCTGGAGGTGCGAGAACACCTTGACCCGCAGCGACCACAGCGATCGTTCGGCGGTGCGGCCGGTGATGAACGTCTCCCACGTCATGACGAAGAAGTCGGCGGTGACCACGAAGAGGTAGGCCAGTGACGCCATCCACACGGCGCGCATGCTCTGCGGGTCGGCGTCGATGCCGGCGTCGATGCCGTGGCGGATGAGCAGCGGACCGGCGAGCGAGGCGACGGCGTCGAGCGCCACCAGGCCGAAACCCACGGCGAGCTGGCGGCGCCACGGCCGGATGAACCGGGTGAACTGGAAGTCCCGGTCTTCGTCCCGGGCGTCGTCGAGCGGCTGGTCGGGCTCGTCGTTCGCGGGGCGCAGGGCGTCGACGCGGGCCAGGAGCTCGGGGCTGGCGGGCAGGCCGCCGAGCATGCCCATGGCGCCGCCGCCGGGGCCGCCGCCCGGTCCGCCGATGCCCACCCCGAGCGATCCGGTGTCGCGCTTGCCGGTGGCGGCGAGCGCCTGGCCGGCGGCGGCCTCCTCGTCGCCCGTGCGGATCCAGAGCGCTGGGGTGATGCCGTCGACGGTCACGTCCTCGGCGGGCGGTTCGGCCAGGTTGTCGGGGTCGGCGGCCAGCTCGTCGCCGGGTCCGGTGAGCAGCAGCCGGTAGAGGCTGCAGCGGCCTTCGAGCTGCTCGTGCGTGCCGACGTCGACCACGCGGCCGGCGTCGAGCACGGCGATGCGATCAGCGAGGAGCAGGGTGGAGCGGCGGTGGGCCACCAGCAGGGTGGTGCGCCCGGCGAGCACCTCGCGGAGGGTCTGGTGGATCTCGGCCTCGATGCGGCTGTCCACTGCCGAGGTGGCGTCGTCGAGCAGCAGGATCTTCGGATCGGCGAGCACGGCCCGGGCCAGGGCGACGCGCTGGCGCTGCCCGCCCGACAGGGTCAGCCCGCGCTCGCCGACGAGGGTGTCGTAGCCGTCGGCGAGGGCGGCGATGAAGTCGTGGGCGCCGGCCACCCGGGCCGCGGCCACGATGGCCTCGGACGTGGCATCGGGCCGGCCGTAGGCGATGTTGGCGCCCACCGAGTCCGAGAACAGGAACGTGTCTTCGAACACCAGCCCGATCTGCTGGCGCAGCGAGGCCAGGTCCACCGTCGACACGTCGGTGCCGTCGACGGTGATGGCACCGGCGGCGAGGTCGTAGAAGCGGGGGACGAGGAGGGCGACGGTGGACTTGCCCGAGCCCGAGGTGCCGACGAGCGCCATGGTCTCCCCGGGCTCGACCACCAGGTCCAGGTCGCACAGGACGGGTTCGTCGCGGGTGTACCCGAACCGCACGTCGCGCAGCTCCAGCCGGCCCTCGGTGACCTCGAGCGGCGGAGCATCGGGCGCCGAGGTGACGGTGGCGGTGGCGTCGAGCAGGTCGAACACGCGCTCCACGCCGGCGCGAGCGGCCTGGCCGATGGTGACCAGGCCGGCGAGCATCCGCGACGGCGCCTGGAGCTGGCTGACGTAGCTGGAGAAGGCGAGGAACGTGCCGAGGCTGATCCGCCCCTCGATGGCCAGCCAGCCGCCGAGGGCGAGCACCGCCACCTGGGCGAGCGCCGGCAGGGTCTGGAGCAGCGGCTGGTAGCGGGCCTGCAGGCGGATGGCGCGCACCCGGCTGGCGTAGAGGCGCTCGGCCTGGTCGGCCAGGCGGGCGACCTCGCGCTCCTCTTGCCCGAACCCCTTCACGACACGGACGCCGCTGACCGTCTCGTCCACCACACCGGCGACGGCGCCGGCCTGCTGCTGGGCGTCCCACGACGCCGGGAAGACCGATCGCCGCAGCCGCATGGACACCAGGACCATCAGCGGCGTGGTGACGAGGGCGACGACCGTCAGGAGCGGGCTCAGCCACATCATGGCGACGAGCGCCACGGCCAGGAAGAGGATGTTCGACAGCACCATCGGCAAGAAGGCGAGCAGCCCCTGGACGAGGCCGATGTCGGAGATCGCCCGGCTCACCAGCTGACCGGTGGACATCTCGTCGTGGCGGGCGACGTCGAGGCGCTGCAGGTGGTCGTACACCTGGGTGCGCAGGTCGTTCTGCACGTCGAGCGACACCCGCCCGGCCCAGTAGCGGCGGACGAACGCCAGCCCGAAGCGGCTGGCGGCGAACACCAGCAGGAGCACCAGCGACGGGATGATCGGCGACGTCCCCGCCAGCACGACGTCGTCGATGATGAACCGCTCGACCAACGGCGTGAGCGCGGCGATGACCTGCCCGCCGCCGGCGGCGGCGAGGGCGATGACCACGTTGCGCCGGTGCGGACGGAGGGCACCGCCCAACCGGCGCAACCAGCCGGGTGGGGGAGGTGCGTCTGCCATGCGGGAGGCAGGGTACCGACACCCTCTGACGTTCCCGCCCGCGTCCCCCCCCGGCCCCGGCGTGGCACGCTGGGACCGTCCGCGGACAGGGAGGCCGGGTTGAGGCGGAGCACGTGGATCGGGTTCGGGATCGTGATCGGCATGGCGGCGCTGCTCGCGATCGGATGGCGGCTGCTCCCCGATGACTCGACCCCTCAGGCGAAGGGCCGCGAGGGCGATGCCTGTCGGGCGACCGGCCCGGTGGGCCTCGTCGGTCTCGATGCCAGGACGGGCGAGGAGCGCTGGGCCAACGTCGTCGGGCACGACGTCGCGAACGTGTGGACGGCGGGACCGGACGGAGACGTGACGTCGGGCGGTTCCGGACACGTCTTCGTCATCGGCGACAGCGGCCGAGTCCGCCGGGTGGACGCCGGCTCCGGCGCGGTCGTCGCCTGCACCTCGATCCGGGAGCTCGCGTCCGAGGACATCGGCCATCCCGCCTGGGTCGACGCTTCCGGTGCGCTGGCTCGAGATCGGACCACGCGCTCGGTCGAGGTGGTCGAAGCCGACGGCCGTTCGCGCTGGGTCGAGGACGGGCGGGTCCTGGTCGCCGCGTCGGCGGGCGGCATCGCCACCCAGACGAACCTCGGGTACGAGGCCGGTGCGCCCGACCTGGCCATCGAGGTGCTGGAGCCGGCGACCGGCGCGGTGCGCTGGGCGAAGGCGGTGCCGGGCCTGTCCGGCATCGCCACCGCCACCCACCTCGTGGTGGTGGACCAGTTCGGCGGCTCCGGCGAGGTCCCGGACCCGACTGGGCCCGCGGCGACCGGGCCCGGAGCCCGGATCACCGCGTACGACCTGGTCGACGGCATCGAGGCCTGGCACGTCGACGTCGAGGGCACGCCGCAGGCGGCGTTCGCCGATGCCGGGCTGGTCCTGGTCCCCGGCTTCGACGGCGCCCCGACCCTCACCGCGGTGGACGAGGCGACCGGGAAGCTCCGGTGGACGCAGCACCTCTCCGAGCCTGGTCGGGGTGGCGATGCCACCGAGCACGGCGGCATCGACGGCGCGGCGGTGGCCGGCGACGTCGTGGCCGTGGCCGTCCGGTCAGCCGAGCCCTACCGGGACTGATCAGGTCAGCTGGGCGGTGATGGCCTCGAGGAGGTCGTCGTAGGCGTCGAGGGCGGGGAGCTGGGGGAACTCGGCCTGCACGTTGGCGGGGGAGTGGAACAAGAAGCCGGCGTCGGCTTCGAGCAGCATGGTCGTGTCGTTGTACGAGTCGCCGGCGGCGATGACGCGGTAGTTGAGGCCGTGCAGGGCCTGGACGGCGTTGCGCTTCGGGTCGGCCATGCGGAGCCGGTAGCCGACGATGCGGTCGTCTGCCACCACCAGGCGGTGGCACCAGATCGCCGGCCACCCCAGCTGGGCCATGAGCGGGGCGGCGAACTGCTCGAACGTGTCCGAGAGGATGACGACCTGGGTGCGCTGCCGGAGGGCGTCGAGGAACTGCTTGGCGCCGTCGAGCGGTGCCAGCTTCCCGATCACGTCCTGGACGAGCGACATGGTGAGCCCGTGCTCCGCCATGAGGTCGAGCCGGTACCGCATGAGCACGTCGTAGTCCGGCTCCTCGCGGGTGGTGCGGCGGAGGGCGTCGATGCCGGTGCGCTCGGCGACGGCGATCCAGATCTCCGGGACCAGCACGCCCTCGAGGTCGAGGCAGACGATGGACTGGGTGCGCTCGGCATCGGTCATGGCTGACAGCATCGCCCATCGCCCCAACCCCACCGAACTTTTCGTGGAGTTGGTGGCAGAGCCACCACGATCACGAAAAGTTCGGTGGGGTTGGGGCAGCGGGGTGGGTTCGTGGGCGGGTGGGACGGTCGCTACCATGGCGCGGTCCCGGTGCACTCGATGCCCGGGCGACGGGGATTCCCCCACGGCTCCCGCGGCCGGGGTCACGGTTCGGATCGGCACCGCCGATGCTGCGACCGGACACGCGGCGGGCGCCACGCAGATCGCGATGCGGAAAGAGGCAGCAATGACCGAACACGTCACCACCACCGAGGCGGCCGCGGCATGAGCGACGGCTCTGGCTTCGACATGGCCCTCCTCGAGGGCAAGGACCGCGCCGAGCTGGCGGCCATCGCCGAGCAGCTGGGCCAAAAGCCCGGTGCTCGGGCGAAGAAGGCCGACATCGTCTCGCTGATCCTCCGCCTGGTGGGCGCCGACGAGGGCGAGGCGTCTGCCGACCAGGCCGCCGCTCCCGCGAAGACGGCGGCGACGTCTGTCGAGGCGGACGGGCCCGCCCGGGACGCCGACGCCTCCAGCGCCTCCGACGGCGACGCGGCCGACGTCTCCGGTGCCGCCAAGGCCGAGCCGGCCGAGCCGGCGGCCGGGTCCGAGGGCGGCCAGGGTCGCCGGGGCGGCGGCCGCAACGGCAGCGACCAGCAGGCTGCGCCGGGCCGCAACCAGAACCAGAACCAGAACCAGAACCAGAACCAGAACCAGAACCAGAACCAGAACCAGGGCCAGGGCGGCGGCGCGCCGGGCGGCCAATACGACGGAGGCAGCGAGCCCAACGGCAACCAGCGCGACCAGAACGACCAGCAGCAGGAGGGCGAGGGCGAGTCGGGCAACCGCCGCCGGCGCCGCCGGGGCCGCGACCGCGACCGCCGACCCGACGGCGACGACCAGGCCCCCATCGAGCCGGTCGAGGTCGAGGGCATGGTCGACCTCCGCGAGGAGGGCTACGGCTT
>Ga0182745_1004547_pt1 | contig 11537 bp, 12 predicted proteins | sample eDN3rd30CKraftBY_FD_128523 | JGI IMG/M metagenome (GOLD analysis project Ga0182745, IMG submission 128523) | Enriched backyard soil microbial communities from Emeryville, California, USA - eDNA 3rd pass 30_C Kraft BY (version 2) (version 2) | ecosystem: Environmental > Terrestrial > Soil >... | reverse complement strand
TCAAATATGGTTCGCGAAGTACGTTTTCTTTGGAATGGAAGACACCCCCTGCCACAAGAGCTGACACGACGCAACTGGGACTGCGAGGAGGACGATCCAGACGTCGGAAAACGTTCCAGACGTCGCCATCCTCGTCAAGCTCCCTCTTCGGCAGCCAATGTGAAACGAAAATCATCACCAGAGAAGTAAACAATCATGGCTGCAGAGCACGGAGACCGGGACGGCGCTCCCGTGCTCTTGTCTTGCGGTCACGTGGAACGGCGTTGTCCTTAATATTGCGACATCAAGAATGTTCGCCACGTCGCGGAACAGGGTCCGAGTGATGGCCCTGTGAACTGAATAAAGGAAACTGATGGCTGCTGTCGAAATCAAGAAGCAAATTTCGATCTTCCTCCCCATTTCGGACTGGAAAGCGCTGCGTCTGGAAGCAGCTCGACAGCAAGTCCCAATCACGGAATTGTGTCGGAGATGGATTCTTCCGGAGATCACCCAGCTCCCGCGCGATCCAGCCATCCGCCTGCGTTGAGTCAGCACCGGTGTGGCTGCCTGTGCGTGCAGTCAAGAACGAGATCGTGGCCATGATGCCTGTCGTTCGGCTCAGCATTGCAGATATTTCTTCTCTTTCCATTGATTGACCATGCGATGGGACGCCTGCCGCAGCTGAATCAGCAGCACCAACTCCATTCGTCCGGCAACATGAGCGCAGTGAAGATGCTTTTGCGAGGGCGATCATCGACACAGCCTCGCCGGGGAAGACTGCTGACGTCTGAAGGCTCAAGGATTTTTCAGCCATTGATGCACCAGATGGAGCGCCTCTTCGCGGGTGGCGATCTCCTGATTCAGCTGGGCGTCCTGGATTGCTCTCAGCCAGCTTTTGAATTGCGGACCGGCAGGAATTCCCAGGTTGAGCAGATCTTTTCCAGTCAGCAGCGGGGCGGGATCGAGTTCCTCAACAGGGGTTTGTTGCAGAAATTTGTCGATCCACGGGTAAGCGTCTCCGTGAATCCCATCGATCCGGTCGGCTGTCCGTTCCAGCTTCAACAGGTCTGCAAAACCGGGATGGCTGGCCATTCGTTTCAGATGTGCCAGCGAATTCTCCGGCAGGGATCGCAGGCGTTCCTTGTTTGCCACCAGCCAGGAGATTCGGTTTGTTTCGGTATTTGAAAGCTTCATACGCCGGCAGATCTGAAAAACGGTCCCGGTGGCGGCTTCCATCCGGGAGGAGTCTGCTTTTTTGTAAGAAGACGATTCGGGGGAAGGGATATCCCGCAGCAGCGCCGCCAGCCCTAATGAAAATGTCGCTTCTTCCAATGCATCGAGCAAGTGCAGACGACGATTCCAACAGTCGGCCCCCGCTGAGATCGTCGACTGGAAGACTTCGGGAAGAATGACGTTCATCAGGCCCAGTTCACCGATCAGTTGCATGGCCGTTGCACGGTGTCTGCCCGCCAGCATGCGACGAAATTCCTGGGCGATGCGTTCCGCACTGACCACCTGAATCTGGTTTGCCATCTTGGCCACGGCCAGGGCGGTTTGCGATTCCAGCGTGAACTCCAGTGATGCGGAAAATCGAACCGCGCGCAGCATTCGCAACTTGTCTTCCGTCATCCGGGCGATTGGATTGCCGATGGCTCGCACAATGCGCTGCTGCAGATCTTTTTCCCCTCCCACGAAGTCCAGGACTCGATGTGCCAGGGGATCGTAGAACATGCCGTTAATCGTGAAGTCGCGCCGGCCGGCATCCTCTTCGGCAGTACAAAATTCCACGGAAGAAGGCCGCCGGCCATCTAAGTAGTCGCCTTCGCGGCGAAATGTGGCGACCTCAACCGATTCGCCAGCCCCTTTTGCCCCTAGAACAATCACAACTCCAAAACTTTCTCCGACTGCCAGAGACCTGCGAGCCCCAAACACGCCCCGCACCTGCTGAGGAGTGGCATTGGTGGCAATGTCGTAGTCCTGAGGAGTTTCGCCGCGCAGATAATCTCGCACGCATCCGCCCGCCCAGTAGGCAATGTATCCCTCCTGAACAAGTTGACGAACAACCTGTGTGGCAAATTCTGCAGACATGAGCGGTGTTTCGGATGGAATTCGAGGTTGAGCGCAAGTGTGGCTGCCGTGAGAACGACACTGAAGTTTTGCCAGTATTACACAAAATTTTCTATTTTGTGAGAATTTGCATTTCTAGACTGGAAACATCGCGTTAAGATCCAAGCAGGGAAAGTCATCACTGCGAATCTGGATTGCAGGACAGTCTGATGATAGGAGGATTTCCCTTTACTGTCGAAGAACCTTTAGACCAGTTTGGTGTCTCCTGTGCCCGCGTCAAAAGGGTTTCACTCGATGAAAGACTGAATACCGCGAGGCAAGTCCACGACAAGATTGACAAAAACGCTCTAAAAAGAGTTAAAGACTTTTTCAATTGGATTGAATCGATCATGTTCGCGTCTTCCAGTGACCTGCTATTGAGATTCGGGGCTTGCCTGATTTTCATTTTCGGGCTCATGGCAGCGCCGAATCTTCGTACAGCAGAGATTCTGGCTGAAGATGGTGGACACGAGCGGTCTGGCTACGGGTGTCACGGTCTGGCAGACATCGGGCGAAAGCAGGAGGCGTTGGCGTTTGCCAATGCCGGACTGCGGAATGGACCTTGCTTTCGTGAAGGCTCTTCCCGTCGGCTGCGGAATATCGCACGTCTGGCCGCCAATTCCTCAGGCCATCTTCAATCCGGTCATCGTCTCGCCTGCGGCATTCTGGCTCCGCAGCTTTTGTAGCGGTCCATCATCCTCGCTAGAACGCATTAACGCCGCAGTGTCCGCGTCCCACCTCGTGGAATTCAGCATTTCATCAATCGAGATGCTTCCACCGGGATGCTTCCACCGCGGGCACATGAGAGACCAAACCGGTCTAGAGCAAGTTGCTCTCGCCTGTGCCCGCGGGAAAGGTCTTTTGATTGATGAAAGACTGAATGCCGCGAGGCAGAACCCGGACAATGCGGGGTGAATGCGCTCTAGAGGAAATCGTGCTGATGCTCTGTCGAGACTGAGATTTCAGGTCTCATCGTGAAAACATCGTGTGCGGCAGGATGGAGAGATTGCTCTTGTTCTCGGAGCAGTGTCCCTGAGCCGGCCCGCCGCCGTCGGCCTGATTGCTGATTGCACTTCACATGGCAGAACGTGGCCGACGCAGAGTGAATGCTCTGGTTGCCGCACTACAGAACGCCGCACAACAGAACGCGATTCATACGGAATCACTGCACTCAAGTTCCGTAAAAAGAATCTCACGGATCATTCGAGGGAATCATGAACTCAAATCAACAACAGGATGAATTCAAAATCACCGGAGCCTCCGAGATGGCACAGATCTGGCAGCGGGATTTTCTGGCATCCATCGTGGTGTTCCTGGTGGCATTGCCGCTTTGTATGGGGATCGCGATTGCTTCCGGAGCGCCCGCCAGTGCAGGACTGATTGCAGGTGTCATTGGAGGGCTGGTTGTGGGGGCCTGCTCCGGGTGCCCGTTGCAGGTCAGCGGACCCGCTGCCGGATTAACGACCGTAATGTTCGATGCCATTCAGCGTCACGGTCTGGAACAACTCGGCCTGATGGTGATGATTGCCGGAATCATTCAATTGATTGGGGGCTGGTTTTGCATCGGCCAATGGTTTCGTGCAGTCTCGCCAGCGGTCATACGTGGCATGCTGGGAGGGATTGGCATCTTGATTTTCGCAAGCCAGTTTCATGTCATGCTGGACGGTGCCCCACAGGGAAGCGGCCTGAAAGACTTGGTCACCATTCCCGAGGCACTCCGCAAAGTGGTCCATATGCCACATCTTTCCAGTCGCGATTTGCGACATGATACCCGGGTTGTGTTGCAGGATTTGGGGGAATTGCATCGGCGCCAGGTGAATTTGAATGAACGGGTTCTCGCTCATGTGCCGCACCATCGAGATCGTTCACCAACGGTCCAGCCTGTCCTTTTAGAGGAATTTGTGACGGAGCAGACCGCCATTCGGACCGGAGCAGAACAGGTCCTTTCACGTGCATTGGACCTGTTTCAGGGACAGCAGGGAAAACAGCGCAGGATTACCGAGTCTGGACAACGAACAATAGACCAGTTGCGGATGAGCGTGGAAGATTTACAGCAACACCGCTGGACCTTTGTGCTTCCTGCGCAGGCGGAAGCAGCCGAGTCCCTCGCGGGCATGCAGCAGGTCTTCAAAAATCATGATCTGGCAGCGGCAATCGGATTACTTGCGATCTTGATCCTGTGCACGTGGAGGCGCGTGGCACGTGGTCCATTGAAAGTGATTCCTGCCCCGCTGGCCGCAGTGACCTTTGCCACACTGGCAGCGGCATCCTGGCAACTGCCAATTCTGTACGTGGAAGTTCCTAATTCCATGTGGGAGGAAATTCATCTGCCGCACCTGTCATCATTCATGAACGTTGAATGGCAGGGAATCCTGGTCACATCTGTCACCATTGCAATTCTGGCCAGCGCGCAGACGTTATTGACAGCCACCGCAGTGGATCAGATGCACCATGGAGAACGCACGAATTATGACAAGGAACTGTTTGCGCAAGGGGTCGGGAACTGCTTATGCGGACTTGTTGGAGCACTCCCACTGGCAGCCGTCATTGTACGCAGCACCGCCAATCTTGAAGCGGGGGCAAAGACACGGCTATCGACGATGTTGCATGGTTTGTGGATGCTGTTGATCGTGGTTCTGCTGGGAGGTTGGCTGCGCATGATTCCCACTTCGGCCCTGGCTGCAATCCTGGTTTATACCGGCTACAAATTGGTGGATTGGAAATCGGTGAAGCATTTCTGGGACTATGGATCTGGCGAAGTGGTCGTTTACCTGGTCACGCTGGTAATGGTGGTCTGTGTCGATCTGCTGGTCGGGGTGGTGGCAGGGTTTCTCTGCGCACTGATTTTGCTGGCTTATCGATTCTCACGACTACGGGTCTGGATGGAAGCGGTTGATATTGCGGGGCAATATGTCGTGCGGCTGGAAGGAGCTGCCACGTTTTTAAAGCTTCCTCGCCTGGCTGCGGTCTTGGAACAACTTCCCGCGGGGAGCAAAGTAGAACTGAACATTCTGAAATTGCACTACATCGATCAGGCCTGCCTGGAAAGCCTGCGCTGCTGGGCAGGACAATATCAGGCCAGCGGCGGTGATGTCCTGGCAAACTGGAATCTGCTGGAGTCCTGGGCGCTTCGCGGAGCAGGGACGAACAAGGGGGAACGTCACGCTGAAGTCGACATGGCCGATGGAGTATCGCCCGAGAAGAACTCAACATCCCCCCTTCCGATCATCAATCATTGATGCCCGAGGCATGAATCATGCCGCGGTTTGTCGCCGGGTGAACGATTTTCGCCCTTCAGATGGAGGCTTGAACGGCGATGCTTGGACGGCTTTGTGCATCAAATTCGTCAATCACCATTCAGGAGTGCCGCTGGTGGGACTCGAACCCACACGCCCGTTGCCAGGCAGGAAATTTTAAGTCTCCAGTGTCTGCCAATTCCACCACAGCGGCCTGATTCCTGCATCTTCCTCTGCAGCATCCATGTCTCATCACATGGATGCTGTTTGGCATCCATGAAACCATTCTCACCGCTGAATCTGGTGAGAACCGTTTATTTTCAGATGCAGTTCATTCTTGCCTGTTTCCGGACCGACAAGTGCGTCAGGTTATTCGTCCGGCGGGATGGCGTCAATTGGTTCTCGCGGAAATTCATCCCGAACCACTCTAAAATGCAGATTGCTCCCAAATGCCGTTCTGGCATACTCTTCCCGCATCCGTTGATGTCGTTCCGAATCCATCGAGAAAGAATCATCAGAAGAGAACGGCTTTCCTGACCCCTGGCCCCCGATCCTCATGCTGCAGCGATCCCTCGTTTGCGGACTTCTGCTTTTCCTGGCGGTCACCTGCGATCAGGGCTGGCCGACGTGGATCGACTTGCCGGTGGCTCCTTCATTTCTCTCACTGGTCCTGGTGCTGATGTGCCAGTTTCTGCGCGGAGCTGAGCTGGTGGCCTGGGCAGGAGCTGTCGGCCTGTACCAGGATTTCCTGGACGGCCACACACCCGGAGTGGGGGTGATGACGGCGGCGACGCTGGGATTGATCGTGGCCCAACTGCGGGGGAACAGCCCGGAGATGGCCTCCGTCACGGACCGATTACTGAGCGGACTGGGCCTGCTGCTGGGGCTCACGCTGATCCGAGGGCTACACATTTTCAGCACAGGCACACATCTGGAAACGAGGATGGTGGTGTCATCACTGCTGATCCGGGCGGCAGCCACATTTCTGTTGTTCGTGGTCGTTACTGGGATCTGGTCCGGCATCCATCGTTGTTGCCGACGTACTTACCGTCTGGACAATTCCTATCTCAAGACCCCACTTGGTTAATGTGAAATGATTGATCTGGTGCGGTCTCTGCAATTTCGCGTGATCAGCTGGCCCGGATTCGGGACAAAGGTTGCTGCTGCTGCTGCTGCGGACCGGAGTTATTCCGATCAGGAGGTCCGGGAATGAGAAACCAGCCTTTCTCCACGATTTCCACGAACGCCGAAGGCCATTCCCAGACGCATGCGAATCCGCGCCGTCGTCCCCTGCTGCTGGGAATGATGATTCTCTCAGCACTGGGGGTGATTGGGGTGCGAGTCATCTATCTGCAAGGTGTCGTTGCCGATCGATATCTCACTCCCTGGTCAGAGGTGATTGTTGAAGAAGAGGTGATCCCGTGCCGGGATGGACGTATTCTCTCCCGTGACGGGGTTGTGCTGGCACAGGACGAAAGCCGTTACGACATCGCCATGGATTACCGTTGGCTGCAGTCTCCGCCGCATCCCAGATGGCTGCGGCAGCAAGTCTCACAGCAACTTTCTCCTTCCGCACGACGCGACCCCGCTCAGCGAGCGGCGGCCGAACGTAAGATCCTTCAACAGCGAACAGACCTGCTCAAGAACTTGTCCAAAGTCACCGGACAATCGGAGCAGAAGCTGACAGGCAAGCTGGCTGCCATTCAAAACCGAATCGAAAAGATGCTGGCGTCTGTGGAAGGGCAACGTCTGACCCGTATGGCGGAGAAGCAACAAGCCCACGTCGACTGGTCGGAAGGATTCACAGGCATCTGGAAAGTTGTTGTCCAGGAGCTGACAACTGCTCCGGATCGTTTTGCAGAAGACCCCATCATCCTCAAAGAGGAATTGCAGGACCATGTTGTCTTAAGTAATGTCACGCTGAATGTTGCAGCCGCCATTCAGTCTCGGCCCGCACAGTTTCCGGGTGTCCATATCCGGGCGATGTCCCGGCGTTCTTATCCGCTGGCGGATGTCGCAGCCCACGTGATTGGAGTTCGAAAAACTTCTCCCGGTACGGCGAATACACCAGAGGCGCCCCTGCGCACCGGCGAAAGTGGCATTGAACGATTTTATTCTTCACGCATTGCCGGAACACCCGGATTGATTCAGCATCATCGCAATCGGCGGGGAGAGCTCGTCGACAGCCGGCAATTCCGCGCCCCCGTAGACGGACAGGATGTGATCCTGACCATTGATTCCCGTCTGCAGCAGATTGCTGAACAATTGCTGGACGACAAGCTGCGAGCAGGTTCTTCGGAAGATTCGGCAGCAGTCCCGCAGGGGGCCACGCTGGTGGCGATGGACATCTGGACGGGGGACATCCTGGCACTGGCCTGCAGTCCGCGCCCCTCTTTAATGACGTTGTTGCAACCCAGCCGCGAAGCCTGGGAACAGTTGCAGTCGGACCCGCGTCATCCACTCTTTCAGCGTCCCACACACATGTCCGTTGCTCCGGGGGCACTCTTTCAAGTGGTCACCGCAGCCGCCGCCTTGCAGGCAGGATTCACACAGGCCGATGAAAAAATTGAATGCCGGGGCTATCTGAATGAACCAGATCAGTATCGTTGCCAGATTTATCGTCAACATGGCATCGGCCATGGGGGAATCACTGTTGAAGATGCCCTCAGCCTGACCTGCAATGTATACTTCTATGAGATGGCCCGCAGAATGGGCCCCGAAACCATCTGTGACTGGGCTTCTCGATTCGGCCTGGGCGAACGAACCGGCATTGATTTGCCCGGAGAATCCTCCGGTCACCTTCCTCAACCCGACTCCCCGGGGACAAACTTGAAGGGTTCACGCTGGTTCCCGGGATCGACACTCCAATTGTCGGTTGGACAGGGGGCTTTACTGGTGACTCCTTTACAGATGGCACGGATGTTTGCAGCCATCGCCAACGGAGGATTCCTGGTACAACCACGCGTGACACTGCCGAATCATGATCGCGATGCCACCGCAGAGCCGCAGAAAATTCCGGGGTTGTCGGCAGAAACTCTCTCCACCCTTCAACACGGACTGGAACGAGTGGTTCAAGATTCGGATGGAAATGGACGGGCTGCCCGGATTGAATTGATGACGATGGCGGGACAAACCGGAATTGCGGAAGTTAAAAACAAACCGGCTCACGCCTGGTTTGCCGGATATGCTCCTGCCCGACAACCTCGCGTGGCCTTCGCCGTTGTTCTGGAACATGGCGGCAATGGAAGTGCATCCGCCGAAGTGGCCCGCGATTTTGTCACGGAACTTCTGGGGTATGGGTACTTGCGTCCGTACCTGCCAGAAACGCATCAGACGGAATTATCGCCGAGGCCGACGGAATTATCGTCAGAAATCCCGAATTGACTTTCGGAAATGACAGACGAAACTGGAGTCGCCTCCTTCAGGTCGACTGAATCAAGGCATTTCAAATGTGCAATGATCCTTCCACTCAAGTGGAATCAATATTGCGGGGACTCTCCAGTATCACAAAATTCCTCCCTGACAGACTTCGATGACACCCATCTTCGACGAAATCTAAAATCGAAATCGGCTGTCATTTGTCGAAACGGAAAGCTTGACGATGTTCGCACGACACTTTGCCCTATTGAGTATGATTGCAATCTGGAGTTTCCCTCCCCTGCCGCATGCAGTCCATGCTCAGGAAACTCCCGCAGACTCGCAACGACAGACCGCCATTGATCGGGGAGTGGCTTTTCTCAAAACGACTCAGGGAGATCAGGGCACCTGGACTTCTCCTACCTCACTGGGGGTCACCGGCCTGGTCACGTATTCGCTGCTCGTCAGCGGCGTCCCGGTGGATGATCCCACTGTGAAGACAGCCCTGAAAACGATGGAAGCCAACGTTCAACCGGACGGCGGAATCTATCACAAAGAATCCAGCCATAAGAACTACGAGACCGCCATCGTGCTGCAGGCACTAGTGGCCGCCAACGCAGATGGCCGCTATCAGAAGTTGATTGATCATGCCGTCAAGTTTTTGAAGAACATCCAATGGGATGATACCGAACAGGCAGACCGGGACAATCCCGCTTTCGGCGGAGCCGGTTATGGACGAAGTGCCCGGCCGGATCTCTCCAATACTTCTTTCTTCATGGATTCCCTGAAAGCTGCCGGCGTCTCTGCCAATGATCCAGCCATGCAGAATGCACTGGTCTTTGTCTCACGGTGTCAGAACCTGCAAGGTCCGCACAATGACACGCCGTTCGCAGGAAAAATCAACGATGGAGGGTTTTATTATACTCCTGCTGCCGGGGGCTCTTCACCAGCAGGCACCACTCCAGAAGGGGGACTGCGATCATACGCCAGTATGACTTATGCCGGACTGAAGAGCATGGTCTATGCCGGGCTGACGGAAGATGATCCTCGCGTCAAAGCGGCGGAAGGCTGGTTGAAGAAGTTTTACACGCTGGAAGAAAATCCCGGCATGGGACAACAGGGGCTGTTCTACTATTACCAGACGATGGCCAAGGCCATGGACGCACTGGGACGTGAACAGTTTCTGGATGCCAATGGCAATAGCCACGCCTGGCGCAACGAACTGGCCGCTCAACTTCTCGCCAAACAACGGGCCAACGGCAGTTGGGCCAACCCCACGGAACGCTGGATGGAGGGTGACCCAAACCTGGTGACCGCCTATTCTCTCATCACACTTTCACACTGCCGCCCTCAAAAGACGGTTCAATAAATGTCTGGCCGGATGAATTGAATTAGACCAGTTTGGTCTATCATGTGCCTGCGTCGAAAGAGTTTCACCTGATGAAAGGCTGAATGCCGCGCGGTAAGTCCGCCACAAGATTTACAAAAACGCTCTAGAATTCGCCCAGGACCTCGCCTCCGCTGCGGGTCCCCAGTGCCAGCTGGGTTCCCGCATTCATATTATCAGAGAAGAAGCGGACAGAACCATCCGCCATTAACCCCTGTACTCCGCCAGTATGAAAACTGGAAAAGCTGGCACGATTCTGCTGCTGCGTCTGGGCTTGGCTCGCATTTTTCTGAAAATTGAATGGCATTCCAAATGAGCCCGTGAAGCGCCCCGGGTTATCACCGGAATCGAAATTCCAAATTGCATAATGATAATAGGGACTGGTGGGAACTAATGCTTTTGTCCCAGCGCCTCCTCCAATCCACTCCGCAGCAGCGACGGTATTGCTGGTCCCATCGATAAACGCTGCAAAGTTCGTCGAGCTGAGCATATAGGCTGCACCATTGAATCGAATATTGGTGGGCCAGCCATCATCAAGATGCTGCTGAGATTCCGTCGGGGCGCCAACGGAACTCCCGGATGTTCCCGAATTTCCGACAGTTCCCGAAGCACTCATCCCATAGCTGCTGGTAACCATCTTGTAGGTGACGCTGCCAACTGTTCGATTTTCCCCAACAGGGTCTGTGGATGAGGGGCATCTGAAAGCGGGCATTGCCGCTTCGAGTGCCGCTTTGGTGACTGTATCGGTCATTCCCGTGGCATTATCTGTCGCATAGACGGTCGTTGTATTAATCTGATTATAGACAGGCGCCTGATCCAGATAAGGGAGCAGCATCGCCCCCCAGGATAATGCCCCAACTTTAGCATCTGCCGTGACAGACGCTGACAAATTCCGAAGGTATCCGGGTGGGAAGAGATTGAAGGCGTCGTGATAGTTGTGGAGGGCCAGCCCGATTTGCTTGAGATTGTTTTTGCACTGGGAACGCCGCGCCGACTCTCGAGCCTGCTGCACCGCTGGCAGCAGCAATGCGATCAAGACAGCAATAATCGCAATCACGACAAGCAATTCGATGAGCGTAAAACCCGATCGCCAAGAAAAATAGCCGACACGTCGCGCTACATCAGCACGGGAGCGGGGGGGGGCAGATGGATCATGGCGCTGTCTTCTAATTAGTAACTGAAATGGAACTGTAGAAGCTACAACGAATCATGGCAAATTGATATGAGATTGTCAATATCTCTGCAAAAGACACTTTCACTCTTTCCAGTTCGAGACCGTGAACTTTTATTTGTGAAGATCACGTTCACCGTTGCCAGACGTCCTTGTTATCGGAACACGTAGATGCCTGGCCAAAGAAACAATAATCCAAGGACACAATAATCCAAGGACACAGTGGTCCAGGGAAACAGTGGTCCAGGGAAACAGTGGTCCAGGGAAACAGTGGTCCAGGGAAACAGTGGTCCAGGGAAAC
>Ga0182745_1004542_pt1 | contig 11545 bp, 8 predicted proteins | sample eDN3rd30CKraftBY_FD_128523 | JGI IMG/M metagenome (GOLD analysis project Ga0182745, IMG submission 128523) | Enriched backyard soil microbial communities from Emeryville, California, USA - eDNA 3rd pass 30_C Kraft BY (version 2) (version 2) | ecosystem: Environmental > Terrestrial > Soil >... | reverse complement strand
GCTGGCGCGGGCCGAGGATGTCTCGCTCTGGGGCCTGTTCCGCCACCCGGTCGCGCAGCACTGGTATCGCGCCCTGGGCGACGGACCCGCCGTCGCGCTGATCGGGGATGCGGCGCATCCGACGCTGCCCTTCATGGCGCAGGGCGCGGTCATGGCGATCGAGGATGCCTGGATCCTCGCCGCCTGCCTCGCCTCCGGTCGCGCGTTGCCGGAGGCGCTGGCGCATTTTCAGGCCCTGCGGCACCCGCGCTGCCTTCGGATCGTCAAGGCGGCGAATGGCAATGCCCGGAACTATCACCTGAAGGGACCGGCCCGGGCCGTGGCCCATGCCGGATTGCGGACGCTGTCGCGGCTGGCGCCCGGCCAGCTGGTCGGGCGCTTTGCCTGGCTTTACGACTACGACCCGACCGCCGCGGTCTAGGCCGCGCGCTCGACCGCGGCGACGATGCCGTCGACCACCTCGCGCAGGACCGTCTCGTCCTCGGCCTCGGCCATGACGCGGATCAGCGGCTCGGTCCCAGATTTGCGGATCAGCACCCGGCCCGAACCGTTGAGCCGCGCCTCGGCCCGCGCGATCTCGGCCCGGACCGCCTCGGTCGAAAGCGGGTCCGCCCCGGCCTTGTAGCGCACATTCTTGAGAAGCTGCGGCACCGGATCGAATTGCGCCACCAGCTCCGAGGCCTTGCGCCCGCTATCGGCCAGCGCGGCCAGGAATTGCAGCGCCGCGATCAGCCCGTCCCCGGTCGTCGCGTAATCGGTCATCACGATATGGCCCGACTGCTCGCCGCCAAGATTGAAGCCCGCACCGCGCATCCGCTCGACCACATAGCGGTCGCCGACCGCGGTGCGCTCCAGCCGCAGGCCGCGCCCTTGCAGGAAGCGTTCAAGCCCGAGGTTCGACATCACCGTCGCCACCAGCGCACCGCCGCGCAGCCGGCCCTGATCCGCCCAGCGTCCCGCCAGCAGCGCCATGAGCTGATCGCCATCCGCGACCTGCCCCTTTTCGTCGACGATCATCACCCGGTCGGCATCACCGTCGAGGCTGATGCCCATGTCGGCGCCATGTTCCAGCACGGCCCGCGCGCAGGCCTCGGGATGGGTGGAACCCACGCCGTCGTTGATGTTGTGCCCGTTCGGGGTCACGCCCAGCGGGATGACTTCGGCCCCGAGTTCCCACAGCACATCGGGCGCGGCGCGATAGGCGGCGCCATTCGCACAATCGACCACGACCTTCAGCCCTTCCAGCCGGTTCCCGACCGGGAAGGTGGTCTTGGCATATTCGACATAGCGGCCGCGGCCATCATCGATGCGCTTGGCGCGCCCGATATTCGCCGGCTGGGCCGGGGCGATGTCGCCGGCCACGATCTGCTCGATCTCGGCCTCGGCCTCGTCCGACAGCTTGAAGCCGTCGGGACCGAAGAACTTGATGCCGTTATCCGCCGCCGGATTGTGGCTGGCCGAGATCATGATCCCCACATCCGCCCGCATCGAGCGCGTGAGGTAGCCCACCGCCGGCGTCGGCACCGGCCCCAACAGCAGCACGTTCATGCCGGTGCTGGTCAGCCCGGCGGTCAGCGCGTTCTCCAGCATATAGCCCGACAGGCGCGTGTCCTTGCCGATCACCACGCGATGCCGGTCCTCGCCATTGCGGCGGAAATAGCGGCCGGCAGCGGCGCCAAGGCGCAGCGCCATTTCGGCGGTCATGGGATAGCTGTTCGCCCGGCCCCTGACACCGTCAGTTCCGAAAAGTTTCCTGCTCATTCGCCCCCTCCGGTCACGGCCTGCCATAGCGCCAGGCCCTGCCTTGTTTCTTCCACGTCATGGACGCGGTGGATTTGTATGCCCTGCGCGATCCCGGCCAGCGTCACGGCGAGCGTGCCCGATGCCCGGTCCGCCGGTCGTTCCGCCCTCCCGATCGCGCCGATGAAGCGCTTGCGCGAGACGCCCAGCAAGACCGCACAGCCCAGCCCGTGAAACAGCGAGATCCGCCGCAGGATGGCCAGATTATGCGCTTGGGTCTTGCCAAAACCAATGCCCGGATCGATCACGATGCGCGCGCGGGGGATTCCCGCCGCCTCGGCCCGCGCGATGCGGATGTCCAGCGCGTCATAGACATCCAGCAGGACGTCGCCATAGACCGGATTGTCCTGCATCGTCTCGGGGATGCCCTGCGCGTGCATCAGGCAAAGCTGCGCGCCGCTGGATGCCACCGCCTCGGCCATGCCGGGGTCGAAATCGAGGCCCGAGACATCATTGACCAGCCCCGCCCCCGCCGCGACGGCGGCGCGCGCCACCCCGGCCTTGCGGGTATCAACCGAGATTGCCGCAAATTCCCGCGCCGAGGCGATCACCGGGACCACGCGCCCGATCTCTTCGGCCTCGGGCACTTCCTGCGCGCCGGGACGGGTCGATTCGCCGCCGATGTCCAGCATCTCGGCCCCTTGTCCCCGCAGGAGCCTTGCCTGAGCCAAGCCGTCATAAGTGCCGCCATCGGAAAAGCTGTCCGGCGTCGCGTTGACGATCCCCATGATCCGGGGCCGGTCCATCGCGAGGCCCAGCACATCGGGACGCGGGGCCGCCAGCGCCTGCATCACCTCCTCCGGGGCGTCATCCGCGATCTGCGGCGCGACGCCACGACGCAGGATTTCCACCTGCGAGAAGCGGGCCCAGCCCCCGGCGATGCGCCAGCGCCCATGCTCCACGGGGATCGGTCGGTAATAGATCTTGGTCATTCAACTGGTCTTTCCTGTGCCCAGAGGGCAGAGCGTGCGGCAGCTCAGATCCGGTCCGAGGCGATGGAGAAGCCGGCGGGCAAATCCGGCATTTCAGCGCCCTCGGGCAAGGCCCAGTCGAGGCGCTCGGCCTGAAGGCGGGCGGCCAGCCAGACGGCCAGCGCATGGGGTTCGGGCGCAAGACCCGCCACGTCGCGCGCCATCCGCGCGGGCGCCCAGACGACCGCCCTGCCCTCGGTCGCGGCCCAGTCGAGTTCGGTCCGGCTGTCCGCGACGGTCAGCCCCAGCCGGCCGGCCAGCGCCCATGCCGCCTGATCCAGCGCGAGGAGCGCGATCTCACGCGTATTGCCACCTTGCGGCAGGGGCAGACGGGGATCGTCGGGAACCAGCGCCACGGCGCCCGGCGGCAGCGCCACATCCCTGCCATGAAACAGAACGCGGATCGGTGCCGCGACCGGCGCGGCCTCGACCATCGCGCGCCGGCGCGAGAGCGTAACCCCCAGCGCGCCGGGAATGCGGTCGAGCTTCTGGATCGTCACCGTGACGCGGGCCGCGCGCGGATGGGCGAGGATCTGCGCCGCGATCTTCTCGGACAGCGTCTCGAGCAGGTCATAGCGCCGGTCGGCAAGACCTGCCGCGACAGCCCCGGTCAGGATGTCATAGCTGAGGATGCGATCCACCTCGTCATCGACGCCGACGACATGGCTCGCAAGCTCGACCTCGATATCGAAGCGCAACCGCTGCGGCTGGCCCCGCTCGGTCTGGAAGGCGCCGATTTCCGCCGAGACGACGTAATCGCGCAGGTGGATGCGGTCGGGCTGGTCCATCCCCTGCATTTCTCAGGAAAACGGCCCCGCCGCAAGGGACAGGGCCGCATGGCTGTCAGATCGACCTGCCTCAGTTCGAAGCGAGGCGGCGATCCGAGCGATAGAAGTAATGGCTGCCGATGCGGGTCGTGCGCTCGAACTTGCGCGACCACGAGGGGCGGACACCGCCGGTGTGGAAATAGGTGGCACCCTTGGTCAGGTTGCGCGGCGCGCCCAGCAGCGCGGCCTGCGCGATCTTCTGGGCACGGACAAAGGCGCCGCGTTCGCGGATGCGGGCCTTTTTATAGGTGAACTGGCCGCGCTGGTTCACCACGCCGCAGACGGTTTTCGGGAACCGGGGATGATCCACGCGGTTGAGAATGACCTCGGCCACGGCGCGCTGACCCTGGGCCCCTTCGCCACGGGCCTCGTAATAGAGCGCCTCTGACAGGCATTGCAGGTCGTTCTGGCTGATCGCCGTAGCGGCGGTCGCGGTCTTCTTTTCGGATTTTTCGGCTGCACGGGTATCGGCGATTGCGGGCACGGCCGCAACGGAAGGCAGCGCAAGGGCAACACACAGGGAAACGCGCGCCAGCCAAGAGGTCGGAGTCGACATGTTGATCCTGTTACAAAGGATCCGGCACACTGTCCGGTCGGTTACTGTTTTTGACCCGCGATGGGTCTTGGTTCTGGCGGTTACTGACCAAGAACCATGCCAGATGATCCACCCCACAACCGTGCGAGCTTGCGGATTCAGGGAAAATCAACGGATTCGGGCGGAATCTCGCCTAGCTGCAAAACAGCAACGGGCAAGATCCGGCCAGTTTTGGGGAGTCTTAGGACTCGCCCGGAACCCCTGCGGCAGCCTCTTCGCGCGCCATCAGGATCGATTCCTGGGCCGCGGCAAGGCGCGCGACGGGCACCCGGAAGGGCGAACACGACACGTAATTGACGCCCGCGCGCAAGCAGAAGGCGATCGATTCGGGGTTGCCGCCATGCTCGCCGCAGACCGAAATGGTGATGCCGGGGGCATGGCGCCTCGCGCGCTCGGTCCCGATCGCGACAAGCTCGCCCACGCCCTCGCGGTCGAGGATGTGGAAAGGATCCTCGCCATAGACGCCCTGCCCGACATAGGAGGACATGAACCGCCCGGCATCGTCGCGCGACAGGCCATAGGTCATCTGCGTCAAGTCGTTCGTCCCGAAGGAGAGAAAGCTTGCATGTTCGGCGATGTCGCCGGCGCGCAGCGCGGCGCGCGGCGTCTCGACCATGACGCCCAGGCGATAGGTGAAATCCTTGCGCGTCTCGTTCCGAACGGCAGCGGCAACCGCGTCGATCCGGTTCTTGACCAACTCGACCTCGCGCCGGGCGCTGACCAGCGGGATCATGATCTCTGGCACGACCGGATCGCCGTTATGGCTGGCAAGGATCGTCGCCTCGAAGATGGCGCGCGCCTGCATGTCGTAGATCTCGGGGACGGTGATCCCCAGCCGCACGCCGCGCATCCCGAGCATCGGGTTGAACTCGCTGAGCGCCTCGACCCGGCGGGTGACGTCAGAGAGCGGCAGGTCGAGCGATTCGGCAAGCTCGCGCATTCCCTCGCGGTCATGGGGCAGGAATTCATGCAGCGGCGGGTCGAAAAGCCGGATGGTGACGGGCAGACCGGCCATGATCTCGAAAAGCGCCGCGAAATCGCTGCGCTGCATCGGCAAAAGGCGTTCCAGCGACAGACGGCGATCCTCGGGCTTGTCGGCAAAGATCATCTCGCGCATGGCGGGCAGGCGCTGGTCGTCGAAGAACATGTGCTCGGTCCGGCACAGGCCGATCCCCTGCGCCTTGAACATGCGGGCGGTGCGCGCATCCTCGGGCGTATCGGCATTGGCGCGGATGCGGATACGGCAGAACTCGTCGGCCCAGTCGAGGAGCTGGTTGAAGCTGTCATCGAGCGAGGGTTCGAGCATGGCCGCCTCGCCCGCCAGAACCTCGCCGGTGGTGCCGTCGATGGTGACGAGTTCCCCCTCGTGGAACAGACGACCGCCGGATTGCATGGTGCGGGCGCGGGTGTCGATCGAAATGCCCGACGCGCCGACGATGCAGGGCAGGCCGATACCGCGCGCGATCACCGCGGCATGGCTGGTCATCCCGCCGCGTTCGGTCAGGACGGCGACGGCGGCATGCATGCCGCGGATGTCCTCGGGCACGGTCTCGCGCCGGACGAGGACGCAGCGCTCTCCCCTCGCCTCGGCGGCCTGAGCGGCGGCGGCGGTAAAGACGATCTGGCCGGTCGCGGCACCGGGGCTGGCATTGATGCCCCGCGCGATCAGGTCGCGCGGCGCGGCCGGGTCGACCTGATAATGCAGGAGGTCAGAAAGCGCGCGCGGCTCGATCCGCGTCACCGCCTCCTGCGGGGGGATGATCCCGTCGCGGGCCAGCGCGACCGCGATCCGCACCCCGGCGCGGGACGAGCGCTGGACCCGGACCGCGTCGATGATCGAAAGCTCGCTGTCCGAAACGACGAATTCGACCTGCATCTCCTCGCGCAGGCGTTCGCGCGCGGCGACGCCATAGCGGATCAGGTCGGCAAAGACCTCGGGCGCGGCCTCTTCGAGCGAGGGGCCGCGCGGATCGCGGGTCAGGTAGAGCGTCTCGGCCCCCTCGCCCTTGGCGCGGCCCTGGGTCTGACCCCGGAAGCGGCCGGTGATCCGCGGCGTCCCGGTGGTGCCGTCGACAAGCTGGATCGACCCCGATCCGGTGACGCCCGGCCCGATCGCCAGCGCCATGTCCTGAACGACGAGGCCGAGGGGCGCCTGTGCCGGAGCGCCCTTCGCCTGCCGGAGCAGCCGCGCCGTCGGCCCGTCCCAGGCCCGCGCCATGCTGCGCAGCACCTCGGCCAGTTGCCGGGTCGGGTCCTGGGGAAATTCCTCGTCGGTCTCGTCCTCATAGGCGCGAAGCGCGGCGGCGAGCCCGCCTTCTGCACCCGAGAAGCTTTCGGGATCGAGGCGCGCGACATGGATCGCATAGGACTGGACGAAGCCGAGATAGAGCGCATCCGCCGCCGGCTTGCCGCGCAACTGGGCAAGCCGCGCGTGGCAGGCGTCGTTGATGCCCACGTTCAGGACCGTGCCGGGTCCACCCCATGCCGGATTGGCGGCGGAGGGGCGCACGCTGACCAGCCCGTCCGCCCGGTCGATGATCGCCGCAAGCCGGCGCGGATCAGGGCTTTGTCCCGCCGCGATGGCGCGAACCGCATCGGCCGAGATGGCGAAGCTTTTTGGGACCGGAAGCTCCATCCGCACGAGCCGTTGCAGGCATTTCGCCCGCCAGCCGTGTCGTGCGACGACGATCCCCGCCGAGGGGGTGATTTCGACGATGGCATCGGGATCTGCAAGCGCGCTCATGGTGGCGTCACATTAGGCATGCGCCGGATCATGCCGCAAGTGCGAAGAGCGGGGGCCGACTGCCCCCGCACCCCCGTGGGTATTTTCGAAACAGTGAAGCCCTCAGCCCTCGATCCGGGCGAAATCGGCGATGAGGCGGCCTGCATCGCGGATGCGCGAGAGCAGGTTCAGCCGGTTGCGGCGGAGGATCTGGTTGTCGGCATTGATCTGCACGGTTTCGAAGAAGGCGTCGATCGGCGTGCGAAGGCTTGCGATCGCGGCCATGGCGGCCGGGAAATCCTCGAGCCGGACCGCTTCGCGGATCGCGGGTTCGGAGGCGTCGAGGGCGGCGAAGAGGGCGCGCTCCTCCTCGGTCTCGGCGAATTTCGGGTCGGCGCCGAAGCTGTATTCGACACCGTCCTTCGCCTCGGCCTGGGTAAGGATGTTACTGGCGCGTTTGAGACCCTGAAGGAGGTTGGTGCCGTCTTCGGTCTTCAGCGTCTCATTGAGCGCGGTGGCGCGGTTGACCAAGAGGACGAGGTCGTCATTGCCGGGCATGGCGATGACGGCGTCGATGATGTCGTGGCGGATGCCCTGGTCGCGTAGGAAGACCTTCAGGCGGTCGTGGAAGAAGGTGAGGAGGTCATCAGAAACAAAATTGGTGGTCTGATATTCAACCTGCATCGGGCGCGCTAGGTAGACCTCTGCTACCCGCTTTGCGTTCTCCTCTGACACTTCGCCTTCTGCCTCGACCTCTTCCCAAATGGCCCACATAGAGGCAGGGCTTGTCAGATCTCCAGTCTGCGCGGCCGCAAGCTCTTTTACTTTTCGACGAGCATCATCTAATTCAGCCCAGAGTGTCGGCCAAAGTGCCTCATGTTGGCGTGCGAAGTCCGCTTCAATTCGCTTATGCAATGCCTCGACAATTATATTCTTAAGTGATGCCCGAACCCCATTCCCCAGCACCAGCCGGATCACCCCGAGCGCAGCCCGCCGCAGCGCGAAGGGATCCTTCGACCCCGTGGGCTTCTCGTCAATCGCCCAGAACCCGGTCAAGGTATCCAGCTTGTCGGCCAGCGCGACGGCCACGGAAACCGGCGCCGAGGGCACATCATCCGACGGACCGAGCGGCGAGTAATGGTCGCGGGCGGCATCGGCGATCTCGGACGCGTGGCCTGCCGCGAGCGCGTAGTAGCGGCCCATGGTGCCTTGCAGCTCGGGGAACTCACCCACCATGGCGGAGCGGAGGTCGAGTTTCGCGATCTCGGCGGCCTTCGCAGCGGCATCCGCATCCGCCCCGACCAGCGGCGCGATTTCGCGGGCGAGCGCCGCGATGCGGGCGATGCGGTCGGCTTGCGATCCCAGCTTGCTCTGGAAGGTCACGGATTTCAGGCCCTCGGCCCAGTCGGCCATGCCCGTTTTTGCCTCGCGCAGGTCGTTCTCCCAGAAGAAGGCGGCGTCCGAGAGGCGGGCGGCCAGCACGCGCTGGTTGCCCTTCAGGATCGTCTCGCCATGGTCCGGCGTCTCGATATTCGCGACGGTGACGAAGCCCTCGATACGGCCGGTCTTGGGATTGCGGGCCGAGAAGAACTTCTGATGCTCCTTCATCGAGGTTTGCAGCACCTCGGGCGGCAGCGCGAGGAAACGGTCCTCGATGGCGCCCATCAGCGGCACCGGCCATTCGACGAGGCCCGCAACCTCGGAGAGCAGGCCGTCATCGGGCATGATCTCCCACCCGCGGGCAAAGGCGAGGTTCGCGGCTTCCTGACGGATGGCGGCCTCACGCTCGGCCGGGTCCAGCATGACGCGGGCGCGGCGCAGCTTGGCGGCGTAATCGTCGAAGCCCGAGACGGTGATCTCGTCGGGGGCCATGAAGCGGTGGCCGCGGGTGGCGTTCCCGGCCACGATGCCCTCGACCTCCAGCGGCACGACATTGGCGCCGGCCTCGTCGGTCAGGATGCAGATGATGGAATGCAGCGGGCGGACCCAGCGCAGCGCGCCCGCGCCCCAGCGCATGGATTTCGGCCAGGGGAAGTCGCGGATGGTGGCGGCCAGAACCTCGGCCACGATCTCGGCGGCGGGGCGGCCCGGTTTCGTCAGCGTGGCGAACCAGACCTGGCCCTTCTTGTCGTCGCGCGCCTCAAGCTGGTCGCGGCTGAGGCCGGTCGAGCGCAGGAAGCCCTCGAGCGCGGCCTCGGGCGCGTCGGTGCGCGGGCCCTTGCGCTCCTCGCGCGTGGTCGGGCTGTTGGCGGTCAGGCCCTCGACGGTCAGGGCCAGCCGGCGGGGGGTGCTGAACGCACCGGCGCTGGCATAGGTCAGCCCGGCCTGCACCAGACCTTCGGTCACGAGGCGCTTCAGGTCCTCGCGCGCGCGGGCCTGCATCCGCGCCGGGATTTCTTCCGAGAAAAGCTCGATCAGAAGGTCGGGCATCAGTCCATCACTCCGCGTTCGGGGGTCTTGTCGTTGAATTGGTGCCAGCCATAGGCGCGGCCGTCGGGATAGACGGCGATCACGCGATCCACGTCGGGGCGGATCTCGGGCTGGGAGAGATAGGCCTTTGCCGCCCCGGATTTCAGGTCGGCGTCAATCCGGCCCGCGTCGAAGCAGGAAAACCAGTTCGGCCCGACCAGCGGGGTCGGCTGGGCAAAGACCTCGGCATCGGCCGGCAGGGGTGCCGCGAGGCGGAAGCATCCGCGCCAGCGGATGGGCGAGCTTGAGGCGTCGATCGCCTCGAGTTCGCCGACTTCCAGCGGGACGGGCTTGCCACCGGCGACCACACTGATCTGGACGCCCGCGGGGTCGACTTCCTCGTAGAAGCCATATTCCTGCGCATACCAGACGCCCACGCCCGCGGCGATCGCGGCGCCAAGGATCAGCAGGGCGGGGACGCGGCCGTCCAAGGCTCAGGCCCCGGCCGGGAAGGCGGGCAGCGGCTCGCCCGTCGCGGCGGAGGTGGTCACGAACAGATCCGCGCAGCGCTTCGCCAGCGCCCGCACCCGGCCGATATAGGCCTGCCGTTCCGTGACCGAGATCACCCCCCGCGCATCGAGCAGGTTGAAGAGGTGGCTGGCCTTGATCGCCTGATCATAGGCCGGATGGGCCATCGGGATCACGCGGCCGGCGCTGTCGGTCTCGGCAGCATCGAGGATGCGGGCGCATTCGGCCTCGGCATCCTCGAAATGCTTCAGCAGCGTGGCGGTATCCGCCTGCTCGAAGTTCCAGCGGGAATACTCGCGCTCGGCCTGGCGGAAGATGTCGCCATAGGTCATCGGGATCGGGCTCGACGGATCGTTGAAGGGCATGTCCATCACATGCTCGACCCCCAGCACATACATGGCGAGGCGCTCGAGCCCATAGGTCAGCTCGCCCGAGACCGGGCGGCAGTCATGCCCGCCGACCTGCTGGAAATAGGTGAACTGGCTGACTTCCATGCCGTCGCACCAGACCTCCCAGCCAAGGCCCCATGCGCCCAGCGTCGGGCTTTCCCAGTCATCCTCGACGAAGCGGACGTCATGGATCATCGGGTCGAGGCCGATCGCCTTCAGCGAGCCGAGGTAAAGCTCCTGCAGGTTCGCGGGCGAGGGTTTGATAATGACCTGATACTGGTAATAGTGCTGGAGGCGGTTCGGGTTCTCACCATAGCGGCCATCGGTCGGGCGGCGCGAGGGCTGGACATAGGCGGCGGCCCAGGGCCGCGCGCCAAGGCTGCGCAGCGTCGTCGCCGGGTGGAAGGTGCCTGCCCCCACCTCCATGTCATAGGGTTGCAGCACGGCGCAGCCCTGCGCGGCCCAATAGGATTGCAGCCGCAGGATCACCTCCTGAAAGCAGACCGGCTTCGCTTGGCCGTCCTTGGGGCTAGTCATCGCTGCATCCTTTTGCATAACTGGCACATAGGTCAGCCGCCTTCTAGGCAGAGGGCGGCGCAGGGTCAATGAGAGGGACTTGCCCATGCGGCGCATTGCTATCGTCTTCGGTGCGGCCTTGCCGCTGATGAGCGCGGGTTCCGCGCTGGCCGAGGATGTCCTGATCCGCATCGAGGCGAAGCGCGGGAGCGAGGCCGCGCGCGGCTCGGCGGCGGAGTGGAGCGCCCGCTTTGACGATGTCGTCACCTTCCCGCTGAGCGACGGCTGGATCGGCATTGCTCTGGGGCCGATGCCGCGTGAGGAAGCGACGGCAAGGCTGGAGGAGCTGAAGGCGAATCGTCAGGTTCCGGGCGACAGCTTCCTTGCGCCCTCGGCCGGGCGAAACGTGACGCGGGTTGCAGCGACGACCGGGGCGGTGCCCGCGCCGGACGCGGCCGAGGCCGAGGTCGCGGCCGCGCCCAATATTCCCTTGACAGAACCCGCCGCCGCGCCAGCGCCGGTCGAACCGGCCACCCCGCCGCAATTCTTCATTCGGATCGAATCCACCACCAACCGCACCAAGGCCGAGGAGATGCTCGCCAAGCGGCGCGAGACCCTGCCCGAGGCCGGGTTGTGGACGCTGCCCAGCGGCCGCCTCGCCATCGCGCTTGGCCCTCTGAACGAGACAGCGGGCAAGGCCTGGCTCGCCGCCTTCAAGGCGGCGGGGGTGATGCCCAAGGATGCCTTCCTGACCCCCGGCGCCGATATGGGCGAGGTGGCAATCGCCG